>Ga0299913_10000080_pt1 | contig 43220 bp, 38 predicted proteins | sample RVTome_9_FD_201360 | JGI IMG/M metagenome (GOLD analysis project Ga0299913, IMG submission 201360) | Soil microbial communities from uranium-contaminated site in the Upper Colorado River Basin, Wyoming, United States - RVT155D38 (version 2) ... | reverse complement strand
CTGCGGCGAACCGTACCAGACCGAATCCGTGCCCCAGATCACCTTGTCCCTGCCGAGGCCCTTGACGAGGGTGCCGAGCATCGCGGCGGCAAGGCGTGGATGGGTGACGGACGTATTCGCGAAACAGGTGCCCAGCTCTGCGTAAACGTTCGAGACGCCGAACTTTGCCGGAATTTCCGCGAGATCGGTGACCCAGTCGATACGGCCGGTATCCTCGAATTGCTTCAGGCAGGCATCGGGCAGCTCGATGAACGGCCGCATTGCCGAGTGGTAGATGACGAAGTTGATGCCCGGCCAGTCTTTTGCGGCCTTGCCAAGGTCTGACACCGTCGCATGTTCCCAGAGGCCGGGCCACGAAGTCTTGTAGTCGGCGGGCATCAAGCCCTTGTGAATGCAGACGGTATTGATGCCCGCGCGGACGATTTTCTCGTAGAACGGATACACCAGTTCCTCGTCGTCGAGCCGCCACTGTGATTGCCTTTTGGTCTGGAATATCGGGTCGCCGATCGTATAGCCTTTCCAGCTGTCGACGCCGAGCTCCTCGATGGCGTAATCCACATCGTCGAGCCAGCCTTCCGACTTGGGCTGGATGATGCCGTGCGCCAGCATCCGCCTCGAGCCGGCAACGGTATTGACCGATTTGCGAGCCGCTGCGATCTGGTCGTTCGTGAGAAAAAGGTTGGCATCGTCGTCGACGGGCGAACCGGAGAGAATGACGACGTCGGTATCGCTGTCGACAAAGATTTCCTTGACGTAGTTGGAGAACTTCAGCCGATCCAGTGTGATCTCGCCCTCCATGTCCGGGTTCCAGTGGGCTTTCGCGAATTTCGCCATGCCGGTAATGTCGGTCTGGTAGTCGTCCCGCACGAAATGCGTCTGGCAGTCGAAGATGAATTGCTTCGCCAGACTGCCGGCCCGGGCATCGGCAACTCCCGGGTCCATCGCCTCCGCTCGCGAAACGCTGTAAATCGGGCCGAAGACGTCATTCATCGCAATGAAAGCAGCGGCCATGCCCGCCGTCGATGCAAGAAACTGCCGGCGGTTCATGCGGTGATTTCGTCCGAAGTCGTCCGCCAACTGGATAATCCGCGCTTCGACCTGTTTCTGTTTTTCGGTCTGCGGAATCGGATTGTATTCGCCATTTGAGACGACCTGCGTAGGTATCGGCGAGGCAAACGATCCACTCTCCGCGGGTTGCATTCCCTCGAGGTCCTGGTCGCTGAGATATCGCATGGAAAGTGCTCCGGCTGTGTAGCCACATATTCCAGTCGCGGCGGGCGTCCGGATCGACTGACAGTGACACGCGATTCAGCCGTGAGCGAATTGCCGCGACGCTGGCGTGGCTATCCTCGGTACGATTTGGCAGATTGTCCTCGGAGGGCAGTCAACCATGAAGAAGTATCATCTCCGTAAAGGCAGCACCGACATGAGCAGCCTCGAGCTGGTCGAGTGCGATGAGCCCGAGCCCGGTGAAAACCAGGTGCTGATCCGCGTGCACGCGGCGTCGCTCAATTACCGCGACTACGCGGTCGTTACCGGCAACTATTTCGGAGGAATCCTCGAGCGGAATACGGTGCCCCTGTCCGACGGCGCCGGAGAGGTGGTCGCCGTCGGACGCAACGTCACTCGCTTCAAGTCCGGTGACCGTGTCATCGGCACTTTTTTCCAGGTCTGGATAGACGGTGTCCCGGATCGCTCCGCGTTGACGGCATTGGGGTCGCCCGCGGACGGCATGCTCGCCGAATACGTCGTACTCGACCAGGACGGCGTGGTTCGCTGCCCACCGCATCTGAGCTACGACGAGGCGGCGACGCTGCCTTGTGCGGGACTGACGGCCTGGAACGCGCTCACGGTAAGCGGCCGACTGCGGCCCGGCGATACCGTGCTCGCGCTGGGAACCGGCGGCGTATCGATATTCGGCCTGCAGTTCGCGAGAATGAGCGGCGCGCGGGTCATCGTTACCTCATCGAGCGACGAGAAGCTCGCCCGGGCCGCGGAGCTGGGTGCGGCAGGCACCGTCAACTATTCGAAGACGCCGGATTGGGATCAGGAGGTCCTCAGACTGACGGACGGCCGCGGCGCGGACAACGTCATCGAGGTCGGCGGCCCCGGCACGCTGGCGAAGTCGTTTCAGTGCGTCGCCTACGGCGGGCAGATTACGCTGATCGGCGTTGTCGCGGGACGCGAGGGCGACACCAATCCGCACCCCCTGATGTTCAAGAACGCCAGCCTGCGCGGTATCTTCGTCGGCAGCCGAGTCATGTTCGAACAGATGAACGAAGCGATCACCGTGAACCGGATGCACCCCGTCGTCGATCGCGTATTCCCCTTCGCCGATGCGGCTGGCGCCTACGACTATCAGCGGGCCGGGCGGCACTTCGGCAAGGTCGTGATCAGCGTATCGGACTAACCGGCGACATAGTCCCTGAGGTCCGCGACCCCGGCGAAGGACAGTTGCGGTCGACGTTCGGGCGGCAACGCCGCGAAGTCGGCCGCTCCGGCTATCCCGGAGTGCACGCCGACGGCCAGCGCGTCACCGGCCAGCGCCATCCTCACCTCGAGATCCGGGTCATCGCCGACGACGACCAGCTCGGAGGGCCTGCAACCAAGGAGTTTCGCGGCACTCCGTAGCGCGTGCAGCGACGGCTTGCCGAGCGGCGTGGCGCGCCGGCCCGTGACACTGGTGATCATCGCCGAGATCGCCCTCGAGGAGCCGAGCGCGCGGCCATGCCGGGTGGCGAAGAACGGCACCATCGACGCGCAGTAGAGACGCGCGCCGCGCCAGACCGCGCTGCACGCGATTTCAATCTCCTCCATGTCGACCTGCCGGTACCAGCCGATGAAGATCGCATCGGCCGCCTCCGCGCCCTGGTCGCCGCGCCCGGGCAGGACGACCTCCAGTCCGGCATCCGCGATCGGCCGCCAGACGCCTTCGACGCCCAGGACCACGATCCGGCTCATGTTCCGGCTCGCGAAGTACCCGGCCGCGACGGTGGCCGGCGTCACGATCTTCTCAGCAGGTACGGAGAGGCCGGCTTTCCGGAGTTCCGCAGAAATACCGGCCGGCGTCCGGACGGTGCCGTTCGTCATCACCAGCCAGGGGATCCCGCGTGTATCGAGCAGGTCCAGCAGCGCGACGGCGCCAGGCAGCGCAGCCAGTGCATTGTTGTTCTTGTCGCCCAGGACCAGCGAGCCGTCGAGATCGAATACGTAGCCGCGCGCCGATTCGACGCGCGCGCGGACCTCACCGGAATCCGTCCGACGGCTCATCCGGACGTCGTCGCGTTAGAACGCAATTCGAGTCGAAATCCCGGCTTGTCGATGACGATCTCTGCGCGTGGCGGGCGGTCGCGCAGACCTTCGAGCAGCCTCTGCACCGGCCTCGAGTCGGGATTGTAATGTCGTGGCGTCTGGTCCGCCTCGAGCATTGCGTCGACCTGGTCGCCCGGCATGACGGCCCGCAACAGGAATTCATCGTCCGATGCCACGCCCGGATGCGCCTTGCGCTTGTCCTCCAGCGAGAATGCCGGCGGCTCGTCCATGATGGATTTCGCACGAGGCTGCGTGAGGATGCGCTCCTTCACGTTGCCGTCTATTTCGCCCGTGGTGCGGCCGAAGCGGCCGAGAGTGTAACGGATGACCTGGTCCGGGACCTGTGCGTAGCGCTCCCCTTTTACGACATTGCAGAAAGCCTGCGCGCAGACGATCTGCGGAAACGGCGTCACCATGATCGGATAGCCGAGCTCGGCGCGCACCCGTTCGACTTCATCAATGACTTCCGGCAGGCGGGCCTCGAGGCCGATTTCGGCAAGCTGGCGTTTCAACGTCGTCATGACGCCACCGGCGAGCTGATGGCGCAGAAAGGACGCGTCGTACTCGCGCGGTGCGCCATGCGGCAATCCTTCCGCATCCGCAAGCCTCGTGAAGTAGTCGGCGACGACATGCAACGCCTCTTCGTCGACGTCCACGGCGTAGCCGGCCTCGCGCAGGTTGGCAATCGTCTGCGTCGCCGACGGCAGCGACGTGCCGCTCGCAAGCGCACCCGCCGCGGTGTGCAACGCGTCGACGCCGAGTTCCGCGGCGAGTGCGTAATTGAGTGGCGCCAGGCCGATGGTGCAGTGAGCATGCAATTCAAGCTCCTTGCCGCGCAACACACTGCGTATTGCCGGCAGCAATGTCCGGGCGCGCTCCGGCGTCAGTATGCCGGCGGGGTCCTTCAGATATACCACGTCGATGTGAGGAGACGCCGCCGCCTTCGCGGCGATGCCGGCGTAGAAGCGGTCGTCGTGCACCGCGCTGACCGTATAGGTCAGCGCGGCCATGACTTCCGCATCGCCTTCCTCTTTGATGATCGCGGCAACGTCGAGCAGCGCGTCCATGTCGTGCATCGGGTCCAGCACGATGAACCGCGAGATGCCGTTTGCGATCAGCCTGCGATAGACCAGCCGCATGAAATCCCGGCTGGCGGTCTCCCAGGAAATGAAACGAAAACCGGTGCCGATGAATTGCAGCGGCGTGCCGGGCATCGCTTTGTTCATCAACCGGATGCATTGCCAGGGATCCTCCCTGAAGGTCCGCACGGCAATGCCCATGTGCGTGCTGGAGGTGAAATCGAGGGCACGAAAGCCCACGCGCTCCATGACCGGCGCGATCGCCAGCATTTGCGAGGACCTGAGGCCGGTGGCGCCCCACAGGCTCTGGTTGCCGTCACGGAGCGACACGTCGACGAGCCGGATATCAGGCATTCGCCGCCACCCGGATGCGCATGAGCGTATCTTCGACTTCGACCGCAGCGCCGTTGCCGGCGCAAATCTCGACCACTTCGCCCCGGCAACCTGCCATCACGGAATTCATGAGCTTCATGGTTTCGACCAGTCCCAGGATCGTGTTTTCGGTAACGGTTCTGCCGACCTCGGTGTACGGCTCGGCGCCGGGGCTTGGCGCCCGATAGAAGGTCCCCGGCATCGGAGGGCGGATTTCCCGGATATCCCCGTTCGCGGCGGCCGCCGGCTCGGCCGGTGGCGCCGATTGCGGCTCGGGTGTCTGTGGTACGAATGCCCGAGCAGGCCGGCTCTTCCGCATCCAGGACGTCTGCCCGCTATTCTTCTTGAGCGTCAGCTTGAAGCGGTCCGTCTCGAGCTTCAGCTCGTCGTAGGGGGATTCGTCGAGCAGCTTCAGGATTTCGCGAACGTCTTCGTCGGTCAGGTTCACAATCGGCTCTTCCGTGCGCTCATCAGTTGAATGACGTGGTCGAACGGCTTCTCCGCCGGCTGTGCCGCCGGCGTCTTGTCCCGGCCGGCCCAGACGGTTTCCGGGCGGCTCTGGAGCAGGTAGACCGCCTGCGCCGGCGACGCGGATCCCTTAAGCACGGCCCATTCGATGTCTTGCGGGTTGCCGTAGTGTTGCTCGACCCGTCGCGCAATCTGCCACAAGTGGGCGATGGCGGCGTCCGTCAGGCAGGCCGTGCTGCGGCGCTCGGGATCGACGGCCAGTTCGCGTACGCCACCGCCCGACCGCTCGGGGACATGTTCCATGAGCTTCTCGGAGACATTGCGACTGACGATCTCTCCCGTGACTTTGTTGACGACAAAGCGGTCCGGCGTTACCTCGCCGCTGACGATACAGGATCCGAGGCCCCAGCTGCCCTCGATCACAATGACGGACCTGTCGCCCGTCGTAGGACTGCGGGTAAACATGACGCCGGCACAATGCGCATCGACCATCTGCTGGACGACCACGGCCATTGCCAGCTTCGCTTCCGCCAATCCGAGTCGCAGCCGGTAGGTTATCGACTCGCTGTTGTACAAACTGGCCCAACAGGCGCGAATGCGTCCGATGAGGCCGTCTTCATCGAGAATCCACAGATAAGTATCCTGCAATCCTGCGAAACTCGCAGTTGCACTGTCTTCACAGGTCGCGCTCGATCGTACCGCAACCGGACAGCCGCCGCCGTCGCCGGACAACCTGCGATAATTTTCGGAGATCGACGACACGACCTGCTGCGGCACCGGCGCCACGAGGAGGCGCTCACGAATCCGTCCGCTCACCCGGGTGATGCGCACCGGATCGCGTGGGTCGAGTGCCGCAATCTCCGCACGAATCTCGCCGCGAGGATCGGCGCTCGCGAGAAACTCTTCGAATGCAGCCGTCGTCACCGCGAAACCGGGCGGCACGGGAACTTCCGCGCGCGTCAATTCTCCGAGGCTGGCACTCTTCCCGCCGACCACGGCCCGGTCGGCGAGTGACAGTTCGGGAAACCAGCGAATGAAAGAGCGGCTTGCCTGCATCGCTAGTCAAGTATCGTGACGACGCCCTGGTCGCCGTCGACACGCACGCGCTGGCCGGTGCGGATGCGATGGGTTGCCCGGCCGGTGCCGACGACGGCGGGCATGCCGTATTCGCGGGCTACGATGGCTGCATGCGACATCGTACCGCCGATGTCGGAAACGGCCGCCTTGATTTTCGGGAACACAGGGCCAGCTGGGCGTAGTCACAGGCGACACGAGGATATCGCCTTCCCGTACCTGACCGATGTCGTTGACGTTTTTCAGCACCCTCGCCACGCCTTCCACCACGCCCGGCGACGCGGCAAAGCCGTAGATCCTGTTCTCGTCGGCTTTTTCCGGCGCCCGGGACCATGCTTTCAGCGTATCCGAGGTAATACCCCAAAGCATCTGCACAGCGGGGTCCTCCAGGTGCTCCGGCATCGGGCCGATCGCAATGGGTGCGTCCCACTCGGCGAATTTCGCGAGAATCTCGCGGCGCCGTTCGACGACGGGCTGCCACTGTTTCGCGCCCAGTGGCGTCGTGCCCGCCGCCCACGCAAGCATGACGTCTACGAGCGCCGCCTCGACCTCCGTATTCTTGAGCTGAAAAATGTCTTCGGCATCCTTCAGGATACCGTTGCGTACGAGCAGATCGCCGAACTCACGCATCTTGGCGTAGAAGCGCGTCGTGAACCAGTGTTCGCAGTAGAACTTGTGATCTTCGACGTACGGGAATACCCGGTGACACAGTCCGAGCATCTGGTCGAAAGCCACCTGCTCTTCCCCGCTCTCGAGCAGAGCACGGTACCCGTCGCTGATACGTTTGCGCTCGGCCCGCAGCTCGTCGGTCTTGCGGATGATGTCTTCGCCGGACCTGATCCGCGTAATGAAGTGCGATATCGCCGAGAACGGAACCGTGCGATCGTCGTCCCAGCTACGGTGATAGTGATAGAAACCGTCACCGACCGAGATATTGAACCAGGGGTACCGGATCTCGTCGAATCCGGCCAGCCATTTCCTGCCCTTTTCACCGCACTCCCTGATCGACTCGAGGACGGCGACAGGGTCCGCGCCGTCGCCGAAGCACTCGTCGATGCCGAGGTCGACCGCGAGTTGTGCCAGTGATTTGAGTTTGTCGTCGGCCTGGAACATCAGGATGTCGATACCGGCGACCATGCGGGCTACGGTCTGATCGGAGATCTCGGGAAAGGCTTTCTTGCAGAACTGGAAGAACACGAGGTATGCGCCATATCCGAGCATCAGAAATTCGAAATGGTGGTGCCACATGACGGAAAACAGGTCTATGCAGCGGTGGTAACGCTCGCGGACGAAATGATTCTGGCCGATTCCGCGCGCTTCCATCACGCTGCTCTCGTCATCGAACTCAGGCAGTTGCGGCACCTCGACGCTGTCGATTTCCTCGATAAGCGCCAGCATCTTGCCGCGCCACTTCTCGTACAGCTCGTCCCAGTTCTCGAAGTAGTGACCGGCCCGCTTGTTGAATACGTCGGTGCGACGCGCAATTTCATCGGGGTCGGATACGGCGTGCGCGGTAATGTACACCCGGCCATTGATGATCCGGTGCTCGACGCCGAGAGTGGCCGGAAAAGCGAATATGCGCGCCGTGTTCGCGCCCATTGCCGTGTACGGGATCTCCGCGGTAATCGCATCGAAGGCCGGCATCGGCTCCGGGAAGTGCATCGAGTTGCAGAACCAGAACACATTGTCGTCCGCGGCCTGCCTGCGCGTGTAGTACGGGTACATGTCTTCCCAGCCCTCGGTTCCAGGTACTGTCTCGATCTCGGACGGCATGGGGAAAGGGCGGCTGGCGACCTTCTTGTTCATGGCGGCAAATCCTGACAATGTGCGTAACCGGTACATGGGATTATAGATGTCGTGTCGACGTTTGCGGCGACTGCCGTAACCCGCGATTCAATTCTCCGCGCAGAGTCATTCGATCAGGAGCGCAATCGGCAATTGGCGTCGTTAACCTGGTCGATTCGCGGTGCTAAACTCGCGACGATATCCGGCCCGGTGCCCGATCGAAATCACGAGGTTGAACTGAAATGAGTCACAAGAGCCTTGAGGAACTGCTGAGATCCGTCGGCAATCCGGTGGAATTGTTGCGACACTCGCAGATAGGCGCCTATGTCTATCCCGTCGTCGCTCCCGAGTTTACCAACTGGCGAGATGAGCAGCGGGCGTGGCAGGAGACCTGTGTGCTGTTCGACCAGTCTCATCATATGGTCGACATCTATGTCGAAGGGCCGGACGCTCTCAAGATGATCAAGCACCTGGCGTTCAACACATTCAATAATTTCACGGTCAACAAGGCGAAGCAGTTCATTCCCTGCGCGCACGACGGCCACGTCATCGGCGACGGCATCCTGTTCTACCTGGCAGAAAACCAGCTCTTGTTCGTCGGCAGAGCACCGACGGCCAACTGGATCGAGTTTCACGGCGCGACCGGCGGCTACGATCTGACCATCGAGAAAGACGACCGGTCGCCGTCGTTCCCCGGAGGAAAACCCGTGGTACGCAAGTGCTACCGCTACCAGATCCAGGGGCCGAATGCCTGGCAGGTCATCGAAAAACTGAACGGCGGACCGCCGCCAGAAGTGAAGTTTTTCAATATGGATGCAATCAATATCGCCGGCCGCCAGGTACGTGCTTTGCGCCACGGGATGGCCGGCGCACCGGGGCTCGAGGTGTGGGGACCGTACGAGGAAGGCGAGGAGATCCGCGACGCCATCATGAAGGCCGGTGAGGAGTTCGGCATCCGCCGCGTCGGTGCGCGGGCCTATGCCACCAACACGCTGGAGTCCGGCTGGATCCCCTCACCGTTGCCGGCGATCTACACCGGCGATGCAATGAAGCCCTATCGCGAGTGGTTACCGGCCAACAGCTACGAGGGTACTGGCTCGCTCGGGGGCAGCTTCCACTCGAACGACATCGAGGATTACTACCTGACGCCGTTCGAGCTCGGTTACGGTCCTTTCGTGAAGTTCGATCATGACTATATCGGTCGCGAAGCGCTCGAGAAGATTGCGGACCGCCCGCATCGCAAGAAAGTGACGTTTGCCTGGAATGCAGAAGACGTTTCGAGGGTGATGAGTTCGATGTTCGTACCGGATGGCGAGAACTTCAAGTACATCGACCTGCCCTTGTCCAACTACGCTTCGTCGTCATACGACAAAGTGCTGAAGAACGGCAAAACCGTCGGTATCTCGATGTTCACAGGATACAGCTACAACGAACGCGCCATGTTGTCGCTCGGGTCCGTCGATCCGGATATCGAGATCGGCGATGAGCTGACACTCGTCTGGGGCGAGGAAGACGGCGGCTCGCGCAAGACGACCGTGGAGCCCCACAAGCAGGCCGAGATCCGGGTCGTGGTCAGCCCCGTGCCCTATTCGAGGATCGCGCGGGAACAATATGCCGACGGTTGGCGAACCACCGGCACGCGATAGGCATGCCTAGCCCGGATATCTCACCGATTCGCGGGCTGGCCAATAGACCGGCAGTGACTGCGCCCATCGTATGGTGAGTCCGGGTCAGCTTCTGTGGGAGCCGCCGGCCGACTGGGTCAAGGCGGCCAATATCACCGCCTTTGCCGACTGGCTCGAGCGGACCCGCGGCCTGAAGTTTGGCGATTACCAGGCCATACGGCGGTGGTCCGTCGAGAATCTCGACCAGTTCTGGGCGGCGATCTGGGAGTACTACGATGTCAAGACATCGGTCCCCTACGAATGCGTACTGGCCCGGCGCGAGATGCCCGGCGCCGTCTGGTTTCCCGGATCGCGGCTGAACTACGCGGAGCATATCGTACGCCGACGACGAAGCGACGCGCCGGCGCTGCTCTATTCGGGAGAGGACAGGGAACTCACTGAACTCGGCTGGGACGAGCTGGAGGCGCGGGTCCGTTCGCTGGCCCATTGGCTGAAGGACTGCGGTGTCGAGCCCGGAGACCGGGTCGCCGGGTACCTGACGAACTCGCCGGAGGGCGTCATCGCGATGCTCGCGGCCGCCAGCATCGGGGCGGTCTGGACCGCGACCTCGCCGGAATTCGGCACGCCCAGCGTCCTGGACCGCTTCCAGCAGCTTGCGCCCAAAGTCCTCTTCTGCGTCGACGGATATCGTTACGGCGGAAAGGCGTACGACCGTCGCGAGGCCGTACGAGACCTGCTTTCGCAATTGCCGTCCGTGAAGCACGTAGTGTTCCTGCCGGTTCTTCATGCCGGCGCGACATCCGGACCGATCGATGAGGCCCTGCCGTGGCGCGACGTGACTTCGATACCCGATGCCCGCCCGCTCGAATTCGCCCAGCTGCCGTTCGATCATCCGCTGTGGATACTCTTTTCGTCCGGCACCACGGGAATCCCGAAAGCCATCGTGCACAGCCACGGCGGCATGCTGCTCGAGCAAATGAAGCTCACGTCGCTCCACTTCAACCTGAAAGAGGGAGAGCGATTGTTTTTCTATACGACTCTCGGCTGGATGATGTGGAACTTCCTGGTGAGTTCGATGCTGGTGGGTGTCGTGCCCGTTCTCTACGACGGCAATCCGAACTACCCGGATGCCGCTGCGCTTTGGCGGATCGTCGAGCGAAGCAACACGACCTTGTTCGGCGCCAGTCCGACCTTCGTACAGATGCAGCAGCGGGCCGGCATCGTTCCCGGCGAAGAATTCGACTTGAGCGGGCTCATGGGCGTGATGCTGGCCGGATCGCCGGTTTCGGCGGACTGCATGGCGTGGTTTTATGAAAAAGTGAAGAGCGACCTGTGGGTGATGCCGGGGAGCGGCGGCACCGACATCTGTTCGGGCTTCGTCGGCGGCGTCCCGGGGCCGCCGGTCTACGCCGGCGAGATCCAGGGCATCCATCTCGGTGTCGATGCGCATGCCTTTGACGAAATCGGACGTTCGGTAGTCAACGAAGTGGGGGAGCTGGTGATCACGCAACCGATGCCTTCCATGCCCGTGTGTTTCTGGAATGACGAGGGCGATGCCAGATACAGGGAAACGTACTTCGATACCTGGCCGGGCGTCTGGCGACATGGCGACTTTTTCATGATCAATGAACGCGGCGGGTGTTTCGTGCTCGGTCGCTCGGACGCGACGTTGAACCGGTACGGAATCCGAATCGGCACGGCCGAGATCTATCGCTGCATGGAATCGATGGACGAAATTCAGGACTCTCTCATCGTGAACCTGGACCTTCCGAACGGAGCGTCTTTCATGCCGTTGTTCGTACAGCTGGCGGCCGGACTGGAGCTGGACGAGGCTCTCGATCGAAAAATTCGCGCGACCCTGCGCGAACGATATACGCCGCGGCACGTGCCGGAAAAGATCTACCAGGTCGACGACATCCCGTACACGCTCACCGGTAAGAAGATGGAGGTGCCGGTGCGCCGCATACTGATGGGCACGCCGCTCGATGAAGCCGCCAATCCCAGTGTCATGCGGAACCCGGCCTCGCTCGATTATTTCGTGCGCTTCGCGGAGCGGGCGTTCGGCGACTCTCCCGACGAAAACTGAACCATGGCCCGTATCATCGCCGGCATCGGCGCCTCGCACACACCGACCATCGGCTTCGCCAAGGACACGAAGACGGAAGACGATGCGGCCTGGGCGGATGTCTTCCGTGTATTCCGGCCGGTCCAGGCCTGGCTCGAGCAGCAGCGGCCGGAAGTGCTGTTCGTCATCTACAACGACCACATCACGTCCTTTTTCTTCGACCATTATTCGCCGTTCGTCCTGGGCGTCGACAACCGTTACGTGACCGCGGACGAGGGTGGCGGCCCGCGCGAGTATCCGGCGGTTGCCGGCCATCCCGGACTCGCACGGCACATCGGGACCTCGCTTTTCGCGGATGAATTCGATATCTCGTTCTTTCAGAAGAAGCCGATCGATCATGGCCTGTTCTCGCCGCTATCGATGATGACCGATCGGGGCAAAGCCTGGAACGGTGCGGTGATACCCCTGCAGGTGGGCGTCCTTCAGTTCCCCATTCCGACCGCGCGGCGATGCTATCGCCTGGGTCAGGCCCTTCGCAGGGCCATCGAAAGCTATCCGGAGGACCTGTCGGTGGCCGTTGTCGCGACCGGCGGACTCTCGCACCAGGTGCACGGGGAACGCTGCGGCTTCAACAACACCGAATGGGACATGCAGTTCCTCGATCTGCTGCAGAACGATCCGGACGCCCTGACCGGGATCACGCATGCCGAATATGCGGAGCGCGGCGGCATGGAAAGCTCGGAAATCATCGTGTGGCTCATCATGCGCGGTGCGTTGCCACCGCGGATCAACTGCGTACATCGGGACTACTGCCTGCCCTCGATGACCGCAATCGCTACGGTGATCTATGAGAACCCGACCCCGCCCGAAGACAGTGAAGCCGAAAGACAGCGCCGGCGTATGGGCCTGCAGCTGTCAGGTATCGAGAAAATACAAGGCACGCATCCGTTCACGCTGGAAGTGAGCCATCGAACGTTTCGGCTGAACGACTTCCTCCACCGGCTGGTGGAACCGGCACATCGCGATCGCTTTCTGCACGATACCGGGAACCTGTATGAGGAATTCGGGCTGACCGCCGAAGAACGCCGGCTGATCGACGACAGGGACTGGATCGGACTCATACGTTATGGCGTCATCTTCTTCTGTCTGGAGAAAATGGCTGCGGTGATCGGCTGCTCCAATCCGGAGCTCTATGCGCAGATGCGTGGCGAGACGCTCGAGGAATTTCAGAAGACGCGGAATGTCAGCATGCAGTACTCCGTCGCCGGCGGGGATGCGGCCCGGAAACTCGCGAAGAAAGGCGAAACGGATGCGAGCTAAGGACAATAGCCCTTAGTTGCAATGGCACTTACTTAGCGTGGATCGCCCGCAGTGCGGGCTCCTACAGCCCGCGAATAGTCCATTTCGCGGCTGATGCTTCCCTACTCTCGTTCGAAGTCCTGATCGTCGAGTCCGAAAAGGAGCTTCTTTTCCTCGTCGGGCATCTTGACGGGACGGTCCATCAGGTCCTGGCCGACCGCGGCGCCGCGTATGACCGCCGGCCGACCGCCGACGGTATCGAACCAGCGCTTCAAGTTCGGGAAGTCGTCCAGATCCTGCTCCTGCCACTCGTGACGGAAAACCCAAGGCCACGCGGCGATGTCGGCAATCGAGTATTCGCCGCCGAGGTACTCCTCGCGCCCCAGTTGCCGGTCCATGACACCGTAAAGACGCGCCACCTCATTGCGAAAACGCCGCATGCCTTCCTCGTTCTTGTGCGGCGCATATCGAAGAAAATAGTGCGCCTGGCCGGCCATCGGTCCCAGTCCGCCGATCTGCCAGAAGAGCCATTGCATCACGTTGAACCGCTCACGCATCGTCTCAGGCAGCAGCCGGCCGGTTTTCTCCGCGAGGTAGACGAGAATGGCGCCGGACTCGAACATCGACAGCCGCCCGCCTTCGGCGTCGTGATCGATGATCGCCGGCATCTTGTTGTTCGGGCTGATGCGCGTGAATTCGGGAGTATGCTGGTCGCCCTTGCCGATATTGATCGGGATGATGCGATATTCCAGACCGCACTCCTCGAGCATGATCGTGATCTTCTTGCCGTTGCCGGTGGGCCAGAAATAGACATCGATCACCGGGGTCTCCTTCTGTGAAAGTTACATCCTCTCGCCCGCTGCATCGATTCAGCAACACGACACGCGACAAAACTCGACCGCTGCCGAACTGAGATTCGACTGCAAGCGAAATGTACCGGACGTTCACGGCGGACGGATGCGACGCCTTCCGCGTGCCCGCGCTCGCCGCGTGCTCGATTGAATACGACCTGGTACGCCGAGAAGACCGGCAGCTTTATCTGGGCGCGCGCACCAGCGGGCCGCTTTGCTCACCTGCTTCCAGGGCGGAGACGGCGACCGCCCCGCCGCTTCTCAGGGTCGAATGAAGTTCTGATTTCCACCTTGGCACAGATTGCAAGTCATTTGGCGGATCGCCCGTCACCTACAGTCTCCGGGTGGAGTTTGGCGGCTCGTTCCTGCAAATGTCGGCGCATGCATCCGTCGTGATCGAGATCGCCTTGCGGAATGCGATTCGGATTCCTTAAGCCGGCACCGTTGGCGGTACCACCGGCGATACGACGGGGGCTTTGGTTGAGGTGACCGAAGCCGCGGCACTCGTCGCGGCAACACTGTGACCGGAGCAATATGAACCGTCGGTCCAGCACGAACCCCCGTACCTCAGAGGCGAGGATCTCCGGACCGCTGTCGCAGATACTCGCGGAGCGCTTTGTTGACTGAGTCGGAGTCGGGAAAGGATTTCACCAGATCGGGATCCAGGAATACGACGTTCTTCTCTTTTTGCCCGGCATCGTAGAACTTGCCGCGCGTTCCCGCCCCAAGATCCTCACGGCGGTATTCATCGCGGACTTCGTCTTTCTCAGCCATCCTCGTAGATGCGCCTTTCGCGCGGAGTTGCCGGTCGAGCAGATATTATACGCACAGCGGAACCTCTTGCGGTATGGGATACGACGATCAATCGGTGCAAGCTGGATATGCCAAACGTCAGGTATCGGCACTCGTCAGAGGAATGATCCGGGTCGTCAAAACTCAGCGCCAAGGGATCGGCAAAGACAGTGCTCGCCTCATCGAACGACACTCCATGCTTCCGAATATTCGATTCGGCCTTGCCTTTGTTCCATTGGAAGCTCATGGCCTTCGACCGCGCCCTGCCGAAGCTTCGACATCAGCAGAGGCTTCGCCTACTGCTTTGTCGAAACTCGAGGAAACTCGTCAGTGGTCGCGCTTGGTCCCGAGACGGCACGAAAGCCTGGTCGCGGCCTCGCGGATTTTTCCTGCTGTTAGAGAACGTTTCCGCCGAAAGCCCCGTCGTCTGCCTGCGTCGAGTTCGATCCAGCGAAGATTGTTGCGCCGCTCGCTACGTCACAAAACTTGCGTTTCCGGATAAACGAACCAGTTTTGCAGCACACCGGTTTTCCGCGGAAGGCGCGAATCCGGCACTTGTCCGGATTAGCTCCCGACAGGCTGACGGTCGAATCACTCTCGCAGTCAGCGTGCTTCCGAAATCGCACTGTCGCTGCCGGTCGTTGCCGGAGGGCGCATTGGGAGCCCGATGGGCGCGATAGAGGGAGTTCGTCTCGCCAACCAACCAGACGGTTGACAACCGTCTGGTTGGTCGGTAAAGTACCGACCGTCTGGACGGTAATGGATGAAAACGATGGTCAGAGCAGATCCCGAAGAACAGCGCAACGTCCTCCTGGACGCCGCGGAAACGGTCGTCGTGCGGCAAGGGCTCGGCTGCCTGACCCTCGATGCGGTGGCCGCCGAGGCGGGCATGAGCAAGGGCGGGCTGCTGCACCACTTCCCGAGCAAGGACAAACTGATCGAGGGGCTGGTACGGCGTTCCGCAGCGGACTGGCGCGGCTGCTACACGGAAGGCTTCAGTCAGGCCGAAGAAGGACCCGGACGTATGGTGCGCGGACTCCTCAACCACTGTTTGTCCGATGCCAAATCCTGGACTCACGAGTTGCAACGCAGTTCCTCGGCGTGCTTTGCGGCACTGGCACAGAACCCGGAACTGATAGCGCCCATGCGGGAGGCCTATAAGGAATTGCACGACAAGGTCGAAGACGACGGGCTGCCGCCCGGCGTCGGCGCGGCCATCGCCGCCGCCATCGACGGACTGTGGCTTTACTGGGTGCTCGGCCTTGCCGACGTCAATCAGGACTTCGTAGTCCGCGTGCGTGCGGCGCTGGAAGACATGCTGGAGAAGTCCCTGTCCTCACCGAATCGCAAAGAAGCTTCAGGAGATACATCGTCATGACCCGTCGTACAAGGGTTCGGTCGACCTTGCTGCTGGTCGCCATTCTTTCCACCGCCGGCGCACTGGGCGCGTGGAAAAACGCATCGCTCGACGCCGCGGAAGTGGCGGCCGCAAATCAACCGGAACCCGTCGAGTCCGTGACCGCGGCAACCGCCGAGCCGCGCGACTACCGGCCGACAAACACCGCGATCGGCACGGTTCTCGCGATGCGTTCGATCACGCTGCGTAACGAATTGCCGGGCACGGTGAAGACGGTCGCACTCGCCCCGGGGCAGATCGTCGATGCGGGCGAAATCCTCGTTGCGCTCGACGTGTCGGTCGAACGTGCGGAACTCGAGGCGCTGACAGCAGAGGCGGACCTGGCGGACCTGGTGCTGGCCCGCTCAGAGCGGCTGCACGAACAGAAAGCCGTTTCGCGCGAAGAATTCGAGCGAGCGCTTGCCAATCGCGATGTAGCGCGGGCGCAGATCGCCCGCATCAGCGCAATCATCGAACGCAAAACGATTCGCGCACCGTTTCGGGCACGGATCGGCATCTCCGATGTCCACCCCGGACAGTACCTGAATGAAGGAACGGAAATTACGACGCTGCAAGGCATCGATAACGCGGTTCATGTCGATTTCGCGGTGCAGCAGCAGGTTGCGGCGCACCTGGGGGAAGGCGACAGAATCAACGTCATCGTACGCAACGGCGACACCGTGTCGGTCGCTGGCAGCATTGTCGCCGTTGACGCGCGCGTCGACCCGACGACACGCAATGCCATGGTTCGCGCGCGCATCGACGATACGAAGCGGGCACCGACACCCGGCGCATCGGTGCGCGTGGAGGTTCCCGCGGGAACGTTGCAACCGGCCGTCTCCATCCCGGCCAGTGCCTTGCGCAAAGGTCCATCCGGAGACCACGTCTTCGTCCTTGTCGAGGACGAGAGCGGCAATACGCGCGCGCAGTCGCGTGCGGTCAGCCTGGTCGCACGACTCGGCGACGTCGTCCTGGTCGGCGACGGCCTGGTCGCCGGTGAGCAGGTCGCGACCTCCGGTTCTTTCAAACTTCGCGAAGACGTGCTCGTCGCCCTTGCTTCGGGAACGAGCATCAATACGGCACAGCGCTGAGCCCGGAACATACCAATGCGCTCGATTACCGACACCTTTATCCGGCACCCCGTACTTGCGGTGGTGGCCAATCTCGCCATCGTACTGCTGGGCTGGCGCGCGCTTGACAGCCTGCCCATCCAGCAGTATCCGCAACTGGAAAGTTCCTCCGTCGTCGTATCGACGGTGTACTACGGCGCCAGCGCGGAGACGGTGCGCGGCTTCCTGACCGTGCCCATCGAGCGGGCCGTATCGGCGATTGGTGGCGTCGACTACGTCGAATCCACGAGCCGCGCCGGCATCAGCACAGTGACGGTACGGCTGAAGCTCAATCACGACAGCACGGCGGCCCTTGCCGAGGTCAACGCGCGACTGCAGCAGGTGCGCTCGGAACTGCCGGCAGAAGCCGAACCGCCGTCGGTCGATGTCGTGCGGGCAGACCGGCCGTACGCGTCGTTCTACCTGAGCTTTACGTCGACGGAGCAAAGCGTGCCGGCACTCACCGACTGGCTGTCGCGCACGCTGCAACCGCAGCTGGCAACGTTAGAGGGCGTGCAGCGCGTGACGTTCGAGGGCGCACGCAACATCGCAATGCGCGTGTGGATCGATCCCGACCGGCTAGCCGCACTCGGACTCGCACCGCGCGACGTTTACGCGGCGCTGCAACGGAACAACTACCTGTCTGCGGTCGGCCAGGCGAAGGGTGACCTGGTACAGGTCAACCTGCTCGCCAATACCGATCTGCGGTCGGCCGAGGAATTCGCGAACCTGATCGTCACGGAACGCGATGGCGCGATCGTGCGCCTGCGCGACGTTGCCGAAGTCGAACTGGGCGCCGAAGAAGCCACGATGGCGGCCAGGTACAACTCGCAGGAAGGCGTGTATCTCGGCGTATGGCCCCTGATCGGCGCCAATGAAATCGAAGTCGCCGAACACTTGCGCGAGGAGATGCAGCGTATCAAGCCGACCTTGCCCGATGACATCGAAATGCGCCTGGTGTGGGATGGCACAATGTTCATGCGTGACGCGCTCGAGGAAATCACCAAGACCCTCGGCGAAACGATGCTGATCGTAGGAATCGCAGTGTTCCTGTTCCTCGGTTCCATTCGCACTGCGCTGGTCCCGCTGGTCGCGATGCCGGTGTCGTTGATCGGTGCGGTGGGCGTGATGTACCTGTTCGGATTCAGCCTGAACCTTCTGACGATATTGGCCATCGTGCTGGCGGTCGGCCTGGTCGTCGACGACGCCATCGTCGTCGTCGAGAACATCGAACGCCACATCCGGATGGGCAAGTCCCGGCTGGACGCCGCTATCGCGGGCTCCCGCGAGCTGGTCGGCCCGATTATCGCTATGACCATTACACTGGCAGTCGTCTATACGCCGATCGCGTTTCAGGGCGGCCTGACCGGATCGCTGTTTCTCGAGTTTGCCATCACCCTCGCGGCGGCCGTGGTCGTTTCGGGATTCGTTGCCGTGACGCTCTCGCCGGTGATGAGCTCGCATTTCATACATCCCCGGGGACAGCAGGGACGTCTGACGCTATTCGTCAACAAGCACTTCGATCGCCTGCGTGCGTTTTACGCGCGCCTTCTGGACGGCGCGCTGGACATGCGGCCCGCGATCGTAGTCGGTGCGTTGTTGATCGTGGCCGCGGCCTGGCCGTTGTACGAGTACTCGCAGCGCGAGCTCGCACCGATCGAGGATCAGAGCCATATCAGCCTGTTCTTCGAGGCTGCACCGGATTCGTCGCTCGCGGCAACGAATCGGGAATCGCGGGCCATCGTGGACGCGATTACCTCCTTTCCGGAAACGGAGTTCATGTGGTCGCTGACCGCTGACTGGGGCGGATTCGGCGGACTGGTCGCGAAAAACTGGAAGGAACGCGAACGTTCGACCGAAGAGATGTTCGGCGAGGTCTACGCAGCGGTATCCCAGACGCCGGGACTGCGCGTATTTCCGCGGCTCGATCCGCCGCTGCCAACACCGGGACAATATGATGTGGAACTGGTCTTGCAGAGCAATGCGTCTCTCGAGGAGATGTCCGGCATCACCGATGCCGTGCTGGCTGCAGGGTGGCAAAGCGGTAAGTTTTTGTACGTCGATACCGATCTGAAGATCGACTTGCCCGAGGCGCGTGTGGTGCTCGACCGCGAGCGGATCGCGGATCTGGGTCTGGACCTTGCCGCGGTCGGACAGGAGCTCGGGACATTGCTCGGCGGCGCTTACGTCAACCGCTTCAATTATTTCGATCGCAGCTACAAGGTCATTCCGCAAATCGGCGAGAAAGACCGCACCTCGGTTGCACCCTTGCTCGATCTCAAGATCCGTACGCCCGACGGGGGACTCGTGCCCGTGTCGACCTTCACGCATATCGAGACAAGCACGGCGCCGCGCACTCTGAACCGGTTTAACCAGCGAAACGCAGTGCGCATCTTCGGCGGCGTACAGCCCGGTGTCACGAAAGAAGAAGGGTTGCGCATACTCGAGGGCGCCGCGCGCGACGCGGGTATCGAGGGCATTGTCCTGGACTACGCCGGCGAGTCGCGGCAAATTCGCCACGAGGGCGGCGCACTGATGACGACCCTCGCCTTCTCGATGGTGCTGATTTACCTGGTACTCGCAGCGCAGTTCCAGAGCTTTCGCGATCCGTTCATCGTATTGCTCGGGTCGGTGCCGCTCGCCATTTCCGGCGCGCTGATTTTTACCTTCGTCGAATTCACGACGCTGAACGTTTATTCGCAGGTCGGGCTGATCACTCTGGTCGGGCTGATCGCCAAGAACGGCATACTCATCGTGGAATTCGCCAACACGCTGCAACGGCGCGGCCGGTCGAAACTGGTGGCATTGCGGGAGGCATCGCTCACCCGGTTGCGCCCGGTATTGATGACCTCAGCGGCCACGGTGTTCGGCCACCTGCCACTCGTGCTGGTTTCCGGGCCGGGCGCAGCAGCGCGCAACAGTATCGGAATCGTACTGGTCGCCGGCATGATCGTCGGTACCGTGTTCACATTGTTCATCGTGCCCGTGTTCTACTCGCTGATCGCGGCCGACTATGCGAAGCAGAAAGTCGGCCGCGAAAGCGATGCGGAATCGCCGCTCTTGCCGCAACCTGCAGCGAGTCCTGCATGACGTGCGGCGAGGCCGTGTAGACCTTGGGACCCTCAAAGCATTTCTTGTCCCGGAACAGCCGAACATGCCCGGAGACATCCGGCAAGTTGCGTCGATCGAGATCTAAGCCTGACGTCGACTATTCAATTCGCGGGTCCGACTTGTTGTTTCCGAACCGGACGATCTCTGCCGCCACGGCAATCGACTTTTGTCTTGCAGTGTGCTCCAGAATGAGTGCCGCCTTCACCTTGTTAGGATTTCCGCGATACTCGACGGTGCATCGCACCAGGAGTGCGTCGAAGCCGAGTTCACCCTGCAAAGTAACGCTGGTAGCATCCCCGGGCTCGAGGACCTGCTCAAACTCCCGGCTATTGAGGGGATCGGGACCGATCGGGAAGCCACCTTCAAACGTGAACTCATCCTCATTGTGGTGGATAAGTGTGACTCTGACTGCGATGGGCTTGTCGTGCAGATTGACTGCCGTACAGTTGGCAGCGCCGTCCATGGGTCCGAACTCTTCGAAGAACCAGATTGGCGGTGTTGCCAACTCGACCGCAAACGCTGTCGTGTGCAGCCCGAAATAGACCAGCGCAATCCACAGTGCTTTGATTGTTTTTTTCCCGGCCGGCTCGTATCGATATTGACCCGCGATTTTCGAGCTGGTCGATACGAACATCGGCGGGTTCAAAGTTACTGGTTTCATTGGAATCCCCTCCTTATTGGTCGTTGCAAACCGCTTGTGACGGTGCTGGTCGCGTACCCGGCTGTTCGTGAGTAACATCCCGGATCACGTGTACCGGCAGGTCGGTATGTGCAAATCCGCTCAGCCCTTCCCCTGCCCGGAAGCGCGTTCCGGACTGCAGAAAAACCCTTCGATAGCGAGAGATAAGGCAACTGCACCCCGGTGACTTTAGGCCATCTTTCGTCCGGTGGCGAGTCCTCCCGGGCTCCAACCTTGCCGCCGAATTCGCCGCTGTGCCCCTCGCCGAATCGATATCGATTTCGCCCTCATCCGAGTAATCGCTTCGCTGGCTGGCGAGAATAGCGGCGTCGAGGAGGTGGGGATGATGCGGGGTCGGGGATTGGCGGGAACGTCGTTTGGAGACAGGGGACATACCATGGAAAACGTTGAAGGCAAGGTCGCGTTCATTACCGGAGGCGCCAGCGGCATCGGACTCGGCATCGCACGGGCCTTCGTAAACGCGGGCATGAAGGCCGCGATTGCCGACATCCGGACCGATGCCCTGCGGGATGCCAATGCAAAGTTTGTCGAGGACGGCCAGGGCGACCGGGTCGTCACGTTACAACTCGACGTCACCGACCGCGGAGCGATGGGCCGGGCGGCCGACGCGACGGAACAGGCGTTCGGCAAAGTGCACGTCCTCGTCAACAACGCGGGAATCGGCATTGGCGGTCCGGTCAGGGATGCGAAATACGCAGACTGGGACTGGGGGCTGGAAGTCAATCTGGGCGGGGTCATCAACGGTATCCAGGAGTTTCTGCCACGCATGATCGCCCATGGCGAGGGCGGGCACATCATCAACACGTCGTCGATGGCCGCGGTCGTACCGATGCGCGTGGCGTCGATCTACATCACAGCCAAAGCGGCGGTGCTCGGCCTGTCGGAGGAATTGCGGGGCGAGCTCGAGCCCGACAACATCGGCGTGTCCGCCTTCTGTCCGGGACCCGTCCGGACGAACATATCGCGAAGCGGCGAGTTGCGTCCCGAAAAGTATCGTGCGAATTCGGGCTACGCCGAAGTCGAGCAAAAGCTGAAGGAGCGGCCAAACTCGCCGTCGTGGATGGATCCCGACGAGGTCGGCGAACGCGTGCTGGCCGGGCTCAGGCGTAACGACCTCTTCATCTTCACGCATCGGGAATTCAAGGAAGGCCTGGCGCAACGTTGCAGAAAAATGCTGGAGTCGTTTCCGGACGAGGAAATCAACACGGCCCGCTATGAAGACATCAAATGGCTGACGGAAAATGCCATCTACCGCGACTAGGGACAATGGCACTTGTTAAGGTAAATCGCCCGTGGGACGGGCTCCTACAGCCCGCGAATTGGACCATTCGCGGGCTGTAGGAGCCCGCACTGCGGGCGATCCGCGCTAACCGTACCGCCGGGACCAAGGGCTGCGGAAGAAGCCGAACCAGCCTCGGGCAGCCTCACGGTTCGGGCAACGCGTCGGCCGATACCCACCAGCCGTGTATCTGCCCGAAAATCCGGAACGGAAGCCGGACCGTCGCGACCGGACCGGCTTCGAGGTCCGCGGTGTCGAGTATCAGAAGATCGGACCGGCCGCACTCGAGCAGCTGCTCCGCCATGCCGAGGATATAACCGTCGCCCTCCGGCGCATCGGGGCGCCTCGGCACGAAACAGCACTCCTGCAGCGCAACGGTATCCCCGGCGCAGTACGTCTGCGTGCGGGCGGTCGCGTGATCGAACTTCGTATAGCAGTTGTTCGGCCGAAAAGGCCGGCCGGCGACGGCGGGATGCGGCGGAACGGACAGGTCGACGGTCGGCATGAACCCGTAGCGATAGGGAATCGTCTGGTAGCGATCGTCCTGGCGGGGCAAAACGCCGTTGTGAGGATAAAGCACTTGCATGTCGTAGCTGTCCGATTTCCTGGCCAGGTCGACGGATAGCCGGGTCACGACGCCAGCGGCGCCGGCCGGGTCGAACGGTTCGCCATGCAGGTTCGGAAAGAACGGAAACTGGTTCTTTCTGGCCATGTCCATGTCCACGTAGCACCGGTCGCCGTCGGACCAGGCGCCCATGACGTGCGTCGCGCAGCGCTCTGGGCCCTTGTACCAGCGCAGGTCACTGCCGTCGCCATGTCGCTGCATGACACCGAACCAGGACGGCAGCGTCGAGTCCCACGCGAAATGAACCCCGCCGGCCTGCATTTGCTCGAGATTGAAGACCATTGGAATGGCGAGAAAGGCGATATGGCTCTGCGTGACGGCAAAATCGTGCAACATGCCAACGTACGGCACCTTGATCCACGATTCCCGGACGAGATTACCCGCCCGATCGATCGTGATGATCGCGACGTCGTCCGATCCCAGCCCTTTGGCCTCGTAGCCGAATGCGATCATCTCGCCGGTTTCCGGATCGAACTTCGGATGCGCCGTGAACGTCTGGCTGGTGAGCTTGCCGTCGAACGTCACGTAGTCGTCCTGCGTATCGAGCGTCAATGCATCCATGGCGACTGGCGGGCTGTCCTCTTTCAACGCCAGCAGGCGGCCCGCATGATAGACGACCGTCGTGTTGGCCGTGCCGCGGCTCAGGTTTTCCAGCCCCGCATCGTCCGTGAACGGATTGCGATACATGCCGAACAGCGCACGCCCCGCGCGCCGCTGAGCCTTGAATCGTTGCGTGCGGACGTAGCGGCTCTTCAGGTCGACGCGGCCCGCAGAGAATCGAAACATGCTGACATGGCCTTCACCGTCGAACGGGATGTTGCCCGGAAATTTCGGCGGATACTGGAAATCCGGACCGACCCGGTAGAACGCTCCGTCGAGGTCCTCGGGAATGCGGCCATCGACCTCGCAATCGATCAGGTCGATTTCGGCCCGGAACGACGTGGCAGCCGGCACTCTGGCCGCCTCAGGTGAGCGCTCGATTACTGACGAGGTTGCGGTGTCTGTATTCCCTCGGCGCGAGGTCGTAGCGTGAGCGGAATGCCCTGCCGAAGTGCGTCGCGCTGCTGAAGCCGTAGTCGAACGCAATCGACGTGATCGTCCGTTTGCGCTGCGACTGCGACGTCAGCGCCCGTGCGCATTCCTCGAGTCTCCTGCGCAGGATGTATCGTGCCACCGTCTCGTCTTCCTCCGAGAACAGATGATGCAGGTAACGGGTCGTAATGCGGAAAGTGCTCGCGATCCGGGTCGGCGTCAGGCTGGAGTCGCCGAGGTGTTCCTCGATGTAGTGAATGATCCGGACGCGGTGGGCCGCGCCGAGCGAGCTGTGATCGATGGTCGATCCCAGAAGCTGCCGGTACGAACTGGCGAGAAGTCCCAGAATCGCGTCGGTCACGCCGGCACTGATTTCGAACTCACGATCCTCCTGGCAATGTCGCCATACGTCGGCAAGGAAATCCGCCAACAGGCCACCAATACCCCTGCTGCCTGACAGCCGTTTCGCGGCGATGCTCTGCGGATACTGGATATAGCGGCGCAGCAGATTGTCGGGAAAGCCGAAGACCAGCATACGGTTCGGTTGTTCGACGACGATTTCGTAAGGTCTGCTGTTGTCGCAAATCGTGATGTCGCCGGGACGAAGCCGCGCTTCGCGCTGATCCTGCAGAATGATGCTCTCCCCTTCGAGCTGCAGGTGCAGAAAATGCACCTGGAATCGCGATCGCGTCACCTGTTCGCGCGAATGCCGCACGACTTGCGGGTCCGAACGGATTTCGGCCACGCGGACGCGTGTCTTGACGATTCGGGAAAGCTGCCCGGTGAAATCGATCATGGTGGGGAAATGGGGCTCGAACCCTGCGTACGCGTCCGAGCCGAATTTGGTCCAGCACGCGGCCTTGCGTCGCGGCGACGGTCCTGCGATCGAAAGCGTTTCCAGTCGTGTCATGAGTCCCCCCCGAATTCATTCCGTTGCAGCGAAGCCCCTGTCCAGGCGCCGACAGCCGTGACGTTTTGACAGCCACCCGACCCGGGATTTACTATACCACGAACCGAACCGTGCGGTTTGGCAGCTTCGTTGTCAAGGGTCATGGTTGCCGCCCGGCGGCAACCCGTCGCCGTGCAGGAGTCCTAAACCATGACAGCCCGGCACCCGACGCCCGACGGCTTTGTCCGCATCGCGACGGAGGAAGCGTTTGCCACGGCGGAGCTATTCGACTGCTACCGGCGCATCATCGAGAAAAAGTCGGTGAACGACCCGGGGTTCTACAGTCTCTGGGGCCACTATCTGATCGACCGTGGCAGTCGCGCATCCGATATCCGGCGAAAACTTACCGACCTGGGAGACGAACGACTGCGCGACATGGACGGTTGCGGGATCGCCCGGCAGATCGTCGCCCTCACGGCGCCGGGCGTGCAGATTCTCGACACCGCCGAGGCGGCGTCGATCGCCACGGATGCCAACGACCAGCTTGCGGAGGCAGTGGCAAGGCATCCGGACCGGTTCACGGGCCTCGCCGCGATGGCGCCCCAGGATCCGGGTCGCGCCGCCAGCGAGATAGAGCGCGCCGTCTCGAGCCTCGGATTCCGCGGCGTCATCCTGAATTCGCACACGCACGGTGAATACTTCGACGAGCAGAAATTCTGGGAGATCTTCGAGGTCGTCGAAGAGTTGGACGTGCCGATCTACCTGCACCCGAATACGCCCTCGCCGCGACTGATCGGCCCGATGCTCGACAGCGGCCTGGACGGAGCAATTTACGGATTTGCGGTGGAAACCGGCCTGCACCTCCTGCGAATCATCGTCAGCGGCGTCTTCGATCGCTTTCCGAAAGTGCGAATCGTCGTCGGACATCTGGGCGAGGCATTGCCCTTCTGGCTGTTCAGGCTCGACTTCATGCACGACGCCATGGTAAAGGCCGGGCGGCATGCCGGAATCAAGCCGCTCGGGAAACGTCCCAGTGAATACCTTCGCGAGAATGTCTGGATCACCACGAGCGGGATGGCCTGGGAGCCGGCGATCATGTTCGTCAGGTCGGTGATCGGCGCGGACCGCGTGATGTACGCAATGGACTATCCCTACCAGTTCGTGCCTGCCGAAGTGAAGGTAACGGACGCGCTGCCGATCACCGACGTGGAAAAAAAGGCCTTCTACCAAGGCAATGCGGAGTCCGTGTTTTCTCTCGATTAGAATACTGCCGGAGGAGACGGTGGCACAGTTTTGTTGCCCGGTGTTGTATGCTACGATTCGATGAACCGAACCGTTCGGTCTGGCAGACCCGGCAACGCGATTGCGGCGGTGTCAGCGGCGCAAGCGACGGTCGGTTTTTTCGTATCGGCCTCCTGTTCCACAAACAATAGAAACGGTGAAGCATGAGCAGGCAAATGGTAGCCGAAAAAATTCCCGTGAACCGGCAGCCAAAGAAGCAGCTGGAAGTCCTGGCCGTGGCGTCCGACTACTTTCTCAGGCACGGATACAAGGGCACGAGCATCAATGCGATGGCGCGGGATTCGGGAATCTCGAAGGAATCGATCTATCGTTACTTCAGCAGCAAGAAGGAATTGTTCGAAGCCGTCATCGCGAGGGAGCTTGCGACATATCGCAAAAATCTGCAGTTTCTCGACTTTGAAACGGAATCGATTGCGCTCGACGCCGCACTGAAGAGAACGGCAGAGACGCTTCTCGGGGTCGTGACGAACGACCGGACGTTGTCGCTGCGGCGCCTGATTTTCCAGCAGGTGAAGCAGTCTCCGGACATTGGCCAGTACTACTACGAGATCGGTCCGAAGGCCGCGTACGAGAATCTCGAAAAAATGTTTGCGGCGCACCAGGCCGAAACGGAATTCCGGCCCGAAGAACTGGCGCATTACTTCGTCGCAATGGTCCTGCATCGAGCGACGTTGCAGCGCGACTGCGGAGTCACCAAACCGATGGCCAAAGCGCAGATCAGGACGCAGGCTGCCAGGACCACCGACGATTTCCTCAAGGCTTTCTTCAGGTGATGGTTTCGATCGGGCACTTCATTCGCCGCGCAGGCCACAGCACCCTTCGCAGATCACGTCGAGCGGGCGGCGCCGTCCTGCTCGCGAGCGTGACATGCATGGTCGTCGCGTGCGGCGGTGACGAAGACTCAGCCGACGGAAGCGGAACCGGGGAGGCAGCGGCAGTCGCCGCCGTCGACGGCGCCAGGATCGAAGCGGCAGACAGCGAACCCGGCAACTGGCTGACGCACGGACGCACGTACGGCGAACAGCGCTTCAGCCCATTGACGGATATCAACGCAGACAATGTAGCGAGGCTCGGGCTGGCCTGGTACTACGACCTCGACACGAAACGCGGACAGGAAGCGACGCCGATCGTCGTCGACGGTCACATGTTCGTCAGCACTGCGTGGAGCAAGGTCAAGGCGCTGAATGCCGCGACCGGTGAATTGCTGTGGGCTTACGATCCGGAAGTCCCGGGCACGAAAGCCGTCGATGTCTGCTGCGACGTGGTCAATCGGGGCGTTGCCGTCTGGAAAGGGCGTGTCTACGTAGGGACCCTGGATGGCCGCCTGATCGCCCTGGATGCCTCAAGCGGCGATCCGGTGTGGTCCGTGCAAACCACGGATCCCGAGTTGCCGTACAGCATCACCGGCGCGCCCCGTGTCTTCGACGACAAAGTCGTCATCGGCAACGGAGGCGCGGAGTTCGGCGTCCGCGGCTACGTGTCCGCATACGATGCCGCCACCGGAGAACTGGTATGGCGTTTCCACACGGTTCCCGGCGATCCGTCCGAACCGTTCGAGTCAAAGGCGATGGAGCTTGCCGCCCGAACCTGGAACGGCGAATGGTGGAAAATGGGCGGCGGCGGCACGGTCTGGGATGCGATCGTTTTTGACCCGGCGCTCGGTCTCGTCTACATCGGCGTCGGCAACGGCTCGCCCTGGAACCAGGACATTCGCAGCCCCGGCGGCGGCGACAATCTGTATCTGTCGTCGATCGTAGCGCTGCATGTAGACACCGGCGAGTACGCCTGGCACTACCAGACGACGCCCGGCGAAACATGGGATTACACGGCGACGCAGCCGCTCATCCTGGCGGACCTCGAAATCGGCGGCAGAGCGCGCAAAGTCATCATGCAGGCGCCGAAGAACGGCTTTTTCTACGTGCTCGATCGTGAAAGCGGCGAATTCATCTCGGCGGAACCGTTTGCGACCGTGACCTGGGCCAGCGCCATCGACGCCGAAACCGGTCGACCGATCGAGAACCCGGAAGCCCGCTACAGTGGCCCCGCACCCTCCGTCGTCGCGCCCGGACCGGGTGGTGCGCACAGCTGGCAACCGATGGCGTACAACCCGCAGACCGGGCTGGTCTACATTCCCGTACAGGACGCGGCCTTTCCGTATTTCGCGGACAACGCCTTCGAACGCACCGGTCTGGGCTTCAATACCGGCGTCGATTTCGATCTCGCCAGCATGCCGCAGGTGCCCGAAGTCAAAGCAGAGATCATGAGCAGCGTCAAAGGCTTTCTGCTGGCATGGGACCCGGTGGACCAGGACGAGGCGTGGCGCGCCGAATATCCGGGTCCGTCGAACGGTGGCGTGCTGGCCACCGCCGGCAATCTCGTAGTACAGGGCACCGCCAGCGGCGAGGTCGTCGCGTATCGCGCGGACGATGGCGAGAGGCTGTGGTCGGCGCCGGCCCACACCGGTGTTCTGGCCGGCCCGGTCTCCTACGAAGCCGGCGATGAGCAGTACATCGCCGTCGCGGCCGGATGGGGCGGCGTCTTCTCGCTGGCTCCCGGGGAAATCGGCCTCATGTCCGGACGACTCGGCAACCACAGCCGCATCCTGGCGTTCAAACTCGGCGGCAACGAGGAAATGCCGCCGGACGGCACCCTCGTCGACCTGACGCTGAATCCGCCGAAACTCGAGGCGAACGAGGAGACCGTTACTCGCGGCAAGTCGCTCTACCACCGACACTGCGTCGTATGTCACGGCGACGCTGCCGTGAGCGGCGGCTTGCTGCCGGACCTGCGCGCGAGCCCGGCGATCGGCGATCAAGGGACATTCCAGGCGATCGTGCTGGACGGCGTGCGGCGCGAATTCGGTATGGTCTCCTACGCGGCCGAACTCGATGCCGACGACGCCGAGGCGATTCGTGCCTACGTCGTGGCCCGGGCGCACGAAAGCCTGGCTCAGGCCGGCGCCGATGCCCCCTGAGCGACGCTGGCCGCGAACAAAGGTCCCGAGTGGACCCCTGCCGTCGGGCCGGTGAATCCGGTCATGCGCACGACGTCATTCTACGGCTGGAAACTGCTGGCCGCTTTCTGGGTGATCCTGTTCATCAACCTGGCGTTCCCGGCCTACGGTTCGAGCGTCATCAACGCCTACATGGTGAACGACCTGGCGCTGGACCGGCGGACGCTCGGTCTCATGGTGTCGATCTACATGCTGATGACCGGGCTGCCTGCGCCGCTCGTCGCCATGTTCCTCAACCGTTACGGCGTGCGCGCGACGCTGATCCTGGGCAGCACCATCCTCATGCTCGGCGCCGTCGGTATGGCGACGTTTGTCGATACGGGCGGAGAAGCCGTCGCGGTTTTCGGCTTCATCGTCGGCTTCGGCGTCATGACCGGTGGCGCGCTCGCGGCACAGACGGGGACGGCCTTCTGGTTCGTGAGAAGGCGCGCTCTGGCTATCTCGATCATCCTGTCGGCCGGCGGAATCGGCGGCTTCGTCGCGGCGCGCACCATGAACGGCCTCATTTCCTCCTTCGACGGCAACTGGCGTGCCGGCTGGTGGCTCATTGCAGGCATGGCGCTCCTCGCAGCACTCGTCGCGGCGCTATTCGTGCGGGAGAAACCTGAGGACTCAGGCCAACTGCCCGATGGCCGCAGTGCGGACGAAGCGCCGGGGGCAAGTGGCGGATCGGCGCACGTGCACATCACGGATGAAGAATGGACGTTTGCCGAAGTATTGCGCTCACCGACGCTCTGGTTGCTGCTCTTCTGCAGCATCGGCATGAGCGGCGGCTTTACCCAGGTCATGGCGCACGCGGTCGTGCATCTGCAGGATATCGGCAACTCCGCGGACGCTGCGGCCGGCTCGTTTTCCGTTCTCGTCGCGTCGACACTCCTCGGCAAGCTGATGCTCGGCGTTTTCGGCGATCGCATCGATCCGCGTTACCTGTGGGCGATCGCTGTCGGATTCTTCGGCATCGGCATGCTGATTCTGCTGGATGCGACGACCACATTCAGGTTGCACGTTTTCGCGGTATGCATCGGCATCGGATTCGGTGGCGGTCTCGTCTGCATGATGACCGTCCTGAGCAACTACTTCGGTTCGAAAGTGTATGCCTCCGTCATCGGAACTACGCTCGCGGTGCAGACGACCGCCGGAGCGCTGGGCTCATTCATCGCCGGCGATCTCTACGAGCGCCTCGGCAGCTATACCTCCGCCTTCGTCGGTATCGCCGTGCTGTGCTTCGCCGGCACGTTGCTGCTCTTCGTTCTTCGACCGCCGATGCGGCCACAGCAACAGGTCGCCGGGCGTATTCCGGTGCGGGCCAGAAGCTAGTGCTCATCGCGCGACGAAATGCACGGTCTGCAAAGCCCGAGCTCTACCACTGGGAGCCCAATGCGAACTCGGGAAAACCGATCATTGCCCTGCTCGAGAAAGGTGTCGCATTCGAAAGCCGTTACACGGACATGCTGGAGTTCGATCATCATAAGGCTGACTATCTGTCGATCAATCCCGACGGGACCATTCCGACGCTCGTGCACGGTAACTCGGTGCTCACCGAGTCGACGGAGATGGGCGAATACATAGACGCCGAATTCGAAGGCCCGGCACTCCGCCCGGAGAGCGCCGAGGAGCGCTGGCGGATGCGCTGGTGGGGCAAGTTCCTCGACGGCTATTTCGGCCCGTCGCTCAGCATGATCGGCTGGAGCACATTCGTGGGTCCGGCCGTGCGCAACAAGGATCCGGAACAACTGAGGCGCAATATCGAAAGAATCCCGCTGAAAGAACGGCGCGATGCCTGGACGAAAGCGATCTACAACACTTTCGGCGATGCCGAGCTCACCGAGTCGCGGCGGCGGGTGCAGCACGGGATTGCCGTTTTCGAGGCCGGCCTCGCGCAACGACCCTGGTTCGCCGGCAGGTCCTATTCGCTGGCGGATATCAATGCCTTCTGCATGACCTATGCATTGCCCCTGATGCAGGCGGAACTGGTCAACGCCGAGAAGACGCCGCATCTGATCAACTGGCTGGGTCGTGTATACGCGAGGCCCGCAATTACGGAGGCATTCAAGCTGGGGCGAACGCCGATGGCGGCACGCGCCACGGAAGTCCGTAAACTCATCGGCCATGGTGACGACAATGCTTGAGCTGTTTCACTGGGAGCCCGTGGCGCATTGTGCAAGGACTCTGATCTGCCTGCATGAGGTCGGCGCCGAGTACCGCAGTCACTACGTCGACGCATTGAAGTTCGAGCAGTTTTCGGCCGATTTCCTGAAGCTGAACCCGCTGGGGCAGCTGCCGGTACTGATGCGCGACGGCGTCGCCATGTCGGAATCTGCGCTGCTCTGCGAATACCTGGCGGAGTCCCATCCCGAAGCGAATCTGGCGCCTGCCGATGCCGTCGATTGGTACAACGTGCAGGTCTGGTCGAAGTTCGTCGACTACCACCTGGCGTCGTCACTCGGTACCCTGGGTTGCCGCAAGTATCTCGTGCCGCTGCTCGGGGCGCTCGATCAGGCCGAATTGAAACGGAAAATCGCATCGATCCCGGTGGCGGAGCGCAAGGCCGGCTGGGAACGCGCAGCAACCGGAGACTACGACGATGAGCTGGTGGCGGACGCCGAACGGAAAGTAAAACTCGCGGTCGATCGCATGGAGGCGACACTGACCGAGGGCGACTGGCTGGTCGGAGACAACTACTCGATCGCCGATATCAATGCGTTTGCGATGATCAGCGGGCTCAGGGAGGCGGCCTCACACATCGTCAACGAACGCGATGCGCCCCATGTCATCGGCTGGACCGCGAGAATCGCGGAGCGACCCGCCGTGCGGGCGGCGCTTTCCTCGCCCGGACTGAAGCGCAGAAGCGATATAGTGTTCGTTCCGGGTCCCGAGCACAGCCGCTGGGGCTGACCGATGAGACGCGACAGAAAGGACCGACGACAAGGCCGACTACGCGCGGCGGGAACGTCTCATCTGGAGCGCCGGTCGACGAACGCTTCGGAGACCGTTGCGCAGTCGTTCATCAAGGCCCTGCACCGGCGCGGTATCGAGCACGTGTTTGCCAATTCGGGCACCGACCACGCACCGCTCGTAGAAGCGCTGTCGGCAATGAAGCGCTCCGGTATCGCGATGCCCGCATTCCACGTCGTGCCGCACGAAAATCTCGCAATGGCAATGGCCCAGGGCTACTACCGGGTCAGCGGAAAACCCGCAGTGGTGCTCGTCCACGTCGCCGTCGGGACGGCCAATACCGTTTGCAGCCTGATGAACGCGTGGCGCAGCAACATTCCCGTGCTGCTCGTTGCCGGCAGGAATCCGTCGTCTCAGGCGGGCCATACCGGTTCCCGGTCGGCGCCGATTCACTGGGGGCAGGACGTATTCGACCAGGGGGCGCTCGTCCGCGAGTTCACCAAATGGGAGCAGGAGTTGCGGGCGTATCAGAGCATCGATGCGCTGGTCGACCGGGCGCTCGTCATCGCCATGAGCGAGCCGCGGGGACCGGTCTACCTCACCTTGCCGCGCGAGCTGCTCGCCGATCCGGACGACTCCGAGCCGACGCCGCCGTCGGCCGCCCCGGAAGCCGCCCATCCGCCGCCCGCCGCTATCGAGGAACTCGCTTCAATGCTGGCAAATGCGGACCGGCCGCTGCTGGTGACCTCGACCGTGGGCGTTGACCGGGAAGCGCGCGAGATCCTCGAAGCGGTTGCAGACCGGTACGCGCTGCCCGTACTCCAGAACTGGCCGTTCGCGGTCAACATGCGTTCCGCCCATCCGATGAACCTGCGTACGCAGGGAGCGGACTGGCTCGCCGCGGCCGATGTCGTATTGACGATCGACGCAGCCGTGCCGTGGGTGCCGCGCCGCGCCGGACCTGCGCCCGATGCTTCAGTCATCCACCTGGGCACCGACCCGGCCTATGCGAGCTACGCGTATCGCGACTTTCCGGCGTCGAGGCTGATCGCCGGTTCGTCGAAGGCCGGGCTTCACATGCTGGCAGACGCGCTCGGCAGATTCGACATCGACGGTCGCCGCATCGACCTTCGCCGCAAACGGATCGCGGAACTGACGGAGCAAGCGGCCGCTGCGCGTCGTTCCCGCCTCGAAAAAGCCCGTGGCGAAAAGCCGGTGCATGCGAGCTGGACCGCCCACTGCATCAACTCGCTGAAGTCCGACGATGCGGTCATCGTCAATGAGCTCGGCGTGCCGTTCGACGTGCTCGAGTTTTCCGGTTACGAGGTGTTCTGCGGCGAAACGACGGCCGGCGCGCTCGGTACCGGTCTCGGTGTCGCCCTGGGTGCGAAGCTTGCAGACCCGGCCCGCATGGCGATCTGCTGTGTCGGCGACGGATCGTTCATGTTCGGCAATCCGACGCCTGCGCTCCTGGTCAGTCGCGTGCTCGGAATTCCCGTTCTCGTGGTGGTCGCCAACAACGGCATGTGGTACGCCGTTGAACAGTCGACCGTGGATATCTATCCCGAGAGCCATACCGACGAGGCGTCGGGTTTGCCGCTGACACGATTCGGCTACAGTCCGGACTACGCTGCAATCGCCTCGGCCTGCGGCGCGTACGGAGAGACCGTCACCGAGCCGGACCAGGTAACGGCCGCACTGGAGCGCGGCCTCGCGCGCAACCGCGACGGTCAGGCCGCGGTCATCGACATCGTCACGGCGCCCGGCACGCGCTGATTTCGGAGCGGTATTCCGGCATGCAGAGCATCGGACTACGACACGCGAAAATTTTTCTGGCGGTTGCAGACTCGCACTGCGTGACCCGGGCCGCCGTCTTGCTGAATCGTTCGCAAACCTCGGTAACAAAGTCGCTGCAGGAACTCGAACAGCAACTCGGGGTACCTATCTTCGACCGCTCTTCGAAGGGGGTCAGTCTGACGGCGTTCGGCAAATGCCTATTGCGTCATGCCCGTGAAGCCGCGTGTGCATTCTCGACCGCGGGCGAACAGGCTGCATCTGTGGACTCGGCGCGACGGGCCGGGACGTCGCGCATCAGCAGCATGGATTTGTCGGATCGATGGCTGGATGCGTTTCTGGCCACCGCGGAACACCAGGACCTGGCCGCGGCAGCGGAGCATCTCGGGGTGACGAGCGCAGCAATTTCACTTTCGCTGCGCAAGCTCGAGGAGGCGGTCGGCGCAAGGCTGTTCGAGAGAACGCCGCAGGCGATCGTTCCGTCCGCGACCGGTCAATTGCTGGCGCGATACGTGAAACTCGCCCGCAGCCACCTGCGCCACGCCTGTGACGAGCTGGCCGGCATGCAAGGCGCGCACCGGGGACGTGTGGTCGTCGGCACGTTGCCTTTCGTTCGCACGATCATAGTGCCGCGCGCCATCACGAGACTGCTTCAGGCTTATCCCTACCTGGACGTGGCGACCGTCGAAGGGCCGTACGCGGACCTGGCGGCGGCGCTGCGCTGCGGCGACATCGACCTCATGGTCGGCGCGCTCCGCGGGGAAGGCGCGGATCGGGACCTCTCGGAGGAGAGAATTCTGGACGACAGTCTTTCCATAGTCGCGAGGGCGGGCCATCCGTTGAAGAAGCGCGGAACGCTTCACTGGCAGGACCTGCTGGCGTACGACTGGATCTTGCCGATGCGAGGAACGCCGACCCGCGAACTGTTCGAACGAGCCGTTTCGCTGCGCGGGCTGACGGTTCCGCCGCATGTGGTGGAGACGAGCTCTCTCGTCACATTGCGCGGACTTCTGGTGGAGAGCGACCGGGTGACGATTCTGTCCAGACACCAGATTCTTTTCGAGGAACAGTGCGGGCTGCTGGCCGTGCTCGCGTTCGAGTTGAACGACACGGCTCGGGCGATCGGCATCACACGTCGGCGACGCGGTTCGATGTCCCCGGCGGTCGCATTGTTCGCGGACGCGATTCGGACTGCCGTCGCGGAATCCGGGGGTCCGGCGCAGCACGGCGCGCCGGCGCGGCCGGCCATGGCTGCCGTCGGAGAGTAATCCGGCGGACGATGGCGGCCAGGCATGCCTGTCGAATCGCTCCTACCGATTCTGGTCTATTTCCTGGTCGGCATCGTACTGCGGCATTCCGGCACGGCGAGCGGCAGCGAAGCTGCTTTTCTGTTTCGGTTCATCCTGCACGTGACGTTGCCCGCGCTGGTCTTTCCGGCGATTGCCGGGGCGACGCTGACTCGCGACCTCATCCTTCTGCCGGTCAGCGGACTCGTGACAAACCTGATATGCATGTCGGCAGCCATTGCCTACGCGCGCGCCGCTTCGCTCTCGACGAGTGCGTCCGGCGCACTCGTGCTGGGCGCCGCCATCACGAACGGCGTCTTCGTCTTCACGTTCGTCTTGATGTCGCTCGGACCGGAAGCCCTTGCCGAGGCGATACTGGTCGACCTCGGCAACGCAGTATTCGTCGCAACCTTCGCGTACTCGGCAGCCGGTTACTTCGGCGGTTCGCACAGAGCTTCCCTCGCCGCGTCGCTCTTCAGGACGTTCCGGTCGCCCATCTTCATTGCCCTGGCGATCGGGGTGGTCTGCGCGCTGGGCGAGCTAAAACCGCCTGCCTTGGCAATGCGCGTGCTGTCCCCTCTGGGTGCGGCAACCATACCGCTGACAATGGTGGCGTTGGGTATTTCGTTCTCGCCTGGGGCGTTGCGTGATCCAATGGCCGTCCGTACCGTTCTCCTTAGAATGCCCCTGGGCCTGGCGGCAGGGTTTTTCTTCGTTTGGCTTTTCGGCTTTGCAGGCGCAACGGCCACCGTAGTCCTCGTTGCAGCGGCCTCCCCGATCGGTTTTTCTTCAGTGACCCTCGCATCGGTTGCCAGGCTAGACACGGAACAGGCCGTTGCGGCGCTTTCGCTTTCAGTCGCTATCGGGATGGCCAGCACGCCGTTTCTGCTGTGGGCAGGGCACCGGTGGCTTTGAACGGCATTCGTTCGCACCACAGAGCATCCGTTAAGGATTAATCGCCCGCACTGCAGGCTCCTTCAGCCGGCGAACAAGAAAATTCGTGGAAGATTGACATGGCTGAGCTTGATCGGTTAGGCCGCTACGCAAGTTGTTGCGCGGTGCGCAACGCGCTATACTACGCGTGTGATCAAATCTTTCCGGCACAAAGGCCTACGGCGGTTCTTCGAGACGGGAAAGAAGAGCGGTATCCAAGCGAACCACGCCGGAAGACTTCGTTTACAACTGGCAGCCCTGGACACAGCCCAGAGTAACGATGACATGGATATCCCCGGCTATCGACTGCATCCGCTCAAAGGCCCAATGAAGGGCCGGTGGTCGATCTGGGTGAGCGGCAATTGGCGGCTGACCTTCGAGTTCGAGGATGGAAACGCGCACGCATTGGACTATGAGGATTATCACAAATGAGCATGCATAATCCCCCGCACCCCGGAGAGTTCATTCGGGAGACCTACATCGAGCCTTTCGGTATTAGCGTTCGGTCTCTGGCTGAAAGTTTGGGTGTTTCTCCGTCGACCTTGGCCAGGGTTGTGAGCACGCGCAGCGCGGTGAGTCCCGAGATGGCTTTGAGGCTTTCCAAGGCACTGGGGCGTTCTGCAGAAAGCTGGCTCGCGATGCAGCACAACTATGATCTCTGGCAAGCGAAGAAGTCGGCGGACCTTTCAGATGTGCGAAAGATCAAGTTTAAAGCCGCATAGGCGGAGGCAGCCTAACATCGATGCAGGCGGATCAAACAAGCTGTCCCGCGTCTTGCATTCGCAAGAGCCGCGGGCCGCCGCATGAGCAAATCTGTCAAGACAGCCATCGCCCTGTTCTTCCTGGCACCGTTGTTCGGCGAATACCTGCTCGGCAACCTCAAGTTCTCCGAGATCGCACTTCTCCCGTTCATCGCGCCTCTTTACGGTGGCGGGGCGATTCTCATACGCGAGACCACGCGACGTATGGGTCGCGGCTACGGCACCATGTGGGGGCTTGGACTCGCGTACGCGCTGTGGGCCGGTGACCATGCAAAGCGCGGCCAAATGGATGGCGCCGTTCGCTCTGATTTTCAGCGTTCTCGCCCTGCTCGCGCTTTTCGCAGCCTGCAACGCAATACACGTGCGTGACGATCCAGGTCTTCCGACCTCGTACCTTCTGAAAGACGTGATTATCAGCTTGGAGCGCACGCACTGCTATGGTCCGTGCCCGGTGTATAAGGTACAGATCTACGGAGATGGTCGCGTCCGATACGACGGACACGAATATGTCAAGGAAGTGGGCATTCGCGAAGCCACAATAGGTAAAGAGAAGGTCATCGAACTCCTCAAACACATATACGAAATACGCTTCTTCGGCATGAAGACCCGATATGAATCCATCGCGGTACCGAACGAGGAGAACGGCGTCGTTGAAGAAGTTATTTTGCATCTCACCGACCAACCAACCAGGATAATCGCCGTGCGAATTGGGGGATATGAGAAACGGGTGGAGGACTATTACTCTGCACCGAAGGAGCTCGCCGACCTTTCACCGAAAATCGATGCTGTCGCCGGAACAGACAAATGGGTGAAGTAGACCGTCACATATCGGCATCCAACAATGCGCTGCAGGCGGAAGTATCAAAAATGTCGCAAAATTCGATTCTGGAGGTGTTCCCAGAGATCGCCGCATATCGAGTGAGGCCCGTCGGCATCGGGGAGTCCGCATCATCCGTATATCACCTGACCCATCCTGGCAAGCCAGCGCTCTACATGAAGACGGCAGCTGCCCCAGACGTTTTGGAACTTGAGGCCGAACATGCGCGACTCGCATGGCTCAAAGACAAAGTATCAGTCCCGGAAATCGTCGACTTCAGGAGCAATTCGCAGCAAGCAGCCTTGCTCACTCGGGCACTGCCAGGAGCGAATGCCATCGATGTTGCGAAAAGGAATCGGTCGGCAGTCGTGAGTCGGCTGGCAGCGGCGTTGCGTGAGTTGCATGCGATCCCTACCGCTGGCTGTCCCTTTGATAGAAGCCTGGCCGTTGTCATCGATTCCGCACGGGAGCGAGTCATGGCTGACCGAGTGGATGAGTCCGACTTCGACGAAGAGCACAAGGGCCTCCGAGCTCGTGACCTGTTGACCCTGCTGGAACGACAACGACCGGCTGACGAGAGCGTGGTTATCACGCATGGCGACGCGTGCTTGCCAAACACAGTATTTGAGGGCAGCTATTTCCGCGGCTTTGTTGATTGTGGAAGAAGCGGGCTCGCCGACGCGTACCAGGATTTGGCGCTGGCCAGTCGGAGCATTGCAAGGAACTACGGCCGGGAGTATGTGAACGCTTTCTTCGAGTCATATGGTCTGCGAGAGGTTGACGACAGCAAGCTTTCGTATTATCGGTTAGCAGATGAGTTCTTTTAGCGTGGCGGGGCAGCCGTCCAACGAGCGCATGGAGCTGACGTGGCAAGCTCAGGGCGGGGAATGAAGGGCATCGTTGCCCGCCTACCCCATCGCCGGTACTCTTGCGTAATGCGACCCCTTCGATATTCCATCAACGTTACATTGGACGGGTGCTGCGATCATCGCGCATTCATCCCGGACGAAGACTTGCATCGTCACGCGGTCGAGAACCGGGAGTCGGGTAAGGGACTGTCCATGGGAGGCGTGAAGCTCCCGCTGGCGCTCGCGGTGCGGCTTCCAACTCACCAATTCCGCGAGATGGTTCCGCTTGGCGCACACGTCAAGGACCGCTTCGGGGACGAATTCAGTAGCATCCGGGATAGAGATCAAAGAGGTTGCCATGCACTATTCTCGTCTTTGCGCGCTTTTGATTGATTGCCATACATCGGATGTTGATCAGGCCGCCAAGTTCTGGGCTGACGCGCTGGGCCGTGCGATAGATTTCGACCATCCAGGGACTCGCGGCAACTACCGTATGCTGGAAACACCTCCAGATGAACCTATTGTGCAGATTCAGCGCGTCGAACACGAAAGTCGAGTTCACATCGATATTGAAACTGACGATATTCGTGCCGAGGTTTCACGCCTGGAAGCGCTAGGAGCACAAGTGGTTGATCGCTTGGATCGCTGGGTTGTGATGCAAGCCCCCACTGGACAGCGGTTCTGTGTTGTACGAGTTCAGCGCCCTGGATTCCCTAAGAACGCCACATGTTGGGCCAACTCCGGGAGACGAGGATGATTTCACGTCAATGGAGAGGATTGGCGAAGACAACATGTGCGGAAGCGTATGTCGAGCACCTTCGCAGGGAGACATTTCCCGCCATTGCGAAGATCTCGGGCTTCATGGGCGCATCTATCCTGCGTCGTACTGTGCCGGATGGTATCGAGTTCCTTGTCGTCACCGAATGGGCGTCTCTCGATGCAGTCCGGGCGTTTGCCGGAAAGAATGCTGAACAAGCGGTCGTACCGGCCGAGGTGCACAACATGATGGTTGAATACGATCGAGTCGTTCGCCATTACGAGGTAGTCCAATGAGCATTTGTCCTTGTCCTCTGTGCTGCTGTTGCTCTGGATTTTCTGCTTTAAAGAGATAGTAGAAGGAAAGGACGTCTCTTTGGTCCCGTGTCCCCCGCAGTTGCGTGTCACAACAGCGATCCTTGTCGCCGCTGTTGCGGTGTCGCGTCATGCCTGTCTTTTGCATTCGCGAAAGCCACGTCGGCTGCCTTTGCCGCTAAGCTTGGCTGCTATGCAGCAGGAGGAATGAGATGCATCCGGAGACCCTGAAGTATAATGAACGGCAGGAACCCAACCACAAGAAGGTTTGCGACTTGCTTGCCCGGGAAATCGACAGAAACCTGTCTGAAGCTGAGAATAGGATATGGCATGCTCATCCAGTCTGGTTTCTGGACGGCAATCCAACTGTCGGATATAGCAAACAGAAACCAGGTATACGACTGATGTTCTGGAGTGGAGCAGATTTTGAGGAAGCAGGGTTGAACGTAGTAGGTAAGAAATTCAAGGATGCATCAGCTTTCTATAACGATGTATCGGAAATAAAGAAATCAGACTTGCGTCGCTGGCTGGGGAAAGCACAGGAAATCCAATGGGATTATAAGAATATAGTCCGGCGTAAAGGGCGGCTGGAGAGGCTGAAATAGTGCATAGGGTACTCACAGCGGCGTCGCCGCCGGTCACCAGACGCGGTCCGAAGTAAAAAGCAGCTTTCCAGCATCGACAAGCTGCGCCTGGAGGCGGTCCCCATGCGATCTGTCCGGATGTGTAGCGACGGGCGCCTTCGCGATAACTGTCGATCCAGAGCAGTACCGTTCGACTATTCGGGTGCCAACTCAATATTCGAACAGGAGTCATGATATGAGTCTGCCAACTGACAGGGTGGAGATCGAAGGGCTCTTTCAAAATCTGTCGAGAGCGCATATCGACCACGACGCAGATGCCATCATCGAGGCCTATGCGCCAAATGCGGTGATTTACGATCTGGCGCCGCCACTGGGGCGCCGCGGAATGGACCGTGACAGTGTCATGGCCTGGCTTGCCAGCTGGGAAGGGCCAATTCACATAGATTCTCGCGACGTCAAACTTGTCGTCGATTGCGACCTGGCGTTTGTATCCGGCCTGTTCAGAATGCGTGGGAGCCAGGGCGGCGAAGACCAGGACATGTGGTATCGCGCGACGATGTGTCTTCGGAAGATAAGCGGGCGATGGCGCATTGTCTGCGATCACGCGTCTGTGCCTTTCTACATGGATGGCAGCTACCGGGCCGCAGTCGATCTCAAGCCATGCGGGACACGACGCGATGACTCCGGACAACCTATCACGCGCAAGCGCGGAAATGGCAGTGCCTTTGAACGGGCTTCGGTCGCTCTACAGATCCCGGCTCAGCATGCGTTCTCTTATGTATTCGGCTTGTCGCATCGCGAGCGCCACGATCGTCAGCGTGGGGTTGGCGTTTCCGCTCGACGGAAACTGACTGCCGTCCGAGAGAAAGAGGTTCGGTACATCGTATGAACGGCTCCAGCGATCACAGACACCGTCGTCGATGTTCGACGCCATCCTGCAAGTGCCCATGTTATGCGTGGCCGGCGGCAGCGAACTGAGGAATACTTCCTCGCTGCCGAGCGATTCGTACAGGTCGCGCGCCGTCTGCACGGCGAAGTCGCGCATACGTCTGGAATTGTCATGGTCTACGTAGTGCACTACCGGAACGGGCATGCCGTACTGATCCTTTTCGGCGGGATGCAGGGTTACGGAATTCGATCGCTGCGACGGATCCTCTCCCACCGCTAGCAGTGCGGCGTAATGGTCATACTTTTTCAGTTGACCCGCATATTCCTTGCCCCATGCGCCGGGGCGTGAGAGGGCGGCGAGCGCCGCAGGGTCGAAAGATGCCTGCTCGAACTTGAAGCCGCCCGCAAACCCCCTCGACGAGTCGTGATACACGAAGTCGTTCACGCCGCCGAGCAGCTGCGTGCCACGGTGAAAGTTCACCGGGTGCGGCAGGATGGCCGTCAGAATCGCAAAGACGTGCTTGATGTAATGCCTGCCCACGTGGCCGGATCTGTTGGCCAGCCCGTTCGGAAAGGCAGACGACTCCGAGTTGAGCAGTATTCTGGGTGTGTCGATTGCATTGGCCGCCAGGCAAACCACCCTCGCCTTCTGCCGTTGCAGCACACCGTTCGAATCGACGTACACGACCGATGTCGCCCGTCCCTTGCGATCATGGTCGACGCGCAGTACGAACGACCGGTCACGGATTTCGAAATGACCCGTTTGCAATGCCTGTGCAATCGGGGTATTGGCCGCAGTCCATTTGGCGTTCACGGCGCAACCGCTGCTGCAGAAGCCGAGCTGTATGCACGCCGGCCGACCGCCCTGCGCCACCGAATTGATCGCCATGTTGCTTCGTTCGGCTTGCTTCAGGCCGATACGCTCCGCGCCGGCCTTCAGCACGCGATAGTGATTGCTCTCAGGCAGCTTCGGCCAGCCGTGGGTTCCGGAAACGCCCATGCTGCGCTCGGCCGCGGAATAGTAGCGGGTCATTTCGTCGAAAGGCACCGGCCAATCGAGAATCGTGCAGTCATCGAGTGCGCCGAAATACCGGCTGGGCTCGAAGTGCTCTGCCTCCATGCGCGGTGCGTGCGCCGTCCAGTGAAGCGTCGTACCGCCGACGCCCTTGCCGCTCCATACCGGAAAATTGGCCGGCAGGTCGCCGGATCCGATCCTCCGGTCCAGCCAGGTCAGTAAGGGGAACATGGCTGTCGCGTCGGTGACGATCTTCTCGACGGGGGAACCGGCTTCGATGCAGACGACGTCGATACCGGCCATCGCCAGTTCCCGCGACACCGTGGCCCCGCCGGCGCCCGACCCGACTACTACGACGACGTCGTCGTCATTCCTGTCAAACGAGGTTGGCATGCCCGTCCTACTCGTCGTCCAGCCAATCGATATCGTTCAATCCGCGATTGACATAGCCGCCGAACTCCATCGACGAGCCTTCATACCCGATATGCGCCCAGACGACAGGATTGTTGAACAGGTCATCCCGAGTTTTCTGCAACGTGTACGCAAAGAACGGCGCCGCTTCGATCTGTTTCAGGACTTCGATCTGGCTCGATTCGTCGAGCAGCAGAAATTCGCCGTCTCCCACGGTATCGAGTCTCTCCACGCCGTTACCGATCATCTGCCGCAAATCCGCATCGCTACGCGCGGCCGACGAAACCCCATTGACGACCCGGTCGTAAGGCGCCGCGCCCAGCTCGGGATAGGGAAAGAACAGGAAGGAGACTCTGCGCAGTGTTTCGATCTCGTGCGACGTGAGAGACCGTGCCGCGTCCGCGGCCGAAGCGTTCACGCCCAACAGCGCGCATCGTGCTGCCGCAACCGCTGCCGATACCTTCAGCAGCGTCCCGATGAAGCGGCGCCGGTGCCAGAGTAACGTCATGCGCGTGCTCTCGCGGGCTGCCGATGAGTGGCAGTTCAGCCTGCGCTTCGCGCCAAGCCCCCTGCCCCTGCGCAGGAACGGCATCGACCTGACGCCACGCAAAAGCCTCGAAACATCAGAAGTTGCGCTGGAAGCTCAGGTTCCAGGTCATCGGCACTCCCGGCTGCATGATGACCGTGCCCTGGCTGTCGTGGACGTCGTAGGCGTCGATGTAATACACCTCGTCGGTCA
>Ga0299913_10000079_pt1 | contig 43328 bp, 38 predicted proteins | sample RVTome_9_FD_201360 | JGI IMG/M metagenome (GOLD analysis project Ga0299913, IMG submission 201360) | Soil microbial communities from uranium-contaminated site in the Upper Colorado River Basin, Wyoming, United States - RVT155D38 (version 2) ... | reverse complement strand
TGCTCAAGCGCCTGCTGCTGGTCGAGGTCGAGCGTGGTGGTGACGCGCAGGCCGCCGTTGTAGAGGACCTCCGGGCCGAACGCGTCGAGCAGCTGGCGGCGCACCTCGTCGACGAAGTACGGCGCCTTGGGCGCCTCGATGCCGGCCGGGGCCAGACCCAGCGGGGTCGCCTTGGCCTCCGCCACGCGCTCACGCGACGCGAAGCCGTAGCCGGACATCAGGTCGAGGACCTGGTTGCGCCGGGCCAGGCCGCCCTCGGGGTCCACACGCGGGGACAGCTTGCTCGGGGCCGACAGCACGCTGGCCAGCAGCGCCGACTCGGCCAATGTCAGGTCCGCCGACGGCCTGCCGAAATAGGTGAGCGCGGCCGCCTCGGCGCCGTAGGCGCCCTCGCCGAAGTACACGCGGTTGAGGTAAGCCTCGAGGATCTCCTGCTTGCTGCGCTCCTTCTCGAGCTGCATCGCCACGACGGCCTCGCGGATCTTGCGGTACAGCGTGCGCTCGGGGCCCACGTACACGTTCTTCACGTACTGCTGCGTGAGCGTCGAGCCGCCCTCGGCGATGCCGCCGGTGGTGACGTTGCGCCACACCGCGCGCAGCACCGAGACGGGGTCCACACCCTGGTGCTCGTAGAAGCGGTGGTCCTCCTTGGCGACGACCGCGTCCTGGAGGTGCTTGCTGATTCGTGCGATCGGCACCGGGCGGCGTTCGACGTCCGCCGCGAAGCGCGCCAGCGGCTGGCCGTCGCGGTCGAGCGCGACCGACGGGCCGAGCAGCTCGTTGCGCTCGGGGATGTCCCAGTCGATGGCCAGGGCGATCATGCCGAAGGCGCCGAGGAACACCCCGGAGGCGACGAGGAACGCGACCACGGTGAAGACGATGCGCGCGGCGAGGCGGTGATTGGCCATCGGGGTCGAGTGTAGGCGTCCTATGCGGACGCGAGATCCGGTGCGACCGTCCCGCGCGGGTCGTCGCGCTCGGCGAGTTCGTCCAGACCCTCGCCGCGACAGGCTTGGGCGAACCGTTCCAGGTGTGCGCGCACGCGCTCCTCGGCGTACTGCGCGGACTGGTCGCGCGTGATCATGAACGGCCAATCGCTGGCCTGGAGCAGCGCGAGCTGGCGCCAGGCCGCGTCGCGCGCGGGCGCCCAGTCGGCGGACGCAGGCAGGGCGCGGTACTGCGCCTCGGCTTCGCGCAGCGCCTGCCAGATCCAGCGCGTCGCATCGCTGACCCATGCGGCGTGGCCCTTGCCCCAGCCCCACGACGACTCCGGCAGGGCCAGGCGACGCCGGGGCGGGTGGCGCTCCAGCGATCTCGCGAGCGTCGTCGTGCGCAGCCGGGGATCCGCGGCCAGTCCCCGCAGCACTGCCTCCAGCCACACCGGCCCTTCGTACCACCAGTGGCCGAACAGCTCGGTGTCGTAGGCGGCGACCACGACGGCGTCGTCGGCGCGTGGCTCCAGGTGGCGGCGCAGCAGGGCGTGGAAGTCCTCTGCGTGTGCGGCCGCCTGACGCCGCGCGGGTGCGGGATCGTAGGGCTCCTTGTCCCAGCGCGCGCGGTCGGTGACGCGCCAGGACTTGAAGCCGCCCTCCATGTCGATCGCGTAGAAGTCGCGGTAGTCCGCGTGCGCGGGGTAGCCGCCGTGGGGATTCCACACCGCGTAGCTGACCGCGAGGTTGCGGCCGAACACGGCCACGTCGCTGTCACCGACGAGCGCCGGGCGGTCCAGCACGTCGAGGGGGTCGCCCACGGGCACCAGCGCGCCGCCCGTGTGCGCCCAGTCGCGGTCGGGCGCTCCAGCGGCGCGGGCCAGCGTCGGGCCGTCGAGCACGAAGTGGGTGACTCCTGCGTCCTGCCAGAACTCCTCCAGCCCCGGCAGCACCGTGCCCGACGGGCGCAGGGTCGGCGTGCCGTCGGGCGCGACCGACAGGGGCGGCCGGGTCGGGTCGGCCACCGGCCCGGTGGGGCGGTAGGAACACTCGGGCGCCCACACCCCGGTGGGGCGGCGGCCGAAGATGTCCTGGTGGCGGCCCAGGCCGCCCTCGATCTGCGCGCGGATCAGCGCCGGGTCATCGGCCAGCGCCAGGTAGGCGTGCGTGGCAGGGCCGCCGAGCAGCTCGATCACCTCGGCGTCGGCCAGCGCGCGAAACGGGGCGGTCAGACCGGTGCGCAGCAGTCGCGACTCGACCAGCTCCAGCAGCGCCGTCTGGCGACGCCAGTGGTGCGCCCAGACGTCGCCGAGGCGGTCGCGGTCGGATGCGCCGTAGCGCGACACCGTGTACTCGAGGTCCGTCAGGCGCCGGCCCAGCCAGCCGTGGAACTCGCGCAGCAGGTAGGGGTCGTCCATCTGCTCGGCGAGCACCGGGGTGATGCCCAGGGTCAGCACGTCGCGCAGCCCGTCGGCGGCGAGCCGCTCGAGCACCTCCAAGACCGGGATGTAGCTCTCGGACCACGACTGGAACAACCACTCCTCACCGACCGGGTAGGTGCCGTTGCGGCGCAGCCACGGCAGGTGGCTGTGCAGCACGAAGGCGACGGCGCTCACGCGCGCGCCGCCACGGCGACGAGGTCGAGGCTGTCGTCGATGTCCGCCGCGCGCAGTGGGAAGTCGTCGGCCCGGACCGCGGCGATCGCGGCGGCGAGCCAGCGCGGCCACTCGTCGGGCGGTGCGGCGAACTGCAGGTCGGTCACGGTCCGCCGCGTCACGCGCTCGAGCGTGCGGATGCGCCGCCCGTGGTGCACGCCGAGCATCGCCTTGACGCGGAAGCGGCCGTCGAGGCAGTCGGCCAGCTCGTCGGGGGAGAACTCCTTCACGTGGAAGGGGTTGACCGGCACGTCGCTGTCGGGGGTGAACGTCAGCCGGTTCGGCGTCGCGCATACGAGCTCCCCGCCCGGCCGCAGCACGCGGCGGATCTCGTCGAGGTAGCCGCCGATGTTCGGCAGGTGCTCGATCACCTGGAAGCTGACCACCAGGTCGAACGACGCGTCCGGCAGCGGCAGGGCGCACAAGTCGGCCTGCACGAACTCGAGGTTGGGGTGCGCCGCGGGGGGATAGGCGGCCCGGGCATGCTCGACCACGTCGGGCACCAGTTCGACGGCGGCCACGCGGCGCGCGCGGCCCGCGAGCATGGCGGCCCCGTAGCCCTCGCCGCAGCCGGCGTCCATGACGTCCAGGCCGGCCGCGCGGGCCAGGGCGAAGCGGTAGGCGACGACATGGCGCTGGAACCAGTAGTTCTCGTGCGCGATGCCCGGGACGGTGCGCTCGCCTGTCAGGGGAAGGGAACTGCTCATCACCCGCCGGAGTGTAGGGGGCCGGGGCCCGCGGCCGATTTGACGGGCAGGTTACCGCGCGGTAACTAATGGGACACGTCGGGCCCGCGCGGCCCGTGAACCTGCCAGCTTCTTGAGCCGCCCCTGAGGCGGCCCTCGACGACAGGACCCCCTGTGAGGATCATCTGCCCCGTCAAGCGTGTGCCGGACACGGCCGCGGACAAAAAGATCAACCCGGACGACAACACCGTGAACCGGGACGCCTCGGAGCCGGTCCTCAACGCCAACGACGAGTGGGCGATCGAGGAGGCCATGCGCATCAAGGAGCGCACGCCGGGCACCGAGGTCGTCGCCCTGTGCATGGGCCCCGACGCCGCGCAGAGCATCGTGCGCAAGGCGCTGTCCTACGGCCTCGACGCCGCCATCCAGGTCACCGACCCCGCGCTGCACGGCTCGGACGCCGCCGCCACGGCGCGCGTGCTGGCCAAGGCGCTCGAGGGCGAGACCTACGACCTCATCATTATGGGCAACCAGTCCTCCGACGCCCGCTCGATGCTGGTCCCGGCGATGCTCGCCGAGTACCTCGGCCTGCCGGCGCTGACGTTCTGTCAGAAGCTGGAGGTCGACGGCACGACCTTCCGCGCCGAGCGCCAGACCTCCAACGGCTACCAGGTCGTCGAGGCGCAGGGCCCCGTGGTGGTCTCGGTCGTGGAGGCCATCAACGAGCCGCGCTACCCGTCGTTCAAGGGGATCATGGCCGCCAAGTCCAAGCCCCTGACCACCAAGGCCCTCGGGGACCTCGGTGTCGACGCGGGCGAGGTCGGACTCGGCGGGTCGCGCACCCAGGTGCTCGACGTGACGCCGCGCCCGCCGAAGCAGGCCGGCGACAAGGTCGAGGACGACGGCTCGGGCACCGTGGGCGCCAAGGCCATCGCCGACTTCCTGACCGCCAAGAAGTTCATTTAGCCGACGAAGGAGCGAAAGAACATGGCTGACATCCTCGTCTTCGTCGACCACGACAAGGGCACCGTCAAAAAGGTCACCGCGCAGATGCTGACCGCCGCCAAGCAGAAGGGCGGCACGGTCACGGCCGCCGTCTTCGGCGAGGGCGCCGCCGCCGCGGTCGAGCGCATCGGTGCGTTCGGCGCCTCGAAGGCGTACGTGTGGGAGGCCCCTGAGGCCGACCAGTACGCGACCGAGCCGCAGGTGGCCGCGCTGGTCAAGGCCGTGCAGGAGTCCGGCGCGCAGGTGGTCTTCTACGCCGCCGAGCCGTTCACCAACGACATCGCCGCCCGTGCCGCCGTGCGCCTGGGCGCAGGCGTCGTCACCGACGCGAACGACGTTGTGTTCGAAGGCGACACCGCCGTCGTCACCAAGGCGATCTTCGGTGGCGACATGACCTCGCGCTGCAGGGTCAAGGACGGCCACATCCAGTTCATCTCGGTGAAGCCGAACGCGTTTACCGCCGAGGAGTCCGGGGGCTCGGCCGAGGCCGTGCAGCTGTCGGTCGACGTCGACGACAACGCCAAGCGCGCCAAGATCGTCGACACCGTCGCCCAGAGCGCCGGCGGCCGCCCTGACGTGACCGAGGCGGCCGTGATCGTCGCTGGCGGCCGCGGCCTCGGCAACGCCGAGGGCTTCGGGCTGATCGAGCAGCTCGCCGACACCCTGAAGGCCGGTGTGGGCGCTTCGCGCGCCGCGACCGACGCCGGGTGGTACCCGCACAGCCACCAGATCGGCCAGACCGGCAAGACCGTGTCGCCGACGCTGTACATCGGCGCGGGCATCTCGGGTGCGATCCAGCATCGGGCCGGCATGCAGACGTCGCAGACGATCATCGCGATCAACAAGGACCCCGAGGCGCCGATCTTCTCGATCGCCGACATCGGGATCGTAGGTGACCTCTACAAGGTGATCCCGCCGCTGGTCGCAGAGATCAACGCCCGCAAGGGCTAGTCGTTCTGGCGTGCCGAGAAGGCCGCCGTCCCGCTGCGGAGCAAAAACCCTTGACGCTCCTCCGCCGGGACGGCGGCCTTCTCAAATTCCCCCGCAGCTCGGCTGCCGGTTGCGTTGATCTCCCGGTCAGCGGCTCTTGAGGCTGGGGCTGGGGCGGAGGTGCGGATGCTTGGGGCCCGGGACCGTATGCTGCCCGCCATGTCGTGGGACCGATTGTCGTTCGCCGAGCGCGATGCCGAGCGTGACCGGCTGCTGGCGCAGTGGGTGGCCTCGGAGGTCGTGCCGGCCAACGCGTTCTGGTCCGGGCGTCTGAAGGGTCGCACCGTGCGCGGCCTGGGGGATCTGGCCGACCTCGCACCGCTGGAGGAGGCCGAGGCGGCCGCCGTCGGCGGGCCCGGCAACCCCGGCCTGCTGCTGCTGCCGAGCGAGGACGCGTTCAAGCGCCACGCGCCGCGCGGGGAGATCGTGCGGGCCGCGCTGGAGCTGCGCCGCGGCGGTGCCCAGGCCCGGCGGGCCGTGCTGTTCCGCCGCTACAAGCCGGTGCACGTCCACGAGGCGGGCGTGTCGGCGCTGCTGGCGATCGCGTACACGCGCACCGACCTCGACCGGCTGCATCTCGCGGGGGCGCGCCTGGTCGAGGTGCTCGGCCTCGGCGCGGACGACCGTCTCGTCAACGCCGTGCCTGCCTCCGCGTCGATCCGCTTCTGGGGCCTGTACCACGCCGCCCTCGCGGCGCGGATGACCGCGCTACACCCGCGCGCGCCCGGTGTGGACGCGGCCCGGGCCGTGGCACGGGCGCTGGCGATGCTGCCCGCGACGGTGCTCGCCATCGAGGTCGACGAAGCCGTCGAGCTGCTCGGCGCCCTGGCCGAGCGCGGCGTGCGTTGCCCCGGCCTGCGCGCCGTGCTGGTGGTGGGACCGCCGCCGAGCGCACAACTCCGCGAGCAGATCACCCTGGCGGCCGCGGGCATCGGCGCCAACGGGGTGCGCGTCCAGGCCGTGTGGGCGCCCGAGTCCTCGCGCGTGCTGTGGGGCGAGTGCCGCCAGGCCTCCGCTGACCCCGCCCAGGCCACCTATGGCCTGCACACCTATCCCGACCTCGAGATTGTCGAGGTGCGCGACGTCGAGCGCGGGCGCCTGGCGAACCCTGGCGCCGCCGGCGAGATCCTGCTCACCAGCCTCGGCTGGCGCGGGACCGCCGCGATCCGTCTGGCGACCGGGACGTGGACGGCCGGGCTCGCGACGCAGGCGATCTGTCCCAACTGCCGCCGCACCGTGCCGCGCCTGGCGCCCGAGGCGGTCGAGGCCGCCTGGCAGCCGCGCGTTCGTGTGGGCGAGCGCACCGTGCGCGTGGATGTGCGCGCGGCCGCGGCCGTGGTCACCCCCGCGGTGCGCGAACGCCTCGGCATCGAGTCGTGGTCGCTGCGGTCCGTCGACGGCACGCTCACGCTCACCGTGGCGACCCAGGGCGGCCGGACCGCGGGCCTGGGAGATCTCGCGCGCGACATCGGCGCGACCGTCGGCGTCATCCCGGCGGTCCGGGTCGCCCGCGCGCAGCCGCAGTCCTAGACGCGGCGACGCGGCGCGGTACGTCCGGCCACCGCTCGCGCGACGCGACGCGCTAGCGTCGTGGGGTGACTGTGTATCTCGACCATGCCGCCAGCACGCCCCTGGACCCCGCGGTCCTCGCGGCGATGCGGCCGTGGCTCGAGGGCGGGTTCGGCAATCCCTCCTCGCAGCATGCGCTGGGCCGCCAGGCGCGCGAAGCCGTCGAGGCGGCCCGCGAACAGGTTGCCGGCGCACTTGGCGTGACGCCGCTGGAGGTGCTGTTCACATCCGGAGGCACCGAGGCGGACAACCAGGCGGTCAAGGGCATTGCGTGGACGGCCCGCGCGGCCGGGCGGGGAGCGCACGTCGTGACGACCGCGATCGAGCACCACGCCGTGCTCGAAGCGGTCGAATGGCTGGTGGCCGCCCAGGGCTTCACCGCCACCGTCGTGCCGCCCGAGCCCGACGGCGTCGTGGACCCGCAGCGACTGCTGGACGCGGTGCGGCCCGACACGGTGCTCGTCTCGGTGATGGCGGCCAACAACGAGATCGGCACGCTCCAGCCCCTCGACGTCGTCGGGCCCGCGCTGCGCGCGCGCGGCGTGCCGCTGCACACTGACGCCGTCCAGGCGTTCGGCCGCGCGGAACTCTGCCTGGACGACTGGGGCATCGGCGCGCTGGCGCTGTCTGCGCACAAGTTCAACGGACCGAAGGGCGTCGGCTTGCTCGTGCTCCGGCGTGATCTGGCGGTCCAGCCGTTGCTGCACGGCGGCGGGCAGGATCGCGGTGTGCGGTCGGGGACGTTCAACACCGCAGGCATCGTGGGCTGCGGCGTCGCGGCGGCGCTGGCGGCGGTGGATCTCGACACCGAGCCTGTGCGCCTGGGCGGCCTGCGTGACCGGCTGCTCGACGGGCTGCTCGCGGTAGACGGGGTGAGCCTGAATGGCTCACGGGTGCGGCGGCTGCCGCACAACGCCCATGTGGCGGTCGAAGGCTGCGATGGCGAGGCGCTGCTGCTCGCGCTGGACCGGGCGAGCGTGTGCGCCTCGACCGGCTCGGCGTGCCAGTCGGGCGCGGCGTCGTTCAGCCACGTCCTGCGCGCGATCGGCGCACCGGAGGATCGCGCGCACCTGCGCTTCACCTGCGGGCGCACCACCACCGACGCCGAGATCGCCCGCGCGGTCGAGGTGTTTTCCGACGCGGTCACCAACCTGCGCGCCGCCGGCGGCGGCTACCTGTGAACAACTCATCACGTCCCTGATCGGTGCCGGGCATCATGGCTGCAGTTGCGTGATGGAGGGGAAACGGTGACCACTCGACTGGAATTCATCTTGGTCCGTGTCTGCGGGTGGCTATTTTTCGGCGTGATTTTCGCGGTGCTGCCCGTGTTCATGGATGTCGTGGCGGAAGTCACGCGCGGAGGGAGCGCCGCCTGGGCGAGTGCCGTTGATCGCGGAGAACTTCTGATCGCCGCCGGGGCAATCTCGGCACTTTCGACGGCCGATCACATTGTCCGGCCCCTGGTGGGTGCGCGCTTGTGGCCGACGTTGCTCGTGTGCGCCCAGTCGAGTTTCGTGATCTGCACCACGGTCTGGTACGCCCAGATCGGCGGACTGCTGCGCGATGGACTGCCGTACGATGAAACCGCAGTTGCGGGCGGCTCGGCGATGGTCTTCGCCATTGCCATCGCCATGGCCCTGTGCAGCATTGTGTGGATTGCAGGCCGGGAGGTTCGCGATGCGTGACATGCGTGTCTGGGCGTTATGGATATCCGGGTACAGCGCAGTGGTCGGGCTGGTGTCCATCGTGGGCACGTGGGTCTCGTTGCGTCGCGAATCACGAGCGCGCGCCAACCGGCCCGTGGCGGGCAAGGAGCGGCAGCTCGTTCCACCGGACTCTTTGCGCCAACTCTTGACGGGCGATGCCGACGTCCTCGTCGAGCGCCGATCCCTTCAGGATGCCGAGACCCTGGAAGTCCTGGATGCGGGAGGCGCCCACAAGACGTATGAGCCGCGGTACACGGTGCTTGTCCGGCGTCCGGATTCGTCCCCGGCGGGTCCGGTCACAGGGACCGCCTGAATGCGGGTGCTGGTGGCGATGTCGGGGGGCGTGGATAGCTCCATGGCCGCGGCGCTGCTGTGCGACGAGGGCCACGACGTCACCGGCGTGCACCTCAAGATGGCCGACACGCCCAGTGGCCTGCCCGGCAAGGGCTGCTGCACCCTCGATGACGCCCGCGACGCGCGCCGGGTCGCCGACCTGCTCGGTATCCCGTTCTATGTCTGGGATCTGTCCGAGGCGTTCCAGCAGCGGGTCGTGGACGACTTCATCGCCGAGTACGCCGCCGGTCGCACGCCCAATCCATGCGTGCGCTGTAACGAGCGCGTGAAGTACACGGCGCTGCTCGCCAAGGCGCGTGCGCTGGGCTTCGACGCGCTTGCCACCGGTCACCATGTGCGCCTGAGCCACGACGACGGCCGCTGGCGGATGCGTCGCGCCGCCGACCCCGGCAAGGACCAGACCTACGTGCTGTACATGGCCACGCAGGACCAGCTCGCGCACACGCTGTGGCCGGTGGGGGCCTACCAGAAGCCTCATCTGCGCGAACTCGCCGCCGCACGCGGCCTGGTGACCGCGCGCAAGCCCGACAGCCACGACGTCTGCTTCATCCCCTCCGGCGACCTCGGCGGGTTCCTGCGCCCGCACCTGGGCGAGCGTCGCGGCGCGTTCGTGGGACCCGACGGCGCGGTGCTCGGCTTTCACGACGGCGCCTATCGCTTCACCGTCGGTCAGCGCCGCGGCCTCGGGCTCGCCGGGTTCGACGAGCCGCTGTACGTGACGGCGGTGGACGGCGACCGGGTCCACGTCGGGCCACGCGCCCTGCTCGAGACCGCGGCGCTCGACGCCTTCGCGGTGTCCTGGGTCGGGGGCGAGCCGCCGGGTGAGCACGTCGGGGCGCAGGTCCGCTACCGCGGCGAGCCGCTGCCCGCCCGCCTGCGCGAGATCGGCCCGGGCCGGCTGCGCGTCGAGTTCACCGACGAACTGCCGCTGGGAATCGCCCCCGGCCAGGCGGTCGTGTTCTACGATGCCGACGAGTGCCTCGGCGGCGCCACCATTGCGGGCGGCGCCGTGGGGGAGATGGGTGCCTCGCCCGCTTCGCGGATCACGGAGCGGTCGGGTACAACACCGGCCTGACACTGGTACTTCGAGGAGCCGTCAAGATGGTCTACATCATCGCCGAGCCGTGCATCGACGTGAAGGACAAGGCCTGCGTCGAGGAATGCCCCGTCGACTGCATCTACGAGGGCGAGCGCTCCCTGTACATCCACCCCACGGAGTGCATCGACTGCGCGGCCTGCGAGCCCGCGTGCCCCGTCGAGGCGATCTTCTACGAGGACGACATCCCTGACGAGTGGAAGCAGTTCACAGCGATCAACGCCGAGTTCTTCGGCGACGCCGTCACCGGCCTCGGCGACCCCGGCGGCGCCGCGCAGGTCGGTCCGCAGCCCAAGGACCACCCGGTCGTCGCCAGCTGGAGCTAGCGCCGCCGCAGCGTCCCGGAGGCCCCGCAGAACGCGGGGCCTTCGGCGTTTCCGCGGCGCGGTGGCGCCGAGGTGGGTGCGGCCGCGACGGGATACCGCGCTGGCGGCACCCACCAACGGTGGGTGCATGGGTCCTCGTGCTACCGTCACGGCAATGGGCGACGAGATGACGATCGACGAGCTGGCTCGTCGATCGGGGGTGACCAGCCGCAACGTGCGGGCCTATCAGGAGCGGGGGTTGCTGCCCCCGCCGGTCGTGCGCGGCCGCGTCGGTTATTACGGCGACGCGCACCTTGCACGCCTGCGCCACATCGGACAGCTCGCGCAGCGCGGCTTCTCGCTCGCTGCCGTGCGGGAACTCTTCGACGCCTGGGAGCACGGCTGGGGTCTGGCCGAGGTGCTCGGCTTCGAGCAGGCGCTCGCCGCTCCCTGGCAGGACGAATCCGATCAGGTCCTCAGCGCCGAGCAGCTCACGCAGATCTTCGGCGGCAACGACGAGACCATCGCGCGCGCGGCGTCTCTCGGCTTGCTGGAGCCGCTGGACGACGGCCGCTACCGGATCCCGATCCCGCGGCTGCTCCAGGCCGGCGCGGAACTCGTCGGCGTCGGTGTCCCGCTCGAAGCGGTGCTCGACGAGGCCGAGGTGCTGCAGGCGGACATGAGCGGGGTTGCGGAGCGCTTCGTGAATCTGTTCCTCGAACACGTCTGGCGCCCGTACGTGGATCGCGGCATGCCGCCTGGCGACCTGCCTGCGGTGACCGGCGCGCTCCAGCGCCTGCGGCCGGTCGCGGGCATCGCTGTGGAGACCTGGCTGGCCGCCGCCATGGAGCAGCAGGTGAACGCGGTCGCCGCCGAGACGCTCGCCGGGACCGCGTTCGGCGGGCAGGACACGCACCGGCCGGCTGGCCCCCCGCAGCGGCCGGACCAGTCACCGGCCACCTGACGCAGACGGGCCGCGAGACCGGTCACGGGCCACCCGGCGTACGTCAGGGTTAGGTTGAAAAATCCACCTTGACCCCCTTGCTCACCTCGCCATAGAACCGTGGCACGTGAACCGGTGGTGCGACGTAGCAGTCGTCCTGGGGTGAGGAACATCATCCGCACCGGCTCAGCGCGCGAGGGAACCGGGGGGATCGTCGCGACGTCCGAGCAGGCCGCCAGGCCTGTGACCGGACTCCCCGTTCGCACGCTGACGCCGCGCTGTCGAGTCGCGACCGACCCATCCATGCGACTTTTTCCACAAGGAGATCCACTCATGAAGGCTTCACTCAAACTGCCCCTGGCCATCGCGGCCATGCTGTCGCTGCTCCTCGTCGGTTCGCCTGCGCTGGCCGACGGTACGCACACTTCCATGAACTTCACCTGTGCCGACCCGTCGCCGAGCGGCACGAGCCAGCACGGCACCGCCAGTTGCACGTTCACGCTCAATCCGAACGGGGACTTCGGCAACACCAGCAACGACAAGACGAGCTGGGTCCGCATCGACCTGCCGCTCGACGCGGTCCTGAACGAGAAGGGCACGCACGACGCACCGGATCCGTCAGACGGAGAGAAGATCGGCCAGACGACGTTGGGCGTCGCGGACCTGTCGTTCGACGGCTGCGGCGACGCCAACGACGGCGGCAACACGTACAACACCAACTGGGAGACGACCTACACGGCCTACACCGCTCCATCGGGCTGGACGAAGGTCGCGCAGTACAACACCGTGTTCCAGGTGCTGTTCGTCACGGTGAACGTGCCGTCCCACGTCATCAAGAACGACACCACAGATCAGTATGCGGTGGACACCGACCTTCCCGAAGGCAACTCGTGCACCGGTTCGACCACCAGCTTCAACCCGCTGGTGACGTACGGCTACGCCCAGAACAACTCTTCGCAGGAGTGGGTGGGCACGAACCCCACTACGACTGGTAACAAGACCGTGACGATCACCGCCACGGAGGTCGGCGGCACGACGCACACCGACACCGACACGATCACCATCAGCTGACGGGTCCGCCCCGTCGCGACGCCGCCGCCCCGGGAGCGCCCGCTCCCGGGGCGGCTGGCGGTCACAGCCGCTGCATAGACTGCCCGCCATGGCTGACGAGGAGACGCGGCTGCGGGTCGAGACGCTGCGTGCACAGATCCGCGCCCACCGCGAGCGCTACTACAACGACGAGCCCGAGATCGCCGACGCCGAGTTCGACGAGCTCATGGCCCAGCTTCGCGAACTGGAGGCTCGCCACCCCGAACTCGCCGCCCCGGACTCGCCCACCCACGAGGTCGGTGCCGCGCCGGCGCCCGCGTTCGCATCGGTGGCGCACCGGGTGCGGATGCTGTCGCTGGACAACGCCTTCTCGCGCGAGGAGCTGCAGGCGTGGGCCGACCGCGTCGATCGCGGCCTCGACGGGCAGCCCCACCGCTTCACCTGCGAGCTCAAGGTGGACGGCGTCGGCATCTCGCTCAGCTACGAGCAGGGCAAGCTGGTGCGCGCGCTGACCCGCGGCGACGGCCGCGTGGGCGAGGACGTCACCGCCAACGTCCGCACCATCCGCGGCGTCCCGCATGAGCTGAAGGGCGATGCCGCGGCGCTGCTGGAGGTGCGCGGGGAGATCTACTTCCCCGTGGACGACTTCGCGAAGATGAACGACGAGCGCGAGGCCGCGGGCGAGCCGCGCTTCGCCAACCCCCGCAATGCCGCCTCGGGGGCACTGCGCCAGAAGGACCCGGCGATTACGCGGCAGCGGCCGCTGCGCGTCATCTGCCACGGCCTCGGCGCCACCGAGGGCTTCGACGCTCCCGCGCACAGCGAGGCGTTGCGCCGCATCGCTACCGCCGGCTTGCCCGTGGCGCCCGAGACCGCGACGGTCGGCACGGTCGATGAGGTGTGGGCGTTCGTCGAGCGCTGGCGCGAGCATCGTCACGATCCTGCCTACGAGCTGGACGGCGTGGTGGTGAAGGTCGACGACTACGCCCAGCAGCGGCGCCTGGGCTTCACCTCCGCCGCCCCGCGCTGGGCGATCGCGTTCAAGTACCCGCCCGAAGAACAGCAGACCGAACTCCTGCGTATCGAGGTGAATGTCGGACGGACGGGCAAGGTCACCCCGTTCGCGGTGCTCAAGCCGGTCCTCGTGGCCGGGTCGACGATCTCGCTCGCCACGCTGCACAACGAGGACCAGGTCGCGCTGAAGGATGTGCGCGTCGGCGACACCGTGATCGTGCGCAAGGCCGGCGACGTCATCCCTGAGGTGGTCGCGCCCGTGCGGTCGTTGCGGCCCGAGGGCGCCGAGGCGTGGCGCATGCCGAGCGAGTGCCCGTTCTGCAGACAGCCGCTGGTGCGCGACCCTGGCGAGGCAGCCACGTACTGCCAGAACCTCGACTGCCCGAATCGCTTGCTGGAGTCGTTGGCCCACTTCGCCGGGCGCGGCGCCATGGACATCGAGGGGCTGGGCTACGAGAGCGCGAAGCTGTTCCTGGACGAGGGGCTGATCACCAACCTCGCCGACGTGTACCGCCTGGCGGGCAGGCGGGACGCGCTCCTGGCGCTCGACCGCTTCGGCGAGAAGAAGGTCGACAACCTGCTGGCTGGGATCGAGGGTTCCAAGCGGCGTCCGTTCGAGCACTTGCTCGTGGGCCTCAACATCCGCCACGTCGGCGGCACGGTGGCGCGCCTGCTCGCCCGGCACTTCGGCGACATGGCGGCGCTGCGCGCGGCGTCGGATGCCGAGATCTCGGCGGTGGGCGGCGTGGGGCCGATCATTGCGGCCGCCGTCGAGCAGTGGTTCGCCAACGAGCGCAACGCCGCGCTGGTCGACGAGCTCACCGTCCTCGGCGTGCGCATGGACACCGACGACACGCGGGTGGGCGACGCGCTCGCCGGCAAGGTGGTGGTGCTGACCGGCGGGCTCGAGGGTTTCACCCGCGACGAGGCCAAGCAGGCGGTCGAGGACCGCGGCGGCAAGGTGGCGAGCAGCGTGTCGAAAAAGACCGACTACGTCGTCGTGGGCGCCGACCCCGGCAGCAAGGCGGCGAAGGCCGCCGAACTGGGGGTGCCGATGCTCGACGAGGCGGCCTTCGTGACGCTGCTGGAGCAGGGACCGGACGCGGTCTCGGACTGAGCTACCAGTACTCGCGCATCAACTCGTCCATCCATGCGGGCTGGTGGATTTCGCCCCGCGGCGCGAACTGCGCCACGTACGGTTTCACGTCAAGCACCGGCGTGCCGTCGATCGCGTCCAGGCCGCGCACTCGCAGTCGCAGTCCGTCCACGGCCAGCAGGCGGCAGGTCGTCACGCCGATGCGGTTGGGCCGTGCCTTGGCGCGCTGCGCGAAGATGCCGACCGCGGGCCAGTCGGTGCGGCCGCGCGGATGGCGGGCGCCCGTATGCACGTCCGCGGGATCGACGCGGTCGAACAGGAACACCACCTCGATGTGGCTGAACGCCTCCAGTCCCGCGACCGCGTCGGGAGGGAAGCGGGCGGCGTCGAGTTCGACGACGGCCTCGACCGCGTCCCAGTCGTCGTCGAGGGGTTCGGTGCGCCCGCCGCGCACCACGCCGACCGGCGTGAGCACGGCCGGCTGGATCGCTTCTTGTCCCATGACGTCCCCTCCGCCGGGTCGGAACCCCTCCGACCGGGCTGCTAGCGTTTGCCCCTATGGCACTGAGCACTGACGACGTGAGGCACGTGGCGAAGCTGGCCCGCCTCGCCCTGTCCGACGACGAGGTGGAGGGACTGCGCTCGCAGCTCTCGGACATTCTCGCCTACGCCGAGCAGGTGAGCGCGGCCGCCACCGGCGATGTCCCGCCGACGAGCCACGCCTACCCGCTGGCCAACGTGTTCCGCGAGGACGTGCCGCGACCGTCGCTGTCGCCCCAGGAGGCGATCTCGACGGCGCCCGAGGCCGAGGACGGGCGCTTCCGCGTGCCCAAGATCGTGGGTGCCGAATGAGCGAGCTGGCCGGCCGCAGCGCCGCCGAGCTTGCCGCACTGCTGGCCGGCGGTGAGGTCAGCGCGCGCGAGGTCACCCAGGCGCACCTGGGGCGCATCCGCGCGACCGACGAGCGCGTCGGCGCCTTCCTTCGGGTGCTGGACGCCGATGCCCTGGCCCACGCCGACGACATCGACCGCCGCCGTGCGGCCGGTGAGGCGCTCGGCCCGCTGGCGGGCGTGCCGCTGGCGCTCAAGGACATCCTGTGCACCAAGGGTGTCGAGACCACCTGTGCGTCGAAGATCCTCGAGACCTTCCGCCCGCCGTACGACGCGACCGTGGTGCGCCGGCTGCGCGATGCCGACGTCGTGGTGCTCGGCAAGACCAACATGGACGAGTTCGCCATGGGCTCGTCGACCGAAAACTCCGCGTTCCAGCGCACCGCGAACCCGTGGGACCTCGGCCGGGTGCCCGGCGGGTCGTCGGGCGGGTCGAGCGCCGCCGTGGCGGCGTTCCAGGCGCCGCTGGCGATCGGCACCGACACGGGCGGCTCGATCCGCCAGCCCGCCGCGTTCTGCGGGGTGGTGGGCGTCAAGCCGACCTACGGGCTGGTCAGCCGCTACGGGCTGATCGCGTTCGCCTCGTCGCTGGACCAGGTCGGGCCGTTCGCCCGAACCGTGACCGACGCCGCGCTGTTGCTGGGGGCCATCGCCGGGCACGACCCGCTCGACTCGACCTCGATCCCCGAGGCGGCGCCCGACGTCGTGGGCGGCCTGGAGCGCGGCGTCGAGGGCCTGCGCGTCGGCGTGGTGCGCGAGTTCATGGCCGAGGGCATGGACCCCGGTGTCCGCGCGCGCGTCGACGAGGCGCTGTCGCGGCTGGAGAAGCTCGGCGCGACGCTGGTGGACGTCAGCCTGCCCAACGCCGGCTACGGCATCGCCGCCTACTACCTGATCGCGCCGAGCGAGGCGTCGAGCAACCTGTCGCGCTACGACGGGGTGCGCTACGGCCTGCGGGTGCCGGGCGAGACGACCGAGGAGATGATGGCGCGCACGCGCGACGCCGGATTCGGTCCCGAGGTCAAGCGCCGCATCATGATCGGCACCTACGCGCTGTCGGCCGGCTACTACGACGCCTACTACGCCCAGGCGCAGCGGGTCCGCACGCTGATCATCCGCGACTTCGACCAGGCCTACGCCCAGTGCGACGTCCTGGTCGGGCCGACCACGCCGAGCACCGCGTTCGGCTTCGGCGACAAGACCGACGACCCCCTGGCGATGTACCTCAACGACGTCTACACCGTGCCGTCGAACCTGGCAGGGGCCCCCGCCATGAGCCTGCCGGTGGGCCTGGATGAGCAGGGCCTGCCGGTGGGGCTGCAGATCATGGCGCCGATCCTGGGCGAGGCCGTCATGCTGCGCGCCGCCCGCGCGTTGGAGGCGGATCTCGCGTTCGACCCGGCGCCGCGCGGGACCAACGCCCTGGAAGGAGTGCAGGCATGAGCACCGACGTGGCGACGCGGTACGAGGCGGTCATCGGCCTCGAGGTGCACGTCGAGCTGAACACCGCCACGAAGATGTTCTGCTCGTGCGCCATTGACTTCGGCGGCGAGCCGAACGTGCGCACCTGCCCGGTGTGCCTGGGCATGCCCGGCAGCCTGCCGGTGGTCAACCGCGAGGCCGTCGCCGCGGCGATCACGCTCGGCCTGGCCCTGGGCTGCGCGATCGCGCCGTCGAGCCAGTTCCACCGCAAGAACTACTTCTATCCCGACATGCCCAAGGACTATCAGATCAGCCAGTACGACGTGCCGATCTGCCTGGGCGGCTCGCTGACGGTGGCGACGGCCGAGGGCGAGCGGCGCATCGGCATCACGCGCGTGCACATGGAGGAGGACACCGGCAAGAGCCTGCACGTCGGCACCTCCGGGCGCATCCACGGCGCCGACTACTCGCTGGTGGACTACAACCGGGCGGGCATCCCGTTGCTGGAAGTCGTGTCCGAGCCCGACGTGCGCACTGCCGAGGAGGCGCGCGCCTACCTCACCGAGCTGCGCGCGATCGTGCTGGCGCTGGGCATCAGCGACGCGCGCCTGGAGGAGGGCTCGATGCGCTGCGACGCCAACGTCTCGCTGCGCCCGGTGGGCCGCGAGGCGTTCGGCACCCGCGTCGAGGTCAAGAACATGAACTCGGTACGCAGTCTCGGCCGCGCCATCGAGTACGAGATTGCCCGCCAGGCGGACCTGCTCGACAGCGGCGAGGCCGTGGTGCAGGAGACGCGCCATTGGAACGAGGACGCGGGCACCACCTCCACGTTGCGCGCGAAGGAAGAGGCGTTCGACTACCGCTACTTTCCCGACCCCGACCTGCTCGAGGTCGCCCCGGCGCCGGCGTGGGTCGACGAGATCCGCGCGCGCCTGCCCGAGCTGCCCGCCGCGGCGCGGGAGCGGCTCGCCGGCCTGGGCCTGCCCCCCGAGCGCGCCGCGACCGTCGTGGCGGCCGGGCTGGCCGCCAAGCTCGACGAGGCCGTCGCGGCAGGCGCGGCCGCGCCCGAGGCGGCCAACTGGCTGGCCAACGAGATCACCGGCTGGTGCGCCGAGCGCGGGGCGGATCCGTCCGCGGCGCCGATCGGCGGCGCGGACCTGGCCGAGCTCACCGGCCTGGTGGCCGACGGGACGCTGTCGACCAAGCTCGCCCGCGAGGTGCTGCTCGCGGTGCTCGACGGCGAGGGCTCCCCGCGTGCGGTCGTGGCCGAGCGCGGGCTCGAGCAGATCAGCGACACCGGCGAGCTGGAGCGCATCGTCGACGCGGTGATCGCCGAGCAGGCCGATGCGGCCCAGCGGGTGCGTGACGGCAACGACAAGGCCATCGGCGCGCTCGTCGGCGCGGTGATGAAGGCGACGCAGGGCAAGGCGAACCCCGCCCTGGTGAACGACCTGCTGCGCGCGCGGCTGCACGCCTGACGGCCAGGTGGCCCACCCGGCCGCGCCGGGTCAGCTCGCGGCGGTGATGTTCACCGGCACGCCGATCGTGCCGCTCACCACATGGTCCAGGCGCCGGAGCGTGCGCGCCGTGGGGGCCGGGGCGCCCGCGATGGCGCCGTCAGGCTGCGGCATGCCGCCCTCGCCGAACAGGCTCACCTCGGCGACCAGGTCGTCGTTGCGGGGGCGATTGGCCAGCGTGTCGAGCAGCCAGTCGAAGGTGCTCACGCCGAGCATGTCCGCGCACGCTTGCGGGTCCCACACGCACAGCCAGGGATCCTGGACGATCCCCGGGGCCCCGACGGTCAGCATCCCGGATCCCTCCACGCCCGCGGGCAGCGCGATCGGCAGCTCGACGGTGATGGGCTCCGCCGCTCGGTAGCCCCGAAGCGTCACGGTCACGGTCAGCGTCGCACCCGCCGGAACATCGAGCGGCAGGTTCGGGTCGAGCGGCGCAGCGGGTGCGCCGTCGATCGACGCGGTGGCGGAGTCCACGGTGAGCCGGCGCACCTGTTGCTCGACACCGCCGCGCAGGCTCACGCCCGTGAACGTCACTGCCTCGAGCGCATTCGCCTCCAGCGCGGACAGCGCCATCTGTAGTTCGGAGGTGGCGTCGTACCCGATTTCGCCGGGCGTGGCGAAGCGGTTGTCCCGGCTGAGCGACCAAGGCGATCCGTCGGCCCGCGTGCCGCGGACGGTCCACGACACCGAGGCGGACCCACCGCCGGTGCGGTCCATGGCATTGTCGATCGCGCCGATCGCGTTGAGGAAGCCGACAGTCGGTGTCCACGAGGATTCGGTGAGATCCGTGGCCGTTGCGCCGCGGCGGCCCGTGTCCCGGTCGATCACCGTGGCACGCAGCGGGATCCGCCGGGGCGTGCGCTCGCCGAGCAGGCGCAGCCCGCCGCTGCGATCTTGGTCGATCAACCCCAGCGGCGCGCCGACGGTCGTGAGCTTGTAGCTGCCGCCGAGCGGGTCGTGGATCACCGTCAGCACGTCGGCTTCGCTCGCGCCGAAGCCGACCGTGCCGCGGTAGGTGATCGGGTGGCCCATCGCGACGGCCCTGTCGCCGCAGACGTACGTGGTGGTGCCGACCGCGGTCATCGTCACGTCGCCGTAGGACAGCACCGCGGCCATGCTGCCGCCGGCGACCGCACGTGCTGCCGGGGCCGTGGAAACGGACGCCGAGCCCCCGTTGTAGGCCAGCATGGGCAGGCCCGAGCGCGTGAGCGCGTCGCGCAGCCGGCTCATGTCCGCAGGCGCCAGGCCCGAGATGCCCAGCGGCGCCGGCAGCGGCGCCAGGGTGCCGCCGACCGCCTGGACCGTCATGTCGTGACGCTCGGCGATCATCGTGCGCAGTTCCGGGGTCACTGCGACGCTGCCGGGCGCCGCCGGTGCGGCGGACGCCTCGGGGAGGTCCAGCACGCGGACGAGGTCCTCGGCCGGGGTCAGTCCGACGGTCGTGGACGGTCCCCAGGCGAGGCCATAGGCGACTGCCCCGATCAATCGTCCGCCGACCGACACTGGCGATCCCGACATCCCCGCCCACACGCCGTGCTGCTCCACGGCCGAGCCCGACAATTCGACGACGATCATGTCCCGCCCTGCCGCCACGGCATCGGGGAGGACGCCCAGCACCTCCGCGTCGAACGTGCGGGGGGTGCGGCCCGCGACCACGGTGCGTCCTGTGCCGCGCATGCCGGCACGGATCCGGCTCGTGGGCATGACCGGCGGACAGTCGCTGGGCACGTCGGCCACCGAGACGCTGGGGGCCTGCCCGCCAAGGGCCAGGCCGGCCGCGAGGAGGGCGGTGCACAGCGCACGCGAGCGAGCAGTCATCGCTGGTCCGTTCGTCGAGGCTCCACCCGGTGGAGCGCACGTCATGTGGACCATTGACCCAGATGCGGCGGGCTATCGTTAGCGCCATTCGACCCCTTCGTGGAAGGCCCAACGTCAGCATGGAATCGCCTCTGGCGGATGTCGGTTCGCCGCAACAGCGGCCGCTCGACATTGTTCGCGCGCCGCTCGAGGACGTGCTGCGGCCGTTCCTGCGTGACGCGGCACGGACACTGTCCGACATGGACGAGGCCCTCGCGCCGGTGGCCGGTGCAGCGATGGAACTGGTGCTGTCGGGGGGCAAGCGCCTGCGCCCGGCGTTCGTCTACTGGGGCTGCGTGGCCGCCGGTGGCGAGCCGGGCGACGCGGTGCTGCGCGCGGCCGGGGCGGTGGAGTTGCTGCACGCCTTCGCGCTCGTGCACGACGACGTCATGGACCGCTCCGACGAGCGCCGCGGCCGCCCGGCTGTCCACCGCGCCATGGGGGCTTGGCACGCGGAGCAGGGCCTTCGCGGGGACGCGGACTGGTTCGGCGTCGGCGCGGCGATCCTGGCGGGGGACATGCTGTTCGTCTGGGCCGACGAGTTGTTCGACCAGGCGGTCCAGGGGCTCGCCGACGCGCGCGGCGCCCGCGCGGTCTTCACCGATCTGCGCGTCGAGGTCATGGCGGGCCAGTACCTCGACCTGCGGCTGGCCGGGCTGCGCGCCCCCTCGCGCGAGCAGGTCCTGCGGGTCGCCCTGCTCAAGTCCGGCCGCTACACGGTGACGCGGCCGCTGCTGCTGGGCGCCGCCGTCTCCGAGGCGCCTCGTGACCCAGCGCTCGAGGCCGCTCTGCACGCCTACGGCGACGCGGTGGGGGTGGCATTCCAGTTGCGCGACGATGTCCTCGGCCTGTTCGGGGACCCGGCCGTCACCGGCAAGGGCGCCATCGGCGATCTGCGCGAGGGCAAGCGCACCCTGTTGGTGCTACGCGCGCTGGAGCTGGCCGGCGAGTCAGGGCGTGCCGCGATCGAGGCCGGGCTGGGCGATGCCGAGCTCGACGAGGCCGCCGCGGAGCGCATCCGCGACGTCGTGCGCACGTCGGGGGCGCTGGACGCGGTCGAGCGCGACGTACAGGAACGGCTGGCCGAGGCCCACGAGGCGCTGCGCCCGCTGCCCGAGCCGGCCCGGGGCGCGCTGGAGCGGCTGGCGCTGGACGCCGCCCGGCGCGGGGCGTGAAAGGATGTGCGGCATGCACCTGACCGACCCGGCCGAATGGCCGTGCGCGCGGCGAGATGTCAGCATGGAGACTCATGACGCCCGCCGGCGCGGGCCTGCCGAGCAACCGGGCCGTCGTCACCCCCGTCGACCCCCCGCCCCCAGCGGCGTGCAGATGGAGAACGAGTGAGCGTGCAGCCGATCCACAACCAGGCCGCGATCGACCAGCCGCGTGCCGCGGTCGACACCGCCGAGCCGCCGCCGGAGGTGTCCCCCGTGTCCCGCCTCCACGTGGCGGGCGCCGCCGTGGTGACGGATCTGTCCTCGCGTGAGCAGGTCCTGGCCCGCCGCACGATCGAGCTGCAGACCGAACGGGCGTTCCACGTCACCGACGTCACCGACCACTGCGCGCAGCTCCTGGCCGAGTCCGGGGTCCGCGACGGCATGCTCAGCGTGTTCAGTGAGCACACGACCTGCGCGGTGAAGATCAACGAGCGGGAGACCTGCTTCCTGGAGGACCTGCGGCTGTTCATGGAGCAGCTCGTCCCGGCCGGGGCGTACTACCGTCACGACGACCTGGAGCTGCGCGACCCTGAGACCCTGGCGGGCGCGCCCGAGGACGAGCCGATCAACGGCCACGCCCACATCAAGCAGATGCTGCTGGGCGCGTCGTCGGAGTCGGTCCCGGTGGTCGACGGCGAACTCGCGCTGGGGTGCTGGCAGCGGATCATGTTCATCGAGCTCGACCAGGCGCGACCGCGCCGTATCCGTCTGCAGGTCCAGGGCTGGCGCTGAGCGGATACCGCATGTCTCAATGCGATACCCGCACGAAGTAGCCCGAATCTTACCCAGCGTGGCGGAATGTTTGCCCGATGTCATTTCCGGGCAGGATTTGTCCTAGGTGCCTTGGAAAGCCGCTAGGGCGGCCGACATGTGCCGTGTGACACTCCTGAGGGGGTTCGTGCCCTGGCTCACGCGACGGTGTCCCAGCGTGGGGATGTGAGGGGTTCGCTCGTACCAAGGGAACCAAGGGACGGATACCGGGACGCAACTCGCAGGAGGAAGCCATCATGATGAAGAAGCTGTCACCCCGCGTCATCGCCGCACTGACCACCATCGCCGCCCTCGTCGCGAGCGGTCTGGCCAGCAAGTCGGCCTGGTAGCGGCACGACGCGCTAGTCTCCGTCCGATCCGCCCGCCAGCGGGGGCGCCGGAGGACCAGGAGGCCGAGTGGGCACCGAATCGGCAACACGTGATTCGGGGCTCCACTCGGCCTTCCGTGTCTATGTTCTGATCCTGGCGGCGGCTGTCGCGGCCGTCCTGCCGGCGGGGATCGCGCGCGCTTTCGGCGATCCTGGCGAGGCCCTCGTCTGGATCGGCTTCATCGCCGCGGCGAACCTCCTGACCATTCCGATGGTCCCCGGCCTCAATCTCGACGCCAGCCTCGGCGCGCCCGTCAATGTGGCCGCCGCCGTCGTGCTGCCGCCGCCGCTCGCCCTGCTGGTCAACTTCGTGGGCTTCACCCACGAGCGGGAATGGCGGCGGGGGACCTCCAAGTGGCTGATCCTGTTCAACCGCAGCCAGATCGGACTGTCGGCGGGGGCCGCCAGCGCCGTGGCGCACTGGCAGCCCTGGGGCGGCATCGCCGGGACGCTGCTCGCCGTTGTGGTCTACACCGTGGCGAACACCGCCGCCGTGTCGGTGCACCTGCGCCTGCGCCGCGGCCTGCAGATCTCCGAGGCGGCCAAGGGGTCCGCCGCGCCGTTCCCGCACTTCATGCTCGACTTCGGCCTGGTCACGCTGCTGTCGGTGCTGATCGTCATCGGTCACGAGCAAGTCGGCCCGCTGGCCGTGCTGCTGCTGGCCCTGCCTCTGTGGCTCGGCTACAGCGCGCTGCGATCCGCGCGCGAGGCGCAGGACCGCGCGGAGCAGCTCGCGGCCCGCGTACGCGAACTCGAGACGCTGCACGCACTGGGCAAGGAACTGTTGACCGCACGCGACACCGAGCGGGTCCGCGTGATCGCCATGGGAGCGCTGAGCTCGGCGCTGGACACCGACCGGATCGACCTGGCGCCGAGCGGCGAGGTGCGCGACGGGTTGACGGCGGTGCCCATCCCCGCGGCCGAGCCGGGAGCCATCGGCGTCCCGCCGGACCTCAGCCCCGAGGCGATGGCAGGCATCGAGGCCATCGCGGGCCTGCTCGGCAACGCCCTGCAGCGGGTGCGGCTGGAGCGTGAGCTCGGCGCGGTCGAGCGCGCGCGGACCGCCCTGTCGGGGAGAATCCTGGAAGAGGGCACGCGCGAGCGCAACCGCATCGCGCTGCAGGTGCACGACGAGGTCCTGCCCTATCTCGCCGCCGCCGAGATCCAGGCCGACAACGTGCGGTCGCTGCTCGGCCGGGGCGAGGCGGAGCGCGCCGACGACCTCGCCAAGGCGACCCAGCAGCTCGTGCACGACGGCATCCAGCGGCTGCGTGAGGTCATTGCCGCCCTGCGCCGCCAGAGCATCATTCCGGGCGGGCTGCGCGCGGCGCTGGTCGAGGCGCTGGAGGAATTGCGGATGTCCGCGGGCGTCGAGGGCACTCTCGCCGCCCCGGACCCCTTGCCTCCGCTACCCTTGGCCGTGGAGATTCTCGTGCTCGAGACGGTCCGGGGGTGCCTTGCGAACGTCGCGACCCACGCGAAGGCGCAGACGGTCACGGTGGGTGTGACGGTGTCGGACGAGCGGATTCTTCTGGAGGTCCGCGACGACGGCATTGGGTTCGATCATGATGCGGTCCCGCCCGGGCGTCACGGGCTGGGCCTCATGAAGCAACGGGTGGAACTGGCGCGTGGCGCGCTCCGCATCAGGAGCGCTCGGGATGAGGGGACCAGTGTGCAGGTAGAGGTTCCGGTTTGAACACCTTCGGGTCCGCGTCGGCGGAGGGCGCGCCGCGTCCGGGGGACGGCACCACGCTGATCCGCGTCGTCATCGCCGAGGACCACGGCGTGGTGGCCGACGGCGTGGCCACCATGCTGTCGTTCGAGGCGGACATGGAGGTCGTCGAGATCGTCACCTCGGGCGAGGATCTGATCATCTCCGTCGAGCGCCACCGCCCCGACGTCGCCTTGGTGGACGTGAACCTGATCGGGATGGACGGGCTGGCGGCGGTGCGCGAGATCGAGTCGCGCAACATCCCCACGCGCACCATGGCGCTGACCATGTTCACCGACCACGACACGGTGACGCGGGCCGTGGCGGCGGGCGTGGCCGGCTACCTGCCGAAGAACGTGCGGCGCGAGGAACTGGTCCAGGCCGTGCGCGCCGTGGCCTCGGGCAAGGGCTTCCTGCATCCCGACGTGACGCGGCCGTTCCTGGAGCGCGTCGGCCCGATGGCGATGCATGCGGGCATCCAGCCGCTGTCCAAGCGCGAGCAGGACGTGCTGGAGCAGCTCGCGATGGGCCGCTCCACGCGCGAGATCGCCGACGCGCTCAACCTCGGCGACGAAACCGTCAAGAGCCACCTGTCGCGGATCTACCAGAAGCTCAAGGCAACAGATCGCGTCCAAGCCGTCGTGACGGCGATGCGCCACGGCCTCGTCCGCTAGCCAGTCCTCAGCTTCCCGCGCCACACCCGTAGAAACGCTCGCCTCGGTCGTGGGTTCACCCAAGGAATGCGCTCGTCTCGGCGCGCAGCGCTGGTTGCCTTTGCCGGAGCGCCGAGACGAGCGCATTCCGAGAACGCCAGCCGAGGAGGACACCGGCTGCGGCGGGAGGGGGCGGGAACCCGCCCGCCGCATGGTGCCTTGGGGGAGACCTGTTGCCTGCCCCCATCATCGGGGGCGGAAAACCCAGAACCCGCAAAAACCCCTGTCCGGGCGAACAGGCTATAGCGGATAAACTACCCGTTCACCGTCGTGCGCGCCGCGAGGGTTCCACGATGGAAGTTGACACTCCCGGGACGCACCCCCAAACTAGCGAGCAGCCATCGCCTCGCAGCGACAATCGGGCTTCGAGGCGTCAAGACAGCAGTGCAGATGGGGACGCGCGGCAGGCCCCGGCCAGACGGAGGAGGTGCACGGCATGACCATCACCATGCGCGACGTGCTCGTATCCGTCCGACCGCGCCTGGTCTGACCGCGGCACGACCCAGACCACACCAGGCGCGACCTCTCAGCCATCCGGCGAGGGGTCTTTTCATTGCCCGGGCAGCACCCATCGCGACGCGACAGAGGCCGACATGGACATCACCGGAGCACAGGCCGTCATCAGGGCCCTCGAGGAACAAGGCGTGGAGGTCGTCTTCGGCCACCCCGGAGGCGCGATCCTCCCGGCGTACGACCCCATCCTCGATTCGCCGATCCGCCACATCCTGGCCCGCCACGAGCAGGGCGCCGGGCACATGGCCGAGGGCTACGCCTGGGCGACGGGCCGTGTCGGCGTGGCGATGGCCACGTCGGGTCCCGGCGGCACCAACCTGGTGACCGCGCTCGCTGACGCGCACATGGACTCCGTGCCGATGGTGGCCATCACCGGCCAGGTCCCGACCGGCGCCGTCGGCGGCGACGCGTTCCAGGAGGCCGACATCACCGGTATCACGATGCCGGTGACCAAGCACAACGAGATGATCACCCACCCCGACCGCATCCCCGGTGCGATCAAGGAGGCCTTCCACATCGCCTCCACCGGCCGCCCGGGGCCGGTGCTCATCGACATCCCCAAGGACGTCCTCAACGGCACCTGCCGCTACGAGATGCCCGACCGCGTCAACCTGCCCGGCTACAAGCCGACTGTGCGCGGCCACGGGAAGATGGTGCGCGAGGCGGCGCGCGAGATCCTGACCGCGCGCCGGCCGGTGATCTACGCCGGCGGCGGCATCATCAAGGCCGGCGCGCACGAGGAACTGTTGCGCCTCGCCGAGCTCGCCAACCTGCCGGTGGTCACCACGCTGATGGCGCGCGGCGCGTTCCCCGACAGCCACGACAACCACCTCGGCATGCCCGGCATGCACGGCCATTGGACCGCCGTCACGGCGCTGCAGCGCTGCGACCTGATCATCGCGCTGGGCTCGCGCTTCGACGACCGTGTCACGGGCAACCTCGCGACGTTCGCGCCGGGGGCGCGCGTGGTCCACGTGGACGTGGATCCCGCCGAGATCGGCAAGAACCGCGAGGTGCACGTGCCGATCGTGGGTGACTGCCGCGCGGTGCTCCAGCAGATCATCGACGTGCTCACCGAGGCGCTGGCCGACTACACCTACGACCTGAGCGAGTGGTGGGACACGCTGCGCACCTGGCGCGAGGACCACCCCTTGCTGGTCGACCAGCAGGCCGACGGACCGCTGAAGCCGCAGACGGTGATCCGCGCCATCAGCGACAAGCTGCACGGCGACGGCATCGTCGTGACCGGGGTGGGCCAGCACCAGATGTGGTCCGCCCAGCACATCCGCTTCGAGAAGCCGCGCAGCTGGATCAACTCGGGCGGCCTGGGGACCATGGGCTTCTGCGTGCCCGCGGCCATTGGCGCGAAGGTCGGCATGCCCGACAAGACCGTCATCGCGATCGACGGCGACGGCAGTTTCCAGATGACGCTGCAGGAGCTCGCGACCGCGCGCACCGAGAACGTGCCGGTGATCTTCGCGGTCATCAACAACAGCGGCCTGGGCATGGTGCGCCAGTGGCAGGAGCTGTTCTACGACGAGCGCTACAGCCAGGTCGACATGGCGCCGGACGTGCCGGACCTGGTCAAGCTCGCCGACGCCTACCAGTGCGTGGGCTACCGCTGCGACAAGCCCGAGGACGTCGAGTCGACGCTCGACAAGGCGCTGGCCGTCGGCGACGTGCCGGTGATCATCGACTTCCGCGTCGACCAGACCGAGAAGGTCTTCCCGATGGTCCCCGCGGGCGCGAGCAACGACGACATCATCGAGTCGGCCGAGGAGTGGTACGCCCGGGCCGCCAAGGCCAAGCAGGCCTCCGCCGACGGGCAGCTGCCCGAGAGCATGCGCGAAGGGAACGTGGTCTAGATGTCCCACCACACGTTGTCGGTCCTGGTCGAGGACCGTCCCGGCGTCCTGGCCCGCGTGGCCGGGCTGTTCAGCCGGCGCGGCTTCAACATCGACTCCCTCGCCGTCGGCCCGACCGAGGTCGACGGCGTCAGCCGCATGACCATCCGGGTGGACGCCGCCGAGATCGCGCTGGAGCAGGTGACCAAGCAGCTCAACAAGCTGATCCACGTGCTGAAGATCGTCGAGCTCGAGGACGACACGGCCGTCGAGCGCGAGCTGCAGCTCGTGAAGGTCGCGGTCGGCCCGGGCGAGCGCGGCGCGATCATCGAGATCGCGGACGTGTTCCGCGCGAAGATCGTCGACGTCGACGTCGACTCGATCACGATCGAGGCGACGGGGTCGCTGGAGAAGCTCGAGGCGATGGTGCGGCTGCTCACGCCGTACGGCATCAGAGAACTGGTCCGGTCCGGCATGATCGCCGTGGGCCGCGGCAGCAAGAGCATCACCGAGGGGCGTGCCCTCCGTCTTGAAAGGACCGCGTAGCAATGTCGGACGCCAGGATGTACTACGACGATGACGCGTCCCTGGAGTACCTCCAGGGCAAGACCGTTGCCGTCATCGGCTACGGGTCGCAGGGCCACGCCCACGCCCGCAACCTGCAGGAGTCGGGGGCAGAGGTCGTCGTCGGCCTCTACCCGGGCTCGAAGAGCACCAAGGACGCCGAGGCCGCGGGCCTGGAGGTCCTGCCGGTGAGCGAGGCCGCCAAGCGTGGCGACATCGTGATGATCCTGCTGCCGGACACGGTGCAGGCCTCGGTGTACTCCAACGAGATCGAGCCCGGCCTGGTGGACGGCAACGCGCTGTTCTTCGCGCACGGCTTCAACATCCACTTCGGCCAGATCGTGCCGCCTCCGGGCGTGGACGTGTGCATGGTCGCGCCGAAGGGCCCGGGGCACCTGGTGCGCCGGACCTACACCGAGGGCAACGGCGTCCCCGCGCTGTTCGCGGTGTACCAGGACGCGACCGGCAAGGCGCGCGAGGTCGCGCTGGCCTACGCCAAGGGCATCGGCGCGGCGCGCGCGGGCGTGATCGAGACGACCTTCGCCGAGGAGACCGAGACCGACCTGTTCGGCGAGCAGGCCGTGCTGTGCGGCGGCGCGTCGAGCCTGGTGCAGAAGGGCTTCGAGGTGCTGGTCGAGGCCGGCTACCAGCCCGAGGTCGCCTACTTCGAGTGCCTGCACGAGCTGAAGCTGATCGTGGACCTGATGTACGAGGGCGGCATGGCGCGCATGCGCTACTCGATCAGCGACACGGCCGAATACGGCGACTACGTGTCCGGCCCGTACGTGGTTGACGACGGCGTCAAGGAGCGCATGAAGGAGGTGCTGCGGCGCATCCAGGACGGCGAGTTCGCCCGCGACTGGATCCTGGAGAACCAGGCCAACCAGCCGAACTTCCGCGCCACGCGCCGCCGCCAGGCCACCCACCCCATCGAGGTCGTCGGGGCCAAGCTGCGCGGGATGATGTCCTGGCTGCCCAAGCCCACCGACCACTGAGCGGGTGACCGCGACCGTCAAGCAGCTGCTGGCCGAACGCGGCCGCTCGTTCTCGTTCGAGTTCTTCCCGCCGAAGACCGACGAGGGCGAGCAGCAGCTGTGGCGCGCCATCGAGGAGCTGCGCCCGCTGAAGCCGACGTTCGTGTCGGTGACCTACGGCGCCGGCGGTGGGACGCGTGACCGCACGATCCGCATCACCCAGCGCATCGCGCGCGAGAGCGGCATCACGGCGGCCGCGCATCTCACCTGCGTCGGCTCGACCGTCGACGAGCTGCGCGCGATCGTCCGCCAGATCGGCGAGGCCGGCATCCGCAACGTGATGGCCTTGCGCGGCGACCCCCCCGGCGGCCCGCGCATGCCCTGGACCGCGACCCCCGGCGGGCTCACGCACGCCGACGAGCTCGTGGCGCTGGTGAAGTCCGAAGGCGATTTCTGCGTCGGCGTCGCGGCGTTCCCCGAGAAGCATCCCGAGGCGCCGGACTTCGCCACCGACGTGAAGCACCTGCTCGGGAAATTCGCCGCAGGCGCCGATTTCGCCGTGACGCAGTTCTTCTTCCAGGCCGCGGACTACTTCGACCTGGTCGAGGCCGTGCGCGCACAGGGCTGCGACGCGCCCATCATCCCCGGCGTCATGCCCGTGACCAACGTCGCGCAGATCGAGCGCATGGCGGAGCTACAGGGGTCGGAGTTCCCGGGCGACCTGGCCGCGCGGCTGCGCGAGGTGGAGCACGACCCGGAGGCGGTGCGCCGCATCGGCGTCGAGGTGGCGACGGGCCTGTGCCAGGAGCTGTTGGACGGCGGGGCGCCGGGGATCCACTTCATGACGCTGAACCGCTCCACGGCGACGCGCGAGATCTACGAGAGCCTGGGCCTGTAGCCGCGTTGGCCGGTCGTTCCCATGCCCCTTAGAGTTGAGCCGCGCGCCGACACGCCCGGCGCGTGCCGCCACCCGAGAAGGAACCGCCAGCCATGAAGGTGCTCGTAGCCGATCAGCTCTCCGACGCCGGGGTCCAGGCGCTGTCGGAGCACTTCGAGGTGGACGTCAATACCGGCCTGCCCAAGGACGAGCTGCTCAAGGTGATCGCGGACTATGACGGCGTCGTCGTGCGCTCGGCGACGACGATCGACGCGGACGTCATCGCGGCAGCCCCGAAGCTGAAGGTCATCGCCCGTGCCGGCATCGGGCTGGACAACGTCGACGTCAAGGCCGCCACCGCGCGCGGCGTCATCGTCTGCAACGCCCCGCAGTCCAACATCATCTCCGCGGCCGAGCACACCGTCGCCCTGCTGCTGGCGCTCGCCCGCCGCATCCCCGAGGCGGACGTGTCGCTGAAGGGCGGGGCCTGGAAGCGCAGCGCGCTGGAGGGCACGGAGCTGCACGGCAAGACGCTCGCCGTTCTGGGCCTGGGCCGCATCGGCGTGCTCGTCGCGCAGCGGCTGTCCGCCTTTGGCATGAAGCTGATCGCCTACGACCCGTTCATCTCCGCCGAACGCGCCTCGCGCATGGGCGTGGAACTGGTCGGCACGGTGGACGAGGCGATCGCGCTGGCGGACGTGATCACGATCCACCTGCCCAAGACCCCGGAGACCGTCGGCATCATCGGCGAGGCGCAGCTGCGCGCCATGAGGCCCGGCGCGCTGTTGGTCAACTGCGCGCGCGGCGGCCTGGTGGACGAGGACGCCCTGTACACCGCGCTCAGCGAGCGCTGGATCGGCGGCGCTGCGCTCGACGTGTTCTCGACCGAGCCGATGACGGACTCGAAGCTGTTCACGCTCGACAACATTGTGGTCACGCCGCACCTTGGCGCCTCGACCACCGAGGCGCAGGACAAGGCGGGGACGCAGGTCGCCGAGGCGGTGGTGCTCGCGCTGCGCGGGGACTTCGTGCCCAGTGCGGTGAACGTCGCGATCACGGCCGGCATCCCCGAGGAGCTCAAGCCGTTCATGCCGCTGGCGGAGAAGCTGGGCCGCCTGTTCACCGCGCTCAACGGCGGCAACCCCACACAGATCACGCTGGAGTGCGTCGGCAAGATCGCCGACGCGAACCCCGAGGCGCTCACGCTGTCCGCCATCCGCGGCCTGCTGACCGACGTGGTGCACGAGCCGGTGACGTTCGTGAACGCGCCGCAGCTCGCCGAGGATCGCGGCCTCAACGTCGCGACGCTGACCTCGCACGAGGCGCGCGACTACGTCTCGGTCGTACGGCTGTCCGGCGGTGACCTGCGCGTGGCCGGGACGCTGGTCGGCCCCAGCGATCGCGAGCGCCTGGTGGAGGTGTGGGGCTTCGACCTGGACATGGAGCCCGCCGACCACATGCTGTTCTTCCGCTACGGCGACCGTCCCGGCGTGGTCGGCACGATCGGCGGCAAGCTCGGCGAGGCCGGGGTGAACATCGCGAACATGCAGGTCGGCCGGCGCGAGGCCGGCGGCGAGGCGCTGATGGCCCTGTCGGTCGACACGGCTGTGGCGCACGACGTCGTCGGTGACATCGCCGCCGCCATCGGCGCGACCGACGCGCGCGCGCTCGACCTGGCCTGACCCGGCGTGGGCGCCCCCCGCATCGCGATCGGTCCGCAGGACACCCGCGAGTGGGTGCGCGCGGCCGTGACCGCCGCGGGCGGCACGGTGGTCCCACCCGAGCGGGCCGAAGGGCTGATCTGGCTCGGCACGGGCTACGGCCCGGATCCGAGCAGGGGACCGGCCGGGCTGCGCGCCCTGCTGCACGCCAATCCGGGGATCCGCTGGATCCAGTTGCCGTTCGCGGGGGTGGAGCCGTTCGCGCAGGCCGGGGTGCTGACCGGCGACCGCGTCTGGACCGCCGGCCAGGGCGTGTACGCGCGGCCGGTCGCCGAACACGCGCTGACCCTGGGCCTGGCGGGGCTGCGTGACTTGGGCCGCCGCATCCGTGCGGCGGACTGGGAGCCGCAGTCGGGGCTCAGCCTGACCGGCGCGCGCGTGACGATCTTCGGCGGCGGTGGGATCGCGCGCGAGCTGATCCGCATGCTGGCGCCGTTCGAGTGTGACGTCACCGTCGTGCGCCGCCGCCCCGAGCCGGTGCCGGGAGCAGGGCGCACCCTCGGCTTCGGTGAACGCTACGAGGCGCTGAAGGGCGCCGATCTGGTCGTGCTGGCTCTGGCGCTGACGCCCGAGACCGAGGGGGTCATGGGCGCCGTCGAGTTCGAGCTGATGGAGCCGCACGCCTGGCTTGTGAACGTCGCCCGCGGCAAGCACGTCGTCACCGAGGACCTCGTCGTCGCCCTGCGCGAGAACACGATCGGCGGCGCGGCGCTGGACGTGACCGACCCCGAGCCGCTGCCCGCCGGCCACCCGCTGTGGGAGCTGCCGAACTGCATCGTCACGCCGCATACCGCCAACACCGAGGCGATGGGCCGGCCCTTGCTCGCCATGCGGATCAACGAGAACGTGCAGCGCTTCGCGGCGGGCGAGCCGCTGCTGGGCCTGGTCGACCCAGAGCTGGGCTACTGATGACGCGGGCCGTGCTGCTGGCTGTCCGCCACTGGCGCTGGACGCTCGGCGCGTGGCTGGTCGTGGTCGCGGTCTCGGCCGTGTTCGCCCCCGACTTCACGCAGGTGGCGACCTACGACGAGAACGCGTTCCTGCCCAGCGGCGCGGCGTCGCTGCGCGGCGGGGCGCTGGTGCGCGAGGGCTGGCCTGGCGACAACTTCACCCGCTCGGGCGTGGTGGTGCTGCTGCGTGAGGACGGTCCGCTGCGCCGCGCCGACACCTCCTACGCCGCGGACCTGGCCGCGTGGCTGCGATCGGACGACGCGCCCGACGGGCTTGGCCGGGTCACCAGCCACCTCGACGAGCCTGAGCTCGCCGACGCGCTGCTGTCCGAGGACCGCCACGCCATGCTGCTGATCGCCGGGTTCGACGTGCCGCCGTTCAGCCCGCTGGGCCACGAGGTCGTGCGCGCCATGCGCGGCCACATCGAGCGGACTCCGCCGCCGGACGGGCTCGACGCGCTCGTGACCGGGGCGGCCGGCATCGCCCTGGACGAGCACGAGGCGATCGAGGCGAGCGTCGCGCGTACCGAACTGCTCACGGTCGCGCTGGTCGTGCTGTTGGTGCTGTGGGTGCTGTGCTCACCCGTCGCCGCCCTGGTGCCGCTGATCACCGTGGGGGCCGCGTACGCCGTGGCCATGGCCGTGGTCGGTTCGCTCGCGCGGCTGGGCATGGACGTGTCCTACCTGTTCCAGATGTTCGCCATCGTGATCATCTTCGGCGCGGGGACGGATTACGCGCTGCTGATCCTGGCGCGCTACGCGGAAGCGCCACGCGGACCAGGAGCACCCGACGCCGCCGGGGCGGCCGGGCGTGAGCGCCGCCTGTTCGCCACCATGGCCGTGCTGACCGGCGTGCTGGTGTCCACCGCTGCGGCGACCATGGTCGGCTTCTCCGCGCAGGTGGTCGCGCAGTTCGGCCTGTTCCGCACCATGGGGCCGGCTCTGGCGATCTCGGTGTTCATCACGCTGCTGGCGGGCATCACGCTGACGCCCGCGGTGATGCGCCTGTTCGGCCGCTGGCTGTTCTGGCCCGGTGACCTCGCCACCGGGCGCGGCGTGCGCGCGGGCCACGGGGGCGCGCCGCCGGTCGCGGAGCTGGAGCCGGGGAGCCGGGCATGAGAACGCCCCGATGGCTGCCCCAATGGCTCCCCCAGGGCGCCACGATGTGGGACCGCGTGGCCACGCTGGTCACGACCCGGCCCGGGCCGACGCTGCTTGCGACGCTGGCGATCGTCGCCCTGCCGATCGTGGCGCTGCCGGAGCTGCGCACGACCCACGACGTGCTGTCGAGCCTGCCCCAGGACGCCGAGTCCGTGTCGGCGCTGCGGCGCCTGGACGCGCACCTGCCGTCGGGTGAGACCTCGCCGCTGGTGCTCGTGATCGACGCCAGGGGCTCGGTGTACGAGCCCGCGTCGTTCCGCGCGCTGGGGGACCTGTCCAAGAATCTCAAGCGGCTGCCCGGCGTCGCGTCGGTGCGCTCGGTGGCCATGCCGACCAACGGTGAGGTGCCCGACCTCAGCGAGGGCGTCGCCGGCCAGGCCGCCGACCTCGCCGGCCAGGTCGACCAGGCGGCGGCCGGGGCCGCGCAGATCGCCGCGGGCGTCGAACAGCTCGAGGACGGGCTGCGCACGATCCACCAGCGGCTGCCGGAACTGACCGGCGGCCTGGGCGAGGCGCACGACGGCGCGAGCAGGCTGCACGACGGCGTCGTGCAGGCTCGCGCCGGGGTGCGGCAGCTGCGCGCCGGCCTCGCGCGCCTCGACAGCGGCCTGGGCGAGGCGGCGTCGGGCGCGTCGCGGCTGCGCGACGAGGTCGCCGAGCCCACCGAGCAGAAACTCGACCAGGCCATCGACGCGCTGTCCACGTTCTCGGTCGGGCGCACCGACCCGATGTACCAGGCCGCCTACGAAGCGGTGGGCGAGGCATACGCGCGCGTGACCGGGCGCTATCCCGTGGGCCATCCGCAGGCGGGCCGTCAGGTGGACCCGAAGTACGCGGGGCTGGCGGCCTCGTTGGGCGAGCTCGCGGACGGGCTCGGCCAGGCGCGTTCCGGCATCGACCGCCTCGACAGCGGGCTCGTCCGGCTCGAGACCGGGCTGGGGCAGGCGGCCGACGGCCTGCGCCGCCTGCGCGACGGCCTGGGCTCGGGCCAGGCCGGCGTGACGCAGCTGCAGGACGGCATTCAGCGCATGTACTCCGGCGTGACCGAGCAGTTGCGGCCGGGCACGCGCCGCCTGGCCGACGGGCTGTCCGCCGGGGCACGCGCGCTGGAGGAGTCCGGGGTGGGCGGGCTCGCCCTGTCGGACGGGCCGTTCGTGCTGACGCCCGGCATGCTTGACGTGATCCCCGATCTGCGGCAGCGCCTGGCGCTGTTCACCGCCGAGCACGCCACGCGCACGCGCATCTTCATCGGCCTGCAGACCGACCCGTTCAGCGACACCGCGATCCAGACCGCGCGGCTGGCGCAGGAGGTCGCGCGCAACAGCCTGCTCGACTCGCCGCTGGCCGAGGCGGAGATCGTGCCCACCGGCTCCGCGGCGTTCGTGAGCGACATCGACCGGGCGGCGCGCCAGGACTTCCCCGTGATCGTCGCCGCCGTCAGCATCGGGGTGTTCTTCGTGCTGGTGGGATTGCTGCGCTCGCTCGTCGCGCCCGCCTACATGATCCTGACCGTGCTGCTGTCCTACGCCTCGGTCATGGGGCTCACCACGATCGTCTTCCAAGGAATCCTCGGCGAGCCGGGCATCCAATGGTGGGTGCCGTCGATCCTGTTCGTGCTGCTGGTGGGCCTGGGCGTGGACTACTCGATCTTCCTGATGGGCCGCGTGCGCGAGGAGGCGCGGACGCGCATCACCGCCGATGCCGTCGCCGAGGGCATCCGCACGACCGGCAAGGTGATCACGTCGGCGGGGATCATCCTGGCGGGGACGTTCGGTGCGCTGCTGGCGGCGCCGATGCGCTCGATGAGCCAGCTCGGCTTCGCGGCGCTGGTGGGGATCCTGATGGACACGTTCATCGTGCGCGCGCTGCTCGTGCCGTCGCTGGCGGTGCTGCTCGGCCGCTGGAACTGGTGGCCGTCCGCCCGCGCCTCCGCCTCCTGACCCCAACCTGGCAGATTGCGATCAACGTGGCAGATCACGCTCACATGTGAGCGCGATCCGACCAACCCTCGCCGGTAGCCTGCGCGCATGAACGTCGCAATGAACGTCACCGAGATCGGGCGCGTGCCGCTGCGGGGCGCCGGCGGCGAGCCCGTCGACTTCGCCCGCACGATCCACGGGCACGGCTGCGCGACGCTGCCGCCGATGCGCCCCAGCCTCGATCCGCCCCGGCTCGAGGCGGTGCTGCGCCCGGCGCGCGGCAAGCCGCGCCGCGTCCTGCTCAGCCCGCGCGGCCGCCACGTCGTGGTCGCGACCTTCGGGCCGAAGCCGTCCGCTGCCGCGACAACCGAGCTGCTCGCGGGCGCCGCGCGGCTGCTGCGCCTGGACGCCGACCTCGCTGGGTTCTACGCCCTGGCGGCCGACGACCCGGACCTTGCGTGGGCGGCGACCGGGGCCGGGCGGATGGCGCGCAGCGCCTCGGCGTACGAAGACCTGGTCAAGACCATTCTCACGACGAACTGCGCCTGGTCGGCGACCGAGCGCATGACCGCCGCGCTCGTGGAACACCTCGGCGAGCCGGCGGTGGGCGGCGGGCACGCATTCCCCACGCCCGCGGTCATGGCCGCGGCGGACGAGGGGTTCTATCGCGAGGTCGTGCGCGCCGGCTACCGCGCCAAGTCACTGCGCGAGGTCGCGCGACGCGCGGCGGAGGGGGAGCTGGACCTCGATGCGCTCGCCCCCGGCGGCGGGCTGACCGAGGACGAGGCCGAACTGTGCCTCCTGGCCCTGCCCGGGGTCGGCCCGTATGCGGCCGCACACATGCTGATGATGCTCGGCTGGCACTCGCGGCTGATCCTCGATTCGTGGACCCGGCCGACCTACGCGCGCCTGGTCGGGCGGACGTCGGTGGCCGACGCAGCGATCCAGCGCCGCTTCCGCCGCTACGGGGCGTGGCAGGGTCTGGCGTTCTGGCTGTTCCTCACGCGCGACTGGATCCCCGAGCCGGCTCAGGCCAACGCGTAACCGCGCGGGCGGGGGCCGTCGAGCTCGCGCACGCGCCCGCGGCGCTCCAGGTGGCGCACGTGCGCCAGGGTCTCGGCCAGCGCGACGCGGCGCATCAGCACCGGCAGGCTCTCCCAGCCGTGCTTCCAGGTCAGGGCGGCCGCGATGTCCCACGCCGTGCGCGGCTTGTCGGCGAGCAGCGTTTCGATCTCGGCGCAGCGCTCCTCGTGGTGGCGGCGCAGCTCGGCGACGCGCTCGCCCAGCCCCTCGAACGGTGCGATGTGCGCGGGCAGGGCCGAGTCGATGTCGAGGGCCGCCACGCGCTCCAGCGACTCCAGGAATTCGCCCAGGGGATCGCGCGGGGTCTCGGGCGACCACAGCCCGATGTGCGGGCTGATGCGCGGCAGCAGGTGATCGCCGGTCAGCAGGCGCTGCTCGTCCTCGAGTACGAAGCACATGTGCCCGGGCGTGTGCCCGGGTGTCCACACCGCGCGCACACGGCGGCCCGGCACGTCGACCAGTTCGTCCTCGCCGATCAGGCGGTCCGGCAGTACGGGCAGTGCGACCGGCGAGGGCGTGTCGGGCGGTGGCACGTCGAGGAAGTCGTGCTCGGCGGCACCCGCGGCCAGGAACGCCGCACCGACGCTGGACAGCCACGAGCCGTGGCGCTGGCGCTGCTCGGTCACCATCGCGGCGTCGAGGGCGTGCATCGCCACCCACGCGCCGGACGCTTCGCGGACCCTGCCGCTGAGGCCGTGGTGGTCGGCGTGGCCGTGGGTGACCAGCACGCCGCGGACGTCGGTGATGTCATGCCCGGTCGCCGCGACACCGTCGACCAGACCGTTCCACGAACGGTCGTCGTTCCAGCCCGCGTCGACCAGGACGGGACCGGCGTCGGACTCGATCAGGTACACCAGCGTGTAGCCCAGCGGGTTGTTCGGGATCAGCACCGGCACGATCCACACGCCAGGGGTGACCTGCTGGACCTCGGGCGCGACGGCGCCCTTCGACGGCTCCATCTCAGTCTCCCCGGCTCAATCCCACGGGAAGGCGGCCGAAGCCGCCTCGCGCAGGCGGTCGAGGACGGCGCGCGTCACCAGCGGGTCGGGGCCGAAGCGCCCGGCATCGACGAGTGTCAGACCGGTCCGTGCGCAGACCTCCGCCGCCTGCTCGGCGACCTTGCGCTCCAGCAGGCCCGCGAGCAGCGACCACGAGAACACGGTGGCCCGCCGCGCACCGGCGCGCGCGGCGCGGTCGAGCGCCTCACCCGCCGTCGGCCAGGTCACGCCCGCGAAGGCCGGCTCGGCCCAGCGATGCCCGGTGACTTCGGCGAGCAGCCGCGCCGCCTTGGCGACGTCGCTGTTGGAGCTTGCGTTGCTCGAGCCCGACGCCGCGACGACCAGCAGTTCGTCCTCGCCGGGCGTGGCGGGCAGCCCGGCGGCGGCACGTGCCTCCCGCACGCGGTTCGCCGCCAGTTCGAGCAGCGACGGGTGATGCCCGAGGACTTCGCCGATCACGAAGCGCAGCCCGGGCTGTGCCTCGGCGGCGGCCGCTACCTGGCCGGGCACGTCGGTGCGCGCGTGGTAGGCCGCGAAGTTCAGGAACGGCAGGACAACAACGCGCTCGGCCCCCGCGGCGGCGAGGTCCGCGGCCGCCTCGGGCGCGTGCGGCGCAGCGAAGTCCTCCAGCCACGCGTATGCCACCGGCCCGTCGTGTGCGGCGCGGAGTTGTGCCACGAGCTGCGTCATTTCTTCGGCACCCTCGGGCACGCGGGTGCCGTGGGCGATCAGCAGCAGCGCGGGGGGCACCGACATGGCGCCATCCTGCCCGCGAGGCCCACCGGACGCCAACGTGTGGGACGGACAGTGGCGGGAGACCCTTGTCGCCGGGCCGCCGAGGGGCCTACGCTCGCCCAGAGACGCCGCACTCCGCTCGGGGAAACGGTCAAGTCCGAGACCCGGACGCGCCGATCCTGTAGCGGAGCCGACGACTCCCGCAACGGCCGCGGCGACCCCGCGACCGCGAACGCTTCGGCCGCGGCGACCCCGCGACCGGGACAGGAGTGCCGATGAACCGCGCCGAGCCGCCGCAGGTCCCCGACCCGGCGACCCTGCTGCCTCCGGACGAGCCCGTGCGCCTGCTCGACGAGCAGGGCGAGCTGCACGAGGACCCGGCATTCCCCCTGGACCTCAAGGACGAAGACTTCCGCGCGCTGTACCGCTTCATGGTGCTCGCGCGCCGGGTCGACCGGCAGGCCATCAACCTCCAGCGCCAGGGCCAGCTCGGCGTGTACGCGTCGCTGCTCGGCCAGGAGGCGGCGCAGGTCGGCGGTGCCTACGCGCTGGCCGAGCAGGACTGGGTGTTCCCGTCCTACCGCGAACTCGGAGCGGGCCTCGTGCGCGGCCTGGACCCCGCGGCGATCCTGCACCTGTTTCGCGGCACGTGGCTCAGCAACCACGACCCCCGGGCACACCACTTCGGGTTGCTGTCGATCCCGATCGGCACGCAGGCGCTGCACGCGACCGGCTTCGCGATGGGTGCGAAGCTCGACGGCAAGGACCTGGTGGTCCTCAGCTACTTCGGCGACGGCGCGACGAGCGAGGGCGACCCGCACGAGGCGATGAACTTCGCAGCGGTGTTCACCGCGCCGGTGGTGTTCTTCGTGCAGAACAACCAGTACGCGATCAGCGTGCCGCTGTCCAAGCAGACGCACGCGCCGACGCTGGCGCACAAGGCGGTCGGCTACGGCATGCCGGGCTTCCGCTGCGACGGCAACGACGTGCTTGCGTCCTACGCGGTGACGCGCCATGCGGTCGAGCGCGCCCGCGCGGGGGAGGGGCCGTCGCTGGTCGAGGCGGTCACCTACCGCATGGAGTCGCACACCACCGCCGACGACGCGACGCGCTACCGCACACCCGAGGAACTGGAGTTGTGGCGGCGGCGCGATCCGATCGCGCGCCTCGAGCACTTCCTGGAGCGGCAGGGCCTGCTCGACGCGGGGCTGCGTGATGAGGTCGCCGAAGAGGCCGAGGCCCTGGCCGCGCGGCTGCGCGACGAGATCACCGACGCCCCGCACGGAGACCCGCTGGAACTGTTCGACCACGTCTACGCCGAGCCGCCCGCCCACTACGCCGAGCAACGCGCGCTGCTGCGCCGCGAGCTCGACGCGGGGGAGGGCGCCTGATGGCCGTCACCCTGGCGCAGGCGCTGAACCGGGCGCTGCACGACGCGATGGACGCCGACGACAAGGTCGTGGTGTTCGGCGAGGACGTGGGACGGCTGGGCGGGGTGTTTCGGATCACCGACAAGCTTCAGGAGCGCTTCGGCGAGGGCCGCTGTTTCGACACGCCGCTGGCCGAGTCGGGCATCGTCGGCACGGCGATCGGCATGGCGCTGTACGGCTGGAAGCCCGTGGTCGAGATGCAGTTCGACGGCTTCACCTACCCCGCGTTCGAACAGATCGTCAGCCATCTCGCGAAGATGCGGAACCGTTCGCGCGGCACGGTCGCGCTGCCCGTGGTGGTGCGCATTCCCTTCGGCGGCGGCATCGGTGCCGTCGAGCACCATTCCGAGTCCCCCGAGGCGTACTTCGCGCACACCGCCGGGCTCAAGGTGGTCTCGCCCGGCACGCCCGCCGACGCCTACTCGCTGCTGCGCGAGTCGATCGCGTCGCCGGATCCGGTGATCTTCTTCGAGCCGAAGCGGCGCTACTGGCTGAAGGAGGACGTGGAGCTGCCGGTGCGCACCGAGCCGGTGGGGCAGGCGGTGGTGCGCCGCGCGGGGACCACGGCGACGCTGATCGCCTACGGGCCGATGGTGCGCACGTGCCTGGACGCGGCCGAGGCGGCGACAGCCGAGGGCTGGGACCTGGAGGTGCTGGACCTGCGTTCGCTGATGCCGCTGGACGAGGCGGGACTGCTCGCCTCGGTGCGCCGCACCGGGCGCGCGATCGTGGTGCACGAGGCGCAGGTGTTCGCGGGGTTCGGTGCCGAGGTCGCGGCACGCGTGACCGAGCAGGCGTTCTACGAGCTCGAGGCGCCCGTGCTGCGGGTCGGTGGCTTCGACATCCCCTACCCGGCGGCCAAGCTCGAGGAGTTCCATCTGCCCGACGTGGATCGCATCCTCGACGCGGTCGAGCGAAGCCTGGGGTACTGAGATGGCCGCCCGGGACTTCCTGCTGCCCGACCTCGGCGAGGGGCTGACCGAGGGGGAGATCGTGCGCTGGCTCGTGGCGCTCGGCGACACGGTGGTGGTCGACCAGCCGGTGGTCGAGATCGAGACCGCCAAGGCCATCGTCGAGGTGCCGTCGCCGTTCGCCGGAGTGGTGACGGCGCTGCACGGGGCGGAGGGGGATGAGGTCCAGGTCGGCGCCCCGCTGCTGTCGGTCGACGCCGCCGCGCCCGCCACGGGCAGCGCGCCCGGTGAGGCCGATGCCGTGGATGGCGGCGCGGGCAGCGTGCCCGGCGAGGCCGAGGCCGCGGAGATGGTGCCCGAGCCAGCGGACGCGCAGGACGACGGCGCGTCGGGCAGCGTCCTGGTCGGCTACGGCACGACCGGCGGCGCCCGCACCCGCCGCCGCCGCGGTCCCCTTCCGCCCACAGTGAGCAGTTTCGCTACCAGGGGAGCGCAACTGCACACAGTGTCGTCGTCGGCCGGGCCCGTCGCGGCCACCGGCCGTCCGCTGGCCAAGCCGCCCGTGCGCAAGCTCGCCAAGGATCTCGGCGTCGACCTCGGTGCCGTACGGCCGACCGGTCCGCGAGGAGACATCACCCGCGACGACGTGCAAGCCGCGGTGTCGTCGACAGGGGTGACGGCGGCCGAGGCGGGGGACGAGCGCATTCCGCTGCGCGGCGTCCGCAAGCGCATCGCCGAGCGCATGACCGCCTCGCGGACGCAGATTCCCGAAGCCACGACCTGGGTGGACTGTGACGCCACGGAGCTGATGCGGGCACGCGACGCGCTGAACGCGTCGCAGACCGCTGTGCGGCTGTCCCCGCTGGCGCTGATCCTGCGGATCGCCGTCGCGGGCCTGGCCGAGTATCGGGCGCTCAACGCCGCGATCGACGGCGAGGACATCGTGCTGCACGGCGCCGTGCACCTCGGCGTCGCGGCCCAGACTGAGCGCGGCCTCGTCGTCCCGGTGATCCGCGACGCGCACCGGCGGACCCTGCTCGAACTCGGCGCCGAGCTCAACCGGCTGGCCGATGGCGCCCGCGCCGGCACGCTCACCCCCGCCGAGCTGAGCGGGTCGACGTTCACGGTGTCCAACTTCGGCGCGTTCGGCGTCGACGGCGGCAACCCGGTCATCAACTTCCCTGAGGCGGCGATCCTCGGCGTCGGCCGCATCGCCGACCGGCCGTGGGTCCACGATGGCGAGCTGGCCGTGCGCAAGGTGCTCCAGCTGTCGATCGCGTTCGACCATCGCATCGCCGACGGCGGCGACGCTGCGGGGTTCCTGCGCTGGGTGGCCGACCGCATCGAGCAACCCACCCTCCCCCTCGCCTCCCTCTAACCCCCCAAATTCCGCCACAGTGAGCAGTTGCGCTACCCGGGTAGCGCAACTGCACACATCCACAGGCCGAGGGATGATTTTCGGCGCCTCGTCGGATGAGGCACCTCACAATCTTCGACCATGGCTCTCTGGACGGAAGTGGCGGAGCTCGCGCGCCGCCAGCACGGCCTCGTGGCGCGGCGTCAGCTGATCAAGCTCGGCGTGCCGAGTGCCTCCGTGTCCAAGCACGCGCGCCACGCGGGCTGGCGTCAGGCACACCGGGGTATCTACGCCTTGCCCGGCGCGGTCGCGAACCATGATCAGGACGTCATGGCGGCGGTCCTGCGTCTGGGAGACAAGGCGATGGCGTCCCACCTCACGGCTGCGCGACTGCATGGCCTCGTCCAGCTTCGCCCGCCGGTGATCGACGTGCTGCTGCCCTTCGAGTGCCGCGGCCGGCTCGTCGCCGGCGTGCACATCACCCGCACACGGACGCTCAAGGCCGCCGACCGCTGTGTGGTGAACGGCATCCCGTGCACCACGCTGCCTCGGACCATCATTGACGCAGCGACGGTGCTGGAGCCGCCCGGCATCCGTGCGCTGGTGATCGACGCACGACAGCGCCGGTCCCTCGATCTGGGACGGGTGGCGCGTCGGCTTCTCGACATCGGTCCGATCCGGCACTCAGGTGAACTCCGTCGCATCCTCGTGGAACTCGATGCGTCACGGGTCGACTCGGTGCTCGAGGAGCGAGCCCGTGCCGCGTTGAAGAGCGCAGGGCTGCCTGCGCCCTACCCCGCGCCGTATCCGGTGCGAGCAGGCGGCCGGGAGGTCGAGGTCGACATCGCCTGGCCGGACCGCAAGGTCGGCGTCGAGGTGGACGGCTACGGCGGGCATGCCGGGCGCGAATCCATGGACAAGGACCACCGCAAGCAGAACGCGCTCATCCTGGCGGGGTGGACGATTCTCCGCGTGGGATGGGATCGCCTGGCGGTCGATCGTCAGGGTTTCGCTGCTGAGGTCGAGTCGGTGCTCGCCGCCGCAATGTGAGCAGTTGCGCTACCCGGGTAGCGGAACTGCTCACTGTGGCAAAAAATGAAACGGTAGGATGCGCGGCCATGGGCATGCGGGTGTTGCTGCTGGCGCCGTTGCCGCCTGAGGCGGTGAGTCACAACCTCGACCCGGCGCTGGGCGTCGAGGTGATCGTGCCGAAGGAGCGCACGGTCGAAGCCGTGATCGACGCCGTCGGCGACGTGGACATCGTGATGGGGGACTACAGCCGCGAGATCCCCGTGACCGCTGAGGTCGTGGCCGCCATGGACCGGGTCGTCCACTTCCACCAGCCCACCACGGGCTACGACGCCGTCGACGACGAGGCGCTCGCCGCGGCCGGCATCCCGCTGACCAACGCGGGCGACGCGACCAGC
>Ga0299913_10000078_pt1 | contig 43546 bp, 36 predicted proteins | sample RVTome_9_FD_201360 | JGI IMG/M metagenome (GOLD analysis project Ga0299913, IMG submission 201360) | Soil microbial communities from uranium-contaminated site in the Upper Colorado River Basin, Wyoming, United States - RVT155D38 (version 2) ... | reverse complement strand
TTCGCCCAGGAGGCGGAGGCCCAGGAGGCGGAGGCCCAGGAGGCGGAGGCCCAGGACGCGGACGCCCAGGAGGCGGAGGCCCACGAGGCGTCGCTCTGGGCGACGTTGGCCCAGCTGGCCGCGTCGAACATCGGGCCGCTGCCGTCGCCGGCGGGCACGACGAACTGGCTCAGCGCCGCGTTCGGGTTCGGCGGGGCGACGACCGCCGCGGCCCTGTTCGCGTCGACCATGCCGACGCCGAGGGAGCCCAGAGCGGCGGACGGAGCGTCCTTGGCCGACACCATGAGCGCGCCCTTGACCTGGTCGGGCGTCCACTCGGGGTGCCGGGCCAGCACCTGCGCGGCCGCCGCGGCCACGACCGGGGCCGCGAACGACGTTCCGGAGAGCTCCATCGTGCTGTACGGCTTCACGTTGGCGGGCCGCTCCGACACGAGCGTGGAGGTGCTGGGAACGGCCGCGACCATGTAGCGGCCGGGGGCGCCGAGCTCGGGCTTGGCGAAGCCGTCGAGCGTGTAGCCCCAGGCCGACCACGGAGCCGCGAAGTCGTCGCTCGTCCAGATGGAGCGATTGATGTCGGCCGCGCCGACCGTGATCACGAACGGGTCGTTTCCGGGGGCGAAGGGGACGCCGGAGGCCGAGCCGTCGACGCCGTAGTTGCCCGCGGCCGCCACGACGACGACGCCGTTGAACCAGAGCTTCTCGACGGCCCGGTTGAGCGGGTCGAAGAAGACGCTCGCGGGCGACGCGCTGTGCAGCGAGAAGTTGGCGACGCGGATGTTGTACCGAGCCTTGTTGGCGAGGATCCAGTCGGCGGCGGCGATCACGTCGCGCGTCATCGCCATCCCGTTGTCGTCCATCACGTCGATCGAGACGATCTTCGACTTCGGGGAGCCGCCCGCGCGACCGTACTTCTCGCCGGCCGCGATGGCCGCCACGAACGTCCCGTGGCCACGGCCGTCGCCGGCGGAGTTCCCCGCGAGCGACGTCATGTTCACCTGGGCGACGATGCGCGAGCCGAAGTCGGACCGGCCTGCCTGGATTCCGGAGTCCACGATGGCGATCGCGGGGGCGTTGGCCGCCGCGGTCGTGTTCCAGACGCCGTGGAAGCCGGCCACGTACGGCCAGCGCTGGTAGCTCCAGTAGCCGGACAGCTGGATCGGCGCGTCGGCCGTGATCGCGCGGACGTCGGGGCGCCGGGCCAGCCGGAGAATCTGGCGGCCGGTCAGCTGCGCTGCCACGCCGCTCACGGAGCGGAAGCGCTTGCGGAGGCCGACGCCGCGGCCGGGGTCGGCCTTGCGCGCCGACGACACGTCGGCGGCGACCTCGGCGGAGGTCTCGCCGCGGGAGCCCTGGACGATGACGTTGAAGGTGGTCTTCGGGCTCGCCTGCGCCTGCTCCAGCAGGCCCGGCGAGAGATACGCCCGGATGCGCATGTCGTGCGCGTTGGAGGATCTCCCGGCACCGGCCGCCATGGGTGCACCCAGGACGACGGCGACGAGCAGCAGAAGCGCGAAGCCGCGACCGCCCTTACCCCACAGGGCGCTCGAGCGGGTCTCCCCCTTGGAGGGCTTCCCCCAGAGGGCGCTCGACCGGGTCTGCCCCTTCGACGAGCCGTTGAGCCGCATATTCCTCTCTCTTCCCTTCTCCGCGCAGGACGCGGGCCGCAGAGCAATTCCCACACCCGACGCTAGGGACGGTCTTCGGCTCGAGCCTCCCCTGTTCGAGTGAGCGCCGCGGATTTCCCTCGTTCGGGTGAGGAGGTGCGAGACGGCCTGCGCCGGGCCTTGCGGGCGCGCTCCGCCCTCCCCGGCTCGACCCGGGACCCCCTTCCGGGGGTCCTACCGGGGGCGGCCGCGCGCGTCCCGCGCGGACCGTGCCGTCACGGTGCCCAGAGCGAGCCGAGATAGACCGTCGGGTCGCCCGGCTGCCAGCGGGAGAGGAAGCGCTGGATCGGCGGGTGGAGCGCCAGCCCGGGCAGCTCCTCGACGTCGAAGAGGCGCTGATTGCGCACGGCGGCGTCCGACGACGTCACCCGCTCCAGCGAGCGGTCGCCGAGACTCGCTGCGAAGACGATGTGCACGACGTGCTTCGGCGGCCACCCCGGCGGGGAGATCGAGTCGGCCAGCGCGACCGGGCCCTCGAGCGGCAGCTCCTCGTCGAGGCCGAGCTCCTCGGCCAGCTCGCGCCGCAGGGCATCGACGAGCGTCTCCCCCACGACCACGCCGCCGCCCGGCAGGAGCCAGTATTCGCGGCCCTTCTTCTCGTGCCGGACGAGCAACACCCGGTTCTCCCGCCGAAGGATCGCGGACACGCGGATGCGCGGCTCCATGTCAGGTGCGGGAGGAGCCGAAGCCGCGAACCCCGCGCTCGGTTGCGGGCAACTCGTCGAGCTCCACGATCTCGAGCTCGGGGACGGGCAGTACGACGAGTTGCGCGATGCGCTCGCCCGCCTCGACGGCGAAGACGTGCTCGCGGTCGGTGTTGAGGAGCACGACGCGGATCTCGCCCCGGTAGCCGGAGTCGATCAGCCCGGGCGAGTTGACGACGGCGATGCCGTGCCGGGCGGCCAGGCCCGAGCGGGGCTGGACGAAGCCGGCGAAGCCCTCTGGGATGGCGACCGCGAGGCCGGTCGGAACCACGGCCCGCTCGCCGGGCTCGAGGCGAAGCGGCTCACAGGTCGAGAGGTCGAGCCCGGCGTCGCCGGCATACGCGCGCTCGGGGATCCGGGCGTCCTCGCGCAGCCGCACGATCGGGAGCTCGATCACGCCTCGTGCGCCTCGGCGACCGGCCCGTCCTCGCCGGCAATCAGGTACGGCGCGTAGCGCGGGAGCTCACGCTCCGGCAGCCGCGCCCGCACGAGGACCCCGTCCGCGCGGTCGACGCGCTCCTCGATGGGCGCGCCCAGGTCGTAGAGCTCCTTGAGGACGCGGCCGTCCTCGTACGGGACGAGCAGGCGCACCGGGCGGAAGCGGTCGGCGAAGCGCTCGGCGATCCGGGCGCGCAGCTCCGGGAGCCCCTCGCCGTCCCGCGCGGAGATCTGGAGGGCGCCCGGAAAGCTGTTGGCGAGCCGCCGCCGGCGCAGCGGGTCGACGAGGTCGACCTTGTTGAGGACGAGCTCGACGGGTAGCTCGTCCGCCCCGATGCCGGCGAGCACCGTCTCCACGGCCGCGATCGTCTCCTCCAGCCGGTCGTCGCCGAGCGACGCGTCGGCGACGTGGAGGACGAGGTCGGCGAGCAGCGTCTCCTCGAGCGGCGCTGCGAAGCCCTCGACGAGCTGGTGCGGCAGCCGCCGGATGAAGCCCACCGTGTCAGTCACGAGGTAGCGGCGCCCGTCGTGCTCGAAGCCGCGGGTCGTCGGGTCGAGCGTCTCGAAGAGCCGGTCGTCGACGGACACGTCGGCGTCGGTGAGCGCGTTCAGGAGGGTCGACTTGCCGGCGTTCGTGTACCCGGCCAGCGCGACGACGGGCGCGGCAGAGCGCTCGCGCGCCTTCCGCTGCACCGCGCGGCGTTGCTCGAGCTCGCGAAGCCGGCGCTTGAGGATGCCGACGCGGCGGCGCGCGAGGCGCCGGTCGGTCTCGAGCTGCGACTCGCCGGGGCCGCGCGTCCCGATCCCGCCGCCGAGCCGCTCGAGGTGCTTCCACAGGCCCCGCATCCGCGGGAGGTTGTACTCGAGCTGCGCGAGCTCGACCTGGAGCTTGCCCTCCGCGCTCGAGGCGTGCTGGGCGAAGATGTCGAGGATGAGCTGCGTGCGGTCGACGACGCGCGCGCCCAGCGTGTCCTCGAGGCGGCGCTGTTGGCCGGGATCGAGCTCGTCGTCGACGATCAGCGACTCCGCCTCGGCCTCGGCGACGAGGCGCTCGAGCTCGCGGAGCTTGCCCTTGCCGACGTAGGTGCGCGGGTCGGGCGCGGGCCGCCGCTGGACGAGCTCGCCGACCGGCGTGACGCCTGCCGTGCGGAGCAGCTCGCGCAGCTCGCCGAGCTCCTCCTCCTCGTCCACTCCCGGCCCCAGCACGGCGACGAGGAATCCGCGCTCGGGCTCGGCTCCGGGCGCGGGGTCCGGCTGGTGGTGAGTCACGCGCCGATTATGCCCGGGATTCGATGTGCAGCAAGGACGCGATGCGGCCCGCGGCCTCCTCGAGCCGCTCGTCCGGCACCGTCAGCGAGATGCGGACGTAGCCCTCGCCCGAGGGGCCGAAGGATGGACCGGGCGAGACGATGACCGCCGCCTGGTCGAGCACGAGCCCGGTGAAGCTCGCGGAGTCGTGGCCCTCGGGCACCCCGATCCACAGGTACGGCGTCGCCCGGGGCGGCTCCGCGTCGATCCCGATCTCTCGCAACGCGCCGATCATGAGGTCGCGACGGCGGCGGTACACGTCCGACATCTCCTGCGGGAAGTCCCGCGCGTCCGTGAGTGCCGCGGCCCCGGCGAGCTGGAGGGCGTCGAACATCCCCGAGTCCAGGTTCGTCTTGAGCTGCCGGTAGCGCTCGACGATCTCGGCGTTGCCCGCGATCCAGCCGATGCGCCAGCCGGTCATGTTCCAGCCCTTGGAGAGCGAGAAGATCTCGGCTCCCGCGTCCATCGCCCCGGGCGTCGCGAGGAAGCTCGGCGGCCGGTAGCCGTCGAACGCGATCTCCGTGTAGGCGGAGTCGTGGACCGCCACGAGGCCGTGCGCCCGCGCGAAGGCCACCGTCCGCTCGAAGAAGCCGTCGGCGACCACCGCCCCGGTCGGATTGTTCGGGTAGTTGAAGGAGAGCAGGTTCGCCCTGGACGCGATCTCCGGCGGAACGGTGTCCAGCTGCGGCATGAAGTCGTGCTCGGCGGTCAGCGGCAGGTAGTGGACGTCCGCGCCGGCGAAGACGGGCCCGGACGTGTACGGCGGGTAGCCCGGGTCGGGCGCGAGCGCCACGTCGCCGGGGTCGAGGCAGGCGAGCGCGACGTGGGCGACCGCCTCCTTGCCGCCGAGGACGGGGATCACCTCGGTCTCCGGGTCGATCTCGACGCCGAAGCGGTCCGCGTAGAAGGACGACACGGCCTCCCGGAAGGCGCGGAGCCCGCGGTTCGACGGGTATCGGTGCGTCTCGGGCCGCTCGACGGCGCGCTGGAGGGCCTCGACGACCGCCGGCGGCGTCGGCAGGTCGGGGTCGCCGATGCCGAGGGAGATGACGTCGACGCCGTCGGCCCGCATCGCCTCGATCCGCCGCTCGATCTCGGCGAAGAGGTACGGCGGGACGGCGTCGAGGCGCCGGGCGAACCTCATGCTCCCTCCACCTCGGCGAGCAGCTCGGCGGATACCTCGCCGGTGCAGATCTCCTGGGCGGCGCCGGTCAGGCGGGCGTTGAAGTCCTCGTCGAGCTCGACGCGCATGTCGCCGCCGGCGAGGTGCACCGTGACGGGGCTGTCCGCCCAGCCGTTGGCGACGGCGGCGCCGGCGACCGCGACCGCGCTCGTCCCCGAGGACAGAGTCTCCCCCGCCCCGCGCTCCCAGACGCCGGCGGTCGCCTCGCCCCGGGAGTCCACGCGGACGAGCTGGACGTTCGTCCGCGCGGGAAACCGCTCGTGGTTCTCGACGAGCGGCCCTAGGCGGAGCAGGTCGGCCCGGTCGGGCTCGCGCCGGATGACGGCGTGCGGGTTCCCGACCGAGACAGGCGTGAACTCGAGCTCGGAGCCGTTTACGGCGAGGGTCTCCGGCGCGCCCACCTCGACCTTCCCCATCTCGGTCTCGACCATGAGCCCACCGCGCATGCGGGCGACGACCTCGAGCGGACCGACCGCGACCACGACCTCGTCGGCGCCGCTGCGCCGGGCGAGCCAGCGGGCGGCGATGCGGGTGCCGTTGCCGGAGAGCTCCGCCGTCGAGCCGTCCGGGTTCCAGATGACGATCTCGGCGCGGGGACCGTCGGCGCTCAGCACCTCGAGGATCCCGTCCGAGCCGACGCCGAGGTGGCAGTCGCAGAGCCGGCGGACGAGGGCCGGCGCAAGCGGGGAGCCGGCGTCAGCCCGCTCGACGAGCAGGTAGTCGTTGCCGAGCCCGTGCCACTTCGAGAATCTCATCGGCGACCGCGTCCGGAGGACGATCCGCGCGAACGCTAACAACGCCCGGGATGCGCCGGAGCCACTTCCGCTGGTAGGCGGCGTACTGCCTGGTCCTGAGCGCGATCGCCTCGACCGCTTCCTCGCGCGGCAGCGCGGCAAGCTCCTCGAGCCCGATGACCTTGCGCGCCGTCGAGGAGAGCGGCTCCGCGAGCGCGCGGGCGACCTCGTCCTCCACCCCGCGCTCGACCATCCGGCGGGTGCGCTCGGCGATGCGGCGGCCGAGGGCCTCCGCGGGGACGTCGAGGCCGAAGACGATCGTCGGGTGGCGGGTGTCGTCAGTCCAGAGCCGGCTGGCGCCCGGCGCGAGGGAGGCGCCGGCCTCGGCCAGCTCGAGCGCGCGGACGACGCGGCGGCGGTCGTTCGGGTGGACGAGCGCGGCGGCGGCGGGGTCGCGCTCGGCGAGCGTCGCGTGGGCCGCTTTCCCCCCGGCCTCGTCGTAGAAGGCCTCCCAGCGCTCGCGCGCGCCCGGAGGCGGCGCCGGAGGCAGGTCGAGCGCGGCCAGCGCGGCACGCAGGTAGAGCCCGGTGCCGCCCACGACGACCGGCGTCCGCCCGGCGGCGAGGATCTCGTCGATCGCTGCATGTGCAAGCTCCTGGTACTCGCCCACGGACCCCTCGTGGTCGAGCGACCAGATCGCCACGAGCCGCGTCGGCTGCTCGGGCTGGTTCGTCAGGGTCGGCAGCCCCCGGTAGACCTGCAGCGCGTCGGCGGAGACGATCTCGGCCGGGATGCGCTCCGTCAGGGCTTCCGCGACGGCGGACTTCCCCGAGGCGGTCGGCCCGAAGATCGCGAGGACGAGCCCCGCGCGCCCCGGTCCGGAGAGGTCAGCGTCCATCCCGCCGAAGGGGCCGGCCGCGGGCCTCCCTCCGCTGCGAGCATAGTCGCGAGAAACGCACCTGTGGCGCGCGGATCGTCACGAAAGCGTGTCGACGAGCTGCGGCGCGGCTGTGCCCGCCAGGGTCGTCGACGTGGCGGCCTCGATCCGCACGCTGACGAGCTCGCCCGGCACGGCGCTGCCGCGGAAGTTCACCGTCGTGTTGCGGCGCGTGCGCCCGCGCTGGAGCTCCGGGTCCGTGCGGCTCGGGCCCTCGACGAGGACCTCCTCCACCCCGCCGACCCGCTCCTCGTTCCGCTCGCGGGCGATTCGCTGGACGACGTCGATCAGGCGCTCGATCCGCTCCCGCTTGACCTCCTCGGGGATCTGGTCGGGCAGCGCGGCGGCCTCGGTGCCGTGCCTCGGGCTGAAGACGAAGGTGAAGGCGCCGTCGTAGCGGACCTCCTCCACGACCTCGAGCGTCTCCCGGAAGTCGTCCGCGGTCTCGCCGGGGAAGCCGACGATGATGTCCGTCGTGAGCGCCAAGTCGGGAATCGCCTCCCGGAGCCGCTCGACGAGGGCGAGGTAGCGCTCGGACCCGTACGTCCGGCGCATGCGCTTGAGGACGCGGGTCGAGCCGGACTGGAGCGGCAGGTGCGTGTGCTCGCACACGGCCTCGCACTCGGCCATCGCGGCGATGACGGGCGCGCGGAAGTCCTTCGGGTGCGGGCTCGTGAAGCGGATCCGCTCGATCCCCTCGACCGCGTCGACTGCGCGCAGGAGCTCGCCGAACTCGGTGCGGACGTCCGGGAGCAGGTCGCGGCCCCAGGAGTTCACGTTCTGGCCGAGGAGCGTCACCTCGCGGACCCCGTCGGAGGCGAGGCCAGTCACCTCGGCGACGATCTCGCCGGGCCGGCGGCTCTGCTCCTTGCCGCGCACGGCCGGGACGATGCAGTACGAGCAGACCGAGTTGCAGCCCATCGAGATCTGCACCCAGGCCTGGAAGGCGCGCTCCCGGCGCGCGGGCAGGTCGCCGGCGAAGTGGCTCCACTCGGCGAAGCTCCCGCGATCGACGCCCACGCCCCCGGCCCCGAGCCAGTCGGCGAGGTGCGGGATCGAGCCCGGGCCGAAGGCGACGTCCACGTAGGGGAAGAGGTCGAAGATCCGCTCGCGCTGCGCCTCCGCGTAGCAGCCCCCGACGGCGATGACGCGCTCCGGGTCCGCCTTCTTCAGCGCCGCCGCCTGCGCAAGGTGGGCAGCGAAGCGCTGGTCGGGCTTCTCGCGCACCGTGCAGGTGTTGAAGACGATTACGTCGGCCTCCGCCTGGGAGACGGCCTCGCCGAGCCCGGCTGACTCGAGCAGGCCCTTGATCCGCTCGGAGTCGTGCGCGTTCATCTGGCACCCGAACGTGGTCACGTGGTAACGGCGCACGGGGACAATGTAGCGGCCTCGTGCAGCGGCCTTGTCCCTTCTGGCCAGGGGGTTTACGATCGTGCGAGTCCGACTCAGCCCTGGGGGTTTCACATGACCAGCTCGTCGAAGTCGCGGGGGCGTCTGCTTCCCGCCCTGCTCATCGCTGCCGTCGTCCTGCCGCTCGTCTTCGCGCTCGGGAGCGCGCGGGCGGCCCCGACGGAGCTTTTCTTCTCCGAGTACATCGAGGGCACGAGCAACAACAAGGCCCTGGAGATCTACAACGGCACCGGGGCGCCCGTGAACCTTGCCGCCGGCTCGTACTCCGTCCATATGTGCTTCAACGGGAATCCGGCGTGCACGCTCACGATCCCGCTCACCGGAACGGTGGCGTCGGGCGACGTGTACGTGCTCGCGCAGAGCTCGGCCAGCCCGGTGATCCTCGCGCAGGCCGACCAGACGAACGGGGCCGGGTGGTTCAACGGCGACGACGTCGTCGTGCTCCTCAAGGGAGGCACGATCGTCGACGTGATCGGCCAGCTCGGGTTCGACCCGGGCACCGAGTGGGGCACCGGCCTGACGAGCACCGCCGACAACACGCTGCGGCGCAAGAGCTCGATCGAAGCCGGAGACACGAACGCGGTCGACCTCTTCGACCCGGCGGCGCAGTGGGACGGCTTCGCGACGGACGACTTCGCCGGCCTCGGTGCGCACTCCACTGTCGTGGGCGACGCCGCGCCGCAGGTGACGGCGACGACGCCCTCCGCTGGCGCCACCGGCGTCGCGACCTCCGCCGACGTCTCCGTGACCTTCAGCGAGCCCGTGAACGTCGCCGGCTCCTGGTTCTCGATCTCCTGCGCGGTCAGCGGCGCCCACACGGCGACCGCGAGCGGCGGGCCGACGACCTTCACGCTCACCCCTGACGCCGACTTCGCTGCCGGCGAGACGTGCACGACCACGATCCTCGCCGCTCAGGTCTCCGATCAGGACGTAGACGACCCGCCCGACTCGATGGCAGCGAACTTCGCCTGGTCGTTCACGACGGTCGGGCCCGTGCGGCGGATCCACGAGATCCAGGGCGCCGCGCACCGCTCGCCGCTCGAGGGCCAGGCGGCTTCCGACGTCTTCGGCGTCGTCACCGCCCGCGTCTCGAACGGCTTCTTCTTCGAGGATCCGAGCGCGGACGGCGACCCGGACACGTCCGAGGGCCTCTTCGTCTTCACCGGGTCGGCGCCGACCGCGGAGATCGGCGACACCGTTCTCGTCGACGGCTTCGTGACCGAGTTCCGGCCGGGCGGGATCGCCACCGCCAATCTGACCACGACCGAGCTCACCTCGCCGGTGGTCGAGATCGTCTCGAGCGGCAACGCCCTCCCCGGTCCGAGCGTGATCGGAAAGGACGGGCGTCTTCCGCCGGGCGAGATCATCGACAACGACTCGACCGGCGACGCGGAGACGAGCGGCGTCTTCGACCCGGACGAGGACGGCCTGGACTTCTACGAGAGCTTCGAGTCCATGCGGGTGCAGGTGAACAAGGCCCGTGCCGTGGGCCCGACGAACGCCTTCGGCGAGATCCCGATCGTCGGCGACGGCGGCAGCCGCGCCAGCGTCCAGACGACCCGCGGCGGGCTCGTGATCAGGCCCGACGACTTCAACCCCGAGCGGATCCACATCGACGACCGCCTGATGCCGGTTCCGAGCGTCGACGTCGGTGACCCCTTCAAGTCACCGGTGGTCGGGATCCTCGACTACAGCTTCGGCAACTTCAAGCTCGACCTCTCCGAGCCCGTTGTCGTCAAGACCGGCAAGCTCGATCGCGAGACGGCGAAGCCGGCCCGGAGCGACGAGCTCGCGGTGGCGACCTTCAACGTCGAGAACCTCGACCCGGGCGACGGCCCGGCCGTCTTCGCCGAGCTCGCCGAGCTGATCGTGCACAACCTGAGGGCGCCCGACCTCGTAGCGCTCGAAGAGATCCAGGACGCGAACGGGCCTGTGAACGACGGCACCGTCGCCGGCGGCCCGACCCTCGACCTCCTCGTCGCCGCGATCTCGGCCGCCGGAGGCCCGGCGTACTCCTACCGCCAGATCGATCCCGTAAACAACGCGGACGGCGGACAGCCCGGCGGGAACATCCGCGTCGGGTTCATCTTCCGCACCGACCGCGGCCTCGAGTTCGTCGACCGGCCGGGCGGCACCGCCACGGTCGGAACAGGCGTGGTCGCGGGACCGGACGGCGCCGAGCTCACCCTCAGCCCCGGCCGCGTGGATCCGACGAACGCGGCCTGGCTCGACAGCCGCAAGCCGCTCGCGGGCGAGTTCCGCTGGCGCGGAAAGACGATCCTCGCCATCGCCAACCACTTCGCCTCCAAGGGCGGCGACGACCCGCTGTTCGGACGATTCCAGCCCCAGACCCGGATCTCCGAGGTCCAGCGGCACGCCCAGGCGCAGGTGGTCAACGACTTCGTGGACTCGATCCTCGCGGTCGACCCGCGGGCGCTCGTGCTTCCGCTCGGCGACTTCAACGACTTCGAGTTCTCGGAGACGATGTCGATCCTGCAGGGCGGCGTGCTCGAGAACCTCGTGCTCACGCTGAAAAAGCGGGAGCGCTACACCTACGTGTTCGAGGGCAACTCGCAGGTGCTCGACCACGTCCTGGCGAGCACGCACCTGTACCGGAGCCTCGTCTCGTACGACATCGTCCACGTCAACTCGGAGTTCGCCGACCAGGCGAGCGACCATGAGCCGCAGGTCGCCCGCTTCGCGGTGGACTGAGGAACAGCAGGCGCGGGGCCGCGCCGTCGAGCCGCCTACTTGGCGAACTCGACGGCGCGGCTCTCGCGGATGACCGTGACCTTGATCTGGCCCGGGTACTCGAGGTGCGCCTCGATCTCGCGGGCGATCTCGTGCGAGAGGAGGACGGCCGCGTCGTCGTCGATGTCGGTCGGCTTCACCATCACGCGGATCTCGCGCCCCGCCTGGAGCGCGTAGACGCGCTCGACGCCCTTCTTCTCCGAGGCGATCTTCTCCAGCGACTCGAGCCGCTTGATGTAGTGCTCCAGGCTCTCGCCGCGTGCCCCCGGCCGTGAGGCGGAGATCGCGTCGGCCGCGATGACGAGCACGGCCTCGACGGTCTGCGGCTGCACCTCGTAGTGGTGCGCCTCGACGGCGTGGACGACGTGCTGCGACTCGCCGTAGCGCTTCGCCATCTGCGCCGAGATGACCGCGTGCGAGCCCTCCATCTCGTGGGTCATCGCCTTCCCGACGTCGTGCAGGAGCGCCGCGCGCTTGGCGGTCTTCACGCTCGCTCCCAGCTCCGAGGCCATGACGCCGGCGAGGTGGGCGCACTCGAGGGAGTGGCGGAGGATGTTCTGGCCGTAGCTCGTCCTGTAACGGAGCCGGCCGAGGAGCTTCACGAGCTCCTCGTGCATCTTCCCGCAGTTCGCCTCGAAGACGGCCTGCTCGCCGGCCTGGCGGATGTGATCCTCGATCTCGGCCTTCGAGCGGTAGTACATCTCCTCGATGCGGGAGGGATGGATGCGGCCGTCCTCGACGAGCTTCGCCAGCGTGAGCTTCGCCACCTCGCGGCGGACGCCGTCGAACGACGAGAGCACGACCGCCTGCGGGGTGTCGTCGATGATGAAGTCGACGCCGGTCAGGTTCTCGAGGGCGCGGATGTTGCGGCCCTCCCGGCCGATGATGCGGCCCTTCATGTCGTCGGAGGGGAGCTCGACGATCGAGACCGTCGTCTCCGCTGCGTGGCTGGCGGCGACGCGCTGGAGCGCGTCCGCGACGAGGTTCCGCGCCCGGCGCTTGGCGTCGCTGCGGGCCTCCTCCTCGGCTTGCCTGACCATGCGTGCGAGCTCATGGCGGACGAGCTCCTCCGAGCGGTCGAGGACGACCCTCTTGGCCTCCTCGACGGTCAGGCCCGAGACCCGCTCGAGCTCGCGGAGCTCCTCCTCCTTCGCCGCCTTCGTCTCCTCCTGGAGCTGCTTGAGGTGCACCTCGCGGTCGAGGAGCCCCTGCTCGCGGCGCTCCATCTCCGTGAGCTTGCGGTCGATCTCCTCCTCCTTCGTGATCACGCGCTCCTCGATCTTCGCGATCTCGGAGCGTTTCTCCCTGAGCTCGTGCTCGACGTCGGCGCGGAGCTTCAGGGCCTGCTCCCGCGCCTCGACCTGGGCCTCGCGGCGGATCGCCTCGGCACCGCGTACCGCGTCGGCGGTGGCTCGCTCGCGCTCGGCTTCCGCCGCCGCAGCGCGGCGCGCGAGGAGCATCCGCGTCCCGAGCAGGGCGCCGACGAGCGCGCCGAGCACGATCCCGACGATCAGGAGGCCGATTGAAGTTGCCATTGCTCGCTCCTACGTGGTCAAGCCCGTAGGAACGGCGGTTTCGGTGAATCGGCGCCCCGCAGGCACGCCCCGAAGCGGACTAGCGCTCCGCTCGGGGTCTCCCTCCTACCGGGGTGCTGCGGGCCGTTCGGTGCTGTCGAGTCATGATCGTGGAGTTGTCGTTCCGATTCGGCGAAAGCCGTTCCGATGCAGGCAATTCATGTGCGAAGTGAAGCTATGGTAACCGCCGTCACCGGTCAGCGTCCAGCACGCCCATGACGTCCTCCACCGTCTCGGCGGAAAACCCGCGCCGCGTGAGGAGCCTCCACGCCGTCCGGGAGTCCCCCGCGCGGGCGGCGAGCCCTTCCGCCCGCTCGCGCTCGGGGGGAAGCGCGGCGAGCGCGGCGTCGACCGCCTCGCCCCCGAACCCCTCCCCGGCCAGCCGCGCCGCGACCGCGTCGTCGCCCCAGCCGCGGTCGGCGAGCCCGAGCGCCCGGCTCCGGGCCGCGCGCTCGTCGTCGACGAGGCCCGCGCCGGCCAGCGTGGCGACCGCGCCGTCGGCGTCGGGAGGCCGGACGCCGCGGGCCGCCAGGCGCGCGCGAAGCCTGCGCTCGGAGAGGTCGCCGCGGGCGACGGCGCGCGCCGCCACGCCGACCGCCTCGGCCCGGAGGAGCTCCCGGCGCAAGCGCCGGAGGAGCGGCCGGTCGAGCTCGGTTCCGGGGGCGAGGCCGCAGCGGAGGACGACGTCGTCGGGGACGACGCGCCAGCGCCGGCCGTCGACCTCGAGCGCGACGTGTCCGGGGCGCGCCCGGCGGACGGCGGTCAGCCTCGGGGGCTCCTCCGCCACGCTGCGGGCCTACGCCGCGGAGGCGGCCTTCTCGGCCTCGGCCTCGGCTGCGGCCGCCGCCTTGACGTCCGCCTCGCCCTTGCTCTCGCTCACCGGCAGGAGCCGCGACGAGACGACGGCGTCCGGTCCGAGCTCCGCCTGAACGGCGCGCAGGATCCCGTCGGTGACGTCGGGATGCTCGCGCAGGAACGCGGTCGCGTTCTGGCGGCCCTGGCCGAGACGCTCGTCGCCGAAGCTGAAGTAGGAGCCGGACTTCTGGACGATCTTCCGCTCGAGGCCGACGTCGAGGACGCTGCCCTCCCAGGAGATGCCGTCGCCGTAGATGATGTCGAACTCGGCCTGCTTGAACGGCGGCGCGACCTTGTTCTTGACCACCTTGACGCGGACACGGTTTCCGATCGCCTCGACGCCCTCCTTGAGGGTCTCGATGCGGCGGATGTCGAGGCGGACCGACGAGTAGAACTTGAGCGCGCGGCCGCCGGGAGTCGTCTCCGGGCTGCCGAACATGACGCCGATCTTCTCGCGCAGCTGGTTCGTGAAGAGCGCCACCGTGCCGGTCCGGTTCAGCGTCCCCGCGAGCTTGCGGAGCGCCTGGCTCATGAGCCGCGCCTGGAGGCCGACGTGGCTGTCGCCCATCTCGCCCTCGATCTCGGCCTTGGGCGTGAGGGCGGCCACGGAGTCGACGGCGACGACGTCGAGCGCGCCGCTGCGGATGAGCAGCTCGGCGATTTCGAGCGCCTGCTCCCCGTTGTCGGGCTGCGAGACGAGCAGGTCGTCGATGTTCACCCCGATGCGGCGGGCGTAGGCCGGGTCCATCGCATGCTCGGCGTCGATGAAGGCGCAGATGCCGCCCCGGCGCTGCGCCTCGGCGATGACGTGGTAGACGAGCGTCGTCTTGCCCGAGGACTCGGGGCCGAAGATCTCGACGACCCGGCCGCGCGGAAGGCCGCCGATGCCGAGCGCGACGTCCAGCGAGAGCGCGCCCGTGGAGATCGACGGGATGGAGACCTGGGCCTGGTCGCTCATCTTCATGACCGAGCCCTTGCCGTACTGCCGCTCGATCTGGCTCAACGCGGCGTCGAGGGCGTGTTCGCGTGTGGAGTCGGTCAAGGCGTCAACCTCCCAGAGGAGCCGATTGCAGAATCTCGTACTGCGCCCCGGTCGGCCGCAGCACCGAATGATAGAGAGCCACTTCGGACGGACTGACCGGCCCGAGGTCGGGAGGCGGCGGCGCGGCCCGGGGCGGCACGCGGAAGCGCAGGACGGTCACGTGCGGGAGCCACTTCCGCCGCTCGCGCTCGTAGACGCCGAGGCGCTCGAGCCCCTCCCCCATCTCGCCGGCGAGCCGGGCGGCGCGCCCGTCCTCGTCCGCGAACACGACCATGCCGACGCTCCGGGTCTCCCGGTAGCGGGCCGCCGTGAGCACGGGGAGCTCCACGGCCCGGGCTGCCTTGCGCACGACCCCGAGGATGCCTTCGACGTCGCCGGAGGGCCGGTGGCCCAGGAAGGCAACCGTGACGTGGAGGTTCTCCGGCGGCACGAGGCGTGCGTCGCGGACTCCGGCCAGCTCCCGGCGCTGCCAGGCTGCGAGGCGCTCCACGGCGTCCTCGGGAAGCGGGAGCCCGACGAAGAGGCGCAGACGTTCATGCCCCTCGACGGTACCCGCCGAGGTCATGCAGCTGTGTGCCCGGATGTCACAGAAGCCGCCTGAGAGCGTGCAGAGACTGGGCCGTCGCGCGGGCGCGAACCGTCTCGCGGTCGCCGGTGAAGACGAACCGCCGCGTGACGCGCTCCTCGGGCGCCGCCACGGCGACGTAGACGAGGCCGACGGGCTTCTCCGGGGATCCCCCGCCCGGCCCGGCGATTCCGGTCACCGCCACGGCCACGTCCGTCTTGAGCGCGCTCCGCGCCCCGTCGGCCATGGCCTCCGCCGCCTCGGGCGACACGGCGCCGTGCCGCTCCAGCACCCGGCCGGGGACGCCCAGCTGCCGCTGCTTCGCCGCGTTCGAGTAGGCGACGACGCCGCCCGCGTACACGTCGCTCGCCCCAGGGACGTCCGTCAGCCGCGCCCCGACGAGGCCGCCGGTGCAGGACTCGGCGGTCGCGAGGGTGAGGCCGAGCGCGCGGCAGCGATCGACGACGAGCTCCGCGACTGGCCGCTCGTCCTCCGCAAACAGGTCGCCGGCAAAGCGCGCCCGCAGCTCGGCGGCCAGGCGTGCCGCCCGCTCCTCGCTTCCCGGCCGCTCCAGGAGGTCGACGCGGATCTCGAGGTCCTGCGCGCAGACCGTCACCTCGAGCCCGTCGCTCTCGCCTCCCATCTCCTCGAGCACGCGCGCGACCGCCGACTCGCTCGGGCCGAAGAAGCGGAGGATGCGGTGGCGCGGGACGTCCACGCCGGCGAGCAGGTCGCGGAGCCCGTCCGACTCGCGCACCCGCGGCCAGAGGCGGCGCAGCTCTCCCGGAGGCCCGGGCAGCGCGACGGCCAGCCTGCCGTCGTGGGGGAGCAGGACGGCCGGAGCCGTGCCCGCCAGCCCGAGAGAAACGGCTCCCTCGGGCAGGGACGCCTGCTTGCGGACGCCCGCGGCGAAGTCCGAGAAGGGCCGCCCGAGCCGCTCCGCGATTGCACGTGAGACGCCCTCGATCTGCCCGGCGAGGTCCTCGTCCACGAGGAGCCTTCGGCCCGCGACGCGTGCGAGCGTCTCGACGGTGCGGTCGTCGTGCGTCGGGCCGAGGCCGCCCGAGAGGACGCAGACCTCCGCGGCGAGGCCCTCGCGGACGACCGCCTCCAGCTCGTCCGGGTCGTCGCCGACGATGAGGATCCGCGCCGGCTCGAGGCCGAGCGCCGTCAGCTCGCGGGCGAGGAAGGCGCCGTTCGCGTCCGCCTTGTCGCCGCGCGCGAGCTCGCTGCCCGTGAGGACGACGACCGCTCGGGGCCGGCTCACGCTACGGCTCGGTGGAGATCGTGCGGACGCCCTTGGCGGTGACGAGCACGACCGCGGGCTGCGTGGGGAAGTTCCGCAGCCGGCGGTTGTTGACCTTGGCGTTCAGGTTCTGGGGCTCGTCGAGGTCGAGCCAGAGGCGCGCGTACCTGGTGAAGCGCTGCGTCTGCCCCTGTTCGAGCGTTCCCTCCCAGAGAAGCCTCCCGTTGACGCCGCCGGCGCGAACCTGGACGTACGAGTCTCCCCGCGCCGCGGTGAGCACGAGCCGCGCGAGCGGCGCCGAGTCGCCCGCCGCGTCCTCTTCGGCGGTCGTGGCCGTCGCCGCGGCGGGGGCCGTCGTCGTCGGGGTCGCCGGCGTCGTCGCGGGCGGCGGCGTCTCGCCTCCCGAGCCCGACCCGAGGCCGGAGAGCCCGACCACGACGAGCACGGTCACGGCCACGATGGCCGCGAGCGCGACGACGACGAGGTTCGACTCGACCCGCCGGCGCCGGCGCCTGGGGGCGGCGTCGGACTGCGCGAAGGAGATCTCCTCGGAGGCCGCGAAGCGCGAGCTGTACTCGTCGAGGTAGAGCTGGCCGTCGAGGCCGAGGGAGTCGGCGTACGTCCGGAGGAAGCCCTTGACGTACGTGTCTCCGGGCAGCACCTCGAACTGCTCCTCTTCGAGGGCTCTGAGGTACTTGCCGCGGATCTTCGTTTCAGCCTCGATCCGCGGGATCTCGAGACCCTGCCGCAAACGAGCCTCTCGCAGGCTGTTGCCGATCTCGAACACGAGCCCGGATTGTAGCGATGCGGCCGAGCGGCGCTAGCCGGCCTACTCGAAGACGAGGACGAGCACCGCGAAGACGGCCAGCGCCAGGGCGGCCGTGACCGCGAGCAGGAAGGAGATCGTTCCCAGAAAGCGAGCGATCCCGAGGAAGAGGCGGCTGCCGCTGCGGCCCAGGGTGCGCTGGTGCTCGGCGCGGGCGCGGCGGTTCAGGACGACGGCCGCGAGCGAGAGCACGAAGGCGACGGAGACCGCGATGACCGCGTCCATGATCCGGACCTCGTCGTAGCGGCGGGCGAGGTACACGAGGGCGCCCAGCGCGGCGAGGGCGCCGAGCGCGGCGACGACCGCCCAGACGGCCTTCGTGTTCGTGCTGCGCATCGGGCGCAGGCTACTGCTTGACGTACGGACGGCCAGCGGCGGCGGGGCCCCGCGAGCGCCCGATCACGCCGACGAGCGCGACGAGCGTCAGGACGTATGGGAGCGTCTGGAGGAGGTTGCCGGAGGCGATGTCGGACGGCAGGAGCGGCGAGCCTTGCAGCCGGATCGCGAGCGCCGTCGAGAAGCCGAAGAGCAGGCAGGCCCCGAAGGCGCCGAATGGCCGCCAGTTGCCGAAGATCACCGCCGCGAGGGCGATGAAGCCGCGGCCGGCGCTCATGTTCTCGTTGAAGCTGCCCCCGAACCCGAACGACAGGTAGGCGCCGCCGAGCCCGGCGAGGATCCCCGAGAGGATGACGGCCGCGTAGCGGATCCTGAACACCGAGATGCCGACCGTGTCCGCGGCCCGGGGGTGCTCGCCGCACGCGCGGATCCTGAGCCCGACCGGGGTCTTGAAGAGGACGACCCACGAGAGGAACACCGTGAGGAGCATCAGCCAGATCATCAGGTTGAGCTGGCCGAAGATGTCGCCGATGAAGGGGATGTCCTCGATGAAGGGCAGCCTGATGTCCGGGATGCGCTCGGGGAGCTCGGGCGTCCCGCGCGTTCCGTAGACCGACCGGAACAGGTATCCGGTGATGCCGAGCGCGAGGAAGTTGATCGCGAAGCCGCTGATGATCTGGTCGGCCCGCAGGTGGATGCAGAGGAAGGCGTGGATCAGGGCGAGCAGGCCGCCGGCGGCCATCGCGCCCAGGAAGCCGAGCTCCCACTGGCCGGTCTCGGCGGTCACCATGATGCCGAAGAACGCGCCCGCGAGGATCATCCCCTCGAGGCCGATGTTCACGACGCCCGAGCGCTCCGAGAAGATGCCCCCCATCGCCGCGAAGGCGAGGGGCGTGGCGAAGCGAAGCGTGGCCGCCAGGAGACCGACGCTGAAGACCGAGTCGAGCTCGGCGGTCGCTTCGCCCTGGAACCAGAACGCGCCGAGGACCCCGACGGCGGCGACGACGAGCGCCCAGACGCCGAGCTTCCGCTGCCCGCGGGTCAGCGCCCACAGGCCGAGCGCGGCGGCCAGCACCGCGAGCGTGGCCGGAACGGCGATGTTGCGCACGGTGAAGGGCGGGAGCGAGAGCCAGAAGGCGAGGACGCCGAGGCAGATCCCGGCGATGGCGACCGAGCGGGGCTCCCCCAAGCGGCGCAGGCGGTCGGCGGTCGTCTCGCGGGTCTCGTCGACGGTGCTCATATCAGCCTTGCTCCGGCGCGGCGCGTTTGGGCCCGATACCGACCTTTCGCCTGGCCCGCCAGAGGTAGAGGATCAGGAACTCGGCGCCGACGAAGGCGATGATCAGCGCCTGGATCATCGTGGCGAGGTTCGTCGCCAGCTCCGGGTTGAACACCTCGGGATCGAGCTGGCGCGGCGACGTACCGACGATGAGCGAGCCGAAGAGCAGGCCCGCGAAGAGGATGCCGAGTGCCTTGTTCCGCCCCAGCAGGGCGACCGCGATGCCCGTGAAGCCGTAGAAGTTCGCGTCGAACTCCGTGCTCGTCAGCCGGTACTTCCAGCCGACCATGTCGATGGCGCCCGCGAGGCCGGCGAAGGCGCCGGCGATGGCGAGCGCGAGGAAGTAGTTCCGTTTCACCGAGATGCCCCCGTAGGCGGCCGCGTCCGGGTTGAATCCCACGGCGCGCACCTCGTAGCCGAGCGTCGTCCTGTTCAGGAGCAGGTGGTAGACGATCAGCGCGAAGAGGGCGATGAAGATCCCCGCGTGCAGCGGCTGCAGGGCTCCCCAGATGGCCGGCAGCTTCGCCGAGTCGAAGATGTTGTCGGACCGCGGCAGGCTCGGGTCGGTGCCCTGCAGGAAGCCGTCGGGAGCCTCGAGCAACCACTTCCCCACCCAGATGGCGATCCAGTTGAGCATGATCGTCGAGATCACCTCGTGGGCCCCGGTCGTCGCCTTCAGGAGCCCGGCGATGCCGCCCCAGACGGCGCCGGCGAAGATGCCGGCGACGAGCGCCAGCGTCACGTGGACGACGGGCGGCATGCCGTCGAAGTGCGTCCCGAACCAGATCGCCGTCAGCAGGCCGACCCAGTACTGCCCCTGGCCGCCGATGTTGAACATGCCGCAGCGGAAGGCGAAGGCCACTGCGATGCCCGTCAGAATCAGCGGCGTCGTGATCAGCAGGGTCTGCTGCAGGTCCCGCGCCTCCTCGGCGGTGTCGCCGCCGGGGATGAACCACCCGAGGCCCGTGCCCTGGAAGATCGCCTGGTAGGCCTCGAAGGGCGCGGAGAGGCTCTTCTCCGTGATCAGGACGACGATGCCGCCGATCACGAAGGCGAGGAGCGCCGCGGCGATCGGGACGAGCAGCCCTCCGGCGCGGTCGTAGAACGTCTGCAGGCCGCTGACCGACCCCTCGGGCGACGACGCGAGCGGCGGCTCGGGGGGCGGTGGCGGCGGGGGTGCGGCCTCGCTCACGCCGCCGCCTCCCTGCGCCCGCCGAGCATGGCGATGCCGAGCTCGTCCTCGGAGACGGTGGGCGGATACTCGCCGACGACGCGTCCCTCGTACATGACGAGGATGCGGTCGGAGAGGGAGAGAATCTCGTCGAGCTCGAAGGAGATGAGCAGGATGGCGCGCCCCTCGTCGCGCTCGGCGACGAGGCGCCTGTGGACGAACTCGATCGCGCCGACGTCGAGCCCGCGCGTCGGCTGCGCGGCGACGAGGATCCGCGGGTCCCGCGAGACCTCGCGCGCGACGACGACCTTCTGCTGGTTGCCGCCGGAGAGCGAGGCTGCGGGCGTCTGCGGGCCGCCGCCGCGCACGTCGAACTCCTCGAGCAGCTTGGCGGCGCGGGCGATGATGCGCTTCGGGAAGAGCCAGCCCCACTTCGAGTCGGGCTCCTCGCAGTAGTCCTTGAGGGCCATGTTCTCGGCCAGCGTGAAGTCGAGCACGAGCCCGCGCCGGTGCCGGTCCTCCGGAATGTGGCCCACGCCGGCCTCCAGGGAGCCCCGGGCGCTCTTGTCGGTGATGTCCGTGCCGGCGGCGACGACCCGGCCCGAGTCGATGTGCCGCAGGCCGGTGATCGCCTCGACGAGCTCGGTCTGGCCGTTCCCGTCCACTCCTGCGATGCCGACGATCTCGCCCGACCGCACCTCCAGGGAGAGGCCCCGAACGGCCTCGAGGCCTCGCTCGTCGTACACGCGCAGGTCCTCGACCGTGAGGAGCGGCTCGCCCGGCTCGGCCGGCTTCTTCTCCACCTGAAGAAGCACCTCGCGGCCGACCATGAGGCGGGCGAGGCCCTCCTCGGTGGCGCCTTCGCGAGGGACGGTCTCGATCGTCTTCCCGCGCCGGAGGACGGTGATCCGGTCGGCGATCTCGAGCACCTCGCCGAGCTTGTGGGTGATGAAGATGATCGACTTCCCCTCGGCCTGGAGCGAGCGGATGATCTCGAACAGCTCCAGCGCCTCCTGCGGCGTGAGCACGGCCGTCGGCTCGTCGAGGATGAGGATCTCCGCGCCGCGGTAGAGCGCCTTCAGGATCTCGACGCGCTGTTGCATTCCGACCGAGATCGACTCGATCATGGCCTCGGGGCGCACCGCCAGGCCGAAGCGCTCCGAGATCTCCTTCACGCGCTCGTTGGCCTTCCCGTGGTCGAGGAAGGGGCCCGTCCGCGGCTCCATCGCGAGCACGATGTTCTCCGCCACCGACATCACCGGGATGAGCATGAAGTGCTGGTGCACCATCCCGATCCCCGCGTCGATGGCCGCGTGCGGGGAGTCGATGCGCACCGGTTCGCCGCGCAGGCGGATCTCCCCTTCGTCCGGGTGGTAGAGCCCGTAGAGGATGTTCATGAGGGTGGACTTGCCCGCGCCGTTCTCCCCGAGGAGCGCGTGCACCTCGCCCTTCCTCAGGTCGAAATCCACCCCGTCGTTGGCGACGACGCCGGGAAACCTCTTCGTGATGTCCTTGAGCTCGAGAAGGGGGGGTTCCGTCATCGGCGGCAGAGGCGAGGGGCGGGCGCGGGGGCCCGCCCCTCCCTCGCAGTCGTTACTCGAGTGCGTCCGGTACCTGGATCGTGCCGTCGACGATGGACGGGATCTGGGCAAGCGTCTCGTCGATCGCCTCCTGCGGCGCGTTCGGCGAGAACTCACCGAGGCCGACGCCCTCCTCCGCCAGGCCGAACAGCGTCACGCTGCCGCCCATGAAGGAGCCCTCCGCCTGCGCCGTGATCGTCTGGTAGACGGCCTCGTCGACCTTCTTGAGCGAGCTCGTCAAGACGTGCTCGCCCAGGAACGCCTGGTCGGCGTCGACGCCGATGCCCCAGACGCCCTCCTCGGCGGCGGCGTCCAGCGCCCCGAGGCCGCAGCCGCCCGCCACCTGGAAGACGACGTCGGAGCCCTCGGCGATCTGGTCGAGGGCCACCTCCTTGCACTTCGCCTGGTCGACGAAGTCCTCGGAGTACGCGTTCAGCGTGGTGACGTCCGGGTTGGACGCCAGCGCGCCCGCCTGGTAGCCGGCGATGAACCGGTCGACCGGCGGGATCTTGATGCCGCCGACGCTCGAGATCGTGTTCGACTCCGTCACGAGCCCCGCGAGGTAGCCCGCGAGGTAGCCCGTCTCCTGCTCCTTGAAGAGGAGACCCTGGAGGTTCGGGAGCTCGCAGGAGTTCGTGTCCTCGCATCCCTCTCCGCCGTAGGCGAAGTCGATGATGCCGAAGTTCGTGTCCGGGAACGCCTCGGCCGCCTCGTGGGTGGCTTCACCCATGAGGAAGCCGACCGAGATGATGAGGTCGTAGTCCTCCTCTGCCAGCGTGGAGAGGTTGGGGATGTAGTCGGCGTCCGACTTCGACTCCAGCACCCGGATCTCGGCGCCCAGGTCACTCGCGGCCCGCTCGAGGCCCTGGTTGGCCAGCGAGTTGAAGCCGCGGTCGTTCAGTCCCCCGATGTCTGTGACGAGGCCGACCTTGATCGGCTCGGCCTCCTCCGTGGTGGTGTCCTCCATCGCAGTCGTGTCTTCGGCCGCGGGCTCGGTCGTGTCGTCGTCATCCCCACCGCAGCCAGCTGCGACGAGCGCGAGACCGAGCGTGACCAGGAGCACCAGGAGCCACGGCAACTTTCTCCTTGCGTTCACGGAACCTCCTCTTTCGCCCATGCCGTCGAGTGGAATCGCAGGATGCTAACCCTCTTGCGACCCCATTTCTAGGACGTCGGGAGGACGTGTTCGTTAGAACTCGTTTCAGAGTGACGCTTCGTCGTCGGGCCGCGATGGTCGTTCCGAGACAAGAACGCAGGGAACGCCCATACCCAAGCGGTATGGGCGCGACCGAGGACGCAGCTCCCGGGGCGAGCAGCGCGGCCCGACGGCACAAGGCTTCACTCTGAGACGAGCTCTCGGGCGCCTACGGCGCGACGTCGGCGACGGCCCGATCGAGGTCCCCTTCGCCCACGAGAACGCGTCGCGGCTTGGAGCCCTCGTAGCCGGAGATGATGCCGCGCCGCTCGAGCATGTCGATCAGGCGGCCGGCGCGGGTGTACCCGACCCGGAGCCGCCGCTGGAGGAGCGAGACCGAGGCCGTCTGCGTCTGCACGACGATCTCGATGGCCTTGTCGAGGAGCGGGTCCTCGTCGGGGTCGAAGTCCTCGTCCCCCTCCTCGGCGGCGTGCGCGGCCTCCGGCGGCTCGAGCAGCGACTCGTCCAGCTCCTGCCCGCGCTGGCTGCGGCACTGCTCGACGACGAGGGCGATCTCCTCCTCGCTCACGTACGCGCCCTGGACGCGCTGGAGCCGGGAGGTGCCGAGCGGCTTGAAGAGCATGTCGCCCTGCCCGAGCAGGCTTTCGGCGCCCGAGGTGTCGAGGATGACGCGGCTGTCCGTCTGGCTCGAGACCGCGAAGGCGATCCGCGAAGGGACGTTCGCCTTGATCATGCCGGTGATGACGTCCACCGACGGCCGCTGCGTGGCCAGCACGAGGTGGATGCCGACGGCGCGCGACTTCTGCGCGAGCCGGATCACCGCGTCCTCGACCTCCTGCGGCGAGACCATCATCAGGTCGGCGAGCTCGTCGATGACGACCAGGAGATACGGGAGCGTCGCCTCGCCCCGCTTGCGGAGGGCTCGGTTCAGCTCGGGAAGGTTCCGGGCGCGGGCCAGGCTCATGCGCTCGTAGCGGCGCTCCATCTCGGTGAGGACGTTGGTGAGCACTGCGGAGGCCTGCTTCGGGCTGGAGACGACGGGCGTAAGCAGGTGCGGGATCGACTCGTAGAGCCCGAGCTCGACGCGCTTCGGGTCGACGAGGATCATGCGCACGTCGTCGGGGGTCGCGCGGAGCAGGATCGAGCAGAGCATCGTGTTGATGCAGCCCGACTTCCCCGAGCCGGTCGTGCCGGCGATGAGGATGTGCGGCATGCGCGCGAGGTCGGCGTGGACGCTCGCCCCGGAGATGTCCTTCCCGAGCCAGGCGGTGAGCGGGCTCGACGTGGTCGGCAGCTCGGCGAAGATGTCGCCGAGAGTGACGATGTTGGGCGAGAGGTTGGGCACCTCGACGCCGACCGCCTGCTTGCCGGGGATGGGCGCGAGGATGCGGATCTCGGTGGTGGCGAGCGCGTAGGCGAGGTCGTCCTTCAGCGAGGCGACCTTGCCGACCTTCGTCCCCGGCGCGAGCTGGAGCTCGTAGCGCGTCACGCGCGGGCCGACCACCTGGCCGACGAGCGTCGCGTCGATCCCGAAGTGGCCGAGCGCCTGGAGGAGCGCCTCGGCGGTGCGCTCGGCCGCCTTCCCGGGCTGGCCCTCGTGCGGGCGGGAGCGCCGGAGGACGTTGGCGTCCGGCAGTCGGTAGTCGGCATGCTCGCTCGTGGGCGGGTCGAAGAGGCCGGGCGGCTCGGGGGCGTCGTCGGTGTCGAGCTCGAGCGCGGGCTCCGCCCGCTCCGCCAGCTGCTCGACGAGGACGGGCTGCTGGGCCGGCGCGTCGCCGACGACGTCGGGGTAGGCGGCCTCCCCGTCCACCGGCGGCCGGGGCGCCGCGTGGCCGTTGGAGGCCTGGTCGAGCGTCTCACCCCAGGGGAGGTCGTCGCGGGCGGGCAGGCGGACGGCGGCGACCGTGCGCTTCGCCGCGCCTGCCGTGTGGCGGGCGGCATGGGCCGAGCGGCGCAGGATCGCGCCGAGCGAGGCCCCGGTGAGGAGGAGCGCGCCGCCCCAGACGAGGAAGAGGCCGAGGATGAAGGTGCCCGTGCCGCCGACGAGGCGTCCGAAGACGGCGTCCGAGCCGGTGCCGAAGGCCCCTCCCCGCTCCGAGCCGAGGAGCATGAGGATGCCGGCGCAGACGAGGACGAGCCCGGTGCGGAAGGGGCGCACGTCCACGAGCGACGCGCGGGCGATCATGAGGGCGCCGAGGACGAGGAAGACGATCGGGACGCCGATTCGGGCCGACCCGAAGAGCGCGTCGAGCCAGTCGGCGATCGTCGTGCCGACGATGCCGCCGCTGCCCTCCAGCCAAATCACGAACGCAAGGAAGAGCCCGACCGCGAGCAGGCCGAGGCCGAGGAGGTCGTGGCTCCCCTGCGCGCGCTCGCGCCGCTGCCGCTTCTTCTTGCGGACGCGGGCAGGGGACTTCGGGCGAACCCGAGACGGACGCTTCTTCGGCGCCATGCATGGGCTCCTTTCGCGGCCCTCGCGGCCGCTCCTGCTATTCGAACGAGGCGATCCGCTCGCAGAGGAGCTCGAGGAACCCCTCCGCGTCGATGCCGACGCCGACGTCGGCGTTCGGCTCCTCCCCGGTCCGGTGCCACAGGTCGACGACCGTCCGGCCGCGGCAGAGCTGGGACTCGCAGTCGACGTCCACGTGGCGGTGCAGCGTCTCGACGATCCCCGGCCGCAGCACCTGGGCGACGGCGACGGCGTCGTGGATCGGCGCGCCCTCGACGCCGTACGTCCTGAGGTGGTAGCCGACGAAGAAGTCGTAGAGCTCGGCCACCATCCGCCCAGCCGCGCCGGCCGCCCGCAGCCGGGCGGCGTGCGCGTCCGTCATCAGCGCCCGGTGCGTGACGTCGAGGCCGATCATGGTCACGGGCAGGTCGCTCCGGAAGACCCGCCAGGCGGCCTCGGGATCCACGTAGACGTTGAACTCGGCGGCCGGCGTCACGTTCCCCTCGGCGATCGCGCCGCCCATGAGGACGATCCGCTCGACGTTGGCTGCCGCTTCCGGGTAGCGCGCGAGGAGGAGCGCGACGTTCGTCAGCGGGCCGACCGGCACGAGGGTCACGGGGCGCTCCGAGCCGAGGATTCCCTCCGCGAGGAAGTCGACGGCGTGCTGCTCCACCGGAAGGCCTCGCGGCGGCGGCAGCGCGGGCCCGTCCAGGCCCGACTCCCCGTGGACGTACGCGCCGATGAAGAGCTCGCGCGCGAGCGGCCGGTCCGCGCCGGCGGCGACGGGCACGTCGCCGCGCCCGACGAACTCGAGGACGCGGAGGGCGTTCGCGGTCGTCTTCGGGAGCGTCTGGTTCCCGGCGACGGTCGTGACGCCGAGCAGCTCGAGCTCCGGGCTCGCCAGCGCGAGGAGCAGCGCGATCGCGTCGTCGTGCCCGGGGTCGCAGTCGAGCAGGATCGGCGTGCTCACCGGGCCAGTATCGCGTCAACCTCCACCGCCGTGGGCAGCGACGGCTGCGCGCCCGGCCGGGAGGCGGCGATCGCCCCGGCCGCGCAGGCCCGGCGGAGGGCCTCCTCGCGGTCGCGTCCCTCGAGCAGGGAGACGACGAGGCAGGCCGTGAAGGCATCCCCGGCGGCGGTGCCGTCCACCGCCTCGACGGCCGGCGGGGTGGCGCGGGCCACCTCCACGCCGTCCTCGAGCAGCAGCGCCCCCTCGGCGCCCAGCGTGAGCGCGAAGAGGGGGCCCAGCGGGCTCGACCCGAGCGCCTCGAGCTCGAGCGAGTTGGCAACGATCAGGTCGGCCCGCTCGAGGACGTCTTGCGGCACGGGCCGGGCGGGTGCCGCATTCACGCAGAAGAGGCCCTTGGCAAGTCGCGCTGCCTCCGCGAGCGGCTCGTCCGGGATCTCGAGCTGGCAGAGGACGGCATCGAACGCTCCGACGCCTGCGTCGGAAACGTCGTCGCGCGTGAGGCTGGCGTTGGCCCCGGGGATGACAACGATCTGGTTCTCCCCGTCGTCGTCGACGACGATCAGTGCCAGGCCCGTGTCGGGCCAACCGACGTGCGGGATCCACCGAACCTCGACGCCTGCCTCGCGCATGCCTGCCTGTGCAAGCGTCGCGAGCCGGTCACTCCCGACGCAGCCGACCATTCGGACCGAGGCGCCGAGCTTCGCTGCCGCGACGGCTTGGTTCGCGCCCTTCCCGCCGGGCACGTAGTCGGCCCCGTCCGCCAGGACGGTTTCGCCCGGCTGAGGAAGACGCCTGCAGTGCGCGACGAGGTCAACGTTGATCGAGCCGACGACGGCGAGGCTAGGCGGCAAGGGCGCGCAGGTCGTCGAGAGCGCCGTCGAGCAGGTTCTCGCGCAGGTCGAAGAGACCGGCCCAGAGCGAGTCGCGGTCGGGCACGGACTCGATCCGCGCCGAGTCGGCGAGGCCCTGGAGCGCCCGAACGAGGACGGCGAGCTCGAGGTAGGCGTGCGCGACCCGGTGCGGCGCGGCCTTCACGCCCGCCCGCTCGAGGACGGCATCCCAGGTGACCACCTCGCCCGGCCCGGGCTCCCCGTACCAGGAGCGGCCCTCGGCTCCCTGCGGCTCGAGCTCGAGCAGGTAGCGCCCCAGCGGCTGGTCGAGGCCCGCGAGCGCGGTCTCGGCGCGCTCGGCGGCCCGGCGCAGCGCCGCCTGGCGCCGCTCCGGGGTGCAGGGCTCGGGCTCGCCCCTCGCCCAGCGCTCGAGCAGGCGGCAGAAGGCGAGCCCCGCCACCTCGCTCGCCGCGAGCGAGCGGATCAGCCGCGCCGCGGTGGCGTCGGAGACGCCATAGGAGCGCATGAGGCCCTGCCAGCCGCTCATGTTCGGATCGGTCACTCCCTAACTAGTACACCAACCCGGCGAGAACGCGTACCGTTCCCGGGGAATGGCGACCTACGACCGCGTCCGCGACCTGCCGCTCGAGATCGAGTCCTATCGGCTCGAGCCGCTCGAGGCGCGGGCCTCGCACGACTTCACGCGCCTCACGACCGTGATCCACCTCGAGGGCGGCGGCCACGGGGGGGTCGGCGAGGACGTCACGTACTCCGGCGAGGACCAGCAGGCGCTCCAGGCCGAGGGGCCGACGCTGCCGCTGGCGGGCACCTTCACGCTCGACGACTTCTCGGCGCTCCTGGACGGCCTCGAGCTGTTCCCCTCCGGGCCGGGGATGCCGGCCTTCCGGGACTACCGGCGGTGGGCCTACGAGAGCGCCGCGCTCGACCTGGCGCTGCGCCAGGCGGGCCTCTCGCTCGCCGAGGCGGTCGGGCGCGAGGCGCAGCCCGTGACGTTCGTGGTCTCGCTGCGGATCGAGCAGCCGCCCAAGCCAGACCCGGTGCCGCTCCTGCTCGAGCGCTACCCGAGCCTCCGCTTCAAGCTCGACCCGACGAGCGAGTGGGACGACGAGCTCGTGGCGACCCTGGCCGCCACGGGCGCGGTGGACACCGTCGACCTGAAGGGCGCCTACAAGGGCACCCCGGTCGACCAGGCGGGCGACCCCGGGCTCTACCGGATGGTCGCGGAGGGCTTTCCGTCGGCCTGGATCGAGGACCCGGACCTGAACGACGGCACCGGCCCCGTCCTCGAGCCGCACCGCGACCGCGTCACCTGGGACGCGCCCATCCACTCCGTCGCCGACGTCGAGAGCCTCCCCTTCTCTCCGAAGACCCTGAACTTCAAGCCGTCGCGCTTCGGGACCATCCGCCGGCTTTTCGACGCCTACGACCACTGCGCCGAGCACGGGATCGCCATCTACGGCGGCGGCCAGTGGGAGCTCGGCCCCGGCCGCGGCCACATCCAGTACCTGGCCTCGGTCTTCCACCCCTCGACGCCGAACGACGTCGCGCCGGCCGCGTTCAACATCCACCGCCTCGACCCGCCGCCCGGGCTCCCGACGAGCCCGCTCCCGCCCCAGCCGAGCCCGACCGGCTTTCGCTGGGGTGGTCCCTAGACCTCGACGACGACCGGGAGGATCATCGGCCGGCGGCCGGTGCGCTCCGCGACGAGCTTGCCCACGTTGTCGTGGATGTGCTCCTGGAGGAGCTTCAGCTCCATCACGTCCTGCGCGAGGCACTCCTGGATCGTGCGCTCCGCCTCCTGCCTGGCCTCCTCGAGGAGCGAGTCCGTCTCGGCGAACCCGCGCGCCACGACCTCCGGTGCGCCGATCTCGCGCCCGTTCTGCGACCCGACGGTGGCGACGACGATGAGCACGCCGTCCTCCGACAGGTGCCGGCGGTCGCGCAGGGCCACGTCCTTGACGTCGCCGACGCCGAGGCCGTCGACGAACGTGACTCCCACCTCCACGTGCTCGACGAGCCGCGCGATGCCGCTCCGCAGCTCGACCACGGAGCCGTTCTCGGCGAGAACGATCCGGTCGGCCGGGACGCCGGCCTCGCGGGCGAGGCGGGCCTGGGCGGCGAGCATGCGGAACTCGCCGTGGACCGGCATGACGTTGTGCGGCCGCAGGAGCGCGAGCACCGTGCGGATCTCCTCGGCGTTCCCGTGCCCGGAGACGTGGACGGGCGCGATCTCCTGGTGGAGGACTTCGGCGCCGGCCTTGGCGAGCCGGTTGATCGTGTCGTGCACGCGCAGCTCGTTTCCCGGCACCGGCTTCGCCGAGATGATGACCGTGTCGCCCTCCTCGACGGCCACGTGCCGGTGGTCGTGGTAGGCCATCCGGGTGAGGGCGGACATGGGCTCGCCCTGGCTCCCCGTGCAGAGGATCATCGTCTCCTCGGGGCGCAGCAGGTCGAGCTCGTCCGGCTTCACGAGCACGTCGTCGCGGACCTCGAGGTAGCCGAGGTTGCGCGCGATGTTGACGTTCTTGCGCAGCGACCTCCCGATCAGGCACACGCGCCGCCCGGTCTCGGTCGCGACGTCGATCGCCTGCTGGACGCGGTGGATGTTGGACGCGAAGGAGGCGATGAGGACGCGACCCTCGCGCTGTGGGATCAGGTGGCGGAAGACCTCGCCCACGGTCCGCTCGGACTCCGTCACGCCGGGGCGCTCCGCGTTGGTCGAGTCGCCGAGGAGCAGGTCGACGCCGCGGTTGCCGAGGTCGGCCAGCTTGCCCAGGTCGGTGCGGTACCCGTCCACCGGCGTGTGGTCGACCTTGTAGTCGCCGGTCACGACGAGCAGCCCGCCGGGCGTCTCCAGGGCGATGGCGACGGCGTCCGGGATCGAGTGCGCCATCCTGACGAACTCCGCCCGGTACGGGCCCAGCTGGGCCGGGCCCTTGTCCGGCTCGATCTCCACCAGGTCGGCGGCGCGGAGAAGCCCGTGCTCGTCGAGCTTCGACTTCACGAGCCCGAGGGTAAGGCGGGTCGCCCACACCTCCGGGATCTCGACCTCGCGGAGCAGGTACGGCAGCGCGCCGACGTGGTCCTCGTGCCCGTGCGTGAGGACGACGGCGCGGATCTCGTTCCGCCGCTCGCGCAGGTAGTTGAAGTCCGGAAGGACGAGGTCGACGCCGAGGTGCTCGTCCCGCGGGAAGGAGAGCCCGGCGTCGACGACGACGATGCCGTCGTCGCACTCGATCACGGTCATGTTCTTGCCGACCTCGCCGAGACCGCCGAGCGGGACGATCCTCGTGCTCCCTGCCATGCGCGGAAGTCTACTTCCGGGTCGGCTAGCGTAGACCTGCATGGACGGAAACGGCACGCGGCCGGGGTTGCTCGGGGCGATCGGGCGGACTCCCGTGGTGCGCCTGGAGCGCCTCGCAGGCCCGGAGCGGGCCGAGGTCTGGCTGAAGCTCGAGTCCGCCAACCCGACGGGCTCCTACAAGGACCGGATGGCCCTTGCCATGATCGAGGGCGCCGAGCGTTCGGGGCGGCTCTCGCCCGGCCAGACGGTCGTCGAGTACACGGGCGGGAGCACGGGCTCCTCGCTCGCCTTCGTCTGCGCGCTGAAGGGCTACCCGCTCAGGATCGTGACCTCGGACGCCTTCGCGCCGGAGAAGCTCTGGACGATGCGGGCCTTCGGCGCCGAGCTGGAGATCATCCCGAGCCCCGAGGGGATCACCCCGCGGCTGATCCCGAGCCTGATGGAGCGCGCGGCCGAGATCGTCGAGGAGACCGGCGCCTACGCCACCGATCAGTTCGTGAACAGGGACATGCTGGCCGGATACGAGGAGCTCGGGGACGAGCTGGTCGAGCAGCTCGACGGCCGGCTCGACGCCTTCTGCGCGTACGTGGGCACGGCCGGCTGCTTCCTCGGGACGACGCGCGCGCTGCGGCGGGCGATTCCCGGCGTCCACCGGGTCGTGCTCGAGCCCGCCGAGTCTCCCGTGATCTCCGGGGGCCGCGCGGGCACCCACCACGTCGAGGGTGGCGGCGCCGGCTTCTGGCCGCCGCTCCTCACCCGGGAGGACTTCGACGAGGTCCTGGCGATCCCGGAGGCGGAGGCCTTCGCCACCGCCGAGCGCGCGGCCCGGGTCGAGGGCCTGCTCTGCGGCCCCTCGGCCGGTCTCAACATCGCCGCGGCGCTGCGGCTGGCCGAGCGCCTCGGGCCCGGCGCCCGCGTCGCCACGACGAACGTCGACTCGGGCCTGAAGTACCTGGCCCGCGGCGGCGGGCGCTAGGCGTTCGCGACCGTCAGCACGCCGACCCGCTCGAGCGCCTCGCGGACGACGGCCTTCTCCTCGTCGGTCGCCTCGACGAGCGGCAGGCGGAGGCCGCCGACGTCGTGACCGAGCAGGGCGAGCGCGGCCTTCACGGGGATCGGGTTCGTCGTGACCGCAAGGGCGTCGATCACCGGGCGCAGCTCGGCGTCGAGCGCGCGCGCGCCGGCGACGTCGCCCTCGCGGAAGCGCGTGACGAGCTCCCGCACCTGGCGGCCGACGACGTGGGTGTAGACGAGGATCCCGCCGGCGGCGCCCAGCTCCAGGAACGGGAGCAGCAGGTCGTCGTTGCCCGCGTAGAGCGCGAGCTCCGTCTCCGCGAGGATTCGCCGTGCCTGGCCGGGGTCGGCGGTCGCCTGCTTGACGGCGGTGACGTTCGGGATCTCTGCGAGCAGGGCCAGCGCCTCCGGCTCGAGGTTGACCACGACCCGCTGCGGGATGTTGTAGACGACGATCGGCCGGTCGGTGGCGGCCGCGATCGCCCGGAAGTGCTCCACGATCCCGCGCACCGGCGGCTTCGAGTAGTACGGCGTCACGACCAGGAAGGCGTCGACGCCGAGCTCGTGCGCCTGGCCCGTCAGGTGGACGGAGTGCGCGGTCGAGTAGGTGCCGGTGCCGGCGACGACGGTCGCGCGGTCGCCGACCGACTCCACCGCCGCAGCGAAGAGCGAGAGGCGCTCGTCGTCCGCCAACGTGGGCGCCTCGCCGGTCGTCCCGGCGACGACGACGCCGTCCGAGCCGGTGTCCACCAGGTGGGTGCAGAGCCGGGAGAACGCCTCCAGGTCGACGGAGCCGTCCGCGCGGAAAGGCGTGACGACGGCTGTCAGAACCTCGCCGAGCACCGGTCGGATTGTACTCCGACTTCCGGCGGTCTCCCGGCAGAAGGCCCCCGGCCCTTCCGGCCACGGCCCAGGGTCTGACCCCTGGGCGTGGCCGTTGCGGCCGGGATGTATGTCACAAAAGTGTGACAACACCGGCCGGAAGGGCCGTCCCGGGACATGGCCCGGGGTCTGACCCCGGGGCCTGGCCGCCGGGGACAGCGGTCAGAGGAGCGAGTCGAGCCCGACGGTGAGGCCCGGCGGCAGCGACGGGAGGCGCTCCAGCGCCAGCATGACGCCCGGGGCGAAGGCCTCCCGCGAGAACGTGTCGTGGCGGATTGTGAGGAGCTGCCCCTCGCCGCCAAAGAGCACCTCCTGGTGGGCGACGAGGCCGGGCAGGCGCACGGAGTGGATGGGCACGTCGCCCGGCAGGAGGTCGGCCGTCGCCCTGGCCGTCCCCGAGGGGGCGTCGAGCTTCGTCTCGTTGTGGAGCTCCACGATCTCGGCGCGCGGCAGGAAGCGGCCCGCCTCGGCGGCGAAGCGCAGCATGAGCACCGCGCCGAGCGCGAAGTTCGGCGCGACGAAGCACGGGACGCCCCGCAACCGCGCGAGCTCGTCGAAGGCGGCGAGGTCGGCGGGGCCGAGGCCGGTCGTCCCGGCGACCGCGGGCACGTTCGCCTCCAGGCACCGCTCGACGTTGCCGCGCACCGCTGCGGGGACGGTGAAGTCCACGGCGGCGTCGTGCCCCGTGGGATCCCAGGCGTCGCCGCGGCCGGCCGGGGTCACCTCGTGCCCGGCGGCGGCCAGGCGCGGCGCCAGCGCGGAGCCGACCTTCCCCCCCGCGCCGAGCAGCAGGACCTTCACGCGGCCGCGCGCTCCACGAGCCCCGGGCAGACCGGAGCGGCGGCCTCCAGGAGCCGCTCCTCGGTCGGCCCGATCGCGGCCAGAGACAGGGCGTCGGCGCGCAGGACGACCTCCGCGAGCTGCGCGACGGAGCCCGCGTCCACCGCCTCGACCTCGGCGAGGATCCGGTCGAAGTCGAGGAGCTCGCTGTCGGTGATGAGCGACTTCCCGAGGCGGCTCATCCGGTTCGACGTCGACTCCATCGAGAGCATGATGCGCGTCTTCAGGTTCTCCTTTGCGCGCTGGAGCTCCTCCTCCCCCGGCCCGTGTGCGGCGAGCTCGCCGATCTGCTCCGCGACGATCCGCAGGCACTCGGCCAGGTTCTCCTCCCGCGTGCCCACGTAGATCCCGATCTGGCCGGTGTCGGCGTACTGCGAGGAGAACGTGTACACGGCGTAGGCGAGGCCGCGCTTCTCCCGGATCTCCTGGAAGAGCCGCGACGAGGCGGAGCCCCCGAGGACGCTGTCGAGGATGGAGGCCGTGAAGCGCCGCCGGTCGGAGCGTGCGATGCCCGGCGCCGAGAGGCAGACGTGGTACTGCTCCGTCTGCTTCGCGTGGAAGACGAGCGATGGCTTCGGCGGCGCGACGAACGGCGCGCGGGCGGACGGCTTGTGGGCCGCTCCGGTCCCCGCCTTCGCGGACATGCCGTCGATCAGGCGGACGAGCCGGTCGTGATCGACGCTCCCGGCCGCGGCGACGACGACGTTGTCGGGCCGGTAGCGGCGGCGGTGGAACGCACCGAGCGAGCGGCGCGACACCGTGGAGATGACCTCCGCCGAGCCGAGAACGGGCCGCCCCAAGGGGTGCCGGCCGAAGACCGCCTGCGTGACGAGGTCGAAGATGAGCTCCTGCGGCGTGTCGTCGACCATGGCGATCTCCTCGAGCACGACCTCGCGCTCGGCGTCGAGGTCGGCGAGGCTCGGCGCGAACACCATGTCCGTCATGACGTCGAGGGCGGTCTCGAGGTGCTCGTCGAGGACGCGGGCGTAGACGACGGTGTAGTCACGGGCGGTGGCCGCGTTCAGCTCGCCGCCGAAGGTGTCGAACGTCTCCGCGATCTCGAGCGCCGAGTACGACGCCGTCCCCTTGAAGAGCAGGTGCTCCATGAAGTGGCTGACGCCGGCGTGCGCGTCGTCCTCGTCGCGCGAGCCGGTGCCGATCCAGAGGCCGAGCGCGACCGAGCGGATCGCCGGCAGCGGCTCCGTGACGACCCTCGTGCCGCCGTCCAGCGCGGTCAGGAGATAGCTCTGCACGCTCGCATGGTAGGCCCCCTCAGGCCTGGCGGTAGGCGCCGCCCGGGTCGCCGGAGGCACGGGCCAGCGCGGCGAGCGCCTTCAGCGGCGGCCTGGCGAGGCCGCGCGCGGCGCCGACGTCGTCGATCTCGCCGCGGACCAGCTTCTCCACCGTGCGCCAGACGATGCGCGAACGGGCAATCCGGAAGGTCGTCCGCGGAAAGCGGTCGAGGGCGGCCTTCACGCCCCACGAGGCCCACAGGTGCGTCCCCAGCTGCCGCGTCAGCCCCTCGCCGTAGGGCTCCAGGCCGTTCGAGCGCCCGGCGAGGACGTCGAGCACCGTGTCGGCGGCGAGCTTTGCGGAGAGGAACGCCTCGAACATCCCGTCCCCCGAGACCGGGTCGACGAGCCCTGCGGCGTCGCCGACCAGGGCGGCTCGGCCCCGCGCGAGGGTCGAGCGGGGCGAGCGGAGCGGCAGCCGGTAGCCCCGGACGTCCTCCAGGTCCGCCGGCTCGATCCCGTGCGCGGCGCAGAGGGCGCGCAGGTGGCCGCGCAGCCCGCGGCCCTCCCGCCCCCAGCCGCCGATCCCGACGTTCGCGTGGTCGCCCTTGGGGAAGACCCAGCCGTAGCCGCCGGGCACGACGCCGAGCTCCAGCACCGCCCGCCCGCGGTAGCCGTCGCCGAGCTTCTCCCAGGGCACGTTCGCCTCCAGGGCGACGCCGACCTCCTGGTTGCCGCCGAGCCCGAGCTGCCGCGCGCAGATGCCGTTGACCCCGTCCGCCCCCACGAGCGCGTCCGCGCGGATCGTCTCGCCGTCCGCGGTAACCGACACGCCGTCCGCTTCCGAGGAGACAGCGCTCACCTTCACCCCGTCCCGGAGCTCCACGCCGGCCGCCGCGGCCTGCTCGGCCAGGTAGGCGTCGAGCCGCAGGCGCTGCGTCATGAGGACGAGGGGCGCGCCCTCGCCGCGCTCGAACCAGCTGCCGTAGCGGAGACGCATCCGCACGGAGGTGACGGTGTCCTCGACGACGGGGGCGAGCGAGAAGGGGAGCAGGCGCGCCGCCCGGCCCGTGACGCCGCCGCCGCACGGCTTGTCCCGCGGGAAGCGGGCGCGGTCGAGCAGGAGGACGGAGGCTCCGGCGGAGGCCAGGCGGTACGCGCACGTCGAGCCCGCGGGCCCGGCGCCCACGACGATGGCGTCGTAGCGCGGCACGGCGGCATTATCGCGATCTCACACGGCGGCGCCCGCGCTGGTTTAACTCCGCAGATGGACTCGGCGGTTGCGCTCCGGCGGTCGACGGCCTCCGCCCACGGGGCGCTCCTCGGCGTCGTCGTGGTCTGGGCGAGCGCATTCTCGGTGATCAAGGTGCTCCTCGACCACGGCTTCGCGGCCGGCGACGTAGCGCTCCTTCGCTACCTCGTGGCCGCGCCGGGGTTCGCGTTCCTCCTCTGGCGGGTCGGCTGGCTGCCTGGCCTGACGCGGCGCGACGCCGTCCGGCTGGCCGCGGTCGGGATCTGCGTGGTCGTCGGGTACCACATCTCGCTGAACGTCGGCACGAAGTACACGACCTCGGGAACGGCGGCGCTCGTGATCGCCCTCTCCCCCGCGCTGACGTTGCTCCTCGCGGTCGGGCTCGGGCTGGAGCGCTGGAGCCTCCGCCGGGCCGCCGGGCTCGCGGTCGCCTTCGCCGGGGTGGCGATCGTCGTCCTCCTCGGTACGGGCGGCGAGCTGTCGTTCGCCAACGCGAAGGGGCCGCTGATCGTCCTCGCCGCCCCGGTGGCGTTCGCCCTCTACAACGTGCTCCTGAAGCCGCTCCTCGGGCGCTACGACCTGCTCGCGCTGACGGCGGCGTCGAGCCTCGTCGGGACGGTCTTCCTGCTGCCCTTCGCCGGGAGCGGGACGGTCGATTCCGTCACGGGCGTCTCCGCCGGCGACGCGGCGCTCGTGCTCTACCTCGGCGTCGCCTCGACCTTCCTCGGCTATATCGGCTGGAACGTCGGCCTGCGGGGCCTGGGCGCGACGCGGGCGGTCACCTACACGTACCTGATCTCACCGCTCGCGGTGCTCTTCGGCGCCGTCCTCCTGGACGAGACCGTGACGCTGTGGCTCGCCCTCGGCGGCGCGCTCGTCGTCGGCGGGGTCGCCGTCGCGCAGCGAGCTCGCTAGAGGCTTGGTGTGGGGCGTCGTCCTGCGCCTCCGACAGGCGTCGCGGGCCGCCCCCGAGGGACGGCCCGCGCAGCTCCGCGTTCCTCCCGGTTAGCCGTCGTCGCGCCGGCCGCGGCCGCGGTCGCGGCCTCCGCCGCGCCGCCCGCGGTCGCCGCCGTCGCGCTCGCGCCGCTCGCGGGGCGGGGCGTCCTTCGCCCGCTCGATCAGCTCCTCGGGCTGGACGACGGTGCCGTTCTCGTGCTTGCCGACGAGCTTGAGGCCGATGCGGCCCCGGGCCTTGTCGACCTCCTGGACGACGACGTCCAGAACGTCGCCGCGGCTGATGACGTCCTCGATGTGGCCGACCCGGCCGGGGCCCACGTTGGAGACGTGGAGCAGGCCGTCCGTGCCCTTCTTCAGCTCGACGAAGGCGCCGAAGTCGGTCGTCTTCACGACCTTGCCGGTGTACGTGTCGCCGACCTCGGGCTCCTTGGTGAGGCCCTGGATGGCCGCGATCGCGGCGTCGGCCTTCTCGCCCTCGGTCGCGTAGATGAGGATCGTCCCGTCCTCCTCGATGTCGATCTGCACCTCGTAGTCGGCCTCCAGGCCGCGGATCGTCTCGCCGCCCTTGCCGATGATGAGGCCGATCTGCTCGGGGTCGATGGAGATCGTCGTGATCCGCGGAGCGTGGGCCGCGAGCTCCCCGCGGGACTCCGGGATCGCCTCGGCCATCCTGTCGAGGATGAACTCGCGCGCCTGCTTGGCCTGCTCGAGGGCAGTGCGCATGATCTCCTGCGTGACGCCGGTGATCTTGATGTCCATCTGCAGGGCGGTGATGCCCTCGCGGGAGCCGGCGACCTTGAAGTCCATGTCGCCGAGGTGGTCCTCGGCGCCCTGGATGTCGGTGAGGATGACGTGCTCGTCGCCCTCCTTGACGAGGCCCATGGCGATGCCGCTCACGGGCCGCTTGATCGGCACGCCCGCGTCCATGAGGGAGAGCGTCGAGCCGCAGACGGAGCCCATCGACGACGAGCCGTTCGACTCGAGCGTCTCGGAGACGAGCCGGATCGTGTACGGGAACTCGTCGAGCGGCGGGATCATCGGCTCGAGCGCGCGCTGCGCGAGCGCCCCGTGGCCGATGTCGCGGCGCTTCGGGCCGCGCATGAACCCGGTCTCTCCGACCGAGTAGGGCGGGAAGTTGTAGTGGTGCATGTAGCGGCGCTCGACCTCGAGCGAGAGGTCGTCGATGCGCTGCCCCTCCTTGGCCGTGCCGAGCGTCAGAAGCGTCATGATCTGCGTCTCGCCGCGGGTGAAGAGCGCCGAGCCGTGCGTGCGCGCCGAGACGCCCACCTCGCAGGCGACCGGCCGGATCTCGTCCGTCGCGCGGCCGTCGGGGCGGCGCTTCTCGACGGCGATCTTCCGGCGGACGAGCTCCTTGTAGATGGCCTCCGAGGCCTTCTTGACGTACGACTTCGTCAGGCCGTCCTTGACGAGCGGCGCCTCGCCCTCGACGGTCGCGGGGCCGACCGGGAAGGGAAGGACCGCGGTCTCGAGGATCCGGTCGAAGAGCAGGTGGCGTTTGGCCGAGCGCAATTGCTTCGGATCCTGCTCGGCCTCGGTCAGGAGCCTGAGCTCGTCCTCGAACTGCTCGCGGACGGGCGCGAGGACCGCGTCCAGGCGGCGGCGCTCGAGGATCGCGTCGAGGCTGGCGCGCACCTGCGTCTCGCGGACGATGTCGTCCTGGGTGGAGTCCATCGTCAGCGGCGGGCAGAGCTCGGCGACGACCTCCTCGACGGCGGCGCCGGCCTCGCGCAGGCCCTCGGCCTGGACGCGGGCGGAGATGCGCTCGCCGTGACTCGCGTCGAGCTCCTCGGTCAGCTCGGGATCGAGCCACTTCGCCTTGCCGACGCTGCGCCGGAGCTCCTCCTGGAGCTCGCAGAGCTTGGTGATCTCGGCCTGGGCGAGCTCGAAGGCCTCGAGCAGCGTCTCCTCGGGCACCTCGTCGGCTCCGGCCTCGACCATGGTCAGGCCTTCCTTCGTGCCCACGACGATCAGGTCGAGCGAGGACTCCGCGATCTCGGGGAGCGAGGGGTTGACGACGAGCGAGCCGTCGAGCATGCCGACGCGGACGGCGCCCACCGGGCCGAGGAACGGCAGCGGCGAGATCATCAGCGCCGCGGAGGCGCCGTTGATGGCGAGGATGTCGTGCGGGGTGATCAGGTCGGCCGAGAGCGTCGTGCAGACGACATGCACCTCGTTCCGGAAGCCCTTCGGCCAGAGCGGCCGGATGGGGCGGTCGATCATGCGGGCGGTGAGGATCGCCTTCTCGGTCGGGCGGCCCTCGCGCTTGAAGAAGCCGCCGGGGATCTTGCCGGCCGCGTACATGCGCTCTTCGACGTCGACGGTGAGCGGGAAGAAGTCCGCGCCCTCCCGCGCCTCGAGCCGGCCCTGGGCCGTGGCGAGGACCATCGTGTCCCCGCTACTGACGACGACGGCCCCGTCGGCCTGCTTGGCCAGCTTGCCCGTCTCGAAGTGGATCTCGTCGCGGCCGACGGCAGCCGTCAGCGACGTGACCTCCTGTGCAATCGTGCTCATGGGTGTTCCTCCTTCTCCTTGCGGGAGACGGAGGCGGAGGTTTGAGGCAGGCCCGCCGGGACGGACTTCCCTCAAACTTCCACCTGTCTCCCAGGTGGTGGCCCGGTAGACGGGCGGTGGGAAGTCCGGGAGTTCCGCCTACCTCCTGAGGCCGAGTTCCTGGATCAGCGCGCGATACCCCTCGACATCCCGCTTCTGCAGGTAATCGAGGAGGCGGCGGCGCCTGCCGACGAGCTTGAGGAGCCCGCGGCGAGAGTGGTGATCCTTCCGATGCGTGCGCAGGTGCTCGGTCAGCTGTTCGATCCGCCTGGTGAGCAGCGCGATCTGGACCTGGGGGGAGCCGGTGTCGCCGGCGGCCCGCCCGTGGCGGTCGAAAATCTCGCGCTTTGCGTCCTTCGTGAGGGTCACGACCGACGTAGGCTAGCAAAGGTGCAGGTCCCTCCCGGAGTTGCCGCGGGGCACCCCGCGACGGCCGAGGCCGGCCTCGAGATCCTCGAGGAGGGCGGCTCGGCGGCCGACGCCGCGGTCGCGGCGGTCCTGGCGTCGTGCGTCGCGGAGACCGTGATGACGGGGATCGCGGGCGGCGGCTACGCGGTGCTCGTCGAGGCCGGAAGCGCGGAAGCGCAGGTGCTCGACTTCTTCGTCGCCGTCCCCGGACTGGGGCCGCAGCGCGGGACGCCCGTGCTCGAGGAGCTGGCGGTTCCGTTCGGGGAGGAGCTCGTCCACTACTTCGTCGGCGCGGCCACGTGCGCCGTCCCGGGCGTCCCCGCGGGGCTGGACGAGCTCTGGCGCCGCGCGGGGAAGCTGCCGTGGGCGCGGCTGGTGGAGCCGGCGGTGCGGCTCGCCCGAAGCGGCGTCGCCATGCCGTCCGCCCACGCCAAGTGCCTGGCCATGCTCGCGCCCGTGATGACCCTCCGCGAGGGCGGCCGCATCTACTCGCCGGGCGGGCGGCTCCTGGAGGCCGGCGACCGCCTCGACCAGCCCGGCCTCGTGTCAGCCCTCGAGCTCGTGGCGGCGGAGGGCGCGCGGACGCTCTACGAGGGGACGCTGGCGGAGGCGCTGCTCGCGCTGATGGACGAGCGCGCCGGCCTCGTGACCCCCGAGGACCTGGCCGCCTACCGGGTGGAGTGGGTGGAGCCGGCCGAGGTCGGGTACGCGGGCGTCCGCGTCCAGACGCGCGGGGGCCTCTCCCAGCTCACCGACACCCTCGCCGCCCTCCCGTCGCTCCGGGGCGTCTCGGCGGCGGGCCGGGCGCTCGTCCTCGCGCGCCTGCTCGCGGCGCCCCTCTACAGCGGGCGCACCTACGAGGACACGACGAACCTCTGCGTCGTCGACGCCGCCGGCAGCGCCTGCGTGGTCACGACCAGCCTCGGGCTCGGCTCGGGCGACTTCCTGCCCGGCTACGACCTCCACCTGAACAGCATGCTCGGGGAGTCCGACCTCCTGATCGGCCCGCTCGAGCCCGGCGGGCGGATGGCCAGCATGATGTCGCCGACGGTCGCACTCGACGGGGACGGGCTCGTGCTGACCGGCGGCGCCGCCGGCGGCACGCGGCTTCGCCCCGCGCTCGCGCAGGTGCTCTCCGGGGTCCTGGACGAGGGCCTCGCTCCGCAGGCCGCCGTGGAGCGGCCGCGGCTGCACTCGACCGGCGAGATCGTCCATCTCGAGCCGGGCTTCGAGGACTCGGCGGTCGAGGCGCTCCTGGCGGACGGCTTCGACGTCCGCATCTGGGACGAGCAGCACCACTACTTCGGCGGCGTCAGCGTGATCGCCGGGGCGGGTGGAGCAGCGGATCCGCGTAGGAGCGGGGCGGCTCTGGCGCTCGCCTGAGCTCGCCGGCGGGTGCCCAGCCGACGTAATCGCAGGTCGGGCAGGCGTGCGCGCCGGCGGGCTCGACGCGGTCGGCGGACTTCATGTAGACGGAGCCGCAGCCGAGGCAGCGCACGGCGAGAGCTGGGGACGCCACGCAGGTACTGACGCCCGAGCGGGAAAAACCTTGCGCGGATCGGCTCAAGTCGGCCGGCGGGCGGCTCGGGCCGCCTCGACGTCCGCGGCGATCTGGGCGACGAGCTCCTCCTCGCTTCCGAACGCCCGCTCCTCGCGCAGGCGTTCCCAGAGCTCGAGGCGGAGCCGGCTGCCGTACAGGTCGCCCTCGAAGTCGAGGAGGAAAGCCTCGATCCGGCGCTCGCTGCCGCCGTAGTGCGGGTTGACGCCGATCGAGGCCGCGACGCGGTGCCCCAGCGCCTCGCCCGCGTAGATGCCGTAGGCGGGCACGAGCAGGTGCGGGTCGGGAGCGAGGTTCGCCGTCGGGAAGCCGAGCGTCCCGCCGCGCTGGTCGCCGTAGACGACCTCGCCCTCCAGCTCGAACGGCCTGCCGAGGAGCGCGGCCGCGCCGGGAAGGTCTCCCTCGCGGACGAGCTCGCGGATACGGCTGGAGGAAACGCCCTCGACGAGCGGCACGGGGCGTACCTCGAGCCCGAGCAAGCGCAGGAGCGCGACGTCCCCGCGGCGGCCGGCGCCGAAGCGGAAGTCTTCCCCGGCGACGACGACCTCCGTGCCGATCCCGGTCAGGTACTCGGCGACGAACGCCTCCGGCTCCCGGCGGGACAGCTCCTGCGTGAACTCGACGACGAGCACCTCGTCCAGGCCGGCCTCCCCGATCAGCTCGAGGCGGCGGTCGAGCGTCGTCAGAAGCTGCACGTCGTAGCCGAGGACGAGCCGCGGGTGCGGCTCGAAGGTCAGCACCGTCGCGCGGAGCCCGGTCGCCCCGACGGCGTCGATCACCGCCCGGTGGCCGCGGTGGACACCGTCGAAGGTGCCGAGGGCGACCGCGCGCTGCGCCGGCTCCAGCTCCCCCGGCGACCGCGCGACGATCATCCGACGACCGTCTCCGGGCGGATCTCGCCCTCCCCGGCGATCCCGACCGCCACGAGCTCGCCGTCGCCCGTCCAGAGGGCGGTCGGCCCCTCCCCCGCTCCCGGAACTGCCCGGCCCGTGCGCACGACCGGCGCCTCGTCCTCGTCGAGCCGCCGCTCCGGGAGGTGGACGACGGCCGCGAGGAGCGGCAGTACGCGCTCGGGGTCGGCGTCCTCGACGCGGAACGGGCCGACGGCTGTGCGCCGGAGCCAGCGGCAGTGCCCGCCGAGGGCGTCCGCGATCGCCCGCACATACGTGCCGCTGGAGACGTGCAGGTCGAGCTCGACGAGCGGCGGCGCGTAGCGGACGATCCCGAGATCGTGGATCGTGGAGCGGCGCAGCGGCATCTCCACGGCCACGCCGCGCCGGTGGAGCCTGTAGGCGCGCTCGCCGCCGATCTTCACCGCCGAGGCGGCGGGTACCGGCAGCTCCACCTCGCCCTCCAGCGCGAGGATCTCGTCCTCGGCGGCGACCGGCGTCTCCTCGACGACCTCCCCCTCGCCGTCGCCGGTGGAGGTGCGGAGGCCGAGCCGGATCTCGGTGCGGTAGCGCTTGTCCAGCCCGACGAGGTAGCGCGCGAGCCGCGTTCCCCGCCCCAGGAGGACGAGCAGGAGCCCGGTGGCGAGCGGGTCGAGCGTTCCCGCATGACCCGCCTTCGTCCGGTAGCGGCGGCGGAGGTCGGCGACGACGGCGAACGACGACGGCCCCGCCGGCTTGTCGACCAGCACGAGCCCGGAAACGCTGTCGGCTCCCACAGCGCGCCAGTCTACGATCCGGGCTCGTGTTCCACCCGCACGAGCGCGGAGCGCCGCTCGCGCCGGCTCAGTCGCCGTTCCGAGCCTGCTCGAGGAACTCGCGGCGGATGAAGTCGACGATCTCGTCCGTCGAGGCCTCGCTCGAGAAGCCGGCGGCCTGGCGGTGGCCGCCGCCGCCGCTCTTGCGGGCGATCGCGGAGACGTCGATGCCCTCGCCCCGCGTCCGTAGGCTGACCCGGCGCGTGGGGCCGTTCTGAGTGGGAGGTTCCCGGATGAGCGCGACGATCTCCGCGCCCTCGACCGAGCGGAGGAAGTCGATGATGCCCTCCGCGAAGGGCTCCTCCGCCCCGGCCGCCGCGAAGTCGCCGCGCTCGAGGTCGGCGACGATGACGCGGCCGCCCTCGTACACCCGAGCGCTCTCCAGCGCCCGGGCGAGGAGCTTGAGCTTGGCGAACGCGACGTTCTCGTAGACGTCCTGGAAGACCTGGTGGACGTTCGCGCCCGCCTCGACGAGCTCGGCGGCCATGCGCAGGGCCTTCGGCGACGTGTTCGTGTACTGGAAGCGTCCCGTGTCGGTGACGACGGCGATGTACAGAGCCTCGGCGATCTCCGGCGTGATCTCGACGCCGAGCTCCCGAAAGAGGTCGTAGAGGATCTCCCCGGTCGAGGAGGCGTCGGGGACGATCAGGTTGACCTGGCCGAAGCGGGAGTTGTCGTGGTGGTGGTCGATGTCCACGACGAGCGGCGCGTTCTCGACGACCGCCTCGTCCGGCCCGAGCCGGCGCGCGTTCGCGCAGTCGAGCGCCAGCAGCACCCGCTCGGCAGCGTCGGCG
>Ga0299913_10000077_pt1 | contig 43677 bp, 45 predicted proteins | sample RVTome_9_FD_201360 | JGI IMG/M metagenome (GOLD analysis project Ga0299913, IMG submission 201360) | Soil microbial communities from uranium-contaminated site in the Upper Colorado River Basin, Wyoming, United States - RVT155D38 (version 2) ... | reverse complement strand
CGCCCTCGTCGTAGCCGATGTAGCCGGGGGGCGAGCCGACGAGCCGGGACACGGAGTGCTTCTCCATGTACTCCGACATGTCCACCTGGATCATGGCGTCCTCGTCGCCGAAGAGGAACTCGGCGAGCGTGCGCGCCAGCTCGGTCTTCCCCACGCCCGAGGGACCGAGGAAGATGAACGAGCCGGTCGGGCGCTTCGGGTCCTTGATGCCGGCGCGGGCGCGGCGGATCGACTTCGACACGGCGACGATCGCCTCGTTCTGGCCGATCACGCGCTTGTGGAGCTCGTCCTCCATGCGGATGAGCTTCTGCGACTCCGCCTCGGTCAGCTTGAAAACCGGGATGCCCGTCCACATGGAGACGATGTCGGCGATCTCCTCCTCGCCGATCTCGGGCTGCTCGTCCTGCTCCGAGGTGCGCCACTTGTCCTCGAGCTCGCGCTTCTTCTGCGTGAGCTTGCGCTCCTTGTCGCGCAGGTTCGCTGCCTTCTCGAACTCCTGGGCCTCGATCGCCGCCTCCTTCTCCTCGCGCACCTTCTCGATCTCGTCCTCGAGCTCGCGGTAGCGCGGCGGGGCGGTCATGGTCTTGATGCGCATGCGGGAGGCGGCCTCGTCGATCAGGTCGATCGCCTTGTCCGGCAGATGCCGGTCCTGGATGTAGCGGTCGGCGAGCACCGCGGACGCGCGCAGGGCGTCGTCGGTGATCGTGCAGCGGTGATGTGCCTCGTAGCGGTCGCGGAGGCCGCGCAGGATCTGAACGGTGTCGTCCACCGACGGCTCGTCGACGCGGATCTGCTGGAAGCGGCGCTCGAGGGCGGCGTCGCGCTCGAGGTACTTGCGGTACTCGTCGAGCGTCGTGGCGCCGATCGTCTGCAGCTCACCCCGGGCCAGCGCGGGCTTGAGGATGGAGGCCGCGTCGATCGCGCCCTCCGCCGCGCCGGCGCCGACGAGGTTGTGCAGCTCGTCGATGAAGAGAATGATGTCGCCGCGCTGGGTGATCTCCTTCATCACCTTCTTCAGGCGCTCCTCGAACTCGCCGCGGTACTTCGAGCCCGCCACGAGCGCGGCCAGGTCGAGCGTGTAGATCTGCTTGTTCTTGAGGAGCTCGGGGACCTGGTTCGAGGAGATGCGCGCGGCGAGGCCCTCGACGACGGCCGTCTTGCCGACGCCGGGCTCGCCGATCAGCACCGGGTTGTTCTTCGTCCGGCGCGAGAGGATCTGCATCACGCGCTCGATCTCCGTCTGGCGCCCGACCACCGGGTCGAGCTTGCCCTCGGCCGCGAGCTTCGTCAGGTTCCGGCCGAACTGGTCGAGGAGCTTGGAGCTCTTCGCCTTCTCGCCGGCCGCCGCCCCGCCGCCCTGCTGGCGCCGGCCGGGGCCGGACAGCATGCGGATGATCTCGTTGCGGATCTTCTCCGCGTCGGCGTCGAAGTCGAGCAGGATGCGCGCGGCGACGCCCTCGTTCTCGCGGACGAGCCCGAGCAGGATGTGCTCGGTGCCGATGTAGTTGTGGCCGAGGGAGAGGGCCTCGCGCAGCGCGAGCTCGAGCACCTTCTTCGCGCGCGGGGTGAACGGGATCTGGCCCGTCGTGACCTCGTCGCCCTGGCCGACGATGCGCGCGACCTGGGCGCGCACCTCCTCCACCGTGATGTCCAGGCTCTCGAGCACGCGGGCGGCGAGCCCCTCCTCCTCGCGGAGGAGCCCGAGCAGGATGTGCTCGGTGCCGATGTAGTTGTGCTTGAGGGCGCGGGCCTCGTCCTGGGCGAGAACGACGACCTGCCTGGCTCTCTCGGTAAAGCGCTCGAACAAGGCCTCAGAGTCCTTTCCGGTCGACAGCCGGACCTATGGTACCGAACCCGTCCGGAGTGCCCGAGCGCGCCATGGAGTCCGTATCGGCTCCGCGGCGCCGGTTTCTGAGGGTCAGTTTCCGGCGGCTCGATCGCCCGGACGGGGTGCCCCGTTCGGGGGACGCGCAGAAGCCCGCATCCGCCGATCGTGAGTGCATGAGGAGGAGGGTCGCGATCGCGCTCGCCGCGTCGCTGGCGCTGGTCGTGCTGGCGGCACCGTCGTCCGCGGGCGCCCTCCGCATGAGCGACCGCGACACGCTCGAGGCGAGCATCGTCACCCGCATCAACGCGGTGCGGCGGAGCCACGGCCTCCGGCCGCTCAGGGTCGTCTCTCGGCTCGCCACGGCGGCCGACCGGCACGCGACCTCGATGGCGGCCGCGAGCTACTTCCGCCACGAGCTCTACACGCCGACGAAGGCGGCCAGCTGGACCTCCTTCGGCACCTGGATCCGCTGGTACTGGCCCGGCCCGGGCTACTCGTCCTGGGGCGCCGGCGAGAACCTCGCCTGGGGCGCGCCGGCCATCTCCGCCTCCCAGACCGTGAGCCGCTGGCTGGCGAGCCCCGGCCACCGCGCCAACATCCTCAACCGCTCCTGGCGGAACATCGGCGTCGCCGCGGTCCACGTCCGCGACCCGCGCGGCTACTACCGCTACTGGGACGACGTCACCATCGTCGCGGCCGAGTTCGGCTTCCGGCGCTAGCCGGCCCTCTGGCCCGGGCGGTAGGCTCGCGGCCGTGCTGCTCGAGACGACGATCGCGCCCCGGCCGCCCTACTCCCTCGCCCTCTCGGCACGCCTTCGAAGCGACGTGACGCGGCGCTTCCGGGACGGCGTCCTGACCGTGGCGCTGGAGGCCGGGGGCGCGCCGGCGCTCGCCCGCGTGCGCCAGCGGCCGGACGGGAGCCTGGCCGCGGCGATCGAGAGCGAGGCGCCCGAGGAGGCGCTCGACCGGCTCCGTTTCGTCCTCGCCGCCGACGACGACCACGCGCCGTTCCTCGCCCGCTTCGGCGACGACCGCCTGATCGGCCGCGCCGTGCGCAGCCTGCGAGGCCTGCGGCCGCTCCGGACGGCGACGGTGACCCACTCCCTGGTCAAGGCGGTCTGCGGGCAGCTCATCCAGGCGAGTGCGGCGCGGCAGCTCGAGGCGCGGCTCCTCCGCTCGCTGGGAACACCCTTCGGCGACCTCTTCCTGCCGCCCACGAAGGAGACCTTCCGGGCCCTGGCGCCGGCGCAGCTCGCCCGTCTGGGGCTCGTCGCGCGCAAGGCGAACGTCCTCGTCCGCCTCTCCCGCGAGGTGGACCTCGAGCGGCTGCGCGGCGTCGAGACGGGCCGGGCCGTCGCCCGTATCGAGCGCGAGCGCGGCCTCGGCCCGTGGTCGGCCGGGGTGATCTGCCTCTACGGCCTCGGGCGCTACGAGCAGGGCCTCGTCGGCGACCTCGGGCTCGTGAAGCTCTGCGCGTCGCTCCTCGGCCGCCGCGCCGAGCCGGAGGACACGCGCCGGCTGCTCGAGCCGTACGGCGAGTGGGCGGGCCTGGCGAGCGTGTACCTCCTCGCCAGGCCCGTCCCGGCGATCTAGCCCTCAGGCGGCCCAGGAGGCGGCCCGAAGGGAAGCTTGGGCCGGGGGCGCGCCAGAGCCGCCGGCGTCGCCCCCGGTCCGGCCTCGCCCGTCCCCAGCTCGACGGACGAGGTGGCGTCGGCCTCGCGAGGAAGGCTGCACGGGCCGCGCCCCCTGCGCGTGGGGTCGCACCGGCCGAGCCGGTGCGTCGGCGATGTCGCACGTCGCGGCCAGCACCGCTGTTCGAGCGATTCTCCTCATTGCCTCCCCCGTCTCCGCAGGTCGTGCTCTGAGCAAAGCGCGGCGTACCCCTTTCGGGTACTGGCCGGAGGGCTAGTTCAGGCTGCGTACGGCTCGCCGCCGGCCGGGGCGACGCGCACGAGGCGCGCGTAGACGATCCAGCGCTTCTCCGCGCTGTAGAGCGGATGGCACGCGGAGAGGACGAGCGTGTCGAAGCCGCGGTCGCGGATGATGCTCCAGTCGTCGCTCTTGACGATCTCGTGCTTGAAGACCTTGTAGTGGAAGGTCGCGTATGGCATGGCGACGGTGATCGGATCGCCCCGGCGCAGCGAGTCGATGTGGCGGAACGGCGCGCCGAAGGTCGTCCGGTGCCCGGCGATGGCCATCGTCCTGCCGACGCCCGGCAGGGACGTCTGTGGGTAGTGCCCCGGTCCCCGGGAGAGGTCCTGGCTCCAGCGTGTCCCGTGCACGAACACCGTCTTCAGCCCCAGGCGCGGCACCGTCAGCCGGCCGAGCGCGCGTCCGAGCTCGAGCTTCCTGTTCAGGTCGTTCGCAGCGCGGGCGACCGCGAGCTTCTCGGCCGCGAGCTGCTCCGCCTCGGTCGGAGCCTGGCCGCCGGAGTCGACGACGACCGGCACCGCGACGAGCGGCTTCTGCTCTGCGAAGGCCTGCTCGAGCTCACCGCTCAGCTCGTGCTGCTTCCAGCGCGCATAGAGGTCCGTCGCGGGATCCCGCCAGAGGGCGACGGTGGCCGCGTACGCGGCGACCAGGACGCCGATCCCGGCGAGGACGAGGCCGAGACGCCGGCGGTTCACGCCTCAGGCTCCCCGCGGTCGTCGCCGCCGGGGCCGGCCGCCACGCGGCGCCGTCCGGGATCGACCTCGCAGCGCGTTCCCGCCAGGCGACCGAACCGGTCCCGGTGCCGGGCCACGTAGCGGTAGGCGCGATCGCTCACCCGCGGGAACCTCGCCACCACGGAGGCGAGCGGCCGACCGCCGGGGAGGAGGCGGAGAAGCGGTGCCGCAGCGGCGCCGCCCGAGTACCGGTTCCCGTCGACCACCAGATGCCAGGATGCCATTTTCTCCTCGTCGCTCAGCCCGCGGAGCAGCCGGTCGGCCTCCGGGCCCTGGAGGGCCGCGGGCCGCAGCTTTCCCGCCCGATCCCAGGCCAGCACCTTATCGACCGCCCAGCGGCAGAAGCCGCAGTCCGCGTCGTAGAAGACGACCGCCTCGCTCACGGCTCGCCCCGGGGCTCGGGCTCGACCGGGTCCACGCGCGGCACGAGCCGGGCGAGCGGGCTCCGCGCCGTCCGGTCGCGCAGCTGGTAGACCCAGGTCCTGACCGTCTCGGGCGGGAGAAAGGCGACGTACGCGGCGAGGGCCGCGAAGCTGAAGAAGCCGACCCGGACGGCGTAGTCGATGCCCAGGTGCAGCGCCACGCCGAGCAGGAGCACCCACGGCCTGAGCTTTCCGTTCCAGACGAGGATCGCGAGCGCGAGCTCGACCGCCAGCGTCCCGTACGTCAGGAGGTTCACGAGGAGCAGCGAGTCGGTGACGAACCCGGGGACCGGGAACCGCTCGAGGTCCTCGATCCTGAACGCGTACGAGACGGCGGTCCCGTCGTTCCACGTCTCCCCCCGGAGCTTCGCCCAGACGGCGAAGAAGTAGAGCAGGCTCACCTGGACCTGGATGAGGCGAAGCGGCCAGAGCGAGCGCCTGGGGAACTCCCAGAACTGGCGCCGCGCCTGCAGCCAGCGGTCGACCGAGAGCGCCGCCCCGGACGGGGCGAGCATTAGGTAGAAGGCGAGCACGATGATCAGAAGGTCGCCCGAGTTCAGAACCCAGGGGTCCCGGCGGGCGAACGAGACGAGGCACACGAACACGACGACGGCCGCGAGGCGCGTCTTGAAGCCGACCGCGAGACACACCGCGCCGACGAGCAGGACCAGGTAGAGGGCCGTGACGGCGGCGGCGCTCGAGCTCAGCTGGAGGAGGCCCCAGGAGCCGAGGCCCCCGTCAGGGTGGCCGGGCAGGACGCCGTCGTCGCCGAAGAACGAGTAGAGCCCCGGGGCCAGCGAGATCGTCCAGGCGAGGACCACGACCGCGAAGGCGATCCTGAAGAGCGCGAGCGTCGACGTCTCGACGTCCCTGAACCAGAACCGGTCCCAGGTGTCGAGCGCGCGGGTCACCGGGCTCCCGCCTCCCCGCCGCCCGGGACCTCGTACGTGAAGAAGTCGTACTCCTGCCATTCGCCCCGGCTCGGGCCGGGGCCCGGCGGGAGCAGGTCACGCCACCGCCGGACGAGCGTCACGGTGACGGGAGCGCGGCCCTGGGCGGCCGCGCGCCTGGCGAACCAGTCGGCGGCCGGCTCCCAGAGCTCGTCGTGCTCGTCCGTGCTCGTCCACTCTGCCCACTTCCGCCAGCGGTAGTCCCAGTAGCCGCCGACCAGGCGGCCGCCGCGGGGAGGCGAGAGGACCTCCTCGCCCCCGTCGGCATAGCGCACCCGGGCGAGGAGCAGCATCGTATGGCGGCGGGGGTTCGGCGAGAAGACGCCCCAGTTCTGGTTCAGGCCCGTCGCGCGGATGTAGGGCCCGGCGACCGCGGCCGCATCCTCCTTGAGCGCGGAGGTGGGGAGATTCCAGACGACGACGCTGAGAATCGTGACGACGATGAAGACGCTGATTGCCGCGCGTCCGGCGCGGCCCGATTCGAGCCGTTGTTGCACGCCAGTCTCGTTATACACCGGCCGTCCGGCGGCCCCGTGAACGGGGCGGCCTCGCCGGCCGCCCCGTGTCGTCCGCGTTCGGCGCTTCCGCTACGACGTCTCGTCCCTCCGGCGGCGCAGGAGGAACGCCCCGCTCGCGAGGAGAGCCGCTGCCAGGAGGAGCGGGACCCAGACCGGGAGCCCGGTGAACGGAAGCTCTCCGCTCGTGTCGCCGGAGCCGCCGGTCGTGCCGGCGCTGACTCCTCCGGTACCCGTCGCGCCGCCGCCTGTCGTGCCGCCCGTGGTTCCTGCAGTCGTGCCGCCGGTCGTGTCACCGCCCGTGGTGTCACCGCCGGTCGTGTCACCGCCGGTCGTGTCACCACCTGTCGTGTCACCACCTGTCGTGTCACCACCCGTCGTGTCACCGCCGGTGGTCGTCCCGCCCGTCGTCGAACCCCCCGAGTCACAGTGCGACAACTTGAGGAACGCCTGGTCGTTGTCGCCGAAATAGGTGACCGAAACGGACTGCGAGCCGTCGATGCCGACATTCGTGTCGGCCGAATACGAGCCGCCGTTGCCGTTCTTGGTCATCGAGTACGGTCCGCCGTCGATGTAGAGCGTGGCTGAAGTGATGCCCTGGGCCGGAGAGAGCACCCAATGCTCGTTGCCGGAGCACGGCAGGTTCTCCGAGCCGTGTCCTTGCCACTGAATCGTCGTGCCGCCGGTAGCGAACGCCGGTGTCGCGTAGAGCGCCAGTGCGGCAAGCGCAGCCGCAATGACAACGAAGTACCGCTTCATCCCTCTTCTCCCCTTCGACTGTTTGTGGTCTCCCTCGTCGCCGAATTGCCGCAGCAGCCGAAGGGAGCCTTCCCAAGCCGTTGTGTAGCAACCGGCCGGGCGAAATACAAGGACTGGAGGCTTGAATCTCCCATAACGGCGACCCGGACCATCCCAAGGGCCAGCCGGATCCATCCCTCGATCGAGGGATGCGCAGGCGAGCAGGGCCGGGGCGGCCCCGAAGAGCCGCCCCGTCGATCTCGATGCGTCCCAGCTACGAGACGTCGTCGCGCCTGCGGCGAAGCAGGAACGTGCCGCTCGCGAGCAGAGCGCCCGCCAGGAGCAGCGGGATCCAGACCGGAAGCCCCGTGAACGGAAGCTCTCCGCCCGTGTCGCCGGAGCCGCCGGTCGTGCCGACGCTCACGCCTCCGGTTCCCGTCGTGCCGCCGCCGGTCGTGCCACCGCCCGTGGTCGTGTCACCGCCGGTCGTTTCACCGCCGGTCGTATCGCCGCCGGTCGTATCGCCGCCGGTCGTATCGCCGCCGGTCGTGTCACCGCCCGTCGTGTCACCGCCCGTCGTATCGCCGCCCGTCGTGGTGCCGCCGCCGCACTGCACGGTTGCCTGCTGGCTTCCGGCTCCCTGGTTGAACGGCGACTGCCAGGCATAGGAAGCCACCACGGTCGCGTTTCCGACGATGTCCAGGGGAACGACGCTCACGTCCGCGGGGCCGATGAACGTGAACGTTGAGCTGTGAACCGTCGCCCCGTTGACCGTCACGGTCTGCTGAGAGCTCGACGTCTGCCCCTCCGGGAACCGGCTGTAGCTGAACGTCACCTCGTCACACGTGATGGCCACGTCGATGGTCGTCGCGCTCGCTGGCGCTGCCAGAGCGAGCGAAGCCAGCGCCACTACGACGGCAACCAGAAATCGCCTCATCCCTCGTCTCCCTTTTCGACTGCTTCGTATCCCTCTCCACCGGGTGCCGCAGGCAGCCGAAGAGAGCCTTCCGCGCCCCTTCCTATCGGGGTCGCAGACCAAATTCAAGCAGGCCTTGCGGACAAAGCCCGCAAAGAGCGGCAGAACCGTTCGTCCGGTCAGGGGACCGGCCGGCGGCCCCCCTCGAACGAGGGATCCCGGGCGATGGCGAGGCCGCCGACTCCCTGGACGCCGGGCGTCCCCGGGGCCCGCAGAGATGAAGGTCAGCTCCGCCGTCATCCTCGTCTTCCTGACGTTCGCGGGCTCCGCGGCCGCGCACGGGCCTGCGCGCGCGGCGCACGACCCCGCGCGCGGCCTCGTCTACTCGGGCCTCGTCCGGACGCAGACCGGCGGGCCCTGCAAGACGGCCTTTGCGCTCCTCCTCCCCCGCGGCCGCCTCGGCTGCACCCACGGCCCGGATGCCGCGCCACCTGGACGTGACGTCCGCCGCCCGCGCCCGCTCGCCGAGCTCGCGGCCGCGACGGCCGTCGCAACTGCCGAGACCGCCGCGGTCGCGGCTCCCGTGCCGTGCATCGGGGACGGCATCGACGGCAAGCGCGTCCAGGCGGTCTACGCCTACCCGGCGGGCGGGGCCGACAACTACGACGAGATCGCGCCGTTCATCAGGCTCTGGGCGGGTGTCGTCGACGCGGTGTTCAACGACAGCGCGGCCGAGACCGGCGGCGTGCGGCACGTCCGCTACGTCACCGGTCCGGGCTGTGCCGTCGACGTGGCGAAGGTCGCGCTCTCGCCGGCTGGGATCGGCAGCCTCGGCGGCACCGCCGCAGAGCTGGCGGCCCAGGGATTCCACCGCCCGGACCGCAAGTACCTCGTCTGGGTCGACGCGTACGTGTTCTGCGGGCTCGCCACCGTGAAGCCGGACGACCGGCCGACCCAGGACAACGCGAACAACGGAGACGGCCAGGCGGGCATGGTCGCGCGCGTCGACCGCGGCTGCTGGGGGGCCGTCAACCCCTCCATCGAGGCGCACGAGCTCGTGCACCTCCTCGGCGGCTCGCAGGCCAGCGCGCCCAACGCCAACGACAACTTCCACTGCACCGACGACGCGGACGTCCTCTGCTACGACGACGACGGCCTCCTCGACGGACTCGTCTGGGCCCGCGGTCGCCAGGTGCCGCTTCGATCCGTCTGCGCCGACGCGCACGAGCGGCTCCTCGACTGCGGCAACGACGACTACTTCCACACCGACCCGCCCGCCAACAGCTACCTCGCCGCGCACTGGAACGTGGCGGCGAGCAGCTTCCTGTCCCCGGAGGGCCCGGCGGCGACCGGGGACACCACGGCGCCTCGGCCGACCCAGCCCCGGCCCCGAGTCGTCGGCGCGATCGTCGGAGGCCGCGTGCCCGTGCGGCTGCGCTGGTCCGCGCGGGACGCCGACACGGTCGGCTACTGGCTCTGGCAGAGCGTCGACGGGGGCCCGTGGACGTACGTGCCCGTTCCGAACCTCTCCGCCCGGAGCGCCGCCCTCCGGCTCCGGCGAGGGCACCGCTACCGGTTCCTGGTCCACGCCTACGACGCAGCCGGAAACGCGAGCCCGGCCGTCTTCGGGCCGTCGTTTTCGGTGGGCGTCCTCGAGGACCGGAGCCCCTGGATCGGCTACAGCGGCCGCTGGCGCCATCGACGTGCAGCGCGGAGCACAGCCGGGCGCGAGAGCACCGTGAGAGGCCCCCGGGCGATCGCTCGTCTCGCCTTCAGAGGACGCGGGATCGCCTGGGTCGCCCGCACGGGCCCCGCCGGCGGCCGGGCGCGGGTGCTCGTCGACGGCCGGTACGCGCGGACGGTCAGCCTCTACTCGCCGACCGTGCAACGCCGCGTCGCCGTCTTCTCGCGGAGCTGGCGCAGACCGTCACGGCACACGATCGTCGTCCGCCCGGTCGCCAACCCGCGCCGCGTCTCAGTCGACGCCTTCGTGCTCCTGCGCTAGTCCGAGCCGGCGCGCTCGCGCAGGGCCGGGAAGAGGATCACGTCGCGGATCGTCTCCCGCCCCGTGAGGAGCATGGCCAGCCGGTCGACGCCGAGCCCGAGGCCGCCGGTCGGCGGCATCCCGTAGGCGAGCGCCTCGACGTAGTCGGGGTCGCCGGGCGTCCCGCCGACGACCTCGGCCTGCTCGGCGAAGCGCGACGCCTGCTCGGCGGGGTCGTTGAGCTCGGAGTAGGCGTTTCCGAGCTCCATGCCCCCGACGAAATACTCGAAGCGCTCGGTCATGCCCGGGTCGTCGTCCGTCGTGCGGGCGAAGGGCGAGAGCTCGACCGGATACGTGTGGAGGATCGTCGGCTCGATCAGCTCGGGCTCGACGAAGTGGCTGAGCGCGTGGTCGACGAGCTGGCTCCAGGAGCGGTCGGCGCCCGTGTCGACGCCGCGCTCCTCCAGCCGGCTCCGCAGGTCGGCCTCGCCGCGCGTCCACAGGCCGAGCTCCTCGAGCGCGTCGACGAGGCCGAGCCGGCGCCACGGGGGCGCGAGGTCGACCGTGAACCCGCGGAAGGTGGCCTCCGTCGTGCCCGTCGTCTCCCGCGCGACGTCGGCGACGAGGTTCTCGATGCGCTCCATCGTGTCCGTGTAGTCCGCATACGCCTCGTACCACTCCAGCATCGTGAACTCCGGCTGGTGCTTGTACGAAATGCCTTCGTTCCGGAAGTCCTTGCCCAGCTCGTAGACCTTCTCGAGCCCGCCGACGATCAGGCGCTTGAGGTAGAGCTCCGTGGCGATGCGGAGGTAGAGGTCGGCGTCGAGCTCGTTCGAGTGCGTGACGAACGGCTCGGCGAAGGCGCCGCCGTAGCGCGGCTGCAGCGTCGGCGTCTCCACCTCGACGAAGCCGGCGGCGTCGAGGTTGCGGCGGATGGAGGCGACGATCGCGCTCCGGAGCATGAAGTCGCGCCGCGAGTCCTCGTTGACGAGCAGGTCGAGGTGGCGCCGGCGGTAGCGCGTCTCGGCGTCGACGAGCCCGTGGTAGGTGTCCGGCAGCGGCCTGGCCGTTTTGGCCAGGAGGACGAGCTCGTCGACGGCCAGGGACGGCTCACCCCGCCTCGACTTCGCGGGCGTGCCGACCGCGCCGACGATGTCCCCGAGGTCGAGGTCGACAGGCCCGGAGCGTTCGGCCGCGCAGAGAAGCTGGATCTGGCCGGTCCGGTCGACGAGGTCGAGGAAGACGAGCTTCCCGTGCCCGCGCCGCCCGAGGACGCGTCCGGCCAGCCGCCGGGCCTCCGGCCCCTCCTCCCCCGGCTCGAGCCCCTCCGCCTCGGCACGCACGTCCGCGACCGTGTCCCGGCCGGGAAACCGCTTGGGCAGGCTGCCGGAAGGCGCGCTCATGTCCGCGCCGAGTCTAGAGAGTCCCGCGACGAAGCCCGGCTTGTGTTCCACGCGCACAAGCGCTCCAGCCGTCCGAACCGGACGGGAGCACCCGACCTGGTTTGCCGCAGAGGAACGGGAAGAAGGGCTTGTGCCGGTGGAGCACACGCGCGGCTCGCCGCTACCCCAGGCTTTCGAGGGCGCCCGGGAAGCGGAAGCAGAAGGCGTACACGCTTCGCGCGATCCTGACCGTGTCCGCGCCGAGGTCGGAGAGGATCGTCTCCGTGGGCGCGTCCTCCGCGCGGAGGATGCCCATGACCAGATGCCCCGGCCCGACCTCGCGGTGGCCGCAGTCGAGCGCCTCCTGCACGGCGAGCTCGAGGGCGGCGCCCGCCGCCGCCGTGACGCCGGAGGCGTCGCCAGGCGCCGGCAGCGCCGCCGCCCGCTCGCGCGCCCGCGCCAGCGTCACGCCCTGCTCCTCGAAGATCCGCAGGACGTTGGCGTCGTCCCCGTGGAGCAGGCCGAGGAGCTGGTGCTGCGTGCCGATCCCCGGGCTCCCGAGGCGCAGCGCTTCGTCCTGGGCAGAGACCAGGGCACGCCCGAGCTCCCTGGTGAAGTCGATGGCCACCGGCCCGCGAGCCTAGGGCTACGCGGCCTTGATGTCCATGATCTTGTACTTCAGGGAGCCGCGCGGGGCGGCGACCTCGACGGTCTCGCCCTTCTTCCTGCCCAGGATCGCCCTGCCGACCGGCGATTCGTTGGAGAGCTTGTTCTCGGCCGGGTTCGCCTCTGCGGAGCCGACGATCGCGTACTCGATCGTCTCCTTCGCGTCGACGTCGCGGAGGCGGACGATCGTGCCGACGCTGACGACGTCGGTAGTGATCTCCGAGGCCGCGATGACGCGGGCGCTCTTCAGCCGTTCCTGGAGCGTCGCGATGCGATGCTCGAGCATGGCCTGCTCGTTCTTCGCGTCGTCGTACTCGGAGTTCTCGGCGATGTCGCCGAACTCGCGCGCCTGCTTGATGCGCTCGGCGACCTCACGCCGCTTCACGGTCGAGAGGTACTCGATCTCTTCCTTCAGCTTCTCATGACCCTCGGGAGTGAGAATCACTTCCTTCACGACGAACCCTCCGTTTGGCCCCATGACAGGGAAATGCGGCGCTACCGTGCGCCGCCGAAGGCGGAATTGTAGCCGCTCCGTCAAGGGGCAAAACCCCAGGCAAGGCTACGATTCGTCCTCCATGGCCGTCGACATCCGCTCCCCCTGGCACATCGGCCCGGTCGAGATTCCGACCCGGGTGGTGCTCGCCCCGATGGCGGGCGTCAGCGTGCAGGCGTTCCGCCGCCAGGGACGGCGCTTCGGCGCCGGCCTCGTGTGCTCGGAGATGGTCAGCTGCGCCGGCCTCCAGCACGGGAACGAGCGCACCCTCGGCTACCTCCGCATCGGCCGGGACGAGCGGCCGCTCGCCGTGCAGATCTTCGGCTCGGACCCGGGCGTCATGGCCGAGGCCGCGCGCATGGTCGAGGACGCGGGCGCGGACATCGTCGACATCAACTTCGGCTGCCCCGTCCGCAAGGTGACGAAGACGGGCGCCGGCGCGACGCTCCTCGAGGATCCGAAGCGCGCCTGCGCCATCGTCGGCGCGGTCGCCGACGCCGTGGACGTCCCCGTGACGGTGAAGATGCGGCGCGGGCTGGCAAACGGCTCCCGCGACGCGCTCGCGGTCGGGCCGCGCCTCGTCGAGGCGGGGGCCGCCGCGCTCACGCTCCACCCGCGCTCGGCCAGGCAGATGTACACGGGCACCGCCGACCACTCCCTGACCGTGGAGCTCGTCGAGCTCGTGGACGTGCCCGTGATCGCCTCCGGCGACATCACCTCACGCCCCCGCGCGGAGGAGCTCCTCGCCGAGGCCGGTTGCGCCGCGGTCATGGTCGGCCGCGCCGCGCAGGGGAACCCGTGGGCGGTCGGCGAGATCGCCGGCGGGCACGAGGGAGAGCCGTCGCGCGAGGAGGTCGTGGCCGAGCTCGTCCTCTTCATCCGCGCGACGGTCGCCGAGCTCGGCGAGCACCGCGCCACCGGGTTCCTGAAGAAGTTCTACGGCTGGTACCTGGGCCGCGGCCGCTTCCCGAAACCGTTCAAGCAGGAGCTGGTGCAGCTCGCCACGCTCGCCGAGGTGGAGCAGCGGCTGTTCGCCGCCGCACCCGCCGCGGCCGAGCGCCTGGCCCGGCTCGAGGGCGACCTCCCCGCCGAGGACGACGTCCTCCTCGACCTGCCTATCTCCGCCTTCGGCGGAGGCTAGAGGCAACCGTCACGCCGCTATAACTCCGGGTATGGCGGTGGCAACCGGAGAGCGGCGGATCGTCTCCGTGCTCGTCGCGGACGTCGTCGGCTCGACCACGATCGGCGAGAAGCTCGGCCCCGAGCGCTCCAAGTTCCTGATCGACGAGGTCGTGCGGATCATGGCGGAGCAGGTGCGCCGCTTCGACGGCACCGTCGCCCAGCTCGTCGGCGACGAGCTGCTCGCGCTCTTCGGCGTCCCCGTCTCGCACGAGGACGACGCCGAGCGCGCCCTCCGCGCCGCCCTCGCCATCCAGCGGGCCATCGCCCAGTACGCGCAGGAGGTGGAGGCCGCCTACGAGGTCCCGCTCGCCGTGCGCATCGGCGTCAACACCGGCCCCGTCGTCGTCGGCCTCCAGGGAGACGGCGACGGCTACGAACCGTTCAACGCGCTCGGCGACACCGTGAACGTCGCCTCCCGCTTCCAGGAGATCGCCGAACGCGGCGGCGTCGTGATCGGGCCGACGACGAAGCGCCAGGTCGAGGCTGCCTTCGAGCTCGAGGACATGGGCGCGCAGGAGCTGAAGGGCGTCGGCCAGCCGCTCGAGACCTTCCGGGTCACGAAGGTGCTGGAGTCGGAGCCGGCCCCGCCCAGCCTGCCGCTCGTCGGCCGCGACTTCGAGCTGACCGTGCTGGAGCGCACGATGGACGCCCTCGTCGAGGGTCGCGGCGCGATCGTCTCGATCATGGGCGAGCCCGGGATCGGCAAGACGCGGCTCGTCTGGGAGGTGCGCGACCGCTACCGCGACCGCGCGCGCTTCATCGAGGCGCGCGGCGTCTCCTACGCGCAGAGCTTCCCGTACTGGCCGATTCGCGACCTGTTGCGCGAGTGGCTCGGCGTCGGCGCCTCCGCGCCGGAGGCCCGCATCCGCCTGGAGCTGAAGGCCGAGCTGGCGCACGTGCTCGGACGGGAGGAGGCGGAGGAGGCCTACCCGTTCCTGGCGAGCCTCGTCGGCCTCACGCTCGAGCCCGACGCGCAGGCCACGATCCGGGAGCTGAACCGCGAGAGCATCCAGTCGCGCACCTTCGAGGTCTTCTTCGAGCTCGTCTGCAAGCTCGCCGAGGAGGAGCCGCTCTGCCTCGTCTTCGAGGACCTGCACTGGGCCGACGAGGCGACGCTCGAGCTGATCGAGTCCATGCTCGGGATCACCGACGAGACGTCAGTCGCGCTCTTCTTCCTCTACCGCGCCGAGCGCGAGCACGGCTCGTGGCGGCTGGGCGAGCGCGCGCGCCAGCGCTACCCGCACCGCTACCGGGAGATCGAGGTCCGGCCGCTGCCGGCCGATTCCTCGCGCGTCCTCGTCTCGCACGCGGCAGACGGCGAGCTCCCGGAGTCCGTCGCCGAGCTCCTGGCCGAGCGCTCCGGCGGGAACCCGTTCTTCCTCGAGGAGGCGATCCGCGACCTGATCGAGCGGGGCGCCCTCGAGCGCCGGAACGGCGGCTGGCAGCTCGCCGTCGGCGTCGACGAGCTGGCGATCCCGGCGGCCGTGCAGGGAACGCTCCAGGCGCGGCTCGACCGGCTCGATCGGCAGACGCGCGACGTCCTCTCGCTCGCGGCCGTGATCGGGCGCACCTTCGGCCTGCCGCTCCTCGAGCGGCTCGTGCCGCGCGACGAGCTCACGCAGGCGCTCACCGAGCTCCAGCGGCTCGACCTGATCGTCGAGAAGCGCCGCCGGCCGAACCCGGAGTACCGCTTCCGCCACGGCCTCGTCCAGGAGGTCGCCTACGCGGGCCTCGTCGACTCGGCCCGCCGCAAGCTCCACAAGCGCGTCGGCGAGGCGCTGGAGGAGATCTACCGCGAGTCGCCCGAGGAGGCCTACGGGCTGCTCGCGCGCCACTTCTCGGAGGCCGAGGAGCCGGAGAAGGCGGTCGAGTACCTGCTCAAGGCCGGCGACGCGGCCCGCGCCGTCTACGCCGACCGCGAGGCGCTCGAGCACTACCGCAAGGCGCGCACGTTCCTCGCCCACCTCGGCGACGAGCGCCGCGCCCGCGACACCCTCTTCAAGATGGCGCTCGCCTACCACCTGGCCTTCGACTTCGAGAAGGCGGAGGAGATGTACGACGAGGCGTTCAGCTGCCGCGTCGGCGAGGACCCACGGCTACCGATCACTGAGTACCTCGAGACCGCGTCCGGCGGTCCCGGCGTGCTCGCGCCCGGGGAGGTGTACTCGACCGAGGCGGGCTACTTCGCCGAGCTCCTCTTCCGCGGCCTGCTCATGGTCGACTCCGAGCTGAACGTCGTGCCCGCGATGGCGGACAACTTCCGGGTCTCCTCCGACGGCCTCACGTACCTCTTCCGCATCAAGGAGGACGCGCGCTGGAGCGACGGTGAGCCGCTCACCGCCGAGGACTACGCCTACGCCTGGCGCCGCATGCGCGAGCAGGGGACCCGCACGGCCTTCCTGATGGAGGACGTCGTGACCGCCGAGGCGCTCGACGACCGCACGCTCGAGGTCCAGCTCCGCGAGCCGCGCAGCTACTTCCCGTACGTCCTCTGCTCCGCCTGGGCGTTCCCGTGGCCGAAGCACCGCTGCGAGGCGCTCGGCGACGACTGGGCGAGACCCGAAAACCTGGTCGGCAACGGCCCCTTCGTGCTCGTGGAGTACGACGACGAGCACGCCGTGCTGCGCGCCAACCCGCACTGGACGGGGGCGCGCGGGAACGTCGGCGAGATCCGCTTCTCCTTCCACTCCAAGGGCGCGGACATGGTCGAGCAGTGGCACGCCGGCCGTTTCGACCTCCTGCATGTCTACGACCCCGTGCCCGACGACGAGCCGCAGACGCTCAGCGACGTCGTCCCCGAGCTCGGGCTCCAGTACATCGGCTTCCGCGCCGACCGCGCGCCCTTCTCGAACGAGCTCGTCCGGCGGGCGTTCACACATGCGATCGACCGCGAGTTCCTCGTCTCCCACTATCCCCGCTCGGGCCTCTACCGCGCGGCCACCCGCGGCGGGGCAATCCCGCCAGCGATGCCGGCGCACTCCCACCGCGTCGGGCTCGAGTACGACCTCGAGAAGGCGCGCGAGCTCCTCGACGAGGCCGGCTATCCCGGCGGGAAGGGGCTGCCGGAGATCCGGATGGTCGTCCCGAGCTGGCTCCAGCCGGTGGAGCCGCTCGTCGAGCTGTGGAAGCCCATCGGGGCCCGCGTCGAGATCGTCACTACCAAGTGGCATGTCGACTGGGAGTTCGTCGGGAACGCGCACATGTGGTGGACGGGCTGGACGGCGGACTACCCCGACCCCGACGGCTTCTTCCGCGGCCTGCTCCTGCTCGGGCAGTGGCCGTTCTACCGCGACGACGACATCCTCGAGCTGCTCGAGCGCGCCCGCTCGCTCCGCGACCAGGGCGAGCGCATGCGCCTCTACCACGAGATCGACCACCTCTGGGTGGGCGAGCACGCGGCCATCCTCCCCGTCGCCTACCCGCGCTCGGTGCTCCTGCGCCGTCCGTGGGTCGAGGGCCTGTGGGCGAGCCCGCTCTCGCGCGCCCACCTGGACACCGTGGTGGTCGGGAAGCGCGGGCCAGCCGCCCCGCCGGCCTGAGCTCACTCCGCCAGTCGAGCGCGCGGGCGCGGCGTGCGCGCGATCGTCGTGTCTAGCCCTCTTGACAGCATCGGTGCTGTCTACTAGCCTAGACAGCATGACGCCCCTGGATCCCGCCACTCTCGGCGAGGCCCGTGACTCCCGGGACCGCATGCTCGAGGCCCAGCACGCCCTCGAGCGCGCCCGCGCCGACTACGGCCACGCGATCCGGCGCCTCCACGCCGAGGGGGGCTCGCTGCGCGAGATCGCCGAGAGCCTCGGGGTCAGCCACCAGCGCGTGCACCAGCTCGTCGAGGGGGCGGAGCGCGGCGGCGCCCGGAAGAGCCGGCGCAGGCATTTCGACTGGCCGTTCACCCGCTTCACGCGCCGGGCGCGCCAGGTGATCGTCCTGGCGCAGCAGGAAGCCCAGACGCTCGGGCATCCGCGCGCGGGCACCGAGCACCTCCTGCTCGGCCTCGCCCTCGCGGAGGACGAGTCGACGGCCTCCGTGCTCGCCGAGTCCGGCCTCACCGCCACGGCGATCCGCGAGCGCGTGGCCGCCCTGGAGCCGTCGAGCTCACGCGGCCGGCAGAGCTTCACGCGCGCCGCCAAGCGCGCTCTCGAGCGAAGCGTCAACGAGGCCAAGACGCTCGGCGACAACTACATCGGCGCCGAGCACCTCCTGCTCGGCCTCCTGGCCGACGAGCGCGCGGGCGCGGTCGCGATCGTGCGTGACCTCGGCGCCGGCCCCCAGGTGCTCAGCGCCGCCGTCCGTGAGCGGCGCGGCGCGTCCTAGCGCGAGCCAGGCTCGATCCGGAGCTGGTCCGGCGAGAACAAACGTGTCGGAGGCTCATCCGTCACCCAGGCCGATTCGAGAGCAGCGATGTATCCATGCGAGACCCAGGCGAAGACCAGGCCGAGAGGCGTGCCGTCCGGCTCCTCGGCGACTCCCTGAACCGGCAGCGGACCGTCTGGGCACGACGACGCGGGCACCGAGGAATCGACCTCCAGGTCAAGCATCGAGGGAATCCCTCCGAGTACGCGGGTGTGCGGGACCTGCGCCAGAAGCTGCGCGGCTCCCTCGAAGTCAGCGCCTTCGAGAAGCCGCCGAGGCAGCGCGTGAACGTCGCCGTGCAGCGCGTCGTCGATCATCGCAAGCCGTCGTTCCGCTCCCAGACCAGTCGGAGCCCCTCGAGGGTCAGGAACGGGTCGACGGTGTCGATCGTCTCGGCGTGCGGGGCGATCAGCTCCGCCAGGCCGCCGGTGGCGATCACGGGCGCCGTCTCGCCGATCTCGGCGCGGATGCGCCTGACGATGCCGTCCACCTGGCCGGCGAAGCCGTAGACCATGCCCGATTGGAGGCCGGCAACCGTCGTCTTCCCGATCACGGACTCGGGGGCGGAGAAGTCCACCTTCACGAGCCGTGCGGCGCGTGCGAAGAGGGCCTCCATCGAGATCTCGATCCCGGGGGCGAGCACGCCGCCTACGTACTCTCCCGCCGCGGAGACGATGTCGAAGTTCGTGGACGTCCCGAAGTCGACGACGATGCACGGCGCGCCGTAGCGCTCCCGCGCCGCGACCGCGTTGGCGATCCGGTCGGGCCCGACCTCGCGCGGGTCGTCGTAGACGATCGGGATCCCGGTCTTCGCGCCCGGGCCGAGCACGAGGAGCGGCGCCTCGGCGTAGTCGCGCGAGAACTCCTCGTAGGCGCGCACGAGCGGCGGTACCGTCGAGGAGAGGCACACGCCCGTGACGTCCGCGAAGCCGAGGTCGCGGAGCTCGAGCAGCTGCCCCACGACGACGCCGAGCTCGTCGCCGGTGCGCTCGGCCTCGGTGGCGACGCGCCAGTGCACGGCCAGCCGCTCGCCGTCGTACAGCCCGAGGACCGTCTGCGTGTTGCCGACGTCGACGGCCAGCAGCATCGTTGGCTACCCGCTTACAGCTGCTCTTCGTCGGTGCCGAGCGTCTCGCCGAGCTTCTGCGCGAGTGCCTCGGGGGTGAGCGCCGGGCCGTCGCCCTCGCCGCGCAGCTCCTCGATCGTGACGTCGCTCGACGTGTAGACCTCGGCGCGCGGGATGATCCGGGTCGGCCGGTTCTTGTCCCACACCCACACGTCCTCCATGGTCAGGTGGAAGAACGGGTAGGTCGTCTGCGGCAGCACCTTGAGCTCGTGCCGGTTGCAGAGGTAGGTCGAGTCCTGGGTGACGATGCAGTAGCGGAAGAGGCTGAAGACGGCCGAGTACTCCCGCTTCAGCCTGAGCTCGAGCTCCGCCTCGTACTCGTCGAGCTCGTCGAGGTGGGACATGCGCCTCATTGTAACGCCGAGGCGAGCATCTCCCGCACGGCGCGCCCGTCCGGCAGGCGCAATCCGGGATCCAGCTCGTGGAGCGGCTCCAGGGCGAAGCGGCGCTCGGCCAGGCGCGGATGGGGCACCGTCAGCCCGGGCTCGTCCACGACCTCGTCGCCGTAGAGCAGGAGGTCGAGGTCGAGCGCGCGTGGGCCGTAGCGCGGGCCCCTGCCGCGGACGCGCCCGAGCTCGCGCTCGACCACGAGGAGCCGATCCAGGAGCGCACCCGGCGCGAGCTCCGTGTCGAGGGCGGCGGCCCCGTTCAGGAAGCGGGGCTGGTCCGCGTACCCGACCGGGTCGGTCTCCCGCAAAGACGAGACGGCGGCGACCTCGATCCCCTGCGTCGAGGCGAGCAGCTCGATGGCGCGCCGGAGCGTCGCCTCGCGGTCGCCGAGGTTCGCCCCCAGCCCGACGTACGCCCGGGTCAAGGCCGGCTGCGCTCGACCGTCGCGGCCGTGTACTCGACGGGCACGGCGAGCCTGACCTCGGGCTTGCGCACGCGGACGCGGACGCGAGACACGGGAAACGCCGCCAGGAGGTCGTCGGCAACGGCCGCCGCCAGCGCCTCGATCAGGTTGAAGCGCCGCCCCTCGCTGATCGCCTGGATCCGGTCGACGACCTGCGTGTAGTCGACCGTGTCGGCGAGATGGTCGCTGCGGACGCCCGCGTCGTGCGCCACGAGCGTGACGTCGAAGACGAAGCGCTGCCCCTCGCGCTGCTCCTCCTCGAGGGCGCCGTGGAAGCCGCGAAGCTCGAGGCCGCGCAGGTCGATCACGACCTCGCTCACCGCGCGACCACCGCCTGCGCGGCCGCCAGCGCCTCCACGTGCTGGCGCACGTCGTGGACGCGGAAGAGGGACGCGCCGCGCTCGAAGGCGAGCACGGCGACGGCGACGCCGGCGGAGACCGGCCCCGTCAGCGCGTCCGGGTCGCCCAGGACGCGCCCGAGGAAGCGCTTGCGCGAAGCGCCGACCAGCACCGGCCGCCCGAGCGCCGCGAGCTCGTCCAGGCGCGCGAGCAGCTCGAGGTTGTGCTCCACGGTCTTGCCGAAGCCGATGCCCGGGTCGAGGCAGATGCGCTCCGCCGGGATCCCGGCGTCCACGGCGAAGGCGAGCCGCTCCTCCAGGAACGCCTTGACCTCGGAGACGACGTCGCCGTACCGAGGGTCGTCCTGCATCGTCCGCGGCTCGCCGAGCATGTGCATCAGGCAGAGGTAGGCGCCCGCGTCGGCGACGACGCCGGCCAGCTCGGGATCGGCGCGGAGCGCCGTCACGTCGTTGACCAGGACGGCGCCGAGCTCGAGGGCGCGCCGCGCGACCGCCGCCTTCGACGTGTCCACGGAGACCGGACAGCCCTGCAGCCGCTCGAGGACGGGCTCGATGCGGGCGAGCTCCTCCTCGGCCGGGACGCCCTTGGAGCCGGGCCTGGTGGACTCGCCGCCCACGTCGACGAGCGCCGCGCCCTCCTCGAGCTGGCCGAGCGCCAGGGCGACGGCCGCCTCCGGCCGGAGGAACCGCCCTCCGTCCGAGAAGGAGTCCGGCGTGACGTTGACGACGCCGACGACTGCGGGCCGGGGAAAGGCCTGCTCGAGCGGGGGTCGCACGTGGCAACCGTATCCTACGGGCGCCGTGATCGACCTCCACTCCCACATCCTCCCGGGGCTCGACGACGGCTCGCGGACGGTGGAGGACGCGCGCGAGCTCGCCCGGCGCGCGGCCGCCGACGGCGTCACGGCGATCGCGGCCACGCCGCACGTCCGCGCCGACTACCCGACCCGGCCGGAGGAGATGGAGCGCGGCGTCCTCGCGCTCCGGCAGGACTTCGTCGAGCAGCGCATCCCCGTCGAGGTCCTGCACGGCGGCGAGCTCGACCTCGTCATGCTCGGCTCCCTCGACGACGATGCCCTCCGCCGGTTCTCGCTTGCCCGCTCGGAGCGGTACCTGCTCCTGGAGTTCCCCTACACCGGCTGGCCGTCCGGGCTCGAGGAGACCGTCGCCGACCTCGGCAGGCGCGGCTTCGTCTCCGTCCTCGCCCACCCGGAGCGAAACCGCGAGGCGCAGGCGGACCCCGGGAGGCTCGCCGAGGCCGTCCGCCTCGGCGCGCTCGTCCAGCTGACGGCGGCCTCGGTGGAGGGGCGCATCGGCCGCTCCTCGCAGCGGGCCGCGCAGCGCCTGCTGGATGCCGGGCTCGCCCACGTCCTCGCCAGCGACGCGCACACGCCGGAGATCCGCGAGGCGGGCCTGGCCACTGCGGTCGAGGCCGTCGGGGACGAGAGGCTCGCCGCCTACCTGACGGTCGAGGCGCCTGGAGCGATCGTCGCCGGCGAGGCGCTCCCAGGCGCGCCGCCCCCGCGGGCACGCAGGCGGCGCCGCTTCCTGCTGCTCTAGCGTCGCTCCGCTACAGTTGGCACAGCTTCAGCGCGATGAGGCTCGCGCCCAACCGCCCTCCAGGGCTGATGGCCTCTACCCCGTCGACTCGCGTCTTCGCAGGAGGTAGAGCATGAGCCAACTCGCGCTGGCAGCCGTCCTGGCCCTCGCAATCCTCGCTGCCTCGACGATCTCGGTCGAGCTCGGGATCTCGGTCGCCCTCATCGAGCTGACGCTGGGCGTCTTCATCGGCAACGCTTTCGACGTCTCCGTACCGGAGTGGCTGAGCTTCATCGGCTCGTTCGCGGGCGTCGTCCTGGTCTTCCTCGCGGGCGCGGAAGTGGACGTCCCCCAGTTCCGCCGCGAGTGGAAGGCGAGCCTCTGGATCGGAAGTGCGTCTTTCGTCGCACCCTTTTTCGTCGTCATGGCCTTCGCCTACTGGGGCCTCGGCTGGTCGGGCGAGGCCGCCCAGATCGCCGGCATCGCCCTCTCGACGACGAGCCTCGCCGTCGTGTACGCCGTCCTGGTCGAGACGGGGCTCAACCAGACGACCATCGGCAAGCGGATCATGTCGGCGACGTTCGTGACCGACTTCGGCACGGCCGCCGCGCTCTCGATCCTCTTCATCGAGCCGAACGTCTGGATCCTCGCCTTCGCCGGGGCCTCAATCGGCCTGATCGTCGGCCTCCCCCGCCTCGCGCCGTGGTTCTTCGGCCGCTTCGGCAACCGCGTGATCGAGCCGGAGATCAAGCTCGTCTTCGCCGCGCTCTTCGTGCTCATGTGGCTCGGTGACAAGGCCGAGTCGCACGCCGTTCTGCCGGCGTTCGTGCTCGGCCTCGCGCTCTCGAGTCACTACGCGGCGCACCGGCTGGAGCAGGAGCGCCTGCGGGTGGTGGCGTTCGCCTTCCTGACGCCGTTCTTCTTCCTCAAGGGCGGGATGAACGTGTCGGTCGGCGCCCTCTGGGCGAACCTGGGGATCCTCGCGCTTCTCTTCGGAGCGAAGATGATCCCCAAGCTCGCCGCCGTCTATCCGCTTGCGCGGCGCTACTGTGCTCCGCATGCGGGCTTCACGACGCTCCTCATGTCCACCGGCCTGACGTTCGGGACGATCTCCTCGCTCTTCGGCCTCCAGGCGGGGATCATCGACGAGACGCAGTTCTCCCTGCTCGTCTCCGTCGTGGTGCTCTCGGCCATCGTCCCGACGGTGATCGCGCAGCGGTTCTTCCAGCCCTCGGCCGAGGAGGAGGCGAGGCGCGACCGGCTGACGCCTGCCACGCCCGCCTACGAGCGAGAGGGGGCCTAGGTGCCTTTCGAGAAGATCCTCGCCGCGGTCGACGGCTCGGACGCGTCGAATCGCGCATTCGGCAAGGCGCTCGAGCTCGCCCGGCTCACCGGCGCCCGCGTGACGGCCCTGGCGGTCGAGGGGCCGCTGCCCGCGTATGCGGCGACCATCGGCGAGGTGGACGAGGTCAAACGCGAGAAGGACGCCTACTTCGGAGGCCTTCTGGCCGAGACGCGGCACCGGGCGGAGGCGGCCGGCGTCGAGCTGGACGTCGACCTGCGCCCCGGCCACCCGGCGGAGCTGATCAGCCGGGTCGCGGCCGAGGTGGGAGCCGACCTGATCGTGCTCGGCCACCGCGGGCATTTCCTGCGAGACCACCTCCTCGGCTCGACCGCCGACCGGGTCGTCGAGCACGCGGACTGCCCGGTCATGATCGTCCGCTAGTGGTGCGCGAGCATCGGCGGAGAGATTGCCGAGCTTCCTCACCTCCACGCTCGGCGCTCCCGCGGCGGCGCTCGGGCTGATCGAGGGCGCTGCCGACGGTCTCGCGGGGGTCGCTCGGCTCGCCGGCGGCGCCCTTGCCGACGACCCTGAGCGCCGGCGACGGACCGCCGTCGGCGGCTACACGGCGACGGCGGTGCTCACATCGCTCATCGGCCTCGCCACCTCCGTCTGGCAGGTGGGCGTCCTCCGCACGGCTGGCTGGATCGCCCGCGGGCTGCGGGTTCCCGCGCGAAACGCGCTTCTGGCCGACCTGGTGCCGCCCTCGGCCTACGGACGTGCCTACGGCTTCGAGCGCGCGCTCGACAACCTCGGCGCCATCGGCGGGCCGCTTCTCGCCATCGCGCTCGTGGCCGCAGTCGGGGTGCGCACCGCGATCCTCCTCAGCATCGTTCCCGGCCTTCTTGCCGCGCTGGCGATCGTGGTCGCCGTCCGCGCGGCGCCCCGGCTCGACAGGCGCGAGCGGCTGCCGATCCGCGTGCGCCTGCGACCGGTGCTACAGGGACGCCTGGGCAGGACGCTCGTCGCCGTGTCGGCGTTCGAGGTCGGCAACGTGGCCGTGACGCTCCTCATCCTGCGGGCGACCGACCTGCTGAGCGTCGAGCACGGCCAGGATCGCGCCGTGACGATCGCCCTCCTCCTCTACGTCGGCTACAACACCGCGGCAGCGCTCGCAAGCGTGCCGGGAGGCCGACTGGGCGACAGGCGCGGCGCCGTCCCGGTCCTCGGTCTCGGCATCGCCGGCTTCGCTGCCGCCTACCTCACGTTTGCCCTCTCGGGGCCAGAGCTCGCCCTGTTGGCGCTCGCCTTTGCGGTCGCCGGGCTCGCGCTCGGCCTCGTCGAGACCGCGCAGCACGCCGCCGTCGCCGCGTTCGCGCCTCCCGATCTGCGCGGCTCGGCCTTCGGGCTGCTCGCCGCCGTGCAGAGCTTCGGGAACCTCGCCGCGAGCGCCGTGGCCGGCGTGCTCTGGACGGCGGTCTCCCCGCGGGCAGCCTTCCTCTACCTGGCGGGCTGGATGGTCGTCGCTCTCGCCCTCCTCCGAGAAGCGCTAGTCCCCGGCGATGAAGAAGCGCCACGTCCCGTCCGGCTCGATGCCCGCCCGCCAGCCGAGGTAGCCGCTGCCGGCGCCCGAGTAGACCGCCAGGTCGCCGAGCAGCTCGCGCTCGTAGTCCGTGAGCTCGTCCTCGGTCTTGTCGTAGGCGAACGGCCAGACGTACGTGCCCACGGAGAGCGTGTACGGGAGGCGGAGGATGCGCGCCAGGATCTCGATCGGGCTCTCGCCCGAGTCCGTCTCGACCTGCTGCCAGTACTCGATCGGGCCGCCCGGCGGCGGCTCGCCGAAGGTGTACGAGAAGCCGTCGGCCGGGATGAGCGGGCGCAGCGCCTCGTAGTCGCCGGACTCGGCCGCTTCGAGCAGGGCCGCGTGCGTCTCGGCCACCTCCGGCGGCAGCCCCACCGCCTCCGCGACGGTGTCCGTCACGGTCTCGGTCTCGGTCGCGGTCGCCGTCTCCGTGCGCGTCTCGGTCACCGAGACGGTCTCGGTCTCGCCGCCGGCGCAGGCCGCGAGCGCGACGGCGGCGGCGAGGGCCGGCAGGAGGAGGCGCAAGAGCTAGTTGGCGCCCTCGGGCTCGGGCGGAGGCTGCATCGTCGCGCCCGGGAGCGGGAAGGGGCGCGGCTTGGGCTCCGTCCGCGGCTTCTTCTCAGCTTCGTCCTCCGCCGCCGGCGCCTGCTCGTCCTCGGGAAAGACGCTCTCGGGCGCCTCGCCGGCGAGCAGCCGCTCGAACTGGTCCTTGTCGATCGTCTCGCGCTCGATCAGGAGCTCGGAGAGGGTGTGCAGCGCCTCCATGTGCTCGGCCAGCACCTTGCGGGCGCGGTCGTGGGCCTCCTCGATCACGCGGCGGATCTCGTCGTCGATCTCGCGGGCGATCTCCTCCGAGTAGTCGGGCTCGGCACCCATCTCGCGGCCGAGGAACGGCTGGTCGTGGTTCCGGCCGAGCAGGCGCGGGCCGAGCTTCTCGCTCATGCCGTAGCGCATGACCATGTGCTTGGCCGTGGCGGTGACCTTCTCGATGTCGTTCGCGGCGCCTGTCGTCACCTCGTGGAACACGAGCTCCTCTGCCGCGCGGCCCCCGAGGGTCATGGCCATCTGGTCCATGAGCGCGGACTTGGTCGTGAGGAACTTGTCCTCGGCCGGGAGCGAGATCGTGTAGCCGAGCGCCTGGCCGCGGCTGATGATCGAGATCTTGTGAACGGCGTCGCAGTTCGGCAGGTGGTGGCCGACGAGGGCGTGGCCCATCTCGTGGTACGCCGTCACCTTGCGCTCGTGCTCGGAGAGGAGCCGCGTCTTCTTCTCCGGACCGGCGATGACGCGCATGATCCCTTCCTCGAGCTCGAGGTCGCCGATCGTCTTCTTGCCGTGGCGCGCCGCGAGGAGAGCTGCCTCGTTGACGAGGTTCGCCAGGTCGGCGCCGGTGAAGCCGGGCGTCCCGGCGGCGAGCGTGTCGAGATCGATGGCGTTGTCGAGCGGCTTGCCCTTGGTGTGCACCTCGAGGATCTTCCGGCGGCCGTTCCGGTCGGGGCGGTCGACGACGATCTGGCGGTCGAAGCGCCCGGGCCGCAGGAGCGCCGGGTCGAGGATGTCCGGCCGGTTGGTGGCGGCGATGAGGATGATGTTGTCCTTCATCTCGAAGCCGTCCATCTCGACGAGGAGCTGGTTCAAGGTCTGCTCGCGCTCGTCGTGGCCGCCTCCGAGGCCGGCGCCGCGGTGGCGGCCGACGGCGTCGATCTCGTCCATGAAGATGATGCAGGGGCTCGCCTGCTTGGCCTGCTCGAAGAGGTCGCGCACGCGCGAGGCGCCGACGCCGACGAACATCTCGACGAAGTCGGAGCCGGAGATGGAGAAGAACGGCACGCCGGCCTCACCGGCGACGGAGCGCGCGAGCAGCGTCTTGCCGGTTCCGGGAGGCCCGTAGAGAAGCACGCCCTTGGGGATGCGCGCGCCGAGCGCCTGGAACTTCTTCGGGTTCTCGAGGAACTCCTTGATCTCGTGCAGCTCCTCGACCGCCTCGTCCACGCCGGCCACGTCCTTGAAGGTGATCTTCGGCGAGTCGGGCGCCATGCGCTTGGCGCGGCTCTTGCCGAAGCTCATCACCTTCGAGCCGCCGCCCTGCATCTGGTTCATCAGGAAGATCCAGAAGCCGAGGAAGAGCGCGAACGGGAGCAGGTAGGTGAGGAACGACCACCAGGGGTTCGAACCGGTCCCCTTCGAGTCGAACGCCACCCCCTTCTCCTCGAGGAGATTCTGGAACTCGATCTGCGCCTCGTTGCTCGGGTAGTTGACCTTGAACGTGGTCGCGTCCCCGGACTCGCCCGCCTTCTGCGTGGCCTCGATCGACTGCCCCTTCGGGCTGAAGACGATCTCCTCGAAGGTCTCCGGGTTCGCCCGAACCTGGTCGATCAGCTGGCTGTACGTGATCTTCTCGGGCTCCTCGGACCGCGGGAGCAGGGTCTGCGACGCCAGGTAGACGAGCAGGACGATGACGATCAGTGGAAAGAGTGCGCTGCGGAGAAAACGGCTCAAAAGAAAGGACCTCGGGCCTGATTAGAGGGTAGCAGTCTCCTATTCGGCGTCAGCGCGCCGACGGATGAGGATTTCGCTACGAAAGCTCCTCCGCCTGCGCGGCCAGCTCGTCCCTCAGCACGCCCACGAACGGGAGATTGCGGTATCGCTCGGCGAAGTCGAGGCCGTAGCCGATCACGAACCTGTTGGGGATCTCGAAGCCGGTGTAGCGGCAGTGGATGTCGATCTCGCGGCGCGCGGGCTTCGTCAGGAGCGCGCAGATCTCGAGCGACGCCGGCTCGCGGGCGTCGAGGTTGCGCAGCAGGTAGGAGAGGGTGAGCCCCGAGTCGATGATGTCCTCGACAACGAGGACGTTCCTTCCCTCGATGGACATGTCGAGGTCCTTGAGGATCCTGACGACGCCGGAGGAGTCGACGCCGGCGCCGTAGCTCGAGATGGCCATGAAGTCCACCTCGCAGGGGATGTCGATCCGCCGCATGAGGTCGGCCATGAAGAAGACGGCGCCCTTGAGGACGCCGACGAGCAGGAGATCGCGGCCGCGGTAGTCCTCGCTGATCTCGGCCCCGAGCTCCGCGATCCGGCCCTGGAGCGTCTCCTCGTCGATGAGGATCTCCGAGACGGCCGCGGTGAGCTCGTTGACGGAGCTCATAGGCCAACCTGTGGCCTATGAGCATGGGGAGGGTGTGTGAGGGAACCGGGAGGTTCCCTCACAGTCTCAAAGAAGGGGGTCCGTGGGGGAAACATGATTTCCCCCACGGGAGCGAGCCGAAGGCGAGGGACGCTCACGCGCACTCCCCGGTGACGGCGCCCTCGTAGCCCGGCGCCTCGGCGATGCCGGGGACGGCGACGACCTCCTCGCCGCGAACGACGAGCGGCCAGGCCTCGCGCTCGGAGCGGGGGACCTTGGCGTCCACGAAGACGTCCTGCACCTTCTTGCCGTGGCCCGCGAGCCGGTCGCCGGCCCGCCAGCCGCGGACGTGCAGGCCCGGGCGCGTCGATTCGAGCGTCCAGCGGCCCCAGCGCACCCGCCCCTCGAGCGGCACGGGCCCGCGCTCGAGCCAGACGCTCTCGTACTCCCTCACCGCCACGCGGCCGTCCCCCAGGTCGAGACGCTTCGATCCCTCACGAGAGGCGAGCAACTCTAACACCGCCCGCTCGACCGGTCGCGGCAGCCGACCACCGTCTTCGAGGGCGGCGAGGAGGTTGCGCTCCGCGGCCGGGTGGAGGCGCCTGAGCGCCGGCAGGATCTCGGCGCGGATGAGCCCCCGCGCCGTGTCGGGGTTGGTGGAGTCGACCCGGAACTCGAGGCCCTCCGCGCGGCAGTAGGCCTCGGTCTCCTCGCGCCAGACGGTCAGGAGCGGGCGGACGACCCCGTCCTCGCGGCGGACGCGGATCCCGCTCGTCGTCCCGCTCGAGGCGAGGCGGTAGAGGATCGTCTCCACCTGGTCGGAGGCGGTGTGACCCGTCGCGCGGAGCGGCCCGGCGGTCGCCGCGTAGCGCAGGTCGCGCAGCTCGGCCTCCGTTCCGCGGCCGGTCGGCGGCGCGTGGACGATCCTGGCGCCCAGCCGCGCCGCGCAGAAGCGCGAGTCGGCCTCGGACTCCTCGCCGCGGAGCCCGTGGTTCACGTGGATTGCCGACGCCCGGTAGCCGAGCGTGCGGAGCGCGTGCCTGAGACAGGTCGAGTCGGCGCCGCCTGAGACCAGGCAGGCGACCTGGCCGCCGGAGGGGATCAGGTCGTGCCGGCGGACGTGCTCCTCGATCCGCGCGCGCAGCGCGACGACGTCCATGAGCCCGATCGTAGTCCCAGCGGCCGCGCAGCGGCAAAGGCTGGGACAGGGAGGAAGGAGCAGCGAGGCTGCTGCTTCCGTTCACAATCCTCAGGGCGGCGAAGCCGCGTGGGCGGCTGACTATGGCCGCTCAGAGCAGCGGCGCGACGTCGCACCCTTCGCGCTGCAGGGCCGGCTGCGCCTGCGCCAGGACGTCCCTGGCGAAGTTCGCGAGCCCGTACGCCCGGTACATGCGCTCGCCGGGGTCCTTGCCTTCCGCATGCAGGGTCACCGCCTCTCCGTACTCCGTGAACATGGCGTCGAGGTACTTCTGGGCCTGCCGGAGAGCCGGATCCTTCGGCTCCGTCCGGCCCACGCGGGCGGCGGCGTCGAACGCCTCGAGCGCGATCTCCTCCGCCCCGATCGAGCCGGAGCGGAACCCGTCCGCGAGCTCGTCGAACGCGGTCACGTCGACCATCGCCGTCTGGATGAACTTCTGGTCGGTGGCGACGCAGGAGTGCGCGAGTGGTTCCCCCGATCCGCCGCAGCCGGCCAGGATCGCGAGGGAGAGCGCTGCCGCAGTGAGGCTGACCCTCAGCAACTCGCCACGAATGAAAGTCCGCGATCCGAGGCGGCGCAATCACCCTTTTCGGGACGTTCCTACCCGAAGATGAGGCTGCGGTAGGTGATCGTGCGGCGCATGCGGATCGAGTCGTAGAGCGCGATCGCCGGCGCGTTCTCGGGCCTGACGAACAGGCAGACGGCGGGCGTCGTCTCGAGGAGGAGGCGGCAGAGGTCGGCGAGGCCGCGCTTCCCGTAGCCCTGCCCGCGGAGCTCGGGCTCGACCCAGACCTGCTGGAGCTGCACGGCGCCGGGCGTCCACGCCGAGGCCTCCGCCTTGAAGAGGATGCGCCCGTCCTCGCTCCAGAGCCAGCTGCGGCCCTCCTCGATCTGCGCGCGCGTCCGCCACTCGAAGAGCGCGGGATCGCGGGCGTAGGCGTCGACCCCGACCTCCTCCCGGTAGGCGGCGGCAGCCGCGACCACGAGCGGGCCGAGGTCGTCGGGCCGAGCCGGCCGCAGGCCGCTCCGCCCGCTCGGCGGCGGCTCGTCGAGCACGTAGACGGGCTGCCCGGGCCGGTCGTCGAGAGGCTCGCGGAAGGCGCTCCGGACGAGATCCCAGAGCTCGGTCACCGCCCCCTCTTCGCCGACGACCATGCGCGGGTCGCTGCCGGCGACGAGCTCCGCGAACGCGGCGCAGCCGGGGCCCGAGGGGACGAGGTTGGCGCCGTGGTGCAGGAGCGCGGTCAGCCGCCCGCCCTCGCGGACGCCCGCGAAACGTCCGAGCCCGCGGCGGGCGACGTCCTCGAGAAACACGCGCTCGATCGGATCCTCCGCGCAGAACGCCAGGATCTGGGAATGCCGAGGGCGCTTGACCAGGCGCGCCATGCCCGGGGACGATACCCCCATGCCTATTCACGTTCGTGCAGAACCCGGCGACTACGCCGAGGCGTGCCTCCTCCCCGGCGACCCGCTCCGGGCGAAGTACGTGGCCGAGACCTTCCTCGAGGACGTCCAGCAGCGGAACTGGGAGCGCGGGATGCTCGGCTACACGGGAACGTTTCGCGGCAAGCCCGTCTCCGTCCAGGCGACGGGCATGGGCTGCCCCTCGGCGGCGATCGTCATCGAGGAGCTCCACATGCTCGGCGTCAGGCGGATGCTCCGCATCGGCACCTGCGGCGGCCTCCAGCCGGATCTCCAGCTCGGCCAGCTGATCGTGGCGATCTCCGCGGTGCCGGCCGACTCGACCGCGCTCCACATCGCCGGCGAGATCCACGCGCCGACGGCCGACTGGGGCCTCGTCCACTCCGCCGTCCACGCGGCCAAGGAGCTGGGGAAGCCGGTGCGCGTCGGGCCGATCGTCTCCAGCGACGTCTTCTACAACTCCGACGACGGGCAGTACCAGCGCTGGTCCGACCGCGGCGTTCTCGCCGTGGAAATGGAGGCGGCCGTCCTCTTCACGCTCGGCGCGCTCCGCAAGGTCGCGGCCGGGTGCCTGCTCACCGTGAGCGACGTCGTGGTCGAGGGCGAGTTCGTGCGCATCACGGACGAGGAGATGAAGGCGGCCGTCGACCAGATGACCGAGCTCGCCCTGGCGGTCGCGACGGACGACCACTAGTGGAAGACGTCGTCTTCGTCGTCAACCCGGCCTCGGCGAACGGGTCGACGCGCAGGCGCTGGCCGGAGATCGCCCACCGGGCGGCCGAGCTCGGGCTCAGCGGCGAGTCGCTCCTGAGCGAGCGGCGGGGCCACGCGGCCGAGCTGGCGCGGCGGGCCGCGGAGGACGGCGCCCGCCTGGTCGTCGCGGTCGGGGGAGACGGAACGGTGAACGAGGTCGCCAACGGCCTCCTTGCCGTGGAGGGCGAGCGGCCGGAGCTCGCCGTGATCCCCCGCGGGACCGGAACCGACTTCGTCCGCCACTTCCGCATTCCGACGAAGCTGGAGGGCGCGGTGCGGGTCGCGCTCTCCGGCACGGCGCGGACGATCGACGCCGGCCGCATCGGCTACCGGAGCTGGGCGGGCGAGGACGCCGAGGCATTCTTCGTCAACAGCGCCAGCGCGGGCATGAGCGGTGCCGTGGCGCAGCGGGCGAACTCGTCCTCGAAGGCGCTCGGCGGCAAGGCGTCCTTCCTGTACGCGACCCTGGCCGTCTTCGCGTGCTGGCATGCGAGCGAGATGGAGGTCGAGGTCGACGAGGAGCGGCGCTCGGGGCTCCTGTACGACGCGATCGTCGCCAACTGCCGCTACCTCGGCGGCGGCATGGCCATGACCCCGGACGCCGAGCCGGACGACGGGCTCCTCGACGTCCTCCTGATCGGCGACATCACGCGCCTCGACCTCGCGCTCACGCTCCCGAAGGTCTACCGGGGGACGCACCTCCCGCATCCCAAGGCCGAGGCGCTGCGCGGGCGCCGGGTGGCAGTGCGAGCGGCCACGCCCCTCCCGGTCGAGCTGGACGGCGAGCAGCCGGGCACGACGCCGGCGACGTTCGAGATCGTGCCGACCGCGCTTCGGCTGCGGGTTCCCGCCTAGCCGGCCGTCGTCCCGCCGGACCCGGCTCCGCGGCTGGTGCCGCCGCCGACAGCGCGGCCGGGCGAGGGCGACGGCGAGGGCGTCTTCTCGGCCGGCGTCTTCGCGGCCGCGCTCGCGCGGGGCTTCGCCGCCGGCTTTGGCTTCGGCTTCGGCTTCGAGTCCGCTTCGAGCTTCGCGAGGCGCTTCTCGAGCCGCTCCACGTGACGGCGGAGGTCCTTGAGCTCGTCCGCGACCGCGAGCCCGACCTGGCCGGCGGCGCGCTTGGCGCCCTCGTCGAGCTTCCCCTTGGCCGACATCGCCCTGGCCATGGCCTCGGTGATGCGCTCGTTCTTGCCGAGCTCATCCACGAGCCGTGTGATCGTCTCCTCCCCGGCCTTCGAAAGGCGGCCCAGCGTCCCCGCGTCGGTCTCCTTCGCCTTCTTCTTCTTGGCCATGCGGCCCTCCCGGTTCGGTTCGTGCCCGGACGATACCGGGAGCGCCGACCGCTACGCCTGAGGGCGGCGGAGCCCCGAGAGTCCGCGCCAGCCGGCGAGCCGCCCGGCGACGAACGCGAGCGCGAGCAAAAGGAGGAGCGGCGCGATCGTGGCCGCTGCGACGAACATCCAGCCGACGACCGTGACGAAGCCCGTGCCCGCGTCGCGCCAGGCGTCGACGATCCCCCAGCCGCCGCCGTCGCCGGCCTCCTCGGCCTCGACCTGGCGCTCGCGGACGTCGAGGGAGATCGTGGCGAACGCGACCTGGTCCTCGAGGTAGCCGAGCCGGCCGCGTGCCTGCTCGAGCTCGAGCTGGACCCGGTTGAGCTCGGACTGGACGGCCAGCGCCTCCGCGACGGTGTCCGCCTGCTCGAGGAAGCCGAGGAGCTGCGCCTCGACGGCCTCGAGGTGCCGGATGCGGGCCTGGAGGTCGACGAGCTCCTGCGAGACGTCCGAGCCCGCTTCCTCCTGGGCCTCCACACGGCCGAGGCCGGCGAGCTGCTCCAGCACGCGCGCGTACGCGCGCTCGGGGACGCGGACGACCAGCGTGCCCCGGACGAGGCGCTTCTCCTCGCCCTGCGAGGCGCTCGAGCTGACGACGAAGCCGCCCGCGCCGGTGGCGATCGTGCGGGCGCGCTGGATCGCGGAGTCGAACTCGTTCCGCGGCACCGAGAGCGAGAGCGACGCGGTCTGGACGATGCTGGGCCCGACGGCCGGAACGGAGCCGCCGCCCTGGGAGGGCTGCGAGACCGCGACCGCCTCGTCGCCCGGGGCCGCCTCGCCGCCGCCGGCCTCGGCGGATTCCTCGGCGACGGTCGGCGCGGCCTCCATGGCCGCGCCCGCATCACCCTCGTCGTCGTCCCCGGACGAGCACCCGAGGGCGCCGAGAGCCAGCGCCGCCACGAGCCCGATCACGATCACCTTCCGCATCCTGACCTCCTTGGTCTCGGTTGCTAGGACGGGAGGCGGGGTGCGAAAGTTCCGCGATCCATGGACGGGTTCCGCTTCTCCACCGACCTGAGCGTCCGCTTCAGCGAGACCGACGCACAGGGCGTCGTGCACAACGCGGTCTACCTCGTCTGGTTCGAGATCGCCCGCATCGCCTATCTGGCGCAGTTCGATGGCGGCTATCAGGGACTCGTCGAGCAGGGCGTCGACGCGACCACCACGGAGGCGCAGGTCCGCTACCTCGACGGCACGCGCTTCGGCGACGAGCTGCGGATCCACGTGCGCGCGACCGACCTCCGGGGTGCGCGCTTCCGCTTCGAGTACGCGATCGAGCGGACGAGCGAGCCGGGCGGCGTCGTGGCCGACGGCTGGACGGCTCACGCCTGCGTGAACGCAGAGACTCTGCGCCCGACGCGCATGCCGGCCTGGCTCGCCGAGGCGATCGCCGGAATCGAGGGCTAGCGGCGCCGGCCGTCGCCGGTGCCGGGCCCCGTCGTCGTCGTCGGCGTGGTCTCCTGCCTGGGCGGCGGCGTCTCTTCACGCGGCGGCACGACCGGTTCGGGCCGCGGCTTCGTCCCGTAGCGGACGATCCTGGCCTCGTAGCGGTAGTGCGTGTACCAGGTCTCGCGGGCGATCACCTCGTCGCCCTGGTAGACGATCCGCTCGACCCGGATCTCCTGCGACGGCTCGCCCGCGAAGTCGACGACCCGCTCGCCCTCGTAGAGCGTCGGGTCGGGCTCGCGCTCGGTCTTCGGCCGACCGGTCACCTTCAGCTCCCCGGCGACGCTCTCCACCCGCCGCTCCGGCCCCCCGCCGAGGAGGCGGACGAGGATGCCGCTCTCGTCGTACGAGGCCTTGAGCACGATCCAGCGCGGCGTGTCGTTGACGAGCTTCAGGTCGACGTCCGGGTAGTTCACCGTCGCGTCGCGCCCGTCCGGGTAGCGGCTGATGTAGAGCGCGTGCGGGCGGCGCTCGGCGATCTCGATCCCGGCCTCCCAGGCCGCGTTGAAGACCGTGGTCGCCACCTGCGACACACCGCCGCCGATGCCCTCCTCGTACTTCCCGTCCATGATCACCGGCGCGGAGCGAAAGCCGCGCTCGGCCGTGCGCGGGCCGACGAACTCGTTGAACGACCAGGTCGCCCCCGGCGCGATGCGGGCACCGTCGAGGATCTCGATGGAGAGCTGCAGGTTGTTGATCCGGTCGGCGGTGCCCGCGTAGAGGGTGGCGTAGGAGGCGAGCTGCCGCTCGACGCGGAGCGCCCGTGCCTGGGCGGTCGTCATGCGCGGCTCGAACCTGGCGACGACGACGACGGCCGTGCGGTCGTCGACGCGCGAGGCGGCCTGCAGGAGCGCGGCCGAGGTGGCCGCGACGTTGAGCTCGCGGCCGGGGCGGGACGGGACGATGCGCACACGCCCGTTCGGGCGGACGGCGAAGTCGGCGTTGCGCGGGGGCCGGGCGAGGCCGCGGCCGAGGTTCTCGAAGCGGGCGGCGGCCGCCTCCGGCTCGACCCGCAGGCGCGTGGCGCCGTCGGCCGGAAGCTGAAGGAGCCCGATCATCTCTTGCGGGTCGACGCTGAACGCCGCCCCGCCGTGCGTCAGGCGAACCGGCGCCGAGAGCACGGTGCGGAGCTGCCTGGCCACCGGCGCGAGCGTGTCGCTCGTGACCTCGGGTGGATCCACGACGACCGGGAGCGGCGTCGGCTCCCGCTCGAACCCGGCGAGGGCCGTCACGACGAGCGCGCCGGCGGCCACCCGGTCGAGCTCCCGGCCGGCGACGGCCGGCACGATCTCGGGCTCCCGGCCGGAGAGGACGAGGGCGGCCTGGCTCGGGACGCGGTCGACCCTGGCGACCATGCGCTCGAGCCGCTCGGCGAGCGCGGCCCGAAACGCGGTTGCCTCGGGCTGGACCTCCGCACCGCCCAGACGGAGCCAGACGCGCTTGAGGCCGCGCAGCGGGAAGGGTGCGTCACTTCGCTCGACCGCAGCCTCGGCCGCCGCCGCCCAGTCCACCCGGACGTCGAGCGCCTCGGGGCGAACGCTGAACCGCTCCTCGTCCGCGGTGAAGAGGACGGGCTTGTCCGCGTAGCGCCCGGCGATCGCCTCGAGCTTCGCCTGCGCCTCCTCCGCCGTGAGGCCGCCGACGTTGACGCCCTGGATCGAGACCCCCGCGGCGATGCGGCTCGGCGAGCCGGCGAGGACGATGCCTGCCGCGACCGCGAGGACGACGAGCGCCGCCGCGGCTCCGAGGAAAACCTTGCCGATGCGGACCAGACGGGCACGCCCGCTTCGGGTGCGGGCACGACGTTCCCTCCGGACGGGGCGACCTCCAGCCTCGGCGCGCAAGGCGTCCGAGTCTACCAATGTCACGGAGCCGTCAGGCCGAGCGATTCGCGGAAGCGGAGGACCCTGCGGACCGCCTCGTCCAGGAGGCCGCGGCGGGCGAGCGGGACGAGCGCCCGGATGGCCTTGCCGGCGTCGTCGGCGCTCGTGAAGAGGAGCAGGTCGGCGCCCGCGAGCGCGGCTCTGCGGGCCCATCTCACCGGCCACGGGCCGCGCGTGATCCCGAGCGAGTCCGTGATCGCGACCCCTTCGAAGCCGAGCTCTCTCAGGAGGCGGTAGACGCCCGGCGCGGTGACCCCTCGCCGCCCGCTGAAGCGCGGGTACACGGCGTGGCTCACCATCAGGCAGCGCGCGCCCTGCCTGACGGCGGCCCGAAAGGCACGGAGCTCGGCGGGAAGGACGCGGGCCGGGACGAACCGGCGCTCGTCCGTCGAGATCGGCGCCGAGCCGAGCCCCGGGAAGTGCTTCGGGCACGCGGCGACGCCTCCCCGCTCAAGCCCGCGGGCGAAGGCGAGGCCGAGTCTCGGCCGGGCGAAGTGGCGGGGGCCGAGCGGGCCGGCGACGTCGAGGACGGGCGCGAGGTCGACGTGGACGCCGGCGGCGCGGAGGGCACGGCCGGTCGCCCGGCCCGCGGCCGCCGCCCCTGCCGCCGTCGCGTAGTCGCGGGCGTCCTCGGCCGGGGGCAGGCCGGGGAAGGCGCGGACGCCTCCGCCCTCCTGGTCGACGAAGACGAGCGCGCCCCGCGGGCGTGGCTCGCCGGTGTTCCAGGGGCGCACGAGGACGCCGGCGACGCCGCGGGGCGCGGGGAGGCCGGAGACGACGACGAGCGCTGCCTTCTGTCGCGCCGTCAGGCCGGCGAGCTCGTCGGCGGGGGCGGGCGCAGGCGCCGGGGCGGGCGCCGTCGCCAGGGCGATCGCCACCGGGATGAGCGCGCCGAGCCCCAAAGGCTACGGCGGCGGCCGCAAGGTCACGCGCACCCGGCCGATCCAGACGAGCGAGCCGCCGCGACCGCCGCGAGGAGGACGAGTGCGCCCATCCGCATGCCGTGAGGAAACCACCTCGGGCCCGTGGCGGCAAGCGCCCGCACGTACACTTGCCGGCATGGATTTCGACCTGACGCCCGAGCAGCGCGAGGTGCAGGCCACCGTCCGCCAGTTCGTGGACGAGCGCGTGCTGCCGAACGCGATCGAGAACGACATCAACCACCACCTCGACCTGGGCGTGATCGAGGGCATGGCCGAATTGGGGCTCCTCGGCATCGTCATCCCCGAGGAGTACGGCGGCGCAGGAATGGACTACGTCTGCGAGGCACTCTCCTGCGAGGAGATCGAGCGCGGCGAAGCCGCCTTCCGGACGCTGATCTCCGTCCACGTCGGCCTCAACTCGCTCAGCCTCCTCCGCTACGCGAGCGAGGAGCAGAAGCAGCGCTACCTCGCCCCCCAGGCCCGCGGCGAGAAGATCGCCTGCTTCGGCCTGACCGAGCCCGCCGCCGGCTCCGACGTCGCCGCGATGCTGACGAACGCGCGCCGCGACGGCGACCGCTACGTCCTGAACGGCCAGAAGAACTGGATCTCGTACGCCTCGGTCGCCGACCACGCGCTCGTCTTCGCCAAGACGGACCCGGCGGCCAAGCACAAGGGGATCTCGGCCTTCATCGTCGAGCGCGAGTGGCCCGGCGTCACGACGGCGGACACCGAGCACAAGCTCGGCGTCTGGGCCGGCTCCACGGGTGAGCTCTTCTTCGAAGACGTTGAGGTGCCCGCCGAGAACCTCGTCGGCGAGGAGGGCCAGGGCTTCGAGATCGCCATGTACGGGCTCGACCAGGGACGCTTCACCGTCGCGGCCGGCGCGCTGGGCGTCATCCGCGCCTGCCTCGAGCGCTCGGTCGAGTACGCGCGCGAGCGCGAGACCTTCGGCAAGCCGATCGGCAAGAACCAGTTCGTGCAGGACCTGATCGCGCAGATGGTGCTCGACTACGAGACGTCGAAGCTCCTCGTCATGCAGGCCGCCTGGCTAAAGGACAGGGGTGTCCGCAACACGCGCGAGACGAGCCTGGCCAAGTGGCACGCGACCGAGTCGGCCTTCAAGGCGGCGCACAACGCCATCCAGGTGCACGGCGCTTACGGCTACTCGGCGGAATACGGCATCGAGCGGTACTTCCGGAACGCTCGCGCGCCCATCATCTACGAGGGCACGACCCAGATCCACAAGATGATGCAGGCCGAGCACGCCCTCGGCTGGCGCAACCTGAACGGGCGCGACGGCGACGTCTCCCCGATCGCATCGTGGGCACCCGCGCTCTTGGCCCGGTCGCGCTAGCCGTCGTCGCGGCGGCGCTCGTCCTCTCCCTCCCGGCCCCCGCCGAGCCGCCCACCGGCGGGACGTTCACCCCGGGCACGAGCCTCGCCGGGGTCGAGCTCGGCCTGACCCGCTCCGAGGTGCTGGAGGCCTGGGGCACGCGCCACGGCGTTTGCCGCGACTGCGTCGAGACGACGTGGTACTTCAACGAGCAGCCGTTCCAGCCGCAGGGCATGGGCGCCGTCTTCGAGGAGGGCCGCGTCGTCCACGCCTTCACGGTGTGGCAGCCGGAGGGCTGGTCGACGCCGGAGGGCCTCGAGCTCGGAACTCCGGCCGGCGAGATCGGCGCGACCTACGGCGAGCTGGCGGAGATCGACTGCGGCCACTACTCCGCGCTCGTCGACAACGCGCCGGTGGCGACGAGCACGTTCTACGTCTACGAGGACGAAGTCTGGGGCTTCGGCCTACTCGAGCGCGGCCGCACTCCCTGCCTCTAGGAGTTGGGACCGAGAAGGGCGGGCAAGGCCAGCAGCGTCGGCAGCGCGTCGTCCCGCTCCGGGAAGCGTCCCTCGCGGTCGACGAGGTAGGCCCGCATGCCGAGCGCACGGGCCCCCTCGACGTCGTCGAGCGGCGAGTCGCCGACCATGACCGCGGCCCCGGGCTCGACGCCCAGGAGCTCGAGCGCGGCGAGGAAGATCGTCGGGCTCGGCTTCACCTTGCCGTGGACCCCCGACGAGATCCAGCCGTCCACGTCCAGCGAGAAGTGCTCCACGAAGGCGGTCAGGTCGCGGCTCGTGTTCGAGACCAGGCCGACCCGGCGGCCCGACTCGCGCAGCGCGGCGAGCACGGGGAGCACGTCCTCGTAGAGCTCGAAGTTGGCCGAGTGGAGCCAGCCGGCCGTGATTGCCTCGGCGACCCCGCGGATCCCCGGCCCCTCGCCTCCCATTCCGCGCACGATGTCCTCCGTGAAGCGGACCCAGACCTCCTCGTCGTGCTCGAGCTCAGGGTGGTGCTCGAGATCCTCGACCGCGGCCGCGCGCGCCGCGTCGTAGCGCTCGGGGACGAGCGTGAGCCCGTGGTGGGCACCGGCGGCCCGATAGCCCTCCGGCCCGAGCAGCGGGCCCGGCTTGGCCAGCGTGAAGTCGACGTCGAAGAGAACAGCCTCGACGTGGCCCGGCGCTACACGCCCGCGGGCCACGTGTACGCGGCCGGCTGGCGGTTGGCCAGCGCGGGCAGGCTGCTCCGGATCCGCTCCATGTGCGCCCGGTCGAGCTCGGCCGAGATGACGCCGTCCTCGTCGGGCGCCTGGGCGAGGACGACGCCCCAGGGGTCGACGATGGAGCTGCGGCCGTAGGAGGTTTTGCCCGCGACGACGCCCCACTGGTTGGCGGCGGCGACGTAGCACTGGTTTTCGACCGCGCGAGCGCGCAGGAGGAGCTCCCAGTGGTCCTTGCCGGTGTGGAGCGTGAAGGCCGCCGGCACGGTGATCAGCTCGGCGCCCTCGACGGCGAGGATCCGGTACAGCTCGGGGAAGCGCAGGTCGTAGCAGACGGTCAGCCCGAGCCTCCAGCCCTCGACCTCGCAGCTCGCCAGCCCGTCGCCGGGCTCTTCGCTGTCGGACTCGCGGTAGAGGACGCCGCCGACCTCGACGTCGAACATGTGGATCTTGCGGTAGACGCCGGCGAGCTCCCCCTCGGGGTCGAAGACGGCGCAGGTGTTCGAGAGCTTCTCGCGGCCCTCGCGGCGCTCGACGATCGAGCCGCCGACGAGCGTGATCCCGTGCGTCCGCGCCCAGCTGCTCATCGCCGCGACCGTCTCGCCGCCGTCGAGCGGCTCGGCCACGTCGAGGAGGATCTCGTGGTTCCCGAGGCCGTTCCACTTCTCCGGGAGGAGGACGAGGTCGGCGCCGGTCGCCGCCGCCCGCGCCACGAGCGGCTCCATGCGCTCGAGGTTCTCCGCCTTCGAGGGCGAGGAGTTCAGCTGGACGCAGGCGACGCGCAGACGATCGGCCATGGGCCGAAGGATAGCCTTCGGGCGTGGCCAGGACCCCCGCGGAGATCCTCGCCGGCGCGCGGACGATCGCGCTCGTCGGCGCCTCGCCCCGGCCGGAGCGGCCGAGCAACTCGGTCATGGGCTACCTCCTCCGTGCCGGCTACCGCGTGATTCCGGTGCGGCCGGTCGGCCCGCCCGAGATCCACGGGCAGCGCCGGGTCGCCTCCCTGGGGGAGATCGAGGAGCCGATCGACCTGGTCGACGTCTTCCGCCGCTCGGAGTTCTGCGCGGACGTGGCCCGCCAGGCCGTCGCGGCGGGAGCGGGCGCGCTGTGGCTCCAGCTCGGCGTCGTCTCCGCGGAGGCACGGGCGATCGCCGAGGAAGCCGGCCTCGACTACGTCGAGGACGAGTGCACGGCCATCGTCCACCGGCAGCTCCCCTAGATCTACTATCCGATCGTGCCGAAACGCACGGTCGGCCGTGTGATCCTCGGCGCGATGCTGATTGTCATCGCCGCCGGCGTCTACGGCGGCTGGCGTCTCTCCAAGTGGTCAGAGGGACCCAATCCAACGGCCGAGGTTAGGCCTGGTTCGCCGCGCGCGGAGAGGCGGTCACGCTCGAGTCCTGCGTCTACCAGGAGCTCGATTCCGTGGTCGACTTCCACAACTGCGTACTCCGCACCGACGATGTCGAGGTCCTGGCGTGGTACGGCGTAAGCGCGCCGGCGAGTGAGATCGCCGTCTGCTTCTCAGTGCCCCGTGCGGCCGTGCTCGGCTATCGCAGCGACCATGATCCGCAGCGCGAGAACCTGCAAGGCTCGAGCGGCGACTGCCTCGGACGAAACGCAGGCGCCAGCTGGGCCGGCGCTTCGGACCGGTCCCCGACCCAGCGAACGGAGGGCCGCCGAAGCGGCCCTCCTCGCAGTCGCCGCTAGGCCGACGAGTGGCTCGTGCTGCCCGCCCGGCGCGCGCTGCGCCCAGCCGGGGCAGCCGACGTGTAGACGGCCGCGAAGCCGTCCCGCCAGGTCGGGTACCGCAGCGCCCAGCCGAGCTCGCGCTTGGCCTTCGCGTTGGAGGCGCCGCGAGCCTCGGTTCCCATCATCACCGCGCCCTCGCCCGCGACCAACCGTGCGAGCCAGCGCGGGAAGTGGCGCGGCGGCTTGGCGCCGAGCGCATCCGCCGCCACGGGCAGCCACTCGCGCACCGATGCGGGCTCGTCGTCGACGATGTTGAAGAGCGCCGGGCCCTCGCGCTCCAGGGAGAGCGCGGTGGCCGTGGCCGCGTCGTCGAGGTGAACGAACGAGAAGACGCCTGCGCCGTCGCCGACGATCGGAAACTGCCGCTTGCGCACCGGCTCGATGAGACCGTCGTTGGGGTCGCCGTAGAAGGCGCCGTAGCGAAGCGCGATGCCGCCGGCCGCCAGGACGGCCGCTTCGAGGTACTTCAGCGCCGCCGAGGTCTCGCGCATTCCTGCGACCGGGGTGGGATCGAGCGGGTCGTCCTCGGCCTTGACGGCCCCGCCCTCTCGCGCGTGCCGGAAGTTCGCGAAGCTCTGGGCGACGAACCGGCGCACGCCCGCCTCGAGCGCGGCGGCGAGGAGCGCGTCGGTCCCCTCGGTTCGCAGCCGGTTGGTCGTCTCGAAGCTGCGGTCCAGCCGCCTCGAGAAGCGGATGTTCGTCAGAGCGGTCGCCTGGTGGGAGATCGCGTCGGGCTGGGCCTCGAGAATGGCCTCGCGCACGGCGCGCGGATCGAGGAGGTCGAGGGTGAGCGCCTCCGCACCCAGCGCCCGGACGCGCTCGGCGCTCTCGGCCGACGTGGAGCTGCCGACCACGTCGTGTCCTCGCGAGATGAGCTGAGAGACGAGCCGGGTGCCGATCGCACCGCTCGCCCCTGCGACGAAGATTCGCATCGTTGTCTCCTTTCGGTCTCCGGTATGCCTGCCCGGCGGACCAGCCGCGAAACACGAAGCTCTGCGGCACGATGCGTCTGAACGGCGGAGGGCCGCGCGAGGCGGCCCTTCCTGCAGTCGGGGTGCCCGGATTCGAACCGGGGACCTCGCCGACCCGAACGGCGCGCGCTACCAGGCTGCGCTACACCCCGAACGGCCCATAGGGTACCCGCAATGGCGAGCCGTGACGAGATCGTGGCGTGGGCCGACGACTACCTCGACCTCGCCGCCTACCCCGACTATGGCCCGATGGGGCTCCAGGTCGTCGGCGCGCCCGAGGTGCGCAAGCTCGTCTGCAGCGTGTCGGCCTCGCGGGAGCTCTTCGAGCGCGCGGCCGAGGCCGGGGCGCAGATGGTGCTCGTCCACCACGGCCTCCTCTGGGACAAGGAGCCGCGGCGAATCGGGCCGGTCCTGAAGGAGCGCCTGCGGGCGCTCTTCGACGCCGACCTGAGCCTCGTCGCCTACCACCTCGCCCTCGACGCCCACCCGGAGGTGGGCAACAACGCGCTCCTCTGCGACGAGCTCGGCGTCGAGCGAGACGGCCGCTTCGCCGACGGGCTCGGCTTCGGCGGCCGGCTTCCGGATCCGGTGCCGATCAGCGACCTGGCCGAGCGCGTGCAGGAGCGGCTCGGCCGCATGCCTCTCGTCTTCTCGTACGGCCCCGAGCTCGTGGAGCGCGTGGCGGTGTGCTCGGGAGGGGCCGCCCGCTTCGCGACGGAAGCGGCGGCCGAGGGGTACCACGCCTTCCTCACCGGCGAGGCGGACGAGCCGACGAAGCACGCCGCCAAGGAGGCCGGCGTCCACTTCATCGCCGGCGGCCACTACGCGACCGAGACGCTCGGCGTCCGCGCCCTCGCCGCGCGGATCGGCGAGCGCTTCGACGTCGCCTGGGACTTCGTCGACCTACCGAACCCGGTCTAGGAAGCTGAGCGCCAGGGCGGCGACCTCCGGCGGGCATTCCGCGACGACGAGGTGCCCCACTCCCGGAAGCGCCCGCACCGGCGCGCCGAGCCCGCGCGCGAGCTCGAAGCCGTCCTCGAGCGGCGTGAGCCGGTCGCGGGCGCCCCAGGAGACGAGCGCGGGACAGCGGACGCGGTCGAGATAGGCGCGGGGGTCGTCGCGGACGAGCGCCCGCGCCGCGCTCCGCACGTCCGCGTGCTCGGGCTGCGCGGCCAGGAACCCGAGCACGGCCTCGGGCGAGAGCGCCCGCGGCTCCTCGGCGCCCCAGAAGCCGAAGACGGCTGCGCGAAGCCTCGGCCGGCGGGCGACCTCCTCGCGCCAGCGCGCCACGACGCGCGCCGGGCGGAGCACCGTCGTCGCGGCCAGCCAGAGCCGGCCGCGCGGTGTCGTGGAGACGATGCCGGCCGAGGAGAGGAGCACGACCGCCGACACCGCGTCCGGCCTCTCCGCGGCGAGCCGGAGCGCGACGACGCCGCCCATGGAGTACCCGAGCACCTCGGCCGGAACCATCCCCTCCCGCTCGGCG
>Ga0299913_10000076_pt1 | contig 43731 bp, 38 predicted proteins | sample RVTome_9_FD_201360 | JGI IMG/M metagenome (GOLD analysis project Ga0299913, IMG submission 201360) | Soil microbial communities from uranium-contaminated site in the Upper Colorado River Basin, Wyoming, United States - RVT155D38 (version 2) ... | reverse complement strand
GAGGGCGGGCGCGGGGGGCGCCGACCCGCGCGGCGGTCTCGTGCTCGTGGACAAGGAGCGCGGCCCGTCCTCGTTCGCGGTCGTCCGGCGCGTGCGCGTCCGGTTCGGCCTGAAGGCCGGCCACGCGGGAACGCTCGACCCGCTCGCGACCGGGCTCCTCCTCTGCCTCGTCGGGCGCTCGACGCGCCTCGCGCGGTACCTCGTCGGGCTGGACAAGCGCTACGAGACGACCGTCCGGCTCGGCGCCCGCACGACGACGGGCGACGCGGAGGGGGAGGAGACGGAGCGCACCGAGCTCCCGGACCGCGCGGCGATCGAGGCGCTCGCCGGCGAGCTCGAGCTGCCGATCCCGGCCGCCTCCGCGGTGAAGATCGACGGCGAGCGCGCCTACCGGCTCCACCGGAAGGGCATCTCCGTCGAGATGCCGACACGCCGCTCGACGATCCACGCGCTGGAGATCCTGCGCCTCGAGCCGCCCGAGCTCGACCTCGCGTTGCACGTCTCGAGCGGCACGTACGTCCGCTCGATCGCCGACGCGCTCGGCGGGCACTGCCTGACGCTCCGCCGAACCGCGGTCGGCCCGCTCCGGGTCGAGGACGCGGACGAGGCGCGGCTTCTGCCGCCGCTCGCCGCGCTCACCGCGCTGCCCATGCGCGACCTCGCGCCGGACGAGGCTCGCGCCGTCTCCGCCGGGCGGGCGGTCGCCGCCGAGGGCGAAGGCCCTGTCGCGCTCGTCGTCGCGGGCGAGCTGCTCGCGGTCGCCCGCGCGCACGACGGCGTCGCACACCCGGAGACGGTGCTCGCATGAACGTTCTCCGCTCGCCCGCCGAGGCCGAGCCCGCCGAGCGCGCGGTCGCGGTCGGGACGTTCGACGGCGTCCACCTCGGCCATCGCGCGGTCCTCGCGGCCGCCGCTGCGACCGGCCTCCGCCCCGCGGTCGTCACGTTCCACCCGCACCCGCGGGCCGTGCTGGGCTACGAGGTGCAGCTCCTGACGACGCTCGAGCGGCGCCTCGAGCTGCTCGGGGAGTCCGGCCTCGAAGACCTCCTCCTCGTCGACTTCACGCCCGAGCTCTCCCGCCTCTCGCCCGAGGAGTTCGCCGAGGCCGTCCTTCGGCCGTTCGGCGCGCAGGTCGTGCTCGCGGGCGAAGGCTTCCGGTTCGGCGCCGGGCGGAGAGGCGACCTCGAGCTGCTCCGGCGGTTGGGCTTCGACGCGCGCGCGGTTCCGCTCGTCGAGGAGATCTCGTCGAGCCGGATCCGCGAGGCGCTCCGCGTGGGGGACGTCGCCGGAGCGGCCCGGCTGCTCGGGCGCCCCCCGGAGCTCGAGGGCCCGGTCGTCGCGGGAGACCAGCGCGGCGGCACGCTTGGCTTTCCGACGGCGAACCTCGCCGTCCCGGCCGACCTGCTCGTGCCTGCGTACGGGATCTACGCGGGCGTCGCGCGCCTCGCGGGGCCGCCGGCGGGCGAGGCGCATCGCACGGCGCTCTCGATCGGTGTGAACCCGCACTACGGCGGTGTCGAGCGGCGTGTCGAGGCGTTCCTGCTCGACTTCGAGGGCGACCTCTACGGGGCGCGAATCCGGATCGACCTGTGGGAGCGCCTCCGCGAGGAGCGGGCCTTCGCGAGCGAGGAGGAGCTCGTCGCCCAGATCGCGGCGGACGTCGAAGCCGCCCGGGCCGCCCGGCCGCCCGCGTGAGGGCTCGCCGAAATGTAAAGAGTTTCGCGGAGGTTGCCGACGCGTCCGGGACGTGCACGAGAATCCGGCCCGTGCACCTGCGCACGCTCGTGACGACGGTCCACTGTCTCTCCTGCGGGGCGACGTACGGGAAGCCGGAGGGCCGCGGGACGGTGAAGACGAACCCGGGCTGTCCGGAGTGCGGCTACCTCGGCTGGGAGCCGGCGGGCGCCGGGCCGGAGTCGAGCGCGAGCGCCACGCCGCTCCGGCGCGGGTCGGCGCCGCCGCCCGCCCTCGCCACGAGGCTCACGCCGCCGAAGTAGTGGTGGCGCGCCGGCCACGGCGTGACCGTAAGGCCCGCGTCCTCGAGCGCGGCGAGCGCCTCGGGCTCGAACCCGGGCTCCACGTGGACGACGCGCTCGACCCGGTGAAGGCGGGGCCGGTCGACTGCCTCCTGCGGCGAGAGGCCTTCGTCGAGCACGCCGGCCGTCACCTGCGCGAGCGCGCTCCGGATCCGCGTGCCGCCCGCCGAGCCGGCCGCGAGCGCGACCCCGGCACCGTCGAGCGCGACGAACGGCGACATCATGCTCTCCATCCGGTCGCCCGGGCGGAGCGCGGCGCCGAGCAGGTCCGACTCCCCGAGCATCGAGTTCAGGTGCACCTGGAAACCGGGGAGGAAGTCGCCCGAGCCCAGCCCGAGGCTCGTCGTGAGAACGCACGTGTTGCCGTCGCGGTCGACCGCCACGAGGTTCGTCGTGTGCCCGGCGTCCACCACGTCGGGCCCCGCGAGCGCCCGCACCAGGGCGAGCGCGCGCGTGGCCGGCCGGGCGCCCCGTAGCGGCGGAAGCGATGCGAGCACGGGACGGAGCGGCGTGAGCGCCTCCCGGGTTGCGATCCGCGTCCCCGCGTACGCGACGTCGATCGTCCCGCGCCAGTGCGGCCGGTACGCGGCGAGGTCGTCCGCGGTGACGAGGCCTCCGCGCTCCTCGGAGAGCGCGAGGAGCGCCCGTCCGAGCGTCCCGTCGGGCGCGAACACGCGCGCGCCCTCCTCCGCGACCGCCTCGAGCGCCAGGGCGAGCCCCGGCTGGACGAGCGTGTCCCCTTCCTCACGCAGCGTGCCGTCCTCCCGCAGGAAGATCTCCGCGCCCTCGCGCATCGTCATCACCGGCGCGAGCATCGCGAGGCACGCCGCATGCGCAGGCGGAAGCGGCATGCCGTCGCGGGCGATCCGAACGGCCGGCTCGACGAGCCGCTCCCAGGACAGGCGCCCGTGGCGGCGCCACAGCTCGTCGAGGCCCGCCACGACGCCGGGGACGCCGCACGAGGCGATCCCGATCGCGTAGTGGACGATCTCCGAGCCGAACGGGACCGCGAGCTCCACGACCTCGGCGTCGGGGCGGGCGCCGCCGAGCCCGGGCATGGCGACGAAGAAGTCCAGGTGCTCGGCCCGTCCGGTCGCGGCATCCCACCAGATCGCGTGTCCCCCGCCGGCTAGACCGGTCATCACCACCTCCGCCGCGCAGGAGGCGAGCGAGGAGGCAACGGCCGCGTCCGCCGCGCTTCCGCCGTCGGCGAGCGCGTCGAGGCCGGCGGCGGCCGTCGCCGCGTGTCCGGCGGCGATTCCGGGGGGCAGGGGCGGGAACATCGTCATCGTGCGGATCGTGGCAGGGTGGGGGAAGGCGTGCGCAGGGCGCGTGCTAGCCTAGGCGCGATGGCTCTGACGAAGGACAAGAAGCAGGAGGTCGTCGGCACGTACGGCCGAAGCGACGCGGACACCGGCTCCCCCGAGGTGCAGATCGCACTTCTCACGCGCCGGATCGAGGAGCTCACCGAGCACCTCCGCACGCACAAGAAGGATCACCATTCGCGCCGCGGGCTCCTGAAGCTCGTCGGTCAGCGGCGGCGGCTCCTGAACTACCTTCAGAAGAGAAACCTCGAGGGATACCGCACGTTGATCAAGGAACTAGGCCTGCGCCGCTAATCCCGGCTGCGCAGGGCGCCCGGGAGGCGCCGGTGGAAGTTTGAGGGAGCTCCTCCACGGGAGTTGGCTCAAACCTCCGCCTCGTCTCCCGGTGAGAGAGGAGGCACGATGGAAACGACGCTTGCCCCGTCCGTGGCGGATGCCACGGTCACGATCGGCGACGCCGAGATCTCGTTCGAGACCGGCCGCCTGGCGAAGCAGGCCGACGGCGCAGTGCTCGTCCGCTCGGGCGACACGATGGTCCTCGCGACCGCGCAGGGACGGCCGGAGGCGCGCGAAGGCGCGGACTTCTTCCCGCTCACCGTGGACGTCGAGGAGCGGATGTACGCCGCCGGGAAGATCCCCGGCGGGTTCTTCAAGCGCGAGGGGCGCCCGACCGAGAAGGCGATCCTCACCGCGCGGATGATCGACCGCCCGATCCGGCCGCTCTGGCCGAAGGGCTTCAAGAACGAGGTGCACGTCGTCTGCACGACGCTCTCGGCCGACCTCGTCACGCCGCACGACATCCTGTGCATCAACGGCGCCTCCGCGGCGCTCATGATCTCGCCGCTTCCGTTCTTCGGGCCGGTCGGCGCGGTGCGGGTCGGCCTCAGCGAGGGGCAGCTCGTCCTGAACCCCACGCTTCCGGACCTGGCGGCCGAGCCCGAGCTCGATCTGATCGTGGTCGGCACGAAGGACGGGCTCACGATGGTCGAGGCCGGCGCGAACCGGATCGCCGAGGACCTGCTCCTCGACGCACTCGAGCTCGCGCACGAGGAGATCAAGAAGCTCTGTGATGCGCAGGAAGAACTCCGCGCCAAGGCCGGCAAGGCGAAGTGGCTCGATGACGCGACGACCGCGGAGATCGAGGAGCGCCACGCGAGCCGGATCCGGCAGCGCATCGCATCCGGCGGCCTCCGCGAGGCGGCTGCCGCGTCGGAGGAGATCCAGGCCGAGCTCGCTCCCCCGATCACGATGGACTCGGGCGAGGAGGAGGCCATTCGCGGCCTCCAGGTGAAGACGAGCCTGGCGCTCGTGCTCGAGCGTGAGCGCGTCGAGGCCGTCAAGGGCCCGGTGCGCGAGCAGTTCGAGAACGAGCTCCGCGCGCTCACCGACGCCGAGGGGGACTCGAAGCAGCTCAAGTCCGCGAAGCGGCAGCTGCTCTTCGACCGGATCGTCGAGACCGTGGAGCTTCCGTTCCCGGTCGGCGCGCCGGTGGAGGGCGACGGCCCCGCGCTCAAGGACCCGCTCACCAAGAGCCTCGTGAAGAAGGCCGCGGAGGCGATCTACAAGGATCTCGTCCGGACCAAGATCGCCGTGGACAAGCGGCGCCCGGACGGCCGCGGCGCGGAGGAGATCCGCGCGATCACGTGCGACGTCGGCGTCTCGCCGCGCACGCACGGCTCGGGCCTCTTCACCCGCGGCCAGACGCAGATCATGTCGCTGCTCACGCTCGGCACCGCGAAGGAGGGGCAGCGGATCGACGACCTCTCGCTCGAGGGCGACCGGCGGTTCATGCACCACTACAACTTCCCGCCCTTCTCGGTCGGGGAGACGGGCTTCATGCGCGGCCCCAAGCGCCGCGACATCGGCCACGGCGCGCTCGCGCAGCGGGCGCTCGAGCCGGTCATCCCGGGGGCGGAGGAGTTCCCGTACACGATCCGGATCGTCTCCGAGACGCTCGAGTCGAACGGCTCCTCGTCCATGGGCTCGGTCTGCGGCTCGACGCTCGCCCTGATGGACGCGGGCGTGCCGATCGCGGAGCCCGTGAGCGGCATCGCCATGGGCCTCGTGAAGGAGGGCGACGACTACGTCATCCTCACCGACATCCAGGGCGCCGAGGATCATCTCGGCGACATGGACTTCAAGGTGGCCGGCACGCGCGACGGCGTGACCGCGCTCCAGATGGACATCAAGATCACCGGCGTCACGCAGGAGATCATGCGCTCCGCGCTCGAGCAGGCGAAGCGGGCGCGGGTCGAGATCCTGGACAAGATGCTCGAGGCGATCCCCGAGGTGCGGACGGAGCTCGCAGAGCACGCGCCGCGCATCTCGACGATCCAGATCGACCCGGATCAGATCGGCCTCGTGATCGGCAAGGGCGGCGAGACGATCCGCTCGCTCGAGGGCGACTACGAGGTGCAGATCGACATCGAGGAGGACGGCACGCTCCTCATCTACGCCACCGAGGGCACGAAGGCCGACGAGGCGATCGCTGCGATCAAGGCGCTGACGAAGGAGCCGGAGCCCGGCGACGAGTACACGGGGAAGGTCGTCAAGACGACCGACTTCGGCGCGTTCGTCGAGCTCAAGAAGGGCACGGACGGCCTTCTGCACGTCTCGAACGTCGGCCCGGGCCGGGTCGCGCACATCGAGGACGTGATCTCGCGCGGCGACGTGCTCGACGTGAAGGTGCTCGAGGTCGACAAGCAGCGGGGCCGCATCGGCCTCAAGCTCGTCGCGAAGCACGAGAACGGCGACCTCGTCCAGCCGGAGACGCTGATCGAGCGTGCGAAGGACGCGCCCCCGCGGGAGCGGGAGGAGCGCCCGCCGCGCGACCGCGAGCGTGGAGGCCGCGGCGGACGCGGCCGCGACCGCGAGCGGCGGTAGAGACCCGGGCGAGGGGCGGCGCGAGCCGCCCCTCGCCGTTTCTCCCCACCAGCAGGCTCAGGGCGGCGGCAACGGCCGCGCGGCCGGTACGGTTCCCGCCGTGCCCGTGCCCGAGATCATTGACCGCGGCGCGGCTTCGGCCGCGCCGTTCCTGGACATACTCCGCTGATCCTGGACATGGGCCGGTCATCCGGAGCCGCCCGGTGAGGCGGTTCGACACGATCGTGGTCGGCGCAGGGCCGGCGGGCTCGTCGACGGCGTACCGGCTCGCGGAGGCGGGTGCGTCCGTGCTCCTGCTCGACCGGGCGTCGTTTCCACGGGACAAGCCCTGCGGCGGGGGCGTGACGCCGCGCGCGCTCGAGCACGTCCCGGTTCCGATCGCCTCGGTCGTCGAGCACGTCGCGACCGCGGTCGAGCTCCGGCTGGGCTTCCGGCGCTCCGCCGTCCGCGGCCGCGGCGGGCCGCTCGCATACATGACGGAGCGCCGCCGGCTCGACGCGCTGCTCGCCGAGCGGGCTGCCGGGGCGGGGGCGGAGTTCCGGGACGGCGTGAAGGTCACCGGCGTCGAGGCCGGCACGCACGGCGTTACGGTCACCACGGGCGGAGAACGGCTCCACGCGCACACGGTCGTCGGCGCCGACGGCGTGAACGGCCTCACCGCGCGGGCGCTCGGGCTCGGCGGCAACCGCTCCGTGGACGTCGCGCTCGAGGGGAACGTCCCGAACGCACGCATCGACCGGTCGCGCTACGACGGGCGGCTCGTGATGGAGCTCGGCACCGTCCCGGGCGGGTACGGCTGGGTGTTTCCCAAGGGCGAGCACGTGAACCTCGGCGTGGGCGGCGACGAGCGCGAAGGGCCCCGGCTCCGCGCCCACCTCATGCGGCTCTGCGAGGCGCACGGCGTCCGGCTCGACCACCTCGAGGACGTGCGCGGCTACCGGCTCCCGCACCGGGCGGCAGACTCGACGCTCGCGCGCGGCCCGGCGCTCCTCGCGGGGGACGCCGCCGGGCTCGTCGACCCGCTGACCGGCGACGGGATGTTCGAGGCCTTCCTGAGCGGCCGCTTCGCCGCCGAGGCCGTCGGGGCGCTCCTCGCAGGCGAGGCGGAGGCGCTCGACGAGTACGGCGCGCGGCTCTCCCGGCGGCTCGCGCCGCACCTCTGGGCGTCCTGGAGCTTCCGCGCGGCGCTCGATCGTTTCCCGCGCACCGCGTACACCCTCGCGAAGGGCCGGCTCGTGTGGCCGGTCGTCGAGAAGCTGGTAACCGGCGAGATCGCGGACATCGGCTCGGCGCGCGGGATCGCCCGGGCGCCGCTCGGCGCGCTGACCCTCCTCGGACGCGCAGCGGGCAATCCAGGGCACGCGTACAGGCCCGCCTGACCCGTCCGGCGAGGGAGGAAGCGCGGCGGGGGAGGAGTACCATGCTGGCGTGCAGAGCTACCTCCTGACGACGCTCGACGGGGGTGGCCGCGTGATCACGGAGCCGCTTCCGAGCGTCCGGTCGGTCGCGATCGGGATCTGGATCGGCTCCGGCTCGCGCGACGAGGACACGTCCCAGGCCGGCCTGTCGCACTTTCTCGAGCATCTCCTCTTCAAGGGGACGACGTCGTTTTCCGCGCTCGAGATCGCCGAGGTCTTCGACGCGATGGGCGGTGAGCTGAACGCGTCGACGGCGCGGGACTACACCGTCGTCTACGCGCGGGTGCTCGACGCGCACCTCGACACGGCGCTCGACGTGATGACGGACATGGTCTTCGCGCCGACGCTCGCCGACCTCGACGCCGAGCGGGAGGTCGTGCTCGAGGAGATCGCGATGATCGAGGACACGCCGCCCGAGCTCGTCCACGACCTCTTCGCCGAGGCGATCTTCGGCGACCATCCGCTCGGCCGGCCCGTGCTCGGCTCGGCGGACGTGATCGCCTCGGTGCCGCCGGCGGACGTCGCCGCATACCACCGGTCGCGCTACCGGCTCGACAACGTGGTCGTCGCGGCGGCGGGAAGCGTCGACCATGACGCGCTCGTCGAGCGCGTGCGGGCGATGGCGCCGAAGCGCTCCCGCGCGGCCGGGCGGATGGGGGCGAGGCCGCCGTTCGTGGCGCCGCCGCCGCCCTCGCTCCGCTTCGTCCGCAAGGACACGGAGCAGTACCACGTGTGCCTCGGCGCTCCCGGGCTCGCCCGCTCGGACCGCCGGCGCTTCACGGCCTCCATCCTCGACGGGATCCTCGGCGGGTCGGCGTCCTCGCGGCTCTTCCAGGAGATCCGCGAGAAGCGCGGGCTCGCCTACGCGGTCTACACGTTCGGTGCCCAGTACGCGGACACGGGCCAGATCGGCGTCTACGTCGGGACGCGGGAAGAGAACCTCGCGGCGTGCATGGAGGTCGTCGCCGCGGAGCTCGACGGGCTCGCCGAGGGCGGCGTGCGCGAGGAGGAGGTCGAGCGCGCGAAAGAGAACCTGAAGGGGCGGATCATGCTCTCCATGGAGATGACGTCGAACCGGATGAGCCGGCTCGGGAAGTCGCTCGTCACGGACAGCGAACTGCTCTCGCTCGACCAGATCCTCGCGGAGATCGACGCGGTCGACGCGGACTCCGTCGCGGGGCTCGCCGCCTATCTGCTCGCCGAGGAGCGGCTCTCCGTCGCCGGGATCGGGCCGAGCGAGGAGCGCTTCCTCACCGCCGTGGAGCGCATCACGCCGGGCCTCGCCGCGGCGAAGGCCGCATGACCCTCTCGGCTGTCTGCTGGGGCTCCGGTCCAGCCGGCGTCCCTGGCTCCCGCTCGTATCCCCCCTCGGGGGGAGCAGTCGCCCCAGACGAACGCTATCGGAGCGATTTGCGCGGATGTGTGCCGGAACGTGCCGGAAACGTGCCGGATCGTCCACAGGGCGGCGCCGAGTGAGGATCGCGCTCTTCGGCGCGTCCGGAAAGGTCGGCGCGGTCCTCGTTCCCCGCCTGCGGGACGCCGGCCATGACGTCACGGCGGTCGAGCGCGGCGACGAGCCGGAGCTCGCCGGCCACGACGCTGCGATCGACTTCACCGGACCCGACGCCGTCCGCGCGAACGCCGAGCGGGCGCTGGGCGCCGGGCTGCCGACGATCGTGGGCACGACCGGGCTCGGCGAGAGCGACCTCGCCGCGCTCGACGCGCTTGCGCGCGAGCGGAGTGTCCCGTGCCTCGTCGTCCCGAACTTCGCGCTCGGCGCCGTCCTCATGATGCGCTTCGCCGCCGAGGCCGCACGCGCGCTTCCACGCGCCGAGATCGTCGAGCTGCACAACGAGCGGAAGGTCGACGCGCCCTCCGGGACGGCCAAGGCCACCGCCGCCGCGATGGGCGGCGACGTCGCGATCCACAGCGTTCGCCTCCCCGGGCTCGTCGCGCACCAGGAGGTCCTCCTCGCCGGAGACGGCGAGCTTCTCACGATCCGCCACGACACGCTCTCGCGCGAGGCGTTCGTCCCCGGCGTCCTGCGCGCGCTCGACCGGCTCGGCGACCTCCCGCCGGGCGTCACGGTGGGCCTCGACGCGGTGCTCGACTGATGCGCGCCGGGCCGAGCGACACCGACGTCCGCCTCCACCTGATGGAGCGCTTCCTCGCGGACGGGCGGCCGCCGACGGTCGCCGAGGCGGCGGCCGGGCTCGCCGCCCCCGAGGAGGACGTCGCCGCCGCGTACCGCCGCCTCCAGGAGGCGCGCGTGATCGTCCTCGCCCCCGGCACGCTCGACGTCTGGATGGCCAACCCGCTCTCCGCCGTCCCCACGCCGTTCCCGGTCGAGACCGAGCACGGCACGTACTACGGGAACTGCATCTGGGACGCGCTCGGCATCCCGGCGATGCTCGGCTGCGACGGGACGGTCGCGTCGAGCTGCGCCGACTGCGGCGACCCGCTGCCGGTGCGGATCCGGAACGGGGAGATCCGCGACGCGGACGGCGTCGCGCACTTCGCCGTCCCCGCAGCGCGCTGGTGGGACAACATCGGCCACACCTGAGCGACGATGCTCGCCTTCCGGTCGGAAGAGCACGTCGACTGGTGGCTCGCCGCCCGGCGCCTCCAGCGCGGCAGCGCGTTCACGCTCGAGCAGACGTGGACCCTCGCCCATGCGTGGTATCACGACCGGCTCGACGTGGCCTGGCGTCGCAAGACCCCGGAGGAGGCGGAGGCGCTCTTCGCCGAGGTCGGGCTCACCGGGGACTTCTGGCGCCTCCGGCCGAGCGAGTAGACTCGGCACCGTGCTCGGCGAAGTCCTGACGGCGGCCGTCACACCGTTCCGGCCGGACGGGTCGGTCGCCTACGACACGTACGCCGAGCTCTGCACGTACCTGGTGGAGCACGGCTCGGACGGCGTCGTCGTCGCCGGCACGACGGGCGAGTCGCCCACGCTCACGGACGACGAGCGGCTCGAGCTCGTCGCGACCGCCGTGGACGCGGTGGGGGACCGCGCGACGGTGATCGCCGGCACCGGCACGTACTCGACCGCGCACTCCGTCCACCTGACGGAGCGGGCGCACGAGCTCGGCGCGCACGGTTTCCTCGTCGTCACGCCGTACTACAACAAGCCGCCGCAGCGCGGGATCGTCGAGCACTTCAAGGCGATCGCCGGCGCGAGCGACCGGCCGATCGTCGTCTACAACATCCCGAGCCGCGTCGTCGTGAACATCGAGCCGGAGACGATCGCCGAGCTCGCCGAGATCCCCACGATCGCCGCCGTGAAGCAGGCGAACGACGATCTCGAGCAGGCCCGCAGGATCGTCGAGGAGACGCGCCTCGCGCTCTACGCGGGCGACGACAACCTCATCTTCCCGTTCCTCGAGCTCGGCGGCGTGGGTGGCGTCTGCGTCCACACGCACCTCTGGGGGCCGCAGGTCAAGGAGATGATCCGCCTGCACCGCGGGGGCGACGTCGAGGGCGCGCGCGCGATCGACCGCGAGCTCGAGCCGGCGTACGAGCTGCTCAAGGTCGTGACGAACCCGATCGCGATCAAGGCCGCGCTCGCCCTGGCCGGCTGGGAGCTCGGCCGCGTGCGTCTCCCACTCGTCGAGGCAACCGAGGACGAGCTCCGCCGGATCCGCTCCTGCCTCGAGCGGGGCGGGGTCCTCGCGCCCGCCGCCGCGCCCGCGCGCGGATAGGCTCTCGGGACATGTCCTGGACGCGCATCATCCCGCTCGGCGGGCTCGGCGAGGTCGGCAAGAACATGACCGTGATCGAGAGCGAGGGCGGGATCGTCGTGATCGACGCCGGCCTCTCGTTCCCGCGCGACGAGCATCTCGGTGTGGACCTCATCCTGCCGGACTTCGGGCCGCTCGAGGACCGGCGCGACGACATCCGAGCGGTCATCCTCACGCACGGGCACGAGGATCACGTCGGCGCGCTCCCGTACTTCCTGCGCGAGATCGGCGCGCCGGAGGTCTGGGCGACGAAGCTCACGCTCGGGCTCGTGAAGGCGAAGCTCGACGAGCACGGCCTCGGGAGCGCGGCGGAGCTCATCGAAGCCGAGCCGGAGGGCGCGCCCGTGCAGATCGGCCCGTTCCGCGCGCAGTTCGTCCGGATGGCGCACTCGATCCCGGACGCCGTCGCGGTCGTCCTCGACACGCCCGGCGGGCGCATCGTCCACACGGGCGACTACAAGATCGACCACACGCCGGTCGACGGCTTCCGCACGGACGTCGGGAGGCTCGCGACGCTCGGCAACGAGGGCGTCGACCTCCTGCTCGGCGACTCGACGAACGCCGAGCGCCCCGGCGTCACGAAGTCGGAGCGGACCGTGGGGGAGGCGTTCCGCCAGATCATCCCCGCACTCGAGGGACGCGTGCTGATCGCCTCGTTCGCGTCGAACGTCCACCGCGTCCAGCAGGCGATCGACGTCGCGCGCGAGACCGGCCGCAAGGTGTGCCTGATCGGCCGCTCCCTGCGCAAGAACGTGAACATCGCGCGCTCGCTCGGCTACGTCAACGTGCCGGACGACCTGCTCGTGAAGCCGAACGTCCTCTCCGAGCTCCGGCCCGAGGAGACGATGATCCTCTGCACCGGGAGCCAGGGCGAGCCGATGTCGGCGCTCACGCGGATCGCGTTCCGCGACCACCAGCACGTCGAGATCCAGGAGGGCGACACGGTCATCCTCTCCGCGAAGCCGGTTCCCGGGAACGAGCTGCGCGTCCACGACACGATCAACCGGCTGGCGAAGGGGGGCGCGAGCGTCCTCCACGAGGAGATCGCGCCGGTGCATACGTCGGGCCACGGGAACGCGGAGGAGCTGCGGACGATCCTCGCCCTGCTGCGGCCGCGCAACGTGATGCCGGTGCACGGCGAGTTCCGGATGCTCGCGGCGCATGCGCGGCTCGCGCGCGAGGCCGGCGTGCCGGACGACCGGATCGTGCTCGCGGAGAACGGCTCGGTCGTCGAGCTGCGCGGCGGGATCCTGCGGCTCGTCGACACGCTCGAGATCGGCTCGACGTTCGTGGACGGGCTCGGCGTCGGCGACGTGCGTGACGTCGCGCTCCGCGACCGCCGGCACCTCTCGGAGGACGGCGTGCTGATCGTCGTCGTGACGGTGGGGACCGAGAACGGCCGGCGGGCGGCCGCGCCCGAGGTGATCGCGCGCGGGTTCGCCGACCCGGGGCCGCTCTTCGACGAGGCGCGCGCGGAGGTCGAGCGGACGGTCACCGAGCTCCTCGCCCAGGACATCGGGGAGCTGAAGCTCCTGCAGGAGCACGTTCACGACGCCGTGGGGAAGCTCGTGTACGAGCGGACGAGGCGGCGGCCGATGATTCTTCCGGTCGTCGTCGAGGTGTGATCCGCACCCTTCGCGGAATCTTCCGCTAAGACTAGGAAGATGACGGAGAACGGCGGCCATCCCTGGGCGGGGCTCCTGCGCTCGTATGACGTGTCCGACGCGACCGCGACGCGGCTCGTGGCGGCGCTCTCGGCGGCGGAGGTGTCGGCGCTCGCGTTCTGCCGCCTGCTCGACCGCTGGGCCCGCGGCGAGCCGGACCCGACGACGCCCGGCCGGCGGGAGGCGGCGCTCCGGCGCGCGGCCGAGCGGGTCGAGACCGCGCTCGCCGGCCTCGAGGCGCCGCTCGGGCGCTTCCTCGTGGAGCTTCAGGCCGACGAGGCCGAGGGAAGGTCGTGGTACGGCGAGCCCGGGGCGGGGGAGGTCGTCGAGTGGGACGCGACCCTCCGGCGCGCCGGCGTCAGCGCGTCTCCGGCGCGGGTCGCGCAGGCGTACCTCGAGCTCGCGGTGCTCGTGCGGGCGCTCCAGGGGCTCGGCACGTCCGCGCGGATGGGCTCGTTGCCGCACCGCTCGGAGCTCTGGGCCGGGCTCTTCGACCTCCGCGAGAACCTCTACGGCGGCGCCGTCGACGACCTGCGCGCGCTCGCCGCCTAGGGAACCGCGTCTCGGGCGGCCGCCTCGTGCCGACGTCCGCGCCGAGGATCATCGTGCTGGTCGTCGCGGTCGTCCGGCGGCTCCGCCCGAATCCGCTTCTTGTACCGATCATCGCGATCTGGTATCCCCCGCCTACACGTAATTGCCGGGCCGCAGCGGCGATGTCTATGGAAAGGAGCGGAGCATGGGTAGACGGGTTGTGGTTGCGGCGCTGGCGAGCGTGCTCGCTGCTGCAGTTCTCGCGTTCCCGGCGGTCGGCGCGCCGCCCACGGTCGAGCGGATCGAGGTGGACGAAACAACAGCCGACGAGTTCCTGACGGAGGCGTGCGGCTTTCCGGTAACGACGCACGCGAAGGGGCACCTCGTCGTGATCGAGTCGGGGGCCGAGGGGACCGGTGTGGTCGCCGTCCGCACGCTGAACATCGCGCTGACCGCCACGGCGAACGGTAAGACGTACCGTTTCCGGGACGTCGGGGCCGATCAGGTGAGACGGACGCCCGACGGGTACGAGATCCTCATGATCATCGGCCAGCTCCCATTCGGCTTCACGGGTGTCCTGAAGATCAACGAGACGACCGGAGAGGTCATTCTCGAGCCGCAACACAGCACGGAGAGCGACCTCGAGGACGCCTGCGCGGCGCTTGCGCCCGCGTAAGGCAGTCCATCGTTTCCGCGGAGGGGCGCCGGGTCCGCCGGCGTCCCTCCGCCTCCGCCGGGCAGACTTCCGCCCGTGCCCGGGCCGAAGCTCACCGTGGTCGGCAGCTGCAACCTCGACCTCGTCGCTTTCTGCGAGCGGCTGCCGCGGGCGGGGGAGACACTCACCGCGACCGACTTCGAGCGCGTCCCCGGCGGGAAGGGCGCGAACCAGGCGGTCGCGGCGGCCCGGCTCGGCGCGGACGTCCGCTTCGTCGGTTGCATCGGCGACGACGAGCACGGCCGCCTGGCCGTCGCGGGGCTCCAGGAGGCCGGCGTGGATCTCGGCGGGCTCCGCCGCGTCGACGACGAGCCGACCGGTATCGCGCTCATCGTCGTCTCCGAGGGCGGCGACAACCAGATCGTCGTCGTCCCGGGCGCGAACCGGCGTCTGCGCGCGGAGGACGTTGACACCGCTGGCGCGGATGCCGTCCTCACGCAGCTCGAGATCCCGCTCGAGGCCGTCGCGCGAGCGACCGAGACCGCCACGGGCCTCACGTGCCTGAACGCCGCACCCGCCCGCGAGGTCCCGGCCGAGATCCTCGCGCGCTGCGACCTGATCGTCGCGAACAGCTTCGAGCTCGACGCGCTCGGCTCGAGCCCCCTCGGGCCGCTCTTCGCGCTCACGCTCGGCGCCGACGGCGCGCTCCTCCTCGAGGGCGGGGAGGAGGTCGCCCGCGCGACCCCGCCGACCGTCACCGCCGTGGACGGGACGGCCGCCGGCGACGCCTTCACCGCCTGCCTCGTCGTCGCGCTCGCCGAGGGACGCACCCGCGAGGAGGCCCTCCGCCGCGCGTGTGCCGCCGGCGCGATCGCCGCCTCGCGCCCCGGCGCCCAGCCTTCCCTGCCCACGCGCAGCGAGGTGGACGCGATACTGGCCGCGTGACGACGACCCCGACCCCGATCATCCTCGACTGCGATCCGGGCCACGACGACGCGATCGCCCTGCTCCTCGCGCTCGCGAGCCCGGAGGAGGTCGAGCTGCTCGGCGTCACGACCGTGGCCGGGAACCAGACGCTCGCGAAGACGACCGCGAACGCCCTCCGCGTCCTCGAGCACGTCGGCCGCGAGGAGATCCCCGTCGTAGCCGGCGCCGACCGCCCGCTCGTCCGCGCCCAGCATGCCGCCGTCGAGGTGCACGGCGAGACCGGCCTCGACGGCCCCGACTTGCCACCGGCCAGGGGGAGGCCGCTCGAGCTCCATGCGGTCGACTTCATCGCCGAGCGCCTCCAGGCGTCCGACCGCCCGGTGACGCTCGTCCCCGTCGGCCCGCTGACGAACATCGGGCTCCTGCTCGCGCGCCATCCGGAGGCCGCCTCCAGTATCGACCGCATCGTCCTCATGGGCGGCGCGATCGCCGAGGGGAACGTCACGCCGGCGGCCGAGTTCAACATCTGGGCCGACCCGGAGGCCGCCCAGCGGGTCTTCACGAGCGGGCTCGACGTCACGATGGTCGGGCTCGACGTGACACACCGGGCGCTCCTTATGCCCGACCGCGTCGAGGAGCTGCGCGGCGCCGGCCGCGCGGGCCGCTTCGTCGCCGAGCTCTTCGACTTCTTCCATCGCTTCCACGAGCAGATCTACGGGTTCGAGGGCTCCCCGATCCACGACGCCGTCGCGGTGGCCGAGATCATCCGCCCCGGAACGGTGGAAACGAAGCGCCGTCACGTGGAGGTCGACTGCGCGTCCGAGCTCTGCCGCGGCCGCACCGTCGTCGACCTCTGGCGCCGCACCGGCAAGGAGCCGAACGCGAACGTCGGCGTCGGCATCGACGCGGACGCCTTCGTCGACCTCCTGGTCGAACGCGTGTCCTCGCTCGGCTGAGCGGGCAGGAGCGGCGCCCCGCCGCGCGAATAGCCCTGCATGGGCCGGAAGAAGGCGCCGTCGAAGGTACGTCCGCGCTCGCCTGCCCGCGTGAAGACCAAGCGCAAGCAGCGGAAGGCGAAGGGCACCGCGCACCCCGAGCTCGTCGGGCTCGGGCTGCTCGCGCTCGGGCTCTTCCTCGCGAGCTTCCTCGTCGTCGGCTGGGACGGTGGCGCGGTCGGCGAGCGTGCCGAGGCATTCCTGGACGGGGCCGTCGGAGGCGCGCGCCTCGCGCTGCCGCCCATCCTCGTGGTCGTCGGCGCGCTCATGGTCGCCCGCTCGGAGCTCGTGGACGTGCGGCCCTTCCGCACCGGGATCGCGATCTTCTCCATGGGCCTGCTCGTCCTGCTCGGAGACGAGCGGGGCGGCGCGATCGGCGGTGCGTTCGACGCCGTCTTCGGTCGGCTGCTCGGCGCCACCGGGTCGTTTCTGCTCGGCGCCTTCCTCCTCTCGACCGGAGTCCTCCTCCTGACGGGCGCCTCCGTCGGCGCGCTGCTCCGCCGCAGTGCCGACGCCGCCCGGGCCGCGCACGAGCGCGCCCGCGAGGCCCGCCGCGCGGCGATCGAGGCGGCCGCCGCGGCCCGCCCGCCCGCGCCGTTCGCCGCCGAGCCCGCGGGCCCCCCGGTGGACGGCGAGAAGGCCTACCCCGACGTCGTCCGGGACGGCGAGCCGCTCGCCCTCGCACCGTCGCTCGTCGACCAGCTCACCGACGAGGACGACCACCCGCAGCCGCTCGACGAGCCCACCGAGGAGGCGCTCTTCCCCGAGGCGCCGCCGCTCGAGCACGCGGACTACCGCCTGCCGGACCCCTCGCTCCTGCGCAAGTCGCGTCCGAGCGACGGCCAGCCCGCGAAGGCGACCGAGCGCACCGCCGAGGCCCTCGTGACCGCGCTCGCGAGCCACGGTGTCGAGGCGACGGTGATCGGCCAGGTCTCCGGCCCGCGCGTGACGCGCTACGAGCTCCAGCTAGCGCCCGGGACGAAGGTCGGCAAGGTGTCGAACCTGAAGGACGATCTCGCCTACGCGCTCGCGACGACGGAGATCCGGATCCTCGCGCCGATCCCCGGCAAGCAGGCGGTCGGCGTCGAGGTCCCGAACCTCGCGCCGAACATCGTCACGCTCGGCGACATCTTCGACACGATGCCCTCCAACGCGAGCCCGGTCAGCGTCTGGCTCGGGAAGGACATCTCCGGCGCGTCCGTCTGGGCCGACCTCGCGCGCATGCCGCACCTCCTGATCGCCGGCACGACGGGCTCGGGAAAGAGCGGCTGCCTCAACACGATGCTCATCTCCGTCCTCCTGCGCGCGACGCCGGACGACGTGCGGATGATCCTCGTCGACCCGAAGCGCGTCGAGCTCGGGCTCTACGAGTCGATCCCGCACCTCCTCACGCCCGTCGTCTCGAGCCCGAAGGCGGCCGCGGCCGTCCTCGCGAACGTCCTCACGGAGATGGAACGCCGCTACGAGCGCATGTCGCTCGCGCGCGCACGCAACCTCCCCGAGCTGAACAAGGTGCTCCGCGAGCGCGGCGAGGCGCCCCTCCCGTACCTCATGGTCGTGATCGACGAGCTCGCCGACCTCATGATGGTCTCCCCGCAGGAGGTGGAGGACGCGGTCATCCGGCTAGCCCAGAAGAGCCGCGCGGTCGGGATTCACCTCGTCCTCGCCACGCAGCGCCCGTCGGTGGACGTGATCACCGGGATGATCAAGGCGAACGTCCCCTCGCGGATCGCGTTCGCCGTCTCGAGCCAGACCGACAGCCGCGTCATCCTCGACACCTCCGGCGCCGAGAGCCTGCTCGGCCAGGGCGACATGCTCTTCAAGCCGCTCGGGACCTCGCGCCTCCAGCGCGTCCAGGGCGCCTACGTCTCGGACGAGGAGATCGCGCTCGTCGTCGAGGCCTGCCGCGGCCAGCGCGAGCAGGAGCTCGACGAGTCGCTGCTCGAGGCGCCCGGCGTCCAGGTCACGGACGGCGGCGACGGCGACGATGACTTCGACCCGGACGAGGATCCGCTGCTCGAGCGCGCGATCGAGATCGTCGTGCAGACGCAGACCGCGTCCGTCTCGCTCATCCAGCGGCGGCTGCGCGTCGGCTACACGCGCGCCGGCCGGCTGATCGACATGCTGGAACGGCGTGGGATCATCTCCGGCTACGAGGGCTCGAAGCCCCGCCGCGTCCTCGTCGGCGAGGCCGAGCTCGAGCGCGCGCTGGCCGGCGAGCTCGCCCAAGCCTGAGCGAACCTAACCGCTTGGCCGCCGCTCCGTCCTAGTAATGGAGGGCCGGGGTGGAGTAGCATCGCGGCCAATTCGATGACAAGGTGCGGATGAGAGGGGAGGTTCGGTGAACGCTTTCAAGAGGCTGCCCTGGCTCGCGCTCCTGCTTGCGGGCCTCGTGCTCGCGCTCGGCGCGGCGGCGTGCGGCGGCGACGATGACGACGACGGAGGCAACGGCGCAGCGGACACGGGCGCGCAGACGGAAGAGGGCGACGGCGAGCAGATGCGGATCGGGCTCGTGACCGACATCGGCGGCCTGAACGACCGCGGGTTCAACCAGCTCGCTTACCAGGGCCTCCAGCAGGCCGAGAGCGAGCTCGGCGTGGAGATCCGCGTGCTCGAGTCCAAGTCGGACGCGGATTACATCCCGAACCTCCAGACGCTCGCCGACGAGGGCTTCGACCTCATCATCTCGGTTGGGTTCCTCATGCAGGAGGCGACCGCGACTGCGGCCGAGACGTATCCGGACACCAGCTTCGCGATCATCGACGCAGCCTTCGATCCGGCGATTCCGAACGCGCAGGGTGTGCTGTTCAAGGAACAGGAGGCCGGCTATCTCGTCGGCTACCTCGCGGGGCTCGTGACCGAGTCGAACACGGTGTCGAGCGTCGGCGGCCAGAAGATCCCGCCGGTGGACAAGTTCATCGCGGGCTTCAAGAAGGGCGCGACGGACGCCAACCCGGACGTCGAGGCGCTGAACGCCTACTCCCAGGACTTCGTCGACCAGGCGAAGTGCAAGGAGGTCGCGCTCGACCAGATCAGCCGCGGTAGCGACGTGGTCTTCCAGGTCGCGGGCGGCTGCGGGCTCGGCGCGCTCGATGCGGCGAGCGAGGAGAGCGTCTGGGGCATCGGCGTGGACGCCGACCAGGCCTTCCTCGGCGACTACGTCCTGACGAGCGCCGTAAAGCGCGTCGACGTCGGCGTGTTCTCGACGATCGAGCAGCTCGTGAACGGCGAGTTCGCGGGCGGCGAGACGACGATCTACGGCCTTGCGGAGGACGGCGTCGGCATGGGCGACACGAGCGCGAACGCTCCGGCGGACGCGGTCGAGCAGGCCCAGGCGCAGATCGACGCCATCATCGCGGGCGAGATCGAGATCCCCGAGACGGTCGAATAGACGACTCGGAGGGGCGCCCCGGCCGACCGGGGCGCCCCTCCGCCTCTTCCGACATGGCGGACGGGCGGCTCCTCGAGCTCACGGGCATCACCAAGCGCTTCCCGGGCGTCGTCGCGAACGACGACGTCCACTTCGACCTGGCCAAGGGCGAGGTTCACGCGCTCCTGGGCGAGAACGGCGCCGGCAAGTCGACGCTCATGAACATCCTCTACGGGCTGTACCACCCGGACGAGGGCGAGATCAGGCTGGACGGCAAGCCGGTGGAGATCGACTCCCCGAGCCGGGCGATCGACCTCGGGATCGGCATGGTGCACCAGCACTTCATGCTCATCCCGGTCATGACGGTGGCGGAGAACATCGTGCTCGCGACCGAGCCCCACAAGGGCCCGTTCATCGACATCGCGGGCGCCGAGACCCGCGTGCGGGAGCTCTCCGAGCAGTTCGGCCTCGCCGTGCGGCCCGAGGCGCGCGTCGAGTCGATCTCCGTCGGCCAGCAGCAGCGCGCGGAGATCCTGAAGGCGCTCTACCGGGGTGCCGAGATCCTCATCCTCGACGAGCCGACGGCAGTCCTCACGCCGCAGGAGGCGCGCGAGCTCTTCGACATCATCGAGTCGCTCAAGGCCGAGGGGAAGTCGATCGTCTTCATCACGCACAAGCTGAACGAGGTGCTGGAGGTGGCCGACCGGATCACCGTCCTGCGCCGCGGGAAGACGATCGAGACCGTCCCGCGCGAAGGCGCGACCGAGGAGGGGCTGGCGAAGCTCATGGTCGGCCGCGAGGTGCTCCTGCGCGTGGACAAGCCGCCCGCGCAGCCCGGCGAGCCGGTGCTCTCCGTGACCGACCTCGAGGTGGACGACGAGCGCGGCCTCCCGGCCGTGCGCGGCGTCTCCCTGGAAGTGCGGGCGGGCGAGATCGTGGGACTCGCGGGCGTGGACGGGAACGGGCAGAGCGAGCTCGTCGACGCGATCGCGGGCCTCCGCAAGGTGCAGGCGGGCCGCATCCTCGTCAGCGGGACCGACATCACCGGCGCCAATTGCCGCGACTCCCTCGACGCGGGGGTGGGCCACATCCCGGAAGACCGGCACCTTCGCGGGCTCGTGCTCGACTTCTCGCTCGCCGAGAACCTTGCGCTCCACGACTACCGCACGCCGCCGGAGTCGCGCTTCGGCTGGCTCTATCCGAGGCGGATGGTCGCGAACGCCAAGAGAGTCCTGCAGGAGTTCGACGTTCGCGGTGGAGGGCCCGAGACGCCCGCAGGGTCGCTCTCCGGCGGGAACCAGCAGAAGGTCGTCGTGGCGCGCGAGGTGAACCGCAACCCGGACGTCCTGCTCGCCGGGCAGCCGACGCGCGGGCTCGACGTCGGCGCGATCGAGTTCGTCCACCGGCGTCTCGTTACCGAGCGCGACGAGGGCCGCGCGATTCTCCTCGTGAGCTTCGAGCTCGAGGAGGTCCTCTCCCTCTCCGACCGCATCCTCGTGATGTTCGAGGGCCGGATCGTGGGCGAGTTCTCGCCCGACGTGACCGAGGAGGAGCTCGGGATCGCCATGACGGGCGGTGGGCGCGAGCAGGAGGCCGCGGCGTGACCGACCGCGAACGGCGGCCGCCGGAGACGCCCGGACCGATGGAGAACGCGCCGGACCCGGAGGAGGCGCCCCGCTCCTTCACCGACTCTCTCGGCGCCTGGTTCGGAACCGCCGCCGGCGGCCTCGCGATCCCGGTCGCCTCGACCGTGCTCGCGTTCCTCGTCGGCGGGCTCGTCGTTGCCGCCACCGGCCACAACCCGCTCGGCGCGTACAAGGCGATCTTCGAGGGCACCGGGCTCAACCCGCTCTCGTACCTGTCCGAGGACGACCGGCGAGGCGCGTGGGCCGACCTGCAGCAGACGCTCATCGTCTTCACGCCGCTCGTCCTGACGGCGATCGCCGTCGCGTTCGCGTTCCGCTGCGGGATGTTCAACATCGGCGGCCAGGGCCAGTACCTCGTCGGGCTCTACGCGGCCGTCCTCGTCGGGACGAACATGGCGGGCACCCCCGGGCTCCTCCACATCCTGATCGCGATCGGCGCCTCGATCCTCGCAGGCGTCATCTGGGGCGGGATCGCGGGGATCCTCAAGGCGACCGTGGGCGCCCACGAGGTGATCACGACGATCATGCTCAACTGGATCGCGGTCTTCGGCGGCCAGTACCTCTTCGAGCTCGGCGGGCCGCTGCAGGGCGCGCAGGAGTCGATCCCGCGCTCGGACCCGGTGATAGACGCCGTGCACCTGCCCGCCTTCCCGCTTTCGACCGGCCTCCAGCCGCTCCACGTCGGCGTGCTCATCTCGATCGTGGCGCTCGTCGTCTACACGCTCCTCCTCAACAGAACGACGCTCGGCTACGAGGTGCGCGCGGTCGGGTTCAACCCCGAAGCGGCGCGCTACGGAGGCATCTCCGTGGGGCGGAGCTACTTCCTCGCCCTTGCGATCGCCGGCGCGTTCGCCGGGCTCGCGGGCTCGCTCGACATCCTCGGCTGGAAGTACACCGTGGCGACGAACGACATCCAGGTCTCGGCCGTCGGCTTTGTGGGGATCGCCGTCGCGCTGCTCGGGCGCAACAAGGCCGTCGGGATCTTCCTCGCCGCGCTTCTCTTCGCCGCACTCCAGACGGGGACGTCGCCGCGGCAGCTCGATCCGGCCGTCTTCCCACCGGAGCTTGCCACGAACCTCTCGACGATGATCCAGGCGCTCATCATCCTCTTCGTCGCTACGGAGCTCCTGATCGTCTACATCTGGGGCGCGCGCAAGCGGCTCGGCTTCGGCGGCCCGGCCCGTGTCCAGCCGGAGCTCAAGGCCTGATGGCGACCATGGACGCAGCCGAGCGCCCGCTTGCCGAGCGCCTCACCGGGCCCCGGGCGATCGCGCTCCTCGGGATCGCGCTCGGCGTGCTCGCCTTCTGGCTCGCGCTGCCGCCATGGACCGTGCGCGCCGCCGGCGTGCCGCTCGCCGTCGGGCTGCTCGGCGCGTTCGCCGGGCTCTGGGCGCTCATGCGCGAGGAGCGCAGGCTCGGGTTCTGGGCGATCGGCGTCGCGGGGCTCGGGATGGCCGCGGCGCTCTGGGCGCAGGGGCGGGACGAGACCTCGCTCCAGGCGGTCGTCTCCGTCGGGCTCGTCACCGCGACGCTCCGCTTCGCGACGCCGCTCGCCTTCGCCGCGGTCGGCGGGATCTTCAACGAGCGCGCGGGCATCGTGAACATCGGCCTCGAGGGGATGATGCTTGCCGGCGCGTTCTTCGGCATCTACGTCGCGGCCGAGACGGGCTCCTGGGTCGCCGGGATCCTCGGCGCGATGGTCGCGGGGGCGATGTTCGGCCTCATCCATGCGTTCTTCACGATCACCATGCGCGCCGACCAGATCGTCATCGGGTTCGCGATCAACTTCCTGGCGCTCGGGTTGACCGGCTACCTCTTCCGCTCGATCTACGGGCCCCAGGGCACGCCGTCCGACGTCCCCCGCATCCCGGACGTGTCGATGCCGCAGTTCATCAAGGACATCCCGTTCGTCGGGCCCGTGTTCGGCGACCTGAGCGTGATGACGTGGCTCATCATCGTCATCGTCGTCGTCGCCTGGGCCGTCATCTTCAAGACCCCGATCGGCCTGCGGCTGCGCTCGGTCGGCGAGCACCCGCGCGCCGCCGAGACGGTCGGGATCTCCGTCTACAAGATCCGCTACGGGGCCGTGATCCTCTCGGGGATCCTCGCGTCGCTCGGCGGGGCGTACATCTCGTTCGGCTTCGGGGGCTCGTTCAACGAGAACATGAGCGGCGGGCGCGGCTTCATCGCTCTCGCGGCCGTCATCCTCGGGAAGTGGCATCCGGTCGGCGCGTTCGGCGCATGCCTCCTGTTCGGCTTCGCGAGCGGCCTCGCGCAGCGGCTCCAGGGCGAGGCGGACATCTCCGCGAACCTTCTCTCGACGCTCCCGTACGTGCTCGTGCTGATCGCGCTCGTCGGCGTGATCGGGCGGTCGCGCCCGCCGGCGGCGGTCGGGCGGCCGTACGTGAAGCAGTAGCCAGCGCGGCCGGTAGAGTCGCCGCCGGTGCGGAACCCGGTCGCCTTTCTCGCGCTCTTCGTCGCCCTGCTCGCGCTCGGCGCGGTCGCCGGCACGGCGTACGTCGCGCAGACACGGTTCGAGGTGAGCTGGCTCGAGGCGGCGTACGGGATCCCCGTCGTCGTCGTGCTCGGTCTCCTCGCGCTCGCGCTCGCGAATCGCGCGCGAATGCGGCACCAGCGGACGCTCGGGCGGTCAGGCGGGACGGCCCTCGCGGCGCTCGCACGGCTGCTCGCGGGAATCGCCCTTCTCTGCGCCGCTGCGGCCGTCGTGGCCCTGATCGTCTTCGCCGTGCTCGTGCAGACGGACGGGCTCACGGAGGCCCCATGGTGAGCGGATCTGCGTGACCGGTAGCCACTGAAGCTACAATCGCAAGCTGCTCCGCCGCATCACCCCCTAAAGGCCATGTTCGAGATCGGCAACAGCCTGCGCGAGGCCCGGCTCCGTCAGGGGCTCGACCTCGCACGCGTCGAGGACGACACGAAGATCCGGGCGAAGTACCTCCAGGGGCTCGAGGACGAGCGCTTCGAGGTGCTCCCCTCCGAGACGTACGTCAAGGGCTTCCTGCGCACGTACGCCGAGTACCTCGGGCTCGACGGCCAGCTCTACGTGGACGAGTACAACTCGCGCTTCGCGAGCGCCGCCGAGGAGCCGGTGCTCTCCTCGCAGCCCACGCGGCGCAAGCGGCGTCGCGGGGAGTCGAACCTCGTCGTCGCGGCGCTCGCGGGGATCGTCGCCGTGGCGGTGCTCGTGGTCGTCGCGTTCACGCTCTCGGAGGATTCGCCCGACGTCTCGCCGACCGCGGGCCTCAACCCGGCTACGACGACCGGCGACATGGGGGAGACCACGACGGAGGAGACGGGAGCGACGCCGCCGCCGGCCAACCCGGCGAGCGTCGTGCTCCAGCTCGTCGCCCGTCGCGGCGACTGCTGGGTCACCGTGCGCCGCGGGGCGCCGAACGGCGACATCGTCTTCTCGGGCACGATCTACCAGGGCGAGACCCAGCGGTTCACGGGGCGGCGCCTCTGGCTCGAGTTCGGGGACGCCCCGTCGGCGAACCTGAACGTCAGGCTGAACGGCCGGCTCCTGCGGGACTTCCCGGCCGGCGAGCCGGTCGTGATCGTGACGCCCGAGGGCGTCCGAGCCCAGGATTGAGCGACCGGCCGCGGGCCGCGATCCTCCTGACGGGGAGCGAGCTCGCGCGCGGCGCGATCCGCGACGCGAACGGGCCGTTCCTCGCGCGCGAGTTGACGCGCCTCGGCCTCGAGCCCGCGCGCTGGACGCTCGTCGGAGACGCGCCGGAGGAGCTCGAGGGGGCGCTCCGCGAGGCGCTCGCCGCCGATCTCTGCGTCGTGTCGGGCGGGCTCGGGCCGACGCACGACGACCGCACGGTCGAGCTGCTCGCGCGGGCGACCGGGCGGCCTCTGCGCGTGGACGCAGGGCTCGAGGCCGAGATCGACGCGGTCGCGCGCTCGGTCGCGGAGCGGCTGGGGCGGCCGTACGCCGAGCTCGCCGTGGGCGTGCGCAAGCAGGCGTCGCTGCCCGAGGGCGCGGTCTCGCTCGGGCTCGCGGGGACGGCGCCGGCGCTCCTCCTCGAGCACGCACCCGGCCGGCTGGCCGTGACGCTCCCCGGCCCGCCCGGCGAGCTCCGGCGCCTGTGGCCGCGCGTCCTCGAGGCCGAGCCGGTGCGCGCGCTCGCCGGCCGCGCCCGGCGGCGGGAGCAGCGCGTCCTGCGGTTCTTCGCGGTGCCCGAGGCCGCGGTCGCCCGCGAGGTCGAACGTGCAGGCGGGGAGGGGGAGGGGCTCGAGCTCACGATCTGCGCCCGCAACTTCGAGCTCGAGGTCGACCTGCTCGTCTCGCCGGGTGGGGAACCCCGGGCCGCGGCGGTCGAGCAAGCGCTCGTGGCCGGCTTCGGCGACGCCCTCTTCTCGCGCGACGAGCGGCCCGTGGCAGCCCTCGTGCTCGACCGCTGCCGGGAGCTCGGGCTGACGCTCGCGACCGCGGAGTCGTGCACGGGAGGGCTCGTCGGCGCCCGGCTGACCGAGGTGCCCGGCGCGAGCGATGCCTACCTCGGCGGGGTCGTCGCCTACGCGAACGAGGTCAAGGCCCGTGCGCTCGGCGTGCCGGAGGACGTGCTCGCACGCCACGGCGCCGTGTCGGAGGAGGCTGCGCGCGCGATGGCGGCCGGGGTGCGGTCCGCTCTCGGCGCAGACGTCGGCATCGCGGTGACCGGGGTCGCGGGGCCGGGCGGAGGGACGGCGTCGAAGCCCGTCGGGCTCGTCCACGTTGCCGCCGAGGGGCCGGCCGGGGCGGCGGCGCGGGAGTTCCGGTTCCCGGGCGACCGCGAGGAGATCCGCGAGCGCGCAGCCGTTATGGCCCTCCACGAGGCGCGCACCCTCCTGGCACGCCTCTGACACAGAATCGGCACACCTCGTCCCGCTTTCGCGTGGATTCGGCGCCTAAGGTGGAGCCCGATGACCGCTACCGGCTCTTCGTCGCGCTTCCGCTCCCGGAGGACTCCCGCAGGCGGCTCGTCCGCTGGCAGCTGGACGCACTGCCGGCTCCGAGCGCCGACGCCCGGCTCGTGCCGCCGGAGAACCTCCACGTCACGCTCGCCTTCCTCGGCTCGCGGCCTGCCGCCGAGCTGCCGGCCATCGCGGCCGAGCTCGCCGGGGCCGCCCGCACCGGTGAGCGCCCGGTGCTCACGGCGGAGCGCTACCGCGAGTCGCGGAGCGTCGGCATGGTCGTGCTCGCCGACGAGGACGGACGGGCCGGACGGCTCGCCGGGGACGTGGCCGAGCGGCTCGCCCGCCTCGGCGTCTACCGGCCGGAGGAGCGGCCGTGGCTCCCGCACGTGACCGTCCTGCGCTTCCGCAGCCGGCCGCGCCTCGCGCCCGTGCCGCCCGACCTCGGCCGGGTCAGTCCGTCCGATGTCGCTCTCTACACTTCAGTCCTGCGCCGGACGGGGGCGCAGTACGCGATCCGGGACGCATTCCCGCTAGGAGGCTGAGACAACGTGGACCGTGAGCAAGCACTCGACGCAGCCCTGAGCCAGATCGAGCGGGCCTACGGCAAGGGCTCTGTGATGAAGATGAGCGACCAGGCCCAGGTCGCGATCCCCTCGATCTCGACCGGGTCGCTGTCGCTCGACGTGGCGCTCGGGATCGGCGGCCTCCCGCGCGGCCGCGTGATCGAGGTCTTCGGCCCCGAGTCCTCGGGGAAGACGACGCTCGTCTACCACGTGATCGCCGAGGCCCAGCGCCGCGGCGGGATCTGCGCGTTCGTGGACGCCGAGCACGCGATGGACCCGGCGTACGCGCGCCGGATCGGCGTCAACATCGACGACCTGCTCGTCTCGCAGCCCGACAACGGCGAGCAGGCGCTCGAGATCGCCGAGCTCCTCATCCGCTCGGGCGCGCTCGACGTCGTCGCGGTCGACTCCGTCGCCGCGCTCACCCCGCGCGCCGAGATCGAGGGGGAGATGGGCGACAGCCACGTCGGCCTCCAGGCGCGCCTGATGAGCCAGGCGCTTCGCAAGCTCGCCGGCACGCTGAACAAGACCGGGACGGTCGCGCTCTTCACGAACCAGCTGCGCGAGAAGATCGGCGTCATGTTCGGGAACCCGGAGACGACGCCGGGCGGCCGCGCGCTCAAGTTCTACTCGTCCGTGCGGCTCGACATCCGCCGGATCGAGACGCTCAAGGAGGGCGTCGAGGCGATCGGGAACCGGGTGCGCGTGAAGGTCGTGAAGAACAAGGTCGCGCCGCCGTTCAAGCAGGCCGAGTTCGACATCATCTACGGCGAAGGGATCTCCTGGGAGGGCTCCGTCCTCGACGTCGGCCTCGAGCGGAAGGTCGTCCAGAAGTCAGGCTCGTACTTCAGCTACGAGGACGAGCGGCTCGGCCAGGGGCGCCAGAACGCGACGGCGTTCCTCCGGGAGCATCCGGACGTGACGCAGGGGATCCTGCGGGCGATCCAGCTCCAGCTGGGGCCGGACGCGGTCGTGTCCTCCCGGCTCCTGCCGGCGGCGGAGGGCGAGGCGTCCGCCTCGGAGCCCGTAGCCGAGGCGAAGGCGGAGAAGGCGGCGAGCGCGAACGGCGGCGGCGACGGCGACGGCGACGCGGCGGCGGCCGAGAGCGCGCCGCGCGCGAAGGCGTCCGCGCGCTAGCGTGCCGCGCCTGACGGCGCTTCGGCGGGCACGGCCCGGCTTCGTCGCGCTCGAGCTCGACGGGCGTCCCTGGCGCACCGTGCCGGACGACGTGGTCGCGCGGGCCGGGCTCGCGGCCGGCGAGGAGCTCGACCGGCCGGCGCTTCGCCTTCTGCGGGCCGAGCTCGTCCGGGCGCGCGGCCTCCGCGTGGCCTCCCGTGCGCTCGCGCGCCGCGACCTCTCCGCGGCCGAGCTCGACGCGCGCCTCGAGCGCGCCCGCGTCGCGCCGTCCGTGGCCGCCGAGCTTGCCGGCACGCTCGAGCGCGCAGGGCTCGTCGACGACGAGCGGTTCGCCGCGGGCCGTGCCGAGTCGCTGGCCGCCCGCGGCTGGGGCGACGCGGCGATCGCCGCGCGGCTCGAGGCGGTGGGCGTCGACGAGGCGGTCGCCCGGGTCGCAGTAGCCGCGCTCGAGCCCGAGGCGGCCCGCGCGCGAGTCCTCGTCGAGCGCGAGTCCGACCCCGTCCGGCAGGCGCGCCTCCTCGCCCGCAGGGGGTTCGGAGAGGAGACGCTCGAGAGCGTGCTCGAGGCCGCGCTGGACTGACCGGCCCGCCGGGGGCTAGGATACGGTCTCCATCACGACATCAAAACGCCTGCATACGGAACGGCTTTACGCCGAATCGGACGACGACCACGACGACGACTGACACAAACGCTGAGATGACCGAACGAGCGAGCAGACGGAGGGACACGACCGCCGACCGGTAGTCGCGCACCGCGCACGCCCGTCCGCTCGCACCGATTCCGACGACCGGCCGTTCCTACGGGCTCAACGTAGGAGCGAGCAATGCAGCTTGTGATCGGCATCGTGCTCGGAGTAGCCGCCGGGCTGGCGGTGGGCGCGCTGGTCGCCTCGCGCGTCGCGATCGGCCGCCGCCGCGCCGCGGCCGAGCAGGAGATCGAGCGGATGGCCGCGGACGCGCAGCGAAGCGCCGACGCGATCCGCCGCGAGGCACAGGTCGAGGCGAAGGAGGAGGCGCTCAAGCTCCGGGCCGAGGTCGAGCGGGAGCTCGCCGACCGCCGGGCCGAGACGATCAAGGTCGAGGAGCGCACGGCCGCCCGCGAGAAGGACGTCGAGCGGACCGCGACCGACCTCGAGCGGCGCGAGCAGGGTCTCGCCGACCGCGAGCTCCACGTGAAGGAGCTCCAGGAGTCCCTCAAGGAGGCGAAGGACACGCAGCTCCGCGAGCTCGAGCGGATCGCCGGCCTCACGAACGCGGACGCGAAGCGGCAGCTGCTCCAGGAGGCCGAGGAGCAGATCCGCCGCGACATGGGCCGGATGGTGCGGGTCGCCGAGGAGGAGGCGCAGGCGGAGGCGAAGAAGCGTGCGCGGAACCTCGTCGCCGACGCGCTCCAGCGCGTGGCGGCGAGCCACGCGGCCGAGACGACGGTGTCGCTCGTCGAGCTCCCGTCGGACGACATGAAGGGCCGGATCATCGGTCGCGAGGGCCGCAACATCCGCGCGCTCGAGAACCTGACCGGCGTCGACTTCATCATCGACGACACGCCACAGGCGGTCGTCCTCTCGTCCTTCGACGGCGTCCGGCGCGAGGTGGCGAAGCTGACCCTCGCGAAGCTCGTCGAGGACGGGCGGATCCATCCGTCCCGGATCGAGGAGATGTACTACCAGTCGAAGGCCGAGATCGAGGATCACATCCGTCAGCTCGGCGAGCAGGCCGTCTTCGAGGCGAACGTCGGCTCGATGCACGACGAGCTCGCGAAGCTCCTCGGCCGGCTGCGCTTCCGCACGAGCTACGGGCAGAACATCCTCAAGCACTCGCTCGAGTGCACGCACCTGGCCGGGATCATGGCCTCCGAGCTCGGCGCCAGTGTGAAGACGGCGAAGCGGGCCGCGCTCCTCCACGACGCCGGCAAGGCGATGACGCACGAGGTGGAGGGCTCGCACGCGGCGATCTCGGCCCAGATGGCGAAGCGCTACGGCGAGTCCCAGCACGTCGTCCACGCGATCGAGGCGCACCACTACGAGGTGCAGCCCCAGACGGTCGAGGCGGTGCTCGTGATCGCCGCGGACGCCATCTCCGCCTCACGGCCTGGCGCGCGCGGCGAGAGCCTCGAGCACTACGTGAAGCGGCTGGAGAACCTCGAGGGCCTCGCGGCTTCGAAGAAGGGCGTCGAGCGGGTGTACGCGCTGCAGGCCGGCCGGGAGATTCGCGTGATGGTGAAGCCGGCCGAGCTGGACGACGACGAGGCGGCGCTCCTCTCGCACGAGATCGCGCGCGAGATCGAGGGCCAGCTCGAATACCCCGGGCAGATCAAGGTCACGGTCATCCGCGAGAGCCGCGCGACCGAGTACGCGAAGTAGGAGAGCGGAGGGGCCGGGACGAGCCCGGCCCCTCCGCTCGTCCCGCTAGAGCTCGCGCGAGAGGGACTCGAGGAGCGCGCCCTCCGCGGGCGTGAACGCCTTGCCCGGCTCGTCCCCGGTCTGTCCGCGAACCTGGTTCCTGAACGAGTCCAGGAGGCGGCGCCGAACGTTGGCGTTCGGCGCGGCCTCCGCGTTCGCGAGCCGCTCGCAGAGGGAATCGGCGACGTCCGGGTCGCTCGAGAGCTCCTGAACCAGGTCGCAGAGGCTGTCGAACGTGACGAAGACGTCGACGACGGCGCGGTACTCGCGGACGCCGCCGTCCTTGTCCCGCACCTGCGCGCCGACCGAGAGCGTCCCGACCGCGTCCGTCGGGCAGAAGGCCGACGATGCGGGCCCGAACGCGCCGTAGCCCGAGCCGCAGTCGAACGCGTACTCGAAGCCCGCGGCCGTGTCCGCCGCGGACGGATCGGTCACGCCGGAGAGCGCGAGCTCGAACGCGAAGCCGGCGGGCGCCGAGGCGGGCGCCTCGAAGGTCCCGCTCGGGGCGACGTTGACGATCCCGATCGTCGCCGTGTCGGTCGCCGTCTTCCCGCGCTCGTCGGTGACCTGCACGCCGACGGTGAACGTCCCCGGCCCGTCGAGCGTTCCGGCCGCGAACGTCGCGGTCTGCCCGGCCGTCTCGTACGTCCCGTCGCCGTCGAGGTCCCACGCATACGTGAGGTCCTCGCCGTCCGGGTCGCTCCCGCTCGCCGTGAGCAAGACCGTGCCGCCCTCGTCGACGGAGTAGGGCCCACCCGCGTCCACCTCGGGCGCGAGGTTCATGCTGAGCCCGACGATGACCGGGTCGTGGTCGGACGCCCGGTAGGGGCCGGGGTCGTAGAAGGTGTTGATCTGGTTCGCCGTCTTGAACGACGTCGTGTAGTCGAGGACGTTCGGCTCGTCCGGGTTGATGTGCCACTCGGTCGTGCCGGTCACCTGCGCCGCGAGCGAAGCGTTCGCGAGGGCGTGGTCGAGGTAGCCGGACTCGCCCTGGAAGACGTACGAGTACGCCGTCAGGCCGTTGAACTCGCGGATGAGGTTCACGTAGCCCTTCTCCTCGAGCGTCCGGATCGCGTCCTCGAACGTGTACGCGTTCAGGTCGCCGATGATCAGCCGGTCGGGGTCGCCGCTTCCGGTCGGATCGGTCGCGAGCCAGTCCGCGAGGGCCGCCGCGGCCGCCGTGCGGACGTTGGCGCAGTTCCCCTGGCCGTCGCCCATGTCCGGGTCCGCCGGGCACGGCGTCCCCTTCGACTTGAGGTGGTTCACCGCGACGGTCAGCCGCTCGTCCGACGCCGCGTGCTCGAACGTCTGCGCGAGCGCGGGCCGGTTGAGCGACGTGTCGAACCGCGGGTCGATCGCCGAGGTGAGGATCTTCCAGTCACCGACCGGCGAGACGACCGCGGGCTTGTAGATGAGCGCGACCTTGATCTCGTCCGTGCCGATCACGCCGGTGTCGATCGCCGCGTACGTGCCGGCGCCGACCTCGTCGTTCAGCCGTCGGACGAGCTCCTGCAGGGCGCTGTTCGACCCGCCGTCGTTCTCGATCTCCATGAGGCCGACGACGTCCGCGTCGATCGCGGCGAGGGCACTCACGATCTTCGCCGACTGGCGGTCGAGCTCGAACTGGTTGAGCGCGCCGCGCGAGGTCGGGAAGCCGCCGCCCATGCCGTCCCCGTTGAAGTAGTTGAGGACGTTGAACGAGGCGATCTCCAGGTTCCCGCCGACCGGCTCGGGCGCCGGCGTGCGCGGGTTCCCGACGTCGAACTCGATCGGGCCGACCGGCTGGATCCGGTAGTTCGAGAACCGGAAGTCCATGACGCCGGTGAGCCCGTCGAGCGTGTCGCCGACGCGGAGGGTGTTCGACGCGGAGAGCCCGCCCTGCGGGTAGCGCGTCGGGTCGATGTTCTGCTGGTTGTTGCCGTCGTCGAGGATGATCCGGCTGCGGTTGTTCTCCGCCGAGACCGCGAGCGCCGGGGCGCCCGGCAGCGCGACGGCGGTCGGGTTCCTGAGCCGCCCGACGCCGGAGAGGCTGACCTCGCCGAAGCGGCCGAGGTTGAAGACCTCCGTCGCCGTGAGATCCTGGTCGAAGGCGACGAGCATGCCCTCGGTCCGCTCGTGGTCGGGAATCGAGGCGACTGGGAGCGAGACCGCCGCCGGCGTGACGGTCGCGCCGGTCGTGCACACCGACAGGCCGGTGACGGTGGCGATCTGCGTGAGGTTGAACGACTCGCCGGCCGTTCCACGCACGCGAACGACGTCGCCGGGCTGGACATCCACGCCGAACCCGTTGTCGAAGACGAAGATCCCCTCCGACGTGTTCGGATCGGCGTCGTGGTCGTTGTCCTCCTCCTGGAGGTAGAAGCCGCCGAACTCGGACGGCTGCAGCTGGTAATCGCCGACGACGACGCCTTCGATCGTGACGCGCTGGCCCGCGATCGGCGTCGCCAGGCCGGCACCCTGCACGTCGTGGATGCCCGTGGCCGGCTCGCCGCAGACGACGAGCTCTTCGGTCTGGAACGCGAGCACGTGGTTTGCCGCCATGGTGTCCGGCGGGTCGTCCGTGTCCTGGTCGGTCACGTTCGCCGCGAGGATCGTCACGGTGCACGTCTCGCCGTAGGCGAACGCGCCGGCCGGGTCGAGCGTGAACGTGACGGGACCGCCCGAGACGGTCGCGGTGTGCGATCCGCTCGTCGCGCAGTCGATCGTGTACCACGTGCCCGTGACGTCCACCGGCTCGCTGAAGACGATCTCGACGTTCGCCCCGAGCCGGACGCCGACCGCGCCCGCGGCGGGCGTCGAAGCCGCGACGCTCGGGGCGGGCTCGCCGCTCGTCCGGGGATCAGGCGCGGCGACGACAAAGTCCTCGGCGTTGTTGTCCGTGTCCTGGTTCCCGCCGTCCTTCCGCTGCGCGGACGTCGTGTTCGAGAGCCCCGGCGTCGGCGCGGTCTCGGCGCAGTTCGCCCCGCCGTAGCCGACGAAGTCGATGATCGCGCCGCCGGTCGGGCACGTGCCGCTGAGCGGCGTCGTCGAGGCGACGAGGGCCACCTTCCCTGAGGTGGCGGACATCGCGATCGTGCCCGTCGCGTCGGGGGTCGGGAGCGGCGTCGTTCCACCCGCTCCGGCCGCCTCCTGGACGAGGTAGTTCCGCCCGGACGGGATCGAGCCGGCAAGCGGGGTCACCTGCCAGGTCGAGCCCGCCGAGGAGGCGTACTGGACCGACCAGCCGGAGAGGCTCACGGCCGCACCCGTGCGGTTGTAGAGCTCGATGAAGTCGTGGGTGAGCGTTGCGCCGGAGTTGCCGCCCCCGCCGTAGACCTCGCTCACGACGACGCTTCCGGGCGCGGGGCCCGGAGCGGCGGTCATGAAGGAGAAGACGTGGTCGGCCGCCATCGCGTCCGGCGGGTCGATCGTGTCCTGGTCGCTCACGGCGGCCGCGGAGACCGTCACCGTGCACGACGACGCGGTCGGGAGGGGCCCCACGGGCGAGAGCGTGAACGTGCTCGGACCGCCACTCACGGTGATGGGATGTGGGCCGAGGATCGAGCACGAGACCGTGAAGCCGCCGCTCGCGACGTTGACCGGCTCGTTGAACGTCACGGTGATGTCGCCGTTCGAGTCGACGCCGGTGGCGCCGTTCGCCGGGGTCGTCGACTGAACCGCCGGAGCGAGGTCGACGGGGTCGTTCGAGCCCGTGGCGGAGATGTCGTCGATGCCGATCCACTCGTCGGAGCCGGCCGCGTCGGTGGTGATAACCCGCACCTGGACGAGCGGCTGCCCGCCGGCCGCGGCCGGGAGCACGGCGGCCACGGGAGTCTCGAGCGTCGCGCTCGGGCCGGCCGACGCGTCCGCGACGAATCCGGCCGGGACGTTCGTGAACGAGCCCGTCGAGCCGACGCGGTACTGGAGCGCGACGGGCTGCACGGAGTTGTCCCCCGAGCCGTCGACGTCGCGCAGGAGATACGCGACCGTGACGGTCGCGAAGCCGGTGGTGTCGAGGGAGAGCACGAGATGCGGCGCGTCGGCCGTGCCGGAGCCCTGCAGGGCCACGACGGGGTTCTCGAGGTGGAACTCGGCGACGCCGCCGGTCGCGAGCGTGTTCGGGTTCGTGTTGTTCGCGAGCACGTTGACCGGCGTCGCGGATCCGTCTGCGAGCACCGTCTGCGGATCGACGGCGGTCGAGGATACGAGCCCGTCGCCGCGGTATCCGATGATCCCGGGCACACCCGACCAGTCGTTCAGCGTCGTGATCAGGTCGATGTTCGTCCAGTTCTGCGTGAACGGAAGCGGCTGGGCGGTCGTGTCCGCCGCCGCCGGCTGCGCGGCGAGCGCCGCGACGATCGCAAGAAGCGCCAGGACGGACACCCGCCGGCGCGCCACAGTAAGTCTCATGTCTCTCCCCTGTAGGACGGGCCCCCGCGGACCAGGTCGCGAGTGAGGGTACCACCGTTTTTCGCCCCGTCCTATTCGGCCACCCAACCGAAACCGGACGGTTGCCGGGCTACCATTCGCTGCGATGCGCCGCTACCACGTCACGACGTTCGGTTGCCAGATGAACGCGCACGACTCCGAGCGGATCAAGGGCATGCTTGAGTCGCTCGGCCTCGGCGAGGCCGTCTCCCAGGCCGAGGCGGACGTGATCGTCTTCAACACCTGCACGATCCGGGAGAAGCCGGACCAGCGCTTCGCGGCGCACTTCGCGCAGGCGAAGGCGCTGAAGCAGCGTGATCCCGCGACCGTGATCGCCGTCGGCGGCTGCTATGCGGAGGCCCAGCGCGACCGCCTCTTCGAGCTCTATCCGGAGGTCGACGTCGCATTCGGGCCGGGGTCGATCCCGCATCTCGGCGAGTGGCTCGGGGCGGGCGGCGTCGGCATCGGGCGCGGCCGGTTCGGGATCGGCGAGGAGCGCGCGTTCGCCGGCGAGCTCCCCATGCACCGGGAGCGCTCGTTCCAGGCGTGGGTGCAGGTCTCGATGGGCTGCAACTCGAAGTGCTCGTACTGCATCGTGCCGTCCGTGCGCGGGCGCGAGGTGAGCCGCCGGCCGGGCGAGGTCGTCGCCGAGGTGACGCGGCTCGCCGGCGAGGGCGTGCGCGAGATCACCCTCCTCGGCCAGAACGTCAACTCCTGGGGTCGCGATCTCGCTCCGGACGTGCGGACGGAGTTCGGCGAGCTGCTCCGCGCCTGCGACGCGGTCGACGGGATCGAGCGGATCCGCTTCACGAGCCCGCATCCGAAGGACTTCCGCGACCCTGTGATCGCGGCCATGACCGAGTGCGGCGGCGTCTGCGAGCATATTCATCTGCCGCTCCAGTCCGGCTCCGACCGGATCCTGAAGGCAATGCGGCGGACGTACGACCGCGCCCGCTACCTGCGGCTGGTCGGGAAGCTGCGCGCCGCGATTCCGGACCTTGCGCTCGGGACGGACATCATCGTCGGGTTCCCCGGCGAGACGGAGGAGGACTTCCGGGCCACCCTCGAAGCGGTCGAGGAGGTGCGCTACGACAGCGCGTTCACGTTCATCTACTCGCCCCGGCGCGGCACGGAGGCGGCCGAGCTTGACGGCCAGGTGCAGTACGAGGTGAAGCGTGAGCGGCTCGAACGGCTCGTCGAGGTCGTGCAGCGGATCGCGGCCGAGCGGAACGCCGAGCGGGTCGGCAGGGTGGAGGAGGTGCTCGTCGAGGGGCCGTCGCGGACCGACGAGGCCCGGCTGCGCGGGCGGACGCGGCGCAACACGACCGTGAACTTCTCCGGCTCCGCCCGACCCGGCGAGCTCGTGCCGGTGGAGATCACAAGCGCGACGTCGACGACGCTCGGCGGCCGACAGGCGGCGCTCGTCGCGGCTTGACACGCTTCCGGCACATTCGGTCACACCTCCGCGCGCTTTTCGGCAGTACGATCGAAAGCGGGTGGTGGGCTGGGGTGCCCCGGAGCCGGGGGAGTCGATGAGCGGGGCGCCCGGGCCGCTCGTCCTTGCGGTCTTCGGGCCGACGGCGAGCGGGAAGACGGCGGTGGCCGAGGCGCTCGCGGACCGCATCCCTGTTGAGATGGTGTCCGCGGACGCGCTGCAGGTCTACCGTGGCCTGCCGATCCTCACGAACCAGTCGGAGCGGCCTGCGCGCCTCGTGGCGATCTGGCCGCTCGGCCACGAGGCCTCGGTGGCCGAGTACGAGCGCCGCGCGCACGCGGCGATCGACGAGGCGCTCGCGGCCGGGCGCACCCCGGTCGTCGTGGGCGGCACGGGGCTCTACCTGCGGGCGGCGCTCACCGACCTCGAGCTGCCGCCTCCGCCGGTGCCCGGCACGCGCGAGCGGCTGGAGGCGCTCTACGACCGCGTCGGCCCCGACGCCGCGCACGCGGAGCTGGCCGACCGCGACCCCGCGGCGGCGGCGGTCGTCCATCCAAACGACCGGCGCCGGGTCGTCCGGGCGCTCGAGCTCGCCGAGGCCGGCGCCTCGCTCGCGCCCGCGTCCGACCGGCTCTGGAGCCACGACACACGCCATCCGACCCTCGTCGTCGGCCTCGACGTGCCGCCGCCCGAGCTGGAGCGCCGCATCGCGGCGCGCACGGCCGCGATGTTCGAGCGCGGGGTGGAGGAGGAGGTCGCCCGTGCGCTCGCCGGGCCGCTCTCGCGCACGGCGCGGGCCGTGCTCGGACTGGAGGAGGTCTCGACCCTTCCGCGCGAGGAGGCCGAGGCGGCCATTGTCGTCCGCACGCGCCGCTACGCGGCGTACCAGCGCAAGTGGATGCGCAGGATCCCGGGTCTCGTTACCGTTCGGGCCGACCGGCCCGCGGACGAGGTGGCGAATGAGATTCTCGAAGTGGCACGCGCTCGGGAACGCGTACCTGCTCGTCGAGCGGGCTGAGGGCACGCCGCTGCTCGACCCCGAGACCGCGCGCCGGCTGTGCGACCCGCACACGGGCATCGGCTCGGACGGCGTTCTCGAGGTCGCCCCGGACGGCTCCGCGGCCGAGGTGACCGTCTGGAACCCGGACGGCTCGCAGGCCGAGTTCTCCGGCAACGGCGCGCGCATCGCCGCCGCGTGGCTCGCGGCGCGCGCCGGCGTCTCCGACGTCGCTCTCCGCTTCGGCGGGCGCCAGGTGGCGGCGACCGTTCGCGAGTGCGAGGGCGACGTCGAGGTCGACGTCGGCCCGGTCGAGGTCGGCCCGCGGGAGGAGCTTGCGGCCGACGGCGAGCGGATCGAGCTCACGCCGGTCTCGGTCGGCAACCCGCACGCCGTGATCCGCGGAGACCTCGAGGACGTCGAGCGCCTCGGGCCGCTCGTCGAGCATCACCCGCGCTTCCCGGAGCGGACGAACGTCCAGCTCGTGAGGGTGCTCGGCTCGCACGCGCTCGAGGTCGCGATCTGGGAGCGCGGGGTCGGCCTCACGCGCTCGTCCGGCTCGTCGTCCGTCGCCGCGGCGGCGGCCGCCGTCGCCAACGGCTGGTGCGAGAGCCCCGTTCACGTCGGTGTCCCCGACGGCGGCGCGCTCACCGTCTCGCTCGCCGACGGCCGCGCGCGCCTCGCCGGCCCGGTCGAGGAGATCTGCCGCGGCAAGCTCGTTCCCGCTCGCGCCCGGTAGGCGCAGAGGGCAAGCACCGCGGTGGTGCTAGCTCGGGGGAGCCGCTCCGGTCACACGGCAACCGCGTGCGTCCGGAGCGCGTCGTTCAGGCTCGTCTTGAGGTCCGTGGAAGCGCTGCGCTGCCCGATGATGAGCGCCGCCGGAACTCCGTACTCGCCGGCCGGGAACCGCTTCGGGCGCGTGCCCGGGATCACGACGGCGCCGGGAGGCACGACGCCACGGTGCTCGACCGGCTCGGGCCCCGTCACGTCGATCACCGGCGTCGATGCCGTCAGCACGACGTTCGCGCCGAGCACGGCCCGCTCGCCGACGCGCACGCCCTCGACGACGATCGAGCGCGACCCGACGAACGCGCCGTCCTCGACGATGACGGGCGCGGCCTGCGGCGGCTCGAGCACGCCGCCGATCCCGACCCCGCCCGAGAGGTGCACGTCCGCCCCGATCTGGGCGCACGAGCCGACGGTCGCCCACGTGTCGACCATCGTCCGCGGCCCGACCCACGCGCCGATGTTCACGTAGCTCGGCATCAGCACGACGCCGGGCGAGAGGTACGACCCGAACCGCGCCACCGCGGGCGGGACGACGCGCACGCCGCTCGCGGCCCAGTCCCGCTTGAGCGGCACCTTGTCCAGGTACTCGAACGGCCCCACCTCCATCGGCTCCATCGCGCGCAGGCGGAAAAGGAGCAGGATCGCCTTCTTCGCCCACTCGTTCACGACCCAGCCGTCCGGGCCGGGCTCCGCCACGCGCGCCTCGCCGCGGTCGAGCAGCCCCACGGCCTCCTCGATCGTCCCGAGGCCGTCGGCGGCCTCTTCGGGCGGCGCCTCCCACAGCCGCTCGATCTCACGCTCGAGGCCGGCGCTCACAGGAGCCCCTCCAGCCGTGCGACGGCCACCGCGCACTCGTCCTCCGTCGGGACGAGCGCGAGCCGGACGTACCCTTCGCCGGACGGCCCGAGGTACGAGCCGGGCGTCACGACGACGCCGGCCTCGAGGAGCCGCTCCGCGAACGTCTCCGACGACTCGCCGTCCGGGGTCGCGACCCAGAGGTACATCGTCGCCGCGCTCCCCGCCACACGCAGCCCGGCGCGCTCGAACAGCCCGAGGAGCAGCGTCCGCTTGCGTCCGTAGAGCGCGCGGTTGCGCTCCACGTGCTCCTCGTCGCCCCAGGCGACGACCGAGGCGCGCTGGACAAACTCCTGCGGCGCCGTCCCGACGTTCGGACGGAAGGCCTTCAGCGCCGCCACGATCTCCGCGTCGCCCGCCACGAACGCCGAGCGGTAGCCCGTCATCGACGACCGCTTCGAGAGCGAGTTGAAGACGGCCACGCGCGCCCCCGATTCGCGAACCTGGAGGGCCGATGGCGGCGGCTCGTCGAACCAGAGCTCGCTGTAGGCCTCGTCCGAGGCGAGCACGAAGTCGTGCTCGGCGGCGAGGGCCGCGAGCCGCTCGTAGAACGCGAGCGGCGCGATCGCGGCGGTCGGGTTGTTCGGGTAGTTCGCCCAGACGAGCGCGGCCCGCGCCCACACCGCGGAGTCCACCGCGTCGAGGTCCGGCAGGAAGGCGTTCTCCTCGAGGAGCGGGAGCCGCACGACCTCCGCGCCCGCGAACTCCGCTCCGCGCTCGGGCACCGGATATGCGGGCTCCGTCGTGACGACGACGTCCTTGCCGCCCTCCGGGTCGAGGAGCACCTGCGCGAACGAGAAGATCGCCTCCTTCGAGCCGTACGTCGGGATGATCTCCGCGTCCGGGTCGAGCGGGGCGCCGAAGCGCCGCCCGCACCAGGCCGCGATCGCCTCGCGCAGCTCGGGGAGCCCCTGCGCGCGTGGATAGCCCTCGGTCGCGGGAAGCGCCTCGACGAGCGCGCGCTCGATCCGCGCGTCCGTCCGCTCGCGCGGGTCGCCCATGCCGAAGTCCACAAGCGTGACGCCGCGCTTCGCGACACGCCGCTTCGCCTCGTCGAGCCGGACGAACGGGTACGTCGCCTGGGCTCTCAGCACGGGGGACAGGCGCATCAGGCCGAGTCTCGCAGGAAGTCGCGCAGAACCCGGAAGACGCGCTCGAGCGCCGCGATCTCGACGTGCTCCTCGCGTCGGTGGGCCTGCGCGGTCGCGCCGGGGCCGAAGTTGATCGCGTCCACTCCCGCGCCCGCGAGCTCGGCGACAGGCGTCCACGCCTGCTTGGGGAGCACGGCCAGGTCACCGGCGGCCCGCAGGCGCTCGACGAGAGGTGTCTCCACGACGACCGGCGCGGACGGGGAGTTGCCCACGATCTCGACCTCGTCCGCACCCGCTCGCGCGGCGAGCTCGCGTAGGAGCTCCTCCGCGGCAGCCGCCGACCGGTCGGGCGCGTAGCGCAGGTTCACCCGCGCGGAGCACCGGTCGGGCACGACGTTCATCGCGATCCCGCCCTGGATCCCGGTCACCGTCGCCACCTCGACGAACGTGAGCCCGGAGAGCTCGACCTCCCGCGCCGGAACGGGAACGACGGCGGCAAGCCCCGCGGCCGCCCGCTCGATCGCGTTCGTCCCCGTCCACGGCCGCGCCGAGTGCGCGCTGACGCCGTTCCAGACGAGGTCGGCGACGAGGTTCCCGAGGCACCCCGCATGGATCGCGCAGTCGGTCGGCTCGAGCATCAGCCCGAGGTCGGCCTCCAGCACCGGCGGATACGCGGTGAAGAGCGCCGGCAGCGCGCTCTCGTCCGGCGGCAGCTCCTCGCGCGGGAAGAACAGAAGCGCAAGGTCGACCGCGAGTGGCGCGCCGTCCTCCTCGAGCCAGCGCGCGAGCTCCACCAGCACGGCGACGCCGCCCTTCATGTCGCTCGAGCCGAGCCCGTGGACGGCGCCGTCCTCGATCCGCCCGGGGACGTTCCCCTGCGCGGGCACGGTGTCCAGGTGCCCGGCGAGGAGCACGAGCGGGCGCCCGGGGCGGCGCTCGGTCAGGTAGAGGAGCGTCGAGTCGGCGGCGTGGACGAGCGACAGCCGTCCGATCGGCACGGCGTCCTCGACCCAGGCGGCCGCGGCCGCCTCGCTCCGGCTCTCGGACGGGATGTCCACGAGCGCGAGGGTCGTCGCGGCCAGGCGGGTCGCGTCTCCGGCGCGAGAGGGCACCGCGGCAGCGTATCCGCGCCGGGGGCGGGCATAATCCGTGACGGATGCCTCAACGCCAGCCAGATCCCGCGCCAGGCGCCGGGCCGGAGCGCGGGTTCTCCGTGCTGGTCGCGGCCCCCGGGGCCGACCCGGCCGAGGAGCTCGCCGAGCTCCGGGAGCTCTGCCGCACCGCCGGCGTCGAGCCGGCGGGCGAGCTCGTCCAGCATCGCCGGGCGCCCGACCCGCGGACGTACGTCGGGAAGGGGAAGCTCGTCGAGCTCCAGCAGGCGGTGAAGGGCTCCGGCGCGCAGATCGTGATCGTCGACGACGATCTCGATCCGAGCCAGCAGCGGCGGCTCGAGGAGGCGCTCGGAATCGGCGTCCTCGACCGGACGCAGCTCATCCTCGACATCTTCGCGCAGCACGCCGTCTCGGCCGAGGGGAAGCTCCAGGTCGAGCTCGCGCAGCTCGAGTACAACCTTCCGCGCATGCGCGGGATGTGGCTCCACCTCGAGCGCCTCGGCGGCGGCGCGGGTGCAGGCCGGCGAGGCCCCGGCGAGTCGCAGCTCGAGACCGACCGCCGGCTCGCCCGGCGGCGGATCACCGTCCTCAAGGAGCGGCTCCGCGGCCTCGAGAGGCGCCGCGAGACGCAGCGGAAGGCGCGCCGGGAGGCCGCGACGCCGCTCGTCGCGCTCGCCGGCTACACGAACGCGGGCAAGTCCACGCTCCTGAACGCGCTGACCGACGCGAACGTCTCGGTGAACGACCGCCTGTTCGAGACGCTCGATCCGACCACGCGCTCGTTCGAGGAGGACGGCCGCCGCTACCTCCTGACCGACACGGTCGGATTCATCAGGCGGCTGCCGCACGGGCTCGTGGAGGGCTTCGCCGCGACGCTCGAGGAGACGCTCCTCTCCGATCTCGTCCTGCACGTGGTGGACGCATCCGCCTCGGACGAGCACATCGCGGAGACGATCGCCTCGGTCGAGGCGGTGCTCGCCGAGATCGGGGCGTCGCACCTGCCGCGCGAGCTCGTCCTGAACAAGGTCGATTCGATCGACCCGCTCGCGCAGCGGCGGCTCGCGAATCGCTTCCCGGGAGCGGTGCAGGTCTCAGCTCGGACGGGCGAGGGGCTGGACGAGCTCAAGGCGCGCGTCGCGGAGCGGCTCGCCGACCGCTTCGAGCCGGTGCGGCTGCTCGTTCCGTACTCCGAGGGCCGTGTCCTCGCCGACCTCTACGAGCTCGGCGCTCCGATCGAGGAGCGGGCCGACCGGGCGGACGGCGTCCACGTTCTCGCGCGGCTCCCGCGCGGAGAGCTCGGGCGCTACGCCCCGTACCTCGTCGTCGAAGATGATGTGCGCGCCGAGCATGGCGTCTGACGGCGAAGACGGCGTGCGGCTCGAGATCGCGGTCCAGCGGCTCCGTGAGGACGCCGTGCTGCCTGCGCAGGCGTACGCGGGCGACGCGGGCCTCGACCTCGCCGCCTGCGAGCGCGTCGAGCTCGCGCCCGGCGAGCGGTCGCTCGTCGCCACGGGGCTCGCGGTCGCGATCCCGGAGGGGCACGCCGGGTTCGTCCAGCCGCGCTCGGGGCTCGCGGCGCGGCACGGGATCACGGTGGTGAACTCGCCCGGCCTCATCGACTCCGGGTACCGGGGTGAGGTGAAGGTCGTGCTCCTGAACACCGACCCCGCGGAGACGTTCGTCGCCGAAGCGGGGGAGCGGATCGCGCAGCTCGTCGTCCTGCGCGTGCCCGAGGTCGAGCTCGTCGAGGTGGACGAGCTTCCGGGAAGCGAGCGGGGCGCGCTCGGGTTCGGCTCGTCGAGCCTGGCGGGCCGGTGAGCCGATGAGCCGATGACCGCGGAGCCACGGATCAGGGTGTCGGCGATCCTCCGCCGCGAGGGCCGCCTGCTGCTCTGCCGGCACGAGAAGGCAGGGCGGGAGTACTGGCTCCTGCCGGGTGGCGGCGTGAACCTGGGGGAGAGCCTCGCCGAGGCGCTGCAACGCGAGCTCAAGGAGGAGGTGGGGATCGCGGAGGATCTTCCGCTCGAGGGCCCGGTAGCGGTCGCCGACTCGATCGCGCCGGACGGGACGCCGGTGCGCAAGCACGTCGTCCACATCATCTTCGCGGGCTACCTGGGCGGGCGGTCGCTCGAGGCGGTCACCTCGCAGGACGCCGCGGTGCGAGGCCACCGGCTGTTCGGCGTGGAAGAGCTCGTGGGGCTACCGCTCCATCCGCCGATCCAGCGCTTCCTGGAGCGCTGGCAGCCCGGCGATCCGACGGTCTACCTCGGCGCCATGTGGGCGCGCTGAGCGCGCCGCGCGGCCCGCGAGCGGCCGCCTGGGGACGTCTCGTCACGGGTCCGACACGGAATCGCCACAGATCCGCGCGCCGCGGAGGCGTAGGATTGTCGGGCGGGCGGCGGGTGGACACCATTCCCCACCCTGGGTGGCACGTCGTGAACCTCTATAGAAGCGGCGACGCCCGGTCGCCGTCAGAGAAATCGTCACTCGTACGGTCGCTTCGGCGCCACAGCAAATTCGCGCTGGGCACATGCGGGGCAGTATGTGGCGATCAAGGGGTCCCTGTCGGGGTCTTCCTCGTCGTTGTCAAGCAGCTTTGCGATCCACCCGTGGGCCGTTCCGGCGACGCACTTGCATTCCTCGCATAGCAGCACGCGCGGAGACTACTGAATGCGTCTGGCCGCCGGCTGGCTACCCCCGGAGGCACGATGGGACGTCCGAAGACCGACGAGGACGCGACCCGAAACCTCAAGCCCGTGGACAAGATGCAGCGGGCGAAAGAGGGAACGACGATCGGTCGGTCGAAGCGTCCGCCGGTCAGTCCGCGCCGAGCC
>Ga0299913_10000075_pt1 | contig 43760 bp, 34 predicted proteins | sample RVTome_9_FD_201360 | JGI IMG/M metagenome (GOLD analysis project Ga0299913, IMG submission 201360) | Soil microbial communities from uranium-contaminated site in the Upper Colorado River Basin, Wyoming, United States - RVT155D38 (version 2) ... | reverse complement strand
TCTACGAGGTGCCGCTGATGTTCAGCCGCGAGGGGCTCGACGACATCGTCCTCGAGCTGCTCAACCTGCCCCGCTACGAGCGCGACCTGGCGAAGTGGGAGCGGCTGGTGTCGCGGATCAAGAACCCGAAGCGGCGGGTGGCGATCGGCATCGTCGGCAAGTACGTCGAGCTGCCCGACGCCTACAAGAGCCTCAACGAAGCGCTGATGCACGGCGGGGTGGCCAACGACGCCGCGGTCGACCTCGTCTACATCAACGCGGAGGAGATCGAGGCCGGGAGCTGGCCGCGCGAGCTGTTCGAGGTCGACGGCCTTTTGGTGCCGATCGGCTTCGGCGTACGCGGCGCGGAGGGGAAGATCCGGGCCATCCGCTACGCCCGCGAGCACGCGGTGCCCTTCTTCGGCATCTGCCTCGGCATGCAGTGCATCGTCATCGAGCTCGCCCGCAACGTCTGCGGCCTCGAGGGCGCGACCTCGTCGGAGTTCGACCCCGAGGCCGAGCACGCGGTGATCTACAAGCTGCGCGACCTCCTCGGCGTCGAGGAGATGGGCGGCACGATGCGGCTCGGCGCCTACCCCTGCGACCTCCGCGAGGGCACCCTCGCCCACCGCGTCTACGGCGAGCGGCGGATCAGCGAGCGACACCGCCACCGCTACGAGGTCAACCAGAAGTACCTCGACCGGCTGGTCGCCGGCGGCCTCGTCGTCTCCGGCCTCTCGCCGGACGGCAAGTTCGTCGAGATCGTCGAGCTCCCCGACCACCCCTGGTTCCTCGGCTGCCAGTTCCACCCCGAGTACAAGTCGAAGCCGACCGAGCCCCACCCGCTGTTCGTCTCCTACATCGCCGCGGCGCTGGCGCACGCGGCCCGGCGGGGGAGGGACGGGACGGAGCCGGCAGAGGCCGCCGACGACCGGCGCGTGGCGGCGGGCGAACCGGCGGCGGCACCCGCCGCGGCTGCGAAGGCGGGACAGCCCGGCGAATACGGGCGGCCGGAGGCGGTGCCGGAAGGCCCCGAGCCGCCGCGGCTGACCGGCGAGGGCGAGCCGGAGCCGGCGGCGCCGGTCGAGGCGCGCTCCGAGGGATGAGCCCGCCGGACGGACCCCCCGCGAGCGCCCCGTTCGCGCCCTACGAGCTGGCGCCGGGGGTGGCGATCGGCGGCGCCGCCTTCCCGGTGATCGCCGGCCCCTGCGCCGTCGAGGGCGTCGAGCGCACCGTCGAAGCCGCCCGCCTGGTCGCCGGCATCGCGGAGCGGCTCGGGCTGGCGGTCGTCTTCAAGGTCTCGTTCGACAAGGCCAACCGCTCGTCGATCGACAGCTACCGCGGCCGCGGGATCGAGGAGGGGCTGGCGGCGATCCAGGCCGCCAAGGCGGCCACCGGCCTGCCGGCCACGACCGACGTCCACGAGCCCTGGCAGTGCGAGCGCGCCGCCGAGGTCGCCGAGGTCCTCCAGATCCCCGCCTTCCTCTGCCGGCAGACCGACCTGCTCCTCGCCGCCGCCGACACCGGCCGCGCCGTCAACGTCAAGAAGGGCCAGTTCATGGCCCCCGAGGACATGGTCCGCGTCGCCGACAAGGTCCGCAGCCGCGGCAACGAGCGCGTCTCGATCACCGAGCGCGGCTACGCCTTCGGCTACCACAACCTGGTCGTCGACATGCGCTCGTTCACGATCCTGCACGAGGCGGGGCTGCCGGTGGTCTTCGACGTCACCCACTCGCTGCAGCTCCCCGGCGGCGGCCGCGAGACCGGTGGCGACCGCCGCTTCGCCGAGCCGCTCGCCCGCGCCGCGGTGGCCGCCGGCGTCGACGGCCTCTTCCTCGAGGTCCACCCCGACCCGCCGAACGCGCTGTCCGACCGGGCCACCCAGCTCGACCCCGAGCGGGCCGAGCGGCTGCTGGAGTCGGTGCTGGCGGTCCGGCGGGCGGTCGCGGGCTAGCAGCCCGTGGTGGAAGTCCGCGGGGTTGCGCGCCAGGGGGGCTTACGGTGCAGATACCAGGAGCGAGGAGGAGGCGATGCGGTGACATCGTGGACGACGAGCGACGCCGCAGATGCGCCGCAACCCCCCTGCGCCCTTCGGGTTGCGGACTTCCACCACGGCCTGCGAGGGTCCCGCCGAGGGCGCGGACCGACCTCTGCTCAGTCGACGACCTGGTTCCGCTCCAGCGCGAAGCCGACGAGCTCCTCGGTGACGTCGCTGTGGAAGTAGAAGTTGAGCAGCACCCACTCGTTCTTCGGCCGGTAGAAGTGGAACTCGATCTTGATCGGCTGCCGCTCGTAGTTCGCCAGCACGTACATGTAGGCGTAGCGACTCGTGACCTGGGAGTCGATCAGCGCCTCCCGGTCGACGTAGTCGCCGACGAGCGACTCGAGGCTGCCGAACTGGCTCCGCACGTTCGCCATCTGGTCGGGCACCTTCCCGAGCCACGGGTTCGTGCCGAAGACGTAGTCGACCGCCTCGGTCGGCTTGCCCTCGGCGACGATCTCGAAGAACCGGTCCGAGATCGCGTGGTAGTCGGCGGTCTGGGCGGCGGAGGGAGCGACGAGCGTCGACGCGACGAGGACGGCGACGACGGCAGGCACGAGGCGACAGGTGCGGGGCATCGGGATCTCCTGAAGTGTGGAAGCGGGAACGCCTCACGCGACCTTCGCAGACCCCCGCGCCGAGAATCAAGCCGCCACCAGACGAGACGGTCTCCCCCGCGTGAGGCTTGACTGCCCGAGCGATTCTGTATATGTTATGTACATGACTCAGCTCAACCTCCACACCACCCCGGAGTTCGAGGACAGGCTGGACCGATTCCGGCGCCTCAGAAAGCTCCCTTCGAAGTCCGAGGCCGTGCGCGTGGCCGTGCAGGAAGCCCTGGAGCGCGAGGAGACGCGACGACCGGCGGTCGACTACAAGGAGTGGCTAGGCCTGGGGCTCGCGGTGCCGACGAATCCGTCGCCGAGGTTCGCGAACCACCACGAACTCTGGGCGGAGCGCCATGGTCGTTGACACCTCGGCCGTCCTCGCCGTCTTCTTCGAGGAGCCGCACGGCAAGTGGGCTGCAGAGCAGATGAACCGGCACGCAGGCGAGCTGAGGATGAGCACGGTCAACCTCGCCGAGACCCTGATCCTGATCCGCGACCGTCAGCCGCAGCTCGCCGACGAGCTCGAGGAGAGGCTCTGGACGAGCGGCCTCCGCTTCGTCGCTCCGGACGCCGACCAGGCCCGGACGGCGGCGACCGCCAGGCTCACCTTCCCGCTGAACCTCGGGGATTGCTTCGCCTACGCCCTCGCCCGCGCCGAGAACGTCTCGATCATGGCCGTGGATGCCGACTTCGAGAAGCTCGACGTTCCGGCGGTTACGCCGTGAGCGCAGGGCGTCGGGCGGCTCCGTGAACTCCCAACACGGAGGGGCTTGTGTCGAGAGGCGGCGGGGCTGAGCTGACTCTGGAGCAGAGTCGCCGGAGGATTGGCGACGCTCAGCCCACCCCGAGCCGCCGGAGCCGCTTCGCCCGCCGCTCGCGGCGCCACTGGGAGAGGGCGCCGCCGCGGCCGGCGAGGGCGCCGAGGACGGTGTCGCGGAGGTCGTCGAAGAGGGTGTAGAAGACGGGGACGACGAGCAGCGTGAGGAGGGTCGCGCTGGTCAGGCCGCCGATCAGGGTGAGGCCGAAGGAGCGGTAGGAGATGCCGATCGAGGAGATCGGGGCGATGGTCAGCGGGACCATGCCGCAGATCGTCGTCATCGCGGTCATCATGATCGGGCGGAAGCGGCGGTGGGCGGCGGTGAGCAGCGCCTCGGTGCGCTCCATGCCGTCGGTGCGCAGGCGGTTGACGTAGTCGATCAGGACGATGCCGTTGTTGACCACGACGCCGACCAGGAGCACCAGGCCGACGACGCCGAGGAAGTCGATGTCGCGGCCGGCGGCGAGGTGGATCCAGACGACGCCGATGCCGGCGAGCGGGATGGTCATCAGGATCGACAGCGGCAGGATGAAGCTCTCGAAGAGGAAGCCCATCAGGAGGTAGATGAAGACGACCGAGAGCTGCGCGGCGAAGCCCATCGCCTTCATGTCGTCGCTCGCGCCCGGGGGCGGGCCGCCGGCGCCGAAGCTGATCCCCTCGGGCAGGTCGATCGAGCGCTGGAGCGCCAGGAGCCGCTCGCGGGTCTCGTCCTCGCGGCCCTCGGCGAGCTCGAGGGTGATCGTGCGGGCGAGGCGCTTGTCCATCCGGCGGATGACCTTGGCGCTCTGCAGGTAGCGGGGCTCGGTGACCGACGAGAGCGCGACCGCGCCGCCGGCTGTCGGCACGGCGAAGGTCTCGAGCTGGCCGAGGCTCTCGCGGTCGTCCTCCTCGAAGCGGACGCGGACGTCGATCTCGCGCCCGTCGCGGTAGAACTTCGGCAGCTGCTGGCCGCGCAGGGCGTAGCTGACGACGCCGGCGATGACCGCCGGGTTGATCTCCTGGCGCTGGGCGAGCTCGCGGTCGACGACCAGGGCGAGCTCCGAGGGCGCCGGCTCCTGCCCCGAGCCCTTGAGGCCGAGGACGCCGTCGACCCGGACGAACAGGTCCTCGAGGTCCCCGGCGACCCGCTCGAGCTGGTCGGGGTCTTCGCCGTTGAGGACGACGGTGAAGACCGACTCGCCGCCCTCGACGCCGGTCTGGTCCTCCTGGCCGGTCGAGAAGACCACCCCGGGCTTCTCCGGCAGCGCCTCGAGCACCGCCTCGGTGACCTCGCGCGGGGTCATCTCGCCGCGCGGCGGGTTGTAGAACCATCCCTCGATGCGGCCGAAGTTCGTGCGGTGGAAGAAGAAGTAGCCGTCGAGCCCCCACTCCTCCTTGTGCGCCTCGAGGACGTCCTCGACCTCGAGGAACCAGGCCTCGGTCTCCTCGAAGGTGAGGGTGGGCGGCAGCTCCACCTGCACCGCGAACCCGGGCCGCTCGTTCTCGTCGCTGTCGACGATCTCGACCGCCTTGGTCTTGAAGACGAAGCCGGTGCCGACGAGCGCGAGGACGAGGACGATCACGAGATCGAGCCGGCGGCGCAGGAAGACCGCGAGGACCCGGGCGTAGCCGTCGTTGACCCTCTCGAAGGTGGCGTCGTAGGCGTGGCGCAGCGCCGCGTTGAGCTTGCCGTGGAGGTAGTCGGAGGCGCGGCGGAGCGGGCTCGGCCGGCCGGCGCCGCCGTTTCGGGCCGGCAGGGTCATGTAGACCGAGAGCGGCACGAAGATGAGCGCCACGAAGAGCGAGGCGACGAGCGAGACCGAGATCGGCAGCGCCAGGCGCAGCAGGAAGAACTGCCCCTCCCCCTCGACGAGCGAGACCGGAAGGAACACGGCGACCGTGGTCAGCGTGGCCATGACGATGGCCAGCGCGATCTCGCCGGCGCCGCGCACGACCGCCTGCCGCCGCGGCACCCCGTCGCGGTGGAGACGGAAGATGTTCTCGGCGACGACGACCGAGTTGTCGACCAGCAGGCCGACGCAGATCATCAGCCCCAGGAGCGACAGGATGTTCAGCGTCTCACCGGCGAAGTACATCACCGTCAGGGCGATCACGATCGACAGCGGGATCGACAGCGTGATGATCAGCGTCATCCGCACCCGGCGAAGGAAGAAGAAGAGGATGGCGACGGCGAACAGCGCCCCGACCTTGCCCGCGTCGAGCAGCGTGTCGAGCGACTCGAGGATCATGTCGCCCTGGTTGAAGATCAGGGCGAGCTCGAGGCCCGACAGGCGCGGGTTGGCCTCCATCTCCTCGACGACCTCCTCGACCCGGCGCGAGACCTCGAGCGTGTTCGCGTCGCCCTCCTTCATCACCTGCACGGCGACCGCCGGCTTCGAGTTGACCCGGATGCGGAACTCGTAGTCGGGCTGCTCGTACTTGATCGTCGCGACGTCGCCGAGCCGGACCGCCGGGGCGACCCGCCGCCCGGCGAGCTCCTCGAGGCTCTCGTAGCGGGCCACCGACCGGAGCAGGAGCTTCTTGCCGCCGGAGTAGACCTCGCCGCTGGCCAGGGTGAAGTTGTCGGCCGACAGGTCCTGGCCGAGCTCGTAGATGTTGAGCCCCGCGGCCTCGGTGCGCTGGCGGTCGAGCTCGATCAGGATCTCCTTGTCGACCAGCCCCTGCCCCTCGACCGCGGCGACCCCTTCGATCCGCTCGAGCCGGGGGACGACCTCGGTCTGGATCAGGTCGTAGGAGTCGGCGAGGCCCGGGTCGATCAGGATGCCGACCATCGCCACCGGGATGCCGCTGCTGTCGTCCTTGCGGATGTAGACCCGGTCCGCGTCGTCGGGCATCAGCGGCCGGGCGCGCTGCACCCGGTCGCGCACCTCGCGGTAGGCGACGTCCATGTCGGCGCCGCTCTTGAACTGCATCGCGATCCGCCCGAATCCGGTGGTGGCGAACGACGACAGGCTGTCGAGCCCGCGGACGGTCGACAGCTCCTCCTCGAGCGGCAGGATCACCTTCTCGAGCACCTCGGGGGCCGGGGCGTCGGACCACGGCACCGAGACCGAGAGGAACGGCCCCTCGTAGCCGCGCGGGATCAGCTCGACCGGGATCGACAGCGCCGACACGAGGCCGACGACGAGGGTCGTCGCCAGGAGCACCGCGACGGTGATCCGGCGGTTCAACGAGAAGCGCGGGAGCACGCCCTCCCAGCGGCTCTCGGACTTCGCGCGCGGGCCGACGTCGCCGTCGCCGTCGCCGTCGGGGTCGTTCAGCGGGTAGGGACTCTTCACGCTTCGCTCCTCGTCTCCCGAGCCGCGCGGGGGCTCACGTCGTCGCCGGGCCGGCGCCGCCGAGCAGGCCGCGCTCGCCCTCGGCGGCCGGGACCGCGACCTCGTCCTCGGCCGGCCGGCGGCCGTGGACCAGCCGCTCCCAGCCGCGATCGACGAGCTCGTAGATCGACGGGATGACGACCAGCGTCAGCGCGGTCGAGGTCAGCAGCCCGGCGATCACCGCCACCGCCATCGGGGTGCGCAGCTCGGCGCCGTCGCCGAGGCCGAGAGCGAGCGGCAGCAGCCCGAGCACCGTCGTCGCGGTGGTCATCAGGATCGGCCGCAGCCGCACCGAGCCGGCGGTGACGATCGCCTCGTCGCGCGGCAGGCCGCGGGCGCGCAGGGTGTTGACGTAGTCGACCATGACGATCGCGTTGTTGACCACGATCCCGGCGAGCATGATCATGCCGAGGAAGACGACGATCGACAGCGGGATGGCGAGCGCCCACAGGGCGACCACGCTGCCGAAGAAGGCGAGCGGGATGGTGAACAGGATGACGAACGGCTGCCACAGCGACTCGAACTGGGCCGCCATGATCACGTAGACGAGGAAGATCGACAGCGCGAGCGCGAGGTACAGGCTGCCGCGGCTGCGCTCCCACTCCTCGTTCTGGCCGGCGAGGAAGAAGGTCATGTCGGCCGGCCAGTCGATCTCGCGGGCGAGCCGCTCTTCGATCTCGGCGACCGCCTCGCCGAGCGACCCCGCGGCGAGGTTCGCGGTGACCAGGGCGACCCGCTGGCCGTCGATCCGCCGCACCTCCGACGGCCCCTCGCCCAGCCGCACGTCGGCGACCGCGGAGAGCGGGATCGGCCGCTCGTCCCCCGGGTTGACCCGCAGCTCGCGGACGTCGGCGACCGACTCGCGGTCGGCCTCGGCGAGGCGGACGACGATCGGGATCCGCCGGTCGTGGAGGTTGTACTTCGTCGCCTCGAAGCCCTGGACCTGGTTTCTCACCTGCTCGGCGACCCGGCGCAGGTTGAGCCCGTAGAGGCTGAGGAGGTCGCGGTCGTAGACCACCTGCACCTCCGGGGCGCCGGGGACGAGCGACGTCTCGACGTCGGCCAGCTCGGGCATGGCGGCCATGACGCCGCGCACCCGGTCGCCGTACTCCTTGAGCCGGCCGAGGTCGTCGCCGTGCACCTCGACCTCGATCGGCGTCCTGGTCGAGAACAGCACCGGCCGGGTGACCCGCGCGTCGACGTCGGGCACCGCGGCGAGCCGCTCGCGGATGCGGCGGACGACCGCGTCCTCGGTCGCCGGGTCGGAGTCCACGAGCAGCACCTTGAAGCGGGCGCTGTGCTCCCCCTCGTCGGAGCGCTGGGCGTTGGCGGCGTCGTAGCCGACCGAGACGATCAGGCTCTCGATGTGCTCGCGCTCGGCGAGGATCGCGTCTTCGACCGGCGCCAGCACCTCGTCGGTCTGCTCGAGCGGGGTGCCCACCGGCAGGCTGACCTCGAAGGTCAGCTCCCCCTGGTGCACCTCCGGAAGGAGCTCCGAGCCGAGGTCGGCCGCGGCGAGCCAGGTGACGGCGAAGACGACCGCGGTGAGCCCGACGATCGCCGCCGGCCGCGCCAGCGCCCAGCGGATCGCCCGCGGGTAGCCGGCCTGGAGGCGCGCCATCCCGCGGTCGGTCGCCCAGAGGAACGGCTTCGCCACCCAGCCGAAGACGAAGGCGACCGCCGGCCGGAGCGCCCGCCGCCAGACCCAGGCGAGGAGTGCGAAGACGGCGAGCAGGAGCTTGCCGGCGAGCTCGATCACCAGCCCGATCACCAGCCGGGCGACCAGGTAGACGAGCCACAGGAGCGCCAGGGCGGCGCGCAGCGGGAGTGCGAGCACGAACAGGACCGCCAGCAGGCCGCCGCCCTCGGCGCCGCGCCGCAGCCGCACCAGCCGCGGCACCCGCCGCACGTCGGGCAGAAACGCCGAGACCGAGGCCCAGCGGGTCACCGAGAGCCCGCTCGCCGCCCGCTCGCCGAGCGACACCCCGCGGCGGCTCGCCAGCATCGGGATGAAGAAGACCGCCACGCCGAGCGAGGCGACGAGCGAGACGACGACCGCCAGCCCGAGGTCGCCGAACGCCTCGCCGGCGACGCCCTCGACGAAGACCATCGGCAGGAAGACGGCGATCGTGGTCAGGGTCGAGGCGATCACCGCGCCGCGCACCTCCTCGGTGCCGCGCACCGCGGCATCGACGACGCCGTCGCCCTCCTCGCGGCAGCGGAAGATCGACTCGAGCACCACGATCGAGCTGTCGACGAGCATGCCGATGCCGAGCGCCAGCCCGCCGAGCGACATGATGTTCAGCGACACCCCGTAGAGGTTGAGCGGCGCGAAGGTGATGAACAGCGACACCGGGATCGACACCGCGACGATCGCCGTCGAGCGCACGTTGCGCAGGAAGAGGAACAGCACGAGCACGGCGAGCAGGCCGCCGAAGACCGCGGCGTCGACCACCGAGTCGATCGAGTCCTCGATGAACAGCGACCGGTCGGCGACGACCTGGAGCCGCGCCCCCTCGCTCTGGAACAGGCTCGCGGCGAGCCCCTGCGGGCCCGGCGGGCCGCCGGGGCCGCCCCGCCCGCCGCCGGGACCGCCGCCCCGCCGCCCGCCGGCGGGAGCCGCGGCGGCCGGCGGCGCGTCGGGGTCGAACTCTCCGACCGCCTCGCGCACCCGGTGGGCGAGGTCGACGATGTTCGCGTCGGCCTCCTTGAAAACGTCGATCTGGACGCTCTCGCCGCCGTCCGTCCGGGTGACCAGCTCGCGGTCGCGGTGGGCGCGCTTCACCGTGCCGAGGTCGGAGACCCGCACTTCGCGGCCGTCGATCCGCGCGACGACGGTGTCGGTGATCTGGCCGACGTCTTCGTACTCGTTGAGGGTGCGCACCATGTACTCGGTCCGCCCCTCCTTGATCGTGCCGCCGGCGACGTTGATGTTCTCCTGCGCCAGCCGGTCGATCACCGCCTGGATCGACAGCCCGCTGCGGCGCATCCGCTCCTCGTCGACGAGGACGTGGACCTGCTCCTCGAGGCCACCGCGCACGCGCACCGCCGCCACCCCCTTGATCGGCTCGAGCTGGCGCTTGACCTGGAGGTCGGCGAGCCGCCGCAGCCGCCGCAGCCCCTCCTCGCCGGCATAGCGCTCCCCCTTGCCGGAGAGCGACAGCTCGAGCACCGGGTCGAGGCTCGGGTCGTAGTGGAGCACCAGCGGCCGCTCCGCCTGGTCGGGGAGGAAGACGAGGTCGAGCTTCTCGAGCGTCTCCTGGGTCGCGTCGGCCACGTCGACGTCCCAGCCGAACTCGAGCACCACGTCGGAGAGCCCGGCGCGCGACACCGACGAGATCCGCCGCAGTCCGCCGATCACCCCCAGCGCCTCTTCGATCGGGCGCGAGACGTCGTTCTCGACCTCCTCGGGGGCGGCACCCGGATACTCGGTGCGCACGGTGAGCGTCGGGTAGGTGAGCTCGGGCATGAGCGTCACCGGCAGCCGCTTGTACGAGAAGAAGCCGAAGACGACGGCGGCGAGGACCACCATCAGAACCGCGACCGGGCGCGAGGTCACGAACGAGGACAGCGCGCCCCCGGTCTCCGCGGCCGGCGGCGGCGGCAGCGGCGCCTCGGGCGCCGACGGCGGCTCGGGGGGCCGTGTCGGGCCGGGCGCGAGGTCCTCGGGGGGGTCGTCGGGACGGCTCACCGGCGCGCCCTCCGCCCGCGGCGGGACTCGGTCTCCTCGGCCTCGCCGGCCGCCGGCTCAGGCTCCTCGCCGGCCAGCCGGATCTTCGCCCCCTGCTTGAGCCCCGCCTGCCCGGCGACGACCACCCGGTCGCCCGCCGAGAGCAGGTCGCCGACCGGCTCGACGTGCCGCTCGTCCTCGAGCAGCGGCGCGATGTAGACCCGCTCGGCGGTGCCGTCCTCCATCCGGTAGACGAAGGTCTGCTCGCCGTCGTAGACGAGCGCCCGCTTGGGCACCAGCAGCGCGTCCTCGTGGACGTCGGTGACCAGCGCGACGTCGACGTACATCCCCGGGCGCAGCTCCTCCTGGCGCGGGATCGCCACCGTCACCTTCACCGTGCCGCTCCTCGGGTCGACGACCGGCGACAGGCGGTCGACCAGCCCCTGCCAGCTCCGCCCGCCGAGGGCGGGCGCGGTGACCCGCGCCGGCTGCCCGACGGCCAGCCGGCCGAGCTGGCGCTCGGGCACGTAGACGCGGGCGACGATGGAGTCGAAGTCGACGAGGTCGAACAGGTGCTGGTTCACCGTCACCTGGTCGCCGAGGTTGACCAGCCGCCGGGTGATCGTGCCCGAGATCGGCGCGACGACGTTCGTGTAGGAGAGCTCGCGCTGGGCGTCCTCGAGCTCGAGCTCGAGCTGCGACAGCTCGTAGGTCGCGTCGTTGAACGCCTGCTCGGAGATCAGCTCGTTGGCGAACAGGCGCTGCTGCCGGTCGTACTCCTTGCGGGCGCGGTCGAGCTGGCTCTTGACCTTGGCCAGCCGGGTGCGCTGCTCGGCGTCCTCCAGCCGCACCAGGGTCTGGCCCTTGCGCACCCGGTCGCCCTCCTCGACGTGGAGGCCGCGCACCTGGCGGGCGGCCTGCGAGAACACCGCGACCTGCTCCTCGGCCTCGAGGTTCGTGGTGAAGCGGAGGACGGCCTCGATCGGGCCGCGGGCGAGCGGCTCGACCTCGACGGGAACCGCCTCTTCGGTCGTCTCGCCGTCCTCGGCGGAGCCGGCCGGGTCCTTCCCCTCGTCGGCATCGCTGCGCCCGCCGGAGCAGGCGACCGCCGAGGCGCCGAGGACGGCGGCGAGGACGACGGCGAGCGCGAGGCGCGGTGTCAGGGCGAACAGTCGAAGGAGCGTACGGGTCACGGGAAAGTCCTCCGGGAGGGGACGGACGGGGACGGCGGTTTCTTCGCTGACGGAAACGCCGCCGGGCGCCGAGAAAATCCTGGCGAGGAGACACCGGCCCCGCGGCTGATCACCTCTACGCCGCAGCGGGCGAAATTGTTTCCCATCCGCGCGGGATTCCGGCGAGCGGCTATCCTGCGCGCCGATGCCCGCCCCGCCCGATCCGTCCGCCGGCGTCCGCGCCACCCGCGCCGGCGTCGCCTATGCCGCGGCGGCCTTCCTCTGGTGGGGCCTCGCCCCGATCTACTGGAAGGCGGTCGGTGCGGTGCCGCCCGAGAACATGATCGCCTGGCGGGTGCTCTTCGCCCTCGCCGTCCTCGCCGGCCTGTTCGCGCTGCGCACCGGCGGGCTGGCCGCGGCCCGCCGGCAGCTCGGCGCCGCCTTCGGCGCCCCCAGGACCCGCCGCACCCTGGCGCTCTCGGCGGCGCTCCTGGCGGTCAACTGGTACACCTACATCTGGGCGATGGGCGCCGAGCGGGTGCTCGAGGCGAGCCTCGGCTACTACGTCAACCCGCTGGTCAACGTGCTGCTCGGCATCGTCTTCCTCGGCGAGCGGTTGCGGCGGCCGCAGGCGATCGCGGTCGCCCTCGCCACGGCCGGCGTCGCCGTGCTCACCGCCGAGGTCGGCCGGGTGCCCTGGGTCGCCCTCGTCCTCGCCGGCACCTTCGGCTTCTACGGTCTTCTGCGCAAGACCGTCGACGCCGGCCCCGAGGTCGGCCTCGCCGTCGAGGCGATCCTCCTCGCCCCGCTCGCCGCGGCCTACCTGGTCGTCCTCGCCTCGCGCGGCGCCGCCGGCGGCCACCCGCCGCTGCTGTGGCTGTTGATCGCCGCCGCCGGCCTGATCACCGTCGCCCCTCTCGTCTGGTTCGCCCACGGTGCCCGCCGCCTCACCCTGGCCACCCTCGGCCTCCTCCAGTACCTCGCCCCCACCGGCCAGTTCCTCCTCGCCGTCCTCCTCTACCGCGAGCCCTTCACCCCCGCCCACCTCGCCGCCTTCGCCCTGATCTGGACCGGCCTCGCCGTCTTCACCTGGGACCTGCGGCGGCGGGTCGCAGTCCGGCCGGCGTCCGTGGAGGCCTGAGGCTTTCTCACCCGGGGGCGGCGGCGAGCGGGCCGCGCCGCAGCGCGCCCACGGTTTGACAGGATTCCGGGTCCGTGGGTAGAGTCGATTGAAACGAACGTTCGTATCAACCTCCGGATGCCCGACGCCGCCCCGCGCACCGACACCCGCGAAGCGCTGCTCGACGCCGCGGAGCGGCTGTTCGCCGAGCACGGGCTGCGGTCGGCCTCGCTGCGGTCGATCACCGGCGAAGCCGGGACCAACCTGGCGGCGGTCAACTACCACTTCGGGTCGAAGCAGGGCCTCGTCGAGGCCGTCTTCCGGCGCCGGCTCGAACCGCTGAACCGCGAGCGGCTGGAGCGGCTCGCCGACTGCGAGCGGGCGAGCGGCGGCCCGGCCGTCGAAGGGATCGCCCGGGCCTTCGTCGCTCCGGTCCTCGGCATGCTCGGCGACCGGCAGGAGGGCGGTGCGGCCTTCGCCCGCCTGGTCGCCCGGTCGTTCTCCGAGCCGTCGGAGGACACCCGGCGGATGCTGCTGTCCGCCTTCCGGGAGGTCGTCGAGCGGTTCGTGGCGGCGCTCGCCCGGGCGCTGCCCGACCTGCCGCCGGAGACCCTCTTCTGGCGGCTCCACTTCATGGCCGGAGCGATGGCGCACACCGCGGCGTTCGGCCGCCTGGCCTATGCGATCTCCCACGGCCGGTGCGACCCGGACGACACCGGGCGGATGATCGACGAGCTCACCGCCTTCCTCACCGCCGGCCTCGCCGCCCCGCCGGCTTGCCCGTCCGCGGCGGCGGACGGGGAGATCGGCCGGCTCGGACGCGGCCTGCGGCACAGTGACGTTACGGCGGCGCGTCGCGGGGAGCCGCCGGAGGGCGCCGGATGACGACTCGACCCCGCGGACGACTCCGACGAGCGGAACGCGCCGTGGTCGTCCGGCTCGCCGCCGCCCTCCTCACCGCCGCCGCCATGACCGCCTGCGCCAGCGCGCCGCCGGCCGACCCGCCCGCGCCGCCCGTGCCGCTGCCCGAGCGCTGGGCGGCGGGCGACGGGCTCGCCGCCCCCGAACCGCCCGAGGACGCCTGGTGGACGGAGCTCGGCGGCGCGCCGCTCGCCGAGCTGGTCGCCGAGGCGCTCGGCGCGAGCCCGTCGCTGGCCGCGGCCGCGGCGCGGGTCGAGGCGGCCGCCGCGCAGGCGCGGATCGCCGGCGCCGACGTCTGGCCGCAGGTCGGAGCGAGCTTCGACGCCTCGCGCCGGCGGCAGAACTTCCTCGGCTTCCCGATCCCGGGGGCCGACGAGCGTGGAGTGCTCTCGAACACCATCACCTCGTTCTCGACCGGTCTCGACGTCTCCTGGGAGATCGACCTGTGGGGCCGGCTGCGGGCCGGCGAGTCGGCGGCGGTCGCCCGCCTCGAGGCCTCGGCGGCCGACCTCGCCGCCGCCCGCCTGTCGCTCGCCGGCCAGGTCGCCAAGGCCTGGTTCGGGCTGCTCGAGGCGGTCGAGCAGACCGAGCTCGCCGGCGAGACGGCGGCGAACCGGGAGCTCTCCCGCGAGCGGGTGCGGCGGCGCTACGAGCTGGGGCTGCGGCCCGGCCTCGACCTGCGGCTGGCGATCGTCAGCCACGCGACCGCCGAGGCGCTCGCCGCCCAGCGCGAGCGCCAGCTCGACGCCTCCCGCCGCCGCCTCGAGGCGCTCGTCGTCCGCTACCCGGACGGCATCCTCGGCCCGCCCGCCGCGACCGGCGAGGGCGAGGTCGAGGCGAGCGACCTCGCGACGGACCCGGCGGCGGCGGGCGCCAGGGGCGAGGCGGTCCCGCCCGCCGGCGACACGGTGCCCGATACCCCCGGCGCCCTCGAGCTCGTGCCGCCCGGTCCGGTCCCTGCCGGCGTCCCGGCCGAGGTGCTCCTCCGGCGCCCCGACCTCGCGGCCGCCGAGCGCCGGCTGGCCGCCGCCGGGCTCGCGGTCGAGGGGGCGGAGAAGGCGCTCCTGCCGCGGATCACCCTCACCGGCTCGGCCGGCCGCTCGTCCCAGGACCTCGAGGACCTGCTCGACGACGACTTCACCGTGTGGAGCGTCGCCGCCGGCCTGCTGCAGCCGATCTTCCAGGGCGGCCGCCTGCGCGCCGCGGTCGATGTCGCAGAGGCGCGGCAGGCCGAGGCGCTCGCGCTGTGGCGCGACGCCGCGCTACGGGCGTTGACCGAGGTCGAGCAGAGTCTCGCCGCCGACGCTTTCCTCGCCGCCCGCGAAGCGGCGCTCGAGGAGGCCGCCGCGCAGGCCGCCGAGGCGCTCGAGACGGCGCGCGAGCGCTACGCCGCCGGTCTCGTCGACTACCTGACGGTGCTCGAGAGCGAGCGTCAGGCCCTGGACACCCGGAGCCAGCTCCTCGCCGCCCGGCGCGAGCGGCTCGACGCCCGGGTCGACCTCCACCTCGCCCTGGGCGGCGGCTTCCCGCCGGTCGCCGCGCCGGCCTCCGCCGCCGAGCCCGCTGCGGAGCCCACCGCCGAGTCGGCGCGTCCGCCGTCCGCGAGCTCCCCGACCGCCGGCGACGAGAGGTCCCGATGAACGACCGCTGGCACGACGACCCCCTCGACGGCTCCGGCCGTTCCGATCCCGGCGCCGAGCCCTCACCGCCCGCCGGGCACAAGAAGAAGATGGCCCTCGCCGCCCTCGCCGTGCTCGTCGTCGGCGGGCTCACCGCCTTCCTGTTCGTCGAGCTGCGGCCCGAGGCCGAGCGGCGCGAGCGGGAGACGCCGCCGCCGATCGTCCGCACCGTCGTCGTGCAGCCGCAGGCGGTCGACCTCGACGTGCGCTCGCAGGGGACGGTCCGGCCGCGCACGCAGAGCCAGCTCGTCGCCCAGGTCGCCGGCCGCATCGTCGCCACTGCCGAGAGCTTCGCCGACGGCGGCTTCTTCGACGCCGGCCAGATGCTGGTGCGGATCGACCCGAGCGACTACCGGCTGGCGATCGAGGGCGGGCAGGCGGCGCTGGCCCAGGCGCGCACCCGGCTCGAGCGCGAGCAGGCGGAGGCCGAGGTGGCGCGCCAGGAGTGGGAGGAGCTCGGGACCGGCGAGCCGAGCTCGCTGGTGCTCCGCCGGCCGCAGCTCGCCGAGGCGCGGGCGGCGGTCGAGGCGGCCGAGGCGCAGGTCGAGCGCGCCCGCCTCGACCTCGCCCGCACGACCGTCGAGGCGCCTTTCGCCGGCCGGGTGCGCGAGAAGCGGGTCGACGTCGGCCAGTACGTCTCCCCGGGCACCCCCCTCGCCACCGTCTACGCGACCGACGCCGCAGAGGTCCGCCTGCCGGTCGAGAAGCGGCAGCTCGCCTTCCTCGACGTCGGGCTCGGCTACGAGGCGGCACAGGGGATCGGCCCGCCGGTCGAGCTCTCCGGCGAGCTCGGCGGCCGTACCCGGACCTGGCGCGGCCGCATCGTCCGCACCGCCGGCGAGATCGACCCGCAGACCCGGATGCTCGATCTCTTCGCCCGGGTCGACGACCCGTTCAACCGCAACGGCTCGCCGCAGGCCTCGCCGCTCCCGGTGGGGCTGTTCGTCGAGGCGCGGATCGCCGGCAGGACGCTCGAGGGCGCCTTCGTCGTGCCGCGCGCCGCGCTCCGCCCGGCGGCCCGCGGCCGCGGCGACGAGGTGCTGGCGGTCGACGGCGAAGGGCGGGTGCGCTTCCGCACGGTCGAGGTGGTGCGCACCGTCGGGGACGACGCGGTCGTCGCCGCGGGCCTCGACGCCGGCGACCGGGTGATCGTCTCGCGGCTCGAGGAGGCGGTCGACGGGATGCGGGTGCGGGTGACCGAGGGGGCGGCGGACGACGGTCCCGGCGGGGCGCGCGAGCCGGAGGGCCGGCTGTGAGGCGTCTGATCGCCTGGTTCGCCGCCAACGGCGTCGCCGCGAACCTGCTGATGCTGGTGCTCGTCGTCGGCGGGCTGATCACCCTGCCCTCGATCCCCAAAGAGGTCTTTCCCGAGTTCTCCTCCGGCCTGATCACGGTGACCGTCCCCTACCCAGGCGCCGCCCCCGAGGAGGTCGAGGAGGGGGCGGCGGTGCGGGTCGAGGAGGCGATCGAGGACCTCGAGGGGATCCGGGAGATCCGCTCCACCTCGGCGGAGAACGCCGGCGTCGTCACCGTCGAGCTCCAGCCGGGCGCGTCCGCCCAGCGCCTGCTCGCCGATGTCAAGAGCCGGGTGGACGCGATCGACACCTTCCCCGAGGAGGCGGAGGAGCCGGTCATCGAAGAGGTGATCGCCCGCCGGCAGGTGATCAACGTCGCGGTGCACGGCGAGGCCGACGAGCGGACGCTCAAGCTGCTCGGCGAGCGGGTGCGCGGCGAGCTCCTGGCGCTGCCCGAGATCACCCAGGTCGAGCTCGTCGCCGTCCGCCCCTACGAGGTGTCGATCGAGGTCTCCGAGCAGGCGCTGCGCGAGTACGGGCTGACCTTCACCCAGGTCGCCGACGCGATCCGCCGCTCGTCGCTCGACCTGGGCGGCGGCTCGTTGACCACCGAGGGGGGCGAGATCCTGCTGCGCACCGAGGGACAGGCATACCGCGGCCGGCAGTTCGCCGCCCTGCCGCTCCTCACCCTCGCCGACGGCACCCAGCTCGAGATCGGCGACGTGGCGACGGTGATCGACGGCTTCGCCGACACCGACCAGGCGTCGCGCTTCGACGGCGCGCCGACCGCGATGGTGCAGGTCTTCCGGGTCGGCGACCAGAGCGCGCTGGCGATCTCCGACGCGGTCGAGCGCTACGTCGACGAGGCCGGCGCCCGCATGCCCGAGGGCGTCGAGCTGACCACCTGGCAGGACGACGCGCGCGTGCTGCGCAGCCGGCTGTCGCTGCTGATCCGCAACGGGCGCACCGGGTTCATCCTGGTGTTCATCGTCCTGGCGCTCTTCCTGCGCCTGTCGCTCGCCGGCTGGGTGGCCCTCGGCATCCCGATCTCCTTCCTCGGCGCCTTCCTCGTCATGCCCTGGTTCGACGTGACGGTCAACCTGATCTCGCTGTTCGCCTTCATCGTCGTGCTCGGCATCGTCGTCGACGATGCGATCGTCGTCGGCGAGAACATCTACACCGAGTTCGAGTCGGGCAAGAAGGGGCTGCGGGCGGCGGTCGACGGAGCGCACGTCGTCGCCCGCCCGGTCGTCTTCGCCATCCTGGCGACGATCGCGGCGTTCTCGCCGCTGCTCATGGTCGGCGGCAACACCGGCAAGATCATGCGGGTGATCCCGGTGATCGTCATCGCCACCCTGGTCTTCTCGCTCGTCGAGTCGCTCCTCGTCCTGCCGAACCACCTCTCCCGTCTCAGCCACGAGGAGAAGCGGGTCGGCCCGGTGCGCCGCGGCTGGCAGCGGGTGCGGCGCGGCTTCGTCGGCGGCCTCGACTGGACCGTCGAGAACGTCTACCGGCCGACCCTGCGCACAGCGCTCACCTGGCGCTGGGTGACCGTCGCCGTCGCCGTGGCGCTTCTCGTCGTCGTCGGCGGGCTGGTGGCCGGCGGCTGGGTCAAGTTCGTCTTCTTCCCGCCGGTCGAGGCGGACAACGTGGTCGCCGTGCTGCGCATGCCGCAGGGCACCCCGGCCGAGCAGACGAGCGCCGCGGTGCAGCGGATCGAGCGCGCGGCGCTCGAGCTGGCGGCCGACCTCGAGCAGGAAACCGGCGGCCCGGTCGTCCGTCATCTGCTCGCCTCGATCGGCGAGCAGCCGTACACCGCGGCGCAGCAGGGCGGGCCGGGGGGCGCCGGCGGCGGCGTCAGCGCCGGGCACCTCGGCGAGGTCGACGTCGAGCTGCTCCCCTCCGAGCAGCGGCCGGTGACCAGCGAGGCGGTGGCCGAGGCCTGGCGCGAGCGGACCGGCCCGATCGCCGGCGCCGAGGAGCTGACCTTCACCTCGTCGCTGTTCTCGGCCGGCTCGCCGATCCACGTCCAGCTCGCCGGCGGCGACCAGGGCGAGCTCGAGCGGGTCGCCGCGGAGATCAAGGCGGCCCTGCGCGAGTACCCGGGCGTCGAGGACATCTCCGACACCTACCGCGCCGGCAAGGAGGAGATCGAGCTCGACGTCACCGCCGAGGGCCGCGCCGCGGGCCTCACCCTCGCCGACGTCGCCCGGCAGACCCGGCAGGCCTTCTACGGCGAGGAGGCGCAGCGCATCCAGCGCGGCCGGGACGAGGTCAAGGTGATGGTGCGCCTGCCCGAGGAGGGGCGGCGCAGCCTCGGCGACCTCGAGACGCTGCGCTTCCGCGCCCCGGGGGGCGTCGAGGTCCCCTTCTCGACCGCGGTGACCGCCCGGATGAGCCGCGGACCGGCGTCGATCCAGCGCGTCGACCGCCGGCGCGTGCTCGCGGTGACCGCCGACGTCGACTCCGAGGAGGCCAACGCGAACGAGATCCTCGCCGACCTGGCGGCGAACGCCCTGCCGCCGATCCTCGCCGACCACCCGGGGGTCTCCTACACCTTCGAGGGGGAGCAGCAGGAGCAGCGCGAGACCCTGGGCGGCCTCGTGCGCGGCTTCCTCTTCGCCCTGCTCGCGATCTACGCGCTGCTCGCCATCCCCTTCCGCTCCTACGCCCAGCCGCTGATCGTGATGAGCGCCATCCCCTTCGGCCTGATCGGCGCCGTCCTCGGCCACCTCTTGATGGGCCTCGACCTGACCGTCCTCTCGATGTTCGGCATCGTCGCGCTGACCGGCGTCGTCGTCAACGACAGCCTGGTGATGGTCGACTTCATCAACCGCAAGTACCGCGAGGGCACCCCTTTGAGGACATCCATCCGCGAGTCCGGCGTCGACCGCTTCCGCCCGATCCTGATGACCTCGCTGACCACCTTCGCCGGCCTCGCCCCGCTGCTGTTCGAGTCCAGCGTCCAGGCCCAGTTCCTGATCCCGATGGCCGTCTCCCTCGCCTTCGGCGTCCTCTTCGCCACCTCGATCACCCTGATCCTCGTCCCCACCGGCTACTTCCTCCTCGAAGACGCCCGCGAGGCCCTGGCGCGGCTCCTCGGCCGGCGGGGCGCCGGCGAGGCGGAAGGCACGGCCGGCGAGGGGAGGGAGGAGGCCGCCGAGACCCCGGCCTGAGCGCCCGCACGACCCGCCTCGAGACCCTGGGCTATCCTCCTGAGTCATGACCGCGGTCGATGACCTGGGCTCCGCTCTCGCCGGATTCTTCGGGGGCCGGCCGGATCTGCCGGTGGCCTCGGCGTATCTCTTCGGTAGCAGGGCGAAGGGGGCCGGCCACCGAGAAAGCGACGTCGACGTCGCCATCCTCGTCGGCGGCGGGGCGGGCCGCGACCCGGCGGCGGCCCATCGCCTGCGGGTCGCGATCACCGGCGACCTGATCGGCGCCCTCCGTCACAACGAGGTGGACCTCGTGGTCCTCGACCAGGCGCCCCCGCTGTTCGCCCGCGCCATCGTCACCGGCGGCCGGCGTGTCTTCTGCCGCGATCCGGCGGCCGACCACGCCTTCGTACGCGACGTCCAGCTCAGGGCCGCCGACCTCCAGCCCTTCGTCGACCGCGGCCGCCGGCGGGTGCTCCAGGCGCTGGCTCGATGACCTACCTCGTCGAGCGCCTCGCGGAGCTCCGCCTGCACCTCGATCACCTCCGAGAGCTCGCGCCGAGGGTGACCGACGCGTCCTCGCTTCGCCGCGATCTCTCGCTCCACAACGACGTTCTCTTCTCGCTGCTCACCGTCTGTCAGTCGGTGATCGACATCGCAGGCGAGCTCTCGGGCCGCAAGGGCCGGACCTTCACCGACTACACGCAGTCGATCCACAACCTCGAAGCGTGGGACGAGTTCGACCCCGAGCTGGTGCAGCGCCTTGCCGAGCTCCCCGGCTTCCGCAACGTCCTTCTCCACGAGTACGTGACCTTCGACCTCGACCGCGCGATCGACGCGATGGACGATCTCGGTCTCGTCGAGCGGTTCGCCGAGATCGTCCGCGGGATCGAGAGCGGCACCGGCTGAGACCGGGCTCTTCCCCTACCCCGCCCGGCGTAGCGCTCGGCGGGCCTCGCCGAGGGCGTCGCGGAGGTCGTCACGGTCGGTGTCGTCGAGGGCGCGGCCGCCGAAGCTCTCCGCGAGGTAGAGGTGGACGACGCGGTGGGCGGGGTGGGCGGTTTCCGGGTAGCGGGCGGAGGCGGCGCGCTCGAAGGTCAGGGGGCCGGTGGACTCGGTCAGCGGCAGGCCGGCGCGCTCGAGGCGGCGGCGGAGGTCGCGGTAGGCGCCGGTCGCGGTGAGGGCGCCGCGGGTGCGGCGCCAGAGGAGGATCGCGAGGACCGCGGCGAGGAGGACGAGGAACAGGGTGAGCAGGCGGCGGAGGCGCGGTGAGCCGTCGGCCGCCGGGGCCGCCTCGGCGGGTGCGAGGTCCGGGGCCGGGGCGGCCTCCGGGAGCGGCTCGGCGGAGTCCTCCGGTCCGCCGCCGATCAAGCTCCGCCAGAGCCGGGAGAGCGCCCTCCAGCCGCTGACGACGAAGGCGAGCTGGTCGTCGACGTCGTAGGCGAGCACGCGGCGGTCCCACAGGAAGACCAGGCTGTCGTAGAGCTGCCCGGCCCAGGCGACGAGGCCCTGCTCTGCGGAGGGTGGACGGCCGGCGGCGGGGGTGGGGTCGAGCAGGGTCCAGCCGCTCTCCGGCAGCCACGCCTCGACCCAGACGTGGGCGTTCTCCTGGCGCACCACCCAGTAGCCGCGCGGGTTCCGCTCGCCGCCGAGGAAGCCGCTGACCAGGCGGGCCGGGATCCCCTGGGAGCGCAGCAGCAGCACGAGCGAGCTGGCGAACAGCTCGCAGTGGCCGCGCCGGAAGCGGAAGAGGAAGTCCTCCAGCGGATCGTCGGCCGCGAGGCCGACGAGGTCGAGCGTGTAGCCGTACTCGTTCTGCAGGTGGGCGGTCAGTGCGCGGGCCTTGGCCGCCGGGTCGGCGAGGCCGCCGGCGACCTCCTCGGCGAGCTCGGCCATACGCGGGGACACGGCGTCGAGGTCGAGGGTCGGCAGGCCGGGCGGGAGCGGCGGAGGCTCCCCGCCGGGGGCGACCCTGGGGGCGGGGAGCGCGGCGGCCGAGACCGGGCGCGGGCCGAGGCCCGCCTGGAACCGCAGCGGGGCCTGGGGCTCGACGCCGAGGTGGACCGCCCCGCCGCGGTCGATCCTCAGCCCGCGGCGCGGCACGTCGAAGACCAGGGTCTCGACCGGCAGGGGAAGGCCGGTCGCGCCGAGCGGGAGCAGCCAGACGTCGACCCAGCCGGCCGGGTCGTCTCCGGAGACCAGCCGGACGCGGTCTCCGGCCTCTTTGAAGACGCGGTCGACGATCGCCGCCCGGCGCCACCGGCCCCCGTCGAGACGGTCGAAGGTGCCGCCTTTCAGCCGCAGCTCGCCGCCCGGCTCGACCGCGGCGTCGTAGGTCAGCCGCATCGCCACCTCGCGGCTCTGGCGCACCCGGGTGATCGTATCGAGGGCGATCTCGTCGGAGAAGCCGGTCACCGCGACCTCGGCGCCGAAGGTGCCGCCGCCGGGGAGCGAGCGCAGGTAGGGCGACTGGACGCGCGGCAGGACGGCGAACAGCGGCACGGCGAGGACGACCGTGGCCAGGCTGGCGGCGGCGAGGAAGCCGGCCATCGGCACCCGCACCGGGGCGTCCGCGCGCCCGAACCCGGCGAGCAGGTGGAGCAGCGCGAAGCGCGCCAGCAGGAGCAGGGAGGCGGCGAGGAAGCCGACCAGGTAGAGGGTCACCGACAGGTGCACGCTGGTCGCCATCGCGGCGAGGAAGAGGAAGAAGATGCCGAGCACGGCGTGCCACTTGTCGCGCTCGCGGTGGAGGGTGAAGAGCTTGACGACGACGGCGAACAGCCCGAGGTGGACGACCGGCCGGATCACCGTCCCGCCGCTCGCCGCGAGGTCGAGGCCGAGCACCGGCAGGTAGAGCAGGGCGAGGAGGTTCGAGGCCCACACGGGCAGCCAGCGCGGGGGATCGCGGCGCGCCCGGGCGAGGAACGCGGCGACGACGAGGGCGTAGAGACCGTAGGCGCCCCAGTCGAGGATCTCGTTGAACGGCAGCGGCAGCGGCGCCAGCAGGGCCAGGGCGCCGAGGAGCAGGCGCTTCTCGCGGCCGGAGATCACGCCGCCGCCTCGCGGTCGAGCGACAGCCGCAGCCGCGCGGCCTGCGGGTCCGAGGAGGTCAGCGGGCGGGCCGCGCGCGGCACCGGCTCGACGAGCGCCAGCGCCTCGAGCACGGCGTGGCGCTGGCGCGGGCCGCCGGCGAACCCCAGCCGGCGGTCGCGGGTGACGAGCTCGACCTCGAAGCCGCGCGCGAGGTAGTCGACCGCCGCGGTGGCCGCCTCGGAGACGAGCCCCTCGAAGCGCGGGTCGTCGGCCGGCTCGCGGCGCCGGCCGATCCCGTTGTCGAGCAGGATCGACAGGCGCCGGCCGCGCTCGGACGCGCGCTCCATGAAGATGATCTCGCCGGTGCGCGCGGTCTGCTTCCAGTGGATCCCCCGCGGGTCGTCGCCGGGCCGGAAGCCGCGCAGGGCGTGGAGGTCGTGCCCCCACAGAGCGCGCCGCGACGGTCCGCGGCCGACGTGGGCCGAGGGCTCGGCCCGCCGGGCGGCGGCGGGGAAGATCTCGGGGAAGACGAGGATCTCGAGGTCGAGCCGGTGGCGCGAGCCCTTGCGGAAGAATCCGAAGGGGAAGAGGCTGGAGACGTGCCCGGCGCCGAGCCGGTGCCGGCCGCGGCGCGGCAGGATCGCCTCGAGCTCGCCGCGGCTCTCCGCCCGCCGGCCGAGGTAGGGGACGAGCAGCGGCCTGCCGGTGTCCTCGAGCCGGAAGAGCAGGAACCAGCGCGGCACGAGCCACCCGCGGCTGGCGAGCCGGAACGCCATGCGGAACGGCCGGTTCGCGAACACCTCGGCCGGCGGCTCGACGGTGAGCTCGAGCGAGCGGACGTTGTGCCGCGACGCGACCCCGGAGACGACGAGCGCGGCGAGCATCGACGCGAGCACCATGTAGAGCGCATTGTTGCCGGTGTTCGTCGCCGCCACCGCGACGACCACGGTGAGCAGCACGTACCACAGCCCCACTTTGGTGATGCGGATCCCCTCGGGGGTGACGCGGCGGGGCATGGCTGGCCCGGATCGGTCGTGACCGCCGGGCTATAGCGGGACGGGCACCTCGCCGACGAGCCGGGCGATCGCCTCGCGGGCGGCGGTCAGGTCGCTACCGACCCGTTTGAGGACGACGCGGTGGGCGAGCACGGCCGGGGCGAGGCGCTGGACGTCGTCGGGCACCGCGAAGGCGCGGCCCTCGACCAGGGCGAGGGCCTGCGCGGCCCGGTAGAGGTTCTGGACGGCCCGGGTCGACACGCCGAGCAGGAAGTCGCCGCCGGTGCGGGTCGCCTCGGCGAGGGCGAGCAGGTAGTCGGCGAGCTTGTCGGCCACCCGTACCCGGTCGACCGCCCGCTGCAGCCCGAGGAGGGTGTCGCGGTCGACCACCGGCTGGAGGCCGTCGAGGACCTCCTCGACGCCGCCCGAGAGCAGGAGCTCCCGCTCCTCGTGCCGCGGCGGGTAGCCGATGCGGAGCGACATCATGAAGCGGTCGAGCTGCGACTCGGGCAGCGGGAAGGTCCCCTGGTACTCGAGCGGGTTCTGGGTGGCCAGCACGACGAACGGCCGCGGCAGCTGGTAGCGCTTGCGCTCGACGGAGACCTTCCGCTCGCTCATCGCCTCGAGCAGCGCCGACTGGGTCTTCGGGGTGGCGCGGTTGATCTCGTCGGCGAGGACGACGTTGGCGAACAGGGGCCCGGGGACGAACTCGAACTCCTGGCCCCGCTGGTTGAAGATCGACACGCCGATGATGTCCGAGGGCAGCAGGTCCGAGGTGAACTGGATGCGCTGGAACGCGAGGCCGAGCGAGCGCGCGAGCGCCTGCGCCAGGGTCGTCTTCCCCACCCCGGGGACGTCCTCGATCAGCACGTGGCCGCGGGCCAGGAGCGACACCACCGCCCAGCGGATCACCTCCGGCTTGCCGCGGATCACCCGGCCGACGTTGGCCTCGAGCGCGCGCGCCGCCGCCTGGGCCGCGGCCGGCCCGTCGACGCCGTCGAACGGCTCGGCGGCCGCCGGCTCCTCCGCGGCCTGGGCCGCCGCCGGGCCGGCCGCCCCGCGGTCTTCCAGCTCCGCCGGCTCGGCGAGCCCGAGCTCCGGGCGGCTCACGGAGCGGCCGCCCGGGGGCGTGCGTCGGTTCGTCGGTCGGGTCTCACGGAAGTCTCCTACGGGCTCATCGCCTCGGCGAACTCGCGGTACTCGCCGTACATGTCCGGCGGCACGTCCTCGCGGATCTCGACCGCGAACTTGTCGTCCGGCGCTACCTCGACGTCTTCGAGACGCTGGGTCACCTGGGTCGTCGCCCCCTTGCCGCCGAGCTGCGAGGTGTCGATCCACACGCGATAGGTCGCCTTCGACCGCTCCTGGGCGTCGACCTGCTCGACGTCGAGGGTGAGTCCCGGCAGGCGGTCTCCGGCGCCGGTGCGGCGCACCAGGAGGTCGAGGATCACGTCCTGGGTCGCCGGGACGGGGGCCGGCTCGGGCATGTCCTGCGCCGCCGCGGCGTCGTCGTCGTCCCCTTCTACGTCGGCGGCGGCCGCCGCGTCGTCCGCCGCGGCGTCTGCGGCCGGCTCTGGGGCGGGCGCGGCCATCGGGTCGTCCTGGACGACGAAGTTCATCAGCTCGACCGCGTACAGAGTGCGGGCGTCGGCGACGTCGTCCTCGGTGAGCGGGCCCTGGGCGCAGCCGGCGATCGAGACGGCGAGACAGGCGAGGGCGAGAGTGGTGGCGAGAGTCGTGGCGGGAGCGTGGCTTCGGAGCATCGGGGTTCCTCCTCTGAACCGGTCCATAAACCTTTACGGCAGAAGATTATAGCGGAGGATCGACCAGATGGCGGCGACGCCGTCCTTCCAGCCGATCTTCTTTCCCTCTGCATACGTGCGCCCGCGATAGCTGATCGGGACCTCGAAGATGCGCGCCCCGCGGCGGGCGACCTTGGCGGTGAGCTCGGGCTCGATGCCGAACCGGTTCGAGCGCAGCTCGACCCCGTCGAGCACCTCGCGCCGGAAGACCTTGTAGCAGGTCTCCATGTCCGAGAGGTTGAGATCGGTCAGCATGTTCGACAGCGTGGTCAGGAAGCGGTTGCCCAGGTAGTGCCAGAAGAACAGCACCCGGTGCGGGCCGCCGAGGAAGCGCGAGCCGAAGACGACGTCGGCCTCGCCCTCGAGGATGGGGCCGAGCAGGCGCGGGTACTCGCGCGGGTCGTACTCGAGGTCGGCGTCCTGGATGAGGAGCACGTCGCCGGTGCCGGCGGCGAGGCCGGTGCGCACCGCCGCCCCCTTGCCCCGGTTCTCCTCGTGGAGGACGAGCCGGAAAGGGGCCGGCTCGCCGCGCCCGGCGAGCTCCGCGAGGAGCTCCCGCGTGCCGTCGGTCGAGCCGTCGTCGACGACGACGATCTCGCGCTCCATCCCCTCGGGAAGCGGCGCCGCGGCCACCCGGGCGAGGAGCTGCTCCACCGTGGGCCGCTCGTTGTAGGCGGGGACGATCACCGACAGACGCATCGGCCGGGCAGTCTACCGCGGAGCGATTCGCCGGCCGTCTCGCGTCTTGCCCAGATGAGCCCCGGCCGGTTCCTCGGCACTGGGCGGGCGCGCGAGAGGTGGGGCTAGAATGTCCCGCGACCCACGACGAACCGATACGGCGGCCCGCCGAGGGCCCCGCCGAGAGAAGAGAGGACTTCCCCGATGGCAGACACCAACGACAAGAAGAAGGCCGTCGACAGCGCGCTGACCCAGATCGAGCGCCAGTTCGGCAAGGGCTCGATCATGCGCCTCGGCCAGCGCGAGGCGGTGGCCGTGCCGGCCATCCCCACCGGGTCGATCGCGGTCGACTACGCGATCGGCGTCGGCGGCTTCCCGCGCGGCCGGGTGGTCGAGGTCTACGGACCCGAGTCGTCCGGCAAGACCACCCTGGCGCTGTCGGTCGTCGGCCAGGCCCAGAGGCGGGGCGGGGTGGCGGCCTTCATCGACGCCGAGCACGCCCTCGACGCCGAGTACGCCGCCAAGCTCGGAGTGAACATCGACGACCTGCTGGTCTCGCAGCCCGACCACGGCGAGCAGGCGCTCGAGATCGCCGAGATGCTGGTGCGCTCGAACGCCGTCGACGTCGTCGTCATCGACTCGGTGGCGGCGCTCGTGCCGCGCGCCGAGCTCGAGGGCGAGATGGGCGACAGCCACGTCGGCCTGCAGGCGCGGCTGATGTCGCAGGCGCTGCGCAAGCTGACCGCGATCGTCTCCAAGTCGAAGACCTGCCTCGTCTTCATCAACCAGATCCGCGAGAAGATCGGGGTGATGTTCGGCAACCCGGAGACGACCACCGGCGGCCGGGCGCTGAAGTTCTACTCCTCGGTGCGCATCGACATCCGGCGGATCGCCTCGATCAAGGACGGCGACGTCGTCACCGGCAGCCGGGCGCGGGTCAAGGTGGTCAAGAACAAGGTCGCCGCCCCGTTCCGCCAGGCCGAGTTCGACATCGACTATGGCGAGGGGATCTCGCGGTCGGGCGAGCTGATCGACATGGGCGTCGACCACAAGCTGGTCACCAAGAGCGGCGCCTGGTACAGCTACGGCGACGTGCGGGTCGGCCAGGGGCGGGAGAACGCCAAGCAGTTCCTGCGCGAGAATGCCGACCTGGCCGAGGAGATCGAGCTCCAGCTCCGCGAGCAGCTCGGCCTCGCCCCGCCCGCCCCGGAGCCGGCGGCGGCGGAGGCGGAGGAGGAGGCGGAGGCGGAGGCGAGCCCGTCCTGAACCGCCTCACCCTCCTTCTCTCGGCGGGTCTCTTCGGCTGTGTTCTCGCGGCCGGACCGGCCTCCGCTCAGGACCTCGCGGTCGAGGTCGAGGGGGCGCCGATCGCCGGCGGCCCGGTGCGGCTGAAGGTGACCGTGCCCGAGGGGCTCGGCGGGCGGGCGGCGGGCGTAGCGGTGCCGGTGGTCGTCGCGGTGGACGGACGGGAGGCGGGGCGCTTCGAGCTGGCGCCGGGCGAACGGGAGGTGACGCTCCCCGGGGCCCGGCTGGTCGCCGGCTCGCACCGGGTCGAGGTGGTGGTGGCGGAGGCCGGTCCGGCGCCCGCGGGCGCGGCGCCGCGGGCGGCGGCCGGGGTGCGGGTGATCCCGGGCTGGCTCTCGGTGGTGCCGCCGATCGTGGCGATCGGGCTGGCGCTGGTCTTCAGGGACGTCCTCGTCTCGCTCTTCCTCGGCGTCTTCGTCGGCGCGCTGATCCTCTTCGAGTGGCGGCCGGTGGCGGCGTTCGCCCGGTCGATCGACCACTTCGTGCTGCCGGCGGTCGCCGACCCCGACCACGCGAAGATCATCGTTTTCACGACGCTGCTCGGAGGGATGGTGGGGGTGATCTCGAAGAGCGGGGGCACCCGGGGGATCGTCGAGCGGCTGACGCCGTACGCGACGACCTCGCGGCGCGGACAGCTCGCCACCTGGGCGCTCGGGATCGCGATCTTCTTCGACGACTACGCGAACACCCTGATCGTCGGCTCGACGATGCGGCCGATCACCGACCGGCTCAAGGTGTCGCGCGAGAAGCTCGCCTACATCGTCGACTCGACGGCCGCGCCGGTCGCCAGCATCATGCCGATCTCGACCTGGATCGGCTTCGAGGTCGGGCTGATCGCCGCCGCCTTCGCCGAGATCGGGCTCGAGGCGAACCCGTTCGAGATCTTCGTCCAGTCGATCCCCTACCGCTTCTACCCGATCCTCGCCCTGGTGCTCGGCTTCACGATCGCCGCCTCGGGACGGGATCTCGGGCCGATGCTCGCGGCCGAGCGGAGGGCGGCCCGCGGCGAGGTGCTCGGCGCCGGCGACCAGCCGCTCGGCGACTACCAGTCCGACGTCCTCCAGCCGCCGCCGGGGACGAAGATGCGGGCGGTCAACGCGGTGCTGCCCATCGCGACCGTCGTCGCGGTGACCCTCGGCGGGCTGTGGGTCACCGGCGCGGCGGCGGTCGCCGGCGACCCGGGGGCCTCGGCGGCCGCCGGCGCGGCCCGCGTGCGGGAGGTCTTCTCGGCCGCCGACAGCTTCACGACGCTGCTCTGGGCGAGCCTGGCGGGGGTCGTCGTCGCGGCGGCCCTGCCTCTCGTCCAGCGGCTGCTCACCGTCCGCCAGACGATGGAGGCGATGGTCGAGGGGTTCAAGGCGATGCTCCTCGCCCTGGTCGTGCTCACCCTCGCCTGGTCGATCGGCGCGGTGTGCGGCGAGCTCCACACCGCCGACTACCTGGTCGGCATCACCGCCGGCGTCCTCGCCCCGCAGTGGCTGCCGGTGCTCGTCTTCGTGATCTCGGCCGCGGTCGCCTTCGCCACCGGCACGTCCTGGGGGACGATGGGCATCCTGATCCCGCTCGTCATCCCGATCGCCCACGGGCTCGCCGTCGCCTCCGGCCACCCGGCGGGCGACCCGGTCCACTCGGTCGTCCTCGTCGGCACGGTCTCCTCGGTCCTCGCCGGCAGCGTCTGGGGCGACCACTGCTCGCCGATCTCCGACACCACCATCCTCTCCTCGACCGCCTCGGGCTCCGACCACATCGCCCACGTCCGCACCCAGCTCCCGTACGCGCTGGGCGTCGGCCTCCTCGGCATGGCCCTGGGCGACATCCCCACCGCCTTCGGCCTGCCGCCGTGGATCTCGCTCGCCGCGGGCTCGGCGCTCATCGTCGCCTTCGTCCTCTGGCGCGGCGAAACGAGCGACGCCCCGGCCGGCGAGGCAGGAACGCCTCGGCGGCTCGGGGCGTAGTCGACGGGCGCCGGGTCTCCCCGACGGCCCGCGATCAGTTCTCCGCCGCGGCGCGCTCCTCGGCCCGGCGGGCGTCGAGCCGCCGGGTCTCCGAGTCGTAGCTCGCCAGCACCTTGCGGAGCTGGTCGCGCGCTTCGGGCGGAAGCTCGCCCTCCGCCCCCTCCGTCACCCAGCGGGCGGCCGCGACGAGCGCGGACAGCTCGAGGGCGTGAAGGGTGAGGCGGAAGACGGCGGGCTTGGGTCGCTCGACCTGCAAGGTCAGGCGGCCTTCGCTTCGGCGACGTGCTCGCCGATCTGCTCGAGCTCGTTCGCGAACTGCTCCTCGTCCTGGCGCATGCCGTTGAGGTAGGTGCTCCAGCCGACGGTGTGCTTGGCCAGGTGGACGGCCTCCTGGATCTCCCGGTCGGTGGCACCGTACATCCGCGCCATCTCGGTGTGGAAGAGCGTGCAGTAGCGGCAGTGCGTGTGGGCGTGCACCGCGAGCATCAGCAGCTCCTTGTACTTGTTCGGGATCAGGGTCTCCTCGAGCTCCCAGCGCTTGAAGAGCCTCCACTCGTGGTCGAGGGTCTCGTCGCGCAGGCGCTCGAACATGCTCGGCACCAGGCCGAGCGTGTCGCGGATCTCCTGCTCTACGGTCTGTCGCGTGCGTGCTGTCTGTGTCTGGATAAATCCTCCTGGGTCGTCGGTTCTCGTGTACGAGCTCGTCTCCGGCGCGGCCGAGGCCGCCGCCGGTCCATGGAGGGACGTCGATACTGGATAACTGTTGTTGCAAGAATCCTGCCGGCAGGCCGGGAAGGAGGGCCGCCCGCGCGCCTGCTCACCGCGATCAGTCGGGGAGCTCCTCCCGGGGCCGGGGGAGGAGCGCCAGCCGGCCGCGGCCGAGCTCGACGAGGAGGGCCTCGGCCTGCTGGAGCCGGCGGGCCGGGTTCGGCGAGAAGAGCTCGGCCAGCCGTGTCCGCCCGTCGATGGCGCGGAACAGGCTGCGGCCGGCCGGCTCGAGCGGGATGAGCTCGGAGTCGGCGGGGCGGTCGATCCACAGCGGGACGAGACGCTCGATGACGTCGAGCGGCACGGCGAGGTGGCCCTCGGCGAGCCGCGCGCGCTCCTCGACCGCCGCCTGCTCGAGCAGGACGTCGAGCATGGAGAGCTCGCCGGTCGCGGCGAGGTCGGCCTGGTCGATGCGGGCGATGTCGAGGACCTCGGACATGCACAGCCGATGCGCCGCCTCGAGGAAGCGGAACCGCGAGCCGCCGAGGCGGACGTGGAGCTCGGCGAGGTCGGACTCGCCGTCCACCGCCTCGACGACGTGGCGCTCGAGCGGCGAGAGGTCCTCGGCGGGCCGGGCGCCCCGCCGCAGCACCACCCGGTCGTGGACCAGGAGCTGCCGGATCCGGGTGTGCTCGTCGATCCACCGGGTGCCCTCGAGGACGAGGTGGAAGGTTTCGAGCGGCGCTGGATCGATGGGCGTCGAGCGCAGGGTCTGCGCCTCGAGGTAGAAGACCCCCTTGGTCCACAGGAAGGCGCCGCAGACCGCGTCGAAAATCTGTTGGCCGAGGGTCCGCCGCACCTCGTCGGCCGAGAGGATCCCGAGCTCGGCGAGGCTGGCGCCGAGCGGCTGGTGGCGGTCGGTGCAGTGGGCGAGGGCCCGCGCCAGGTCCTCCTCGCCGAGGTGGTCGTTGAGCCGCAGGTGGCGTCCGTAGAACTCGCCCGGCTCGTCGGACAGGCAGCCGGCCACCTTTCCTCCGGCGAGGTAGATCCGTTTCTCGCGCTCCCGCCGGCGGAGGACGAGCGCGCCGTCCCAGCGGTCGTTCTGCGCCCACTGGAGCACGTCGCCCAGCGAGATGGTGGCGAGGCGGCCGGAGATTTCCATCGGAGCCGATCGATGATATCGCCGGGCTGGTCGCCGGCTAGATCTCAGCTCGTCCTGAACGCCGCGCCGAGCCCCTCACGGCACCACCTCGCTGCACGGGAAGGCCGCCGTGTCGGTCACCGCGTCGGCGCGGTGGCCCTGGGGGTTGAAGTAGGTCTTCTGGAGGGCGGGGTTGCCGAAGTTGGTGCCGCGGCCGAAGACACGCAGCTCGAACTCGACGTTCGTGGTGGCGGCGAAGAAGACCCAGTAGTGGCCGTTGACGGCGCAGCCGTCGAGCACCTTGACCTGGAGCTCCCAGTTCGCCGGGTTGAAGAACCAGAAGAGCACGCTGTCGTCGGAGCGGAAGGGGACGCGGCGGGCGTGACTGCCCGTCCCGTCGGGCCGTTCCCAGTCGGCGAGGACGCAGAAGCGCTCTTGCTGGACCGCGAAGCCGTCGGGGTCGGCGTCGGCGAAGTCGACCTCGTCGCCGACGGGGAAGCAGGCGGAGCGGCGGACGGTGCCGGGACCGACGAGCGTGTTCCGGTAGTCGACGGTCGGGAGGTCGGGCTCGGCGTACCCGGTCACGACCCGGTAGATCACGCCCTCGACGAGGTACGCCTGGATCTCGACCGGGGATTCCTCGAAGTACGCGATGGCGATCAGCTCGTCGAGCGGCCTGGTGGGGTCGAAGCGGCCGGTGTAGAGGGCGAGCAGGCCGGGCCAGACGGTGGTGACGCCGCCTCCCTGGGGGTGCGGCCCGCCGGTCAGCGTGTAGACGCCGCTCTCGGTGACGAAGATCGAGAGGGCGTCGAAGGGGAGTGAGCTGTGCTCCGAGAGGGCGGTCCCGGTCTCGTCCGGGGGGGTCCACCGGGTGACGCTCGGGACGCCGCTCCAGGTGAACGGGAACGTCACGGCCCCGGCGGGATCTGGGGCGGCCACGACGGTCAGGGCGGCGGCGACGAGGCTCGGTAGGAGCCGGGAAGAGCGGGTGGGAGGAGAGTGGACGGTCGGTACGGCCTGGGGGGGCATGGGTGTCCTCCTTGTCGAAGGCGCAGAGTCTACGCCCGACGACGCCGGTCGCGACAACCCGTTTTGCACCAGGTCGTTCTCGGCGATCACACCGCCATCTCTCCGCCCTCCGCACGCCCGGCGGTCTAGGATCGCGCGCGATGGGCACGATCCTCTTCTGGTCGTACGACCCGTCGGTGCCGTCGTTCCGCCACCGGCTCGCCCACCTGGTACCGTGGCTCGAGGCGCGGGGATGGCGGTGCCGGGTGGAGCGGGCCCCGCGGTCGCGGTACGTGGTTCGCTTCGTCGAACGGCGGCGGGAGCTGGCCGAGACATCGCTCCTCGTCCTCGCCAAGGTGCGCCTGGGGGTGGGGGAGCGGCGGCTCGTGCGGAGGCTGGTGCGGGCGGTGGCGTTCGACGTCGACGACGCGATGTTCGTGCGCCAGCCGCGCCGGCCGGGAGAGGCGCCGGACACCTCGTGGCTGCGCCGGCGGAAGTTCGCCGCCACCTGCCGGGCGAGCGACCTGGTGATCGCCGGCAACGAGTTCCTCGCCGCGGCGGCGCGGCCGTCGGCGCGCCGGGTCGAGGTGGTGCCGACGCCGGTCGAGCTCGCGGCCTACCCGGAGGTGCCGCCCGAGGCGCGGGCGGCGCGGACGGTGGTGTGGATCGGGCGGCCGGAGAACCTGGTCTACCTGGCGCCGCTGCGGCCGGTCTTCGCCGGGCTCGCGGAGCGGTTCTCCGGGTTCCGGCTGCGCGTCGTCTGCTCGCGGTTCCCGGACTGGCCGGAGGTGCCGGTCGAGCGGGTGCCCTGGTCGGCGGAGCGCGAGGTGGTGGACGTGGCGACGGCAGGGGCGGGGATCATGCCGCTCTCCGACGACGACTGGTCGCGCGGCAAGTGCGCCTTCAAGCTGCTCCAGTACATGGCGGGCGGGCTGCCGACCGTGGCCTCGGCGGTGGGCGAGAACCGGGAGGTGACGGTGGAAGGGGAGACCGGGTTCCTCGTCCGCGGTCCGGAGGAGTGGTCGCGGCGGCTCGGCGAGCTCCTCGCCGCGCCCGGGCTCGGCGCTCGGCTCGGCGCCGCGGGCCGCGAGCGGGTGCGGCGGCTCTACGACCGGCGGGTGATCGCGCCGCGGGCGGCCGAGCTGCTCGACGGGCTGGCCGCGGAGGCCGCGGAGGGAGGGCGGACGTGAGGACCGCGTCCCGCCGCGGGGCCGCCGGCCCGCGACTCGCCGGGAGGTCGTGATGACCGCCGGCCCCGGCCCGAACCTCCTGGTCGTCCGCTTCGGCGCGATGGGGGACATGATCCAGCTCGGCTCGCTGGTCGCCGCCCTCCACGGCATCTGGGACCGGCCGGTCGACGTGCTCGGCGCCCACGGCTGGCCCGAGCGGGTGCTCCGCGGCCTGCCCGGGCTGGGCGACACCGCGAGCCTCGACAGCCGCCGGACGCCCTACTGGCTGAGCCGCTCGCAGCGCGCCGCGGTCGCCTGGCTCGCCCGCCGGGAGCCGGCGCCGGCCTGGCTGTTCGAGCCGCGCGAGCGGCCGGCGGCGAAGAGCGCCTGGCTGCTCGCCCGCGCCGGCGTCCCGGGCGACCTCGTCGTCGACTCGCGCCAGGTCCCGCGCGGACCGCTCGAGCACACCCTCGACTACCAGCACCGGCTGGCCGCGCTCCGGCCCGCCGGCGCGCTCGCCGTGCCGGCGGCGCCGCCGCCCCCCGGCGCGCCGCCGCCCGAGCCGCCGCTGCCGCAACTCGCAGTCACCGACGACGAGCTCGCGGACTGCCGTCGATGGCTCGCCGGCCGCGGCTGGCGGGGCGAGCCGCTGGTCGTCCTCCAGACGCAGACCCGCCGGGCGAACCGCGGCCGCTGGCCCGACGCGCGGTGGGCGGCGGCGGCCGGCGGGGTGCTGCGCGAGCTCCCGGAGGCGCGGCTGCTCCTCGCCGGCACCCCGGCCGAAGCGGAGGCGGTCGAGCGTCTCGCCGACGTCTGCGCCGACTCACGGGTCGAGCCCGCCGCCGCCGACCTGCCGCTGCGCCGCCTGTTCGCCTTGCTCGCCCTCGCCCATTCCAGCATCTCGCTCGACAGCGGGCCGGCGCACGCTGCGGCCGCGGTCGGCTGTCCGGTCGCCGTGCTCCAGGGGATGGCCGACCCGCGCCGCTGTGCCCCCCGCGGGGCCCCCGGCACGGTGCGGGTGGTCGCCGCCCTGCCCGAGAGCGAGTGGCCGGACGATCCTGTCGCCTGGCAGACGCTCCACCGGATGGAGGAGATCGAGGTCGACGCCGCGCTCGCCGGCTGGCGCGCGGCGTGGCGGGAGCGGCCGCCGGCGGGCGGCGGGGAGGGGAGCGGAGGGGACGCGACGTCGCGCACCGGGGGGGCACCCGCCGGCGGCGGACCGAGCGGCGGTGCGCCGCCCGCAGGCGGGCCAGGGGCCAGCGCATAGAGTCGGCCCGATGACCGATCTCCCGCGCCCCCGCCGCCGACCCGCCGCCCGGCCCCGGACTCGCCCGGCCGCCGTCGTCCTCCCTCTCGTCGTCCTTCCCCTCGTCGTCCTCCTCGCCACCTGCGCGACCGCGCCCGCCTCGGCGCCGGCCGCCTCCGCCGGCGGTGGGCAGGGCACGGAGACCGCCCGCCCCGCCGCCCTCCCCTCCCTCGACGAGAAGGTTGCCGGCCTCGACCGCCGTCCGGGCCTGCTCGACCTGTGGGTCGACGCGGCGCGCGGCAAGGTCTGGCTCGAGGTGCCGCCGGTGCCGGCCGGGGCCGACCGCGGCGAGGTCGGCCGGTACCTGTACGTCGAGGGCCTGCTCACCGGGCTCGGCTCGAACCCGGTCGGGCTCGACCGCGGGCAGCTCGGCGAGGCCCGGCTCGTCGCACTGCGCCGGGTCGGCGGGCGGCTGCTCGTCGAGGTGCCGAACCTGCGCTTCCGGGCGTCCTCGGACGACCCGCTCGAGGCGGCGGCGGTGCGCGAGTCGTTCGCGCCGTCGGTGCTCTGGGGCGGCGAGATCGCGGCGGTCGCACCGGACGGCCGCGCGCTCGTCGACTTCACCTCGTTCCTCCTCCGCGACGCGCACGACGTCGCCGGCACCCTGCGCCGCAGCGGCCAGGGGACCTATGCGCTCGACGCCGGCCGCAGCGCGGTCGACCTCGACGCCGTCCTCGCCTTCCCCGACAACGTCGAGCTCGAGGCGCTCCTGACCTACGCGACCTCCGGCGATCCCGGCGAGCTGGTCGGCGAGACCGTGCCGGAGGGCGACAGCTTCCAGGTCGTCCAGCATCACTCGTTCGTCCGCCTGCCGGACCCGGGCTACGAGCCGCGGCCGTTCGACCCGCGGGCGGGCTCGTTCGCGGTCACCTTCGCCGACTACTCGGCGCCGCTCGACGAGCCGATCGAGCGCCACTGGATCGTCCGCCACCGGCTCGCCCAGCGCGACCCGGCGGCGCCGTCCTCGCCGGCGGTCGAGCCGATCGTCTACTACGTCGACCCGGGCACGCCGGAGCCGGTGCGCAGCGCGCTCGTCGAGGGCGCGTCGTGGTGGGCCGAGGCGTTCCGCGCGGCGGGCTTCGAGGACGCCTTCCGGGTCGAGCTGCTGCCCGCGGACGCACACCCGCTCGACGTCCGCTACAACGTCGTCCAGTGGGTCCACCGCTCGACCCGCGGCTGGTCGTACGGCGGCGGCGTGGTCGACCCCCGCACCGGCGAGATGGTCAAGGGGCACGTCACCCTCGGGTCGCTCCGGGTGCGCCAGGACCGGATGATCTTCGAGGGCCTGCTCGGCACCGGGCGCACCGGCACCGGCGCCCCGGACGACCCGGTCGAGCTGGCCCTCGCCCGCATCCGCCAGCTCGCCGCGCACGAGGTCGGTCACACCCTCGGGCTGGCCCACAACTTCGCGGCGTCGAGCTACGGGCGCGCCTCGGTGATGGACTACCCGGCGCCGCGGGTCGAGGTGCGCGAGGACGGCACGCTCGACGTCTCGGCGGCCTACGAGCGCGGGCTCGGCGCCTGGGACGTCCACGCGATCCGCTACGCCCACGCGGTGCCGCCGCCCGGGGTCGACGAGGAGGCGTTCCTCGGCCGCATCGCGGCCGAGGGGGTCGAGCGGGGCCTGCTCTTCCTGGGCGACACGGACGCCCGTGACCCCGGGACCGCTCAGCCGCTCGCGTCGCTGTGGGACGACTACGCCGACCCGGTCCGCGGGCTCGAGGAGGCGATCGCGGTGCGCCGCGTGGCGCTCGCCGGCTTCGGCGCCGACCGGCTGGCCGAGGGGCGGCCGCTCTCCCACCTGCGCGAGGTCCTGCCGCCGCTCTACCTCTACCACCGCTACCAGCTCGAGGCGGCGGCCAAGGCGGTCGGCGGCGTCCTCTACCGCTACGCGAGGCGCGGCGACCCCGACCCGGAGGCCCGGCCGGTGCCCGCCGCCGACCAGCGCCGCGCCCTCGACGCGGTCCTCTCGACCCTCGAGCCGGCGTTCCTCGACCTCCCCGAGGAAGCGCTCGACCTGCTCCTGCCGCCCGCCGCCGGCCACGACGCGAGTGTCGAGCACCTCGGCTCGTGGACCGGCGCCGTCTTCGACCCGCTCGCCGCCGCGGCGACGGCCGCCGGCCTGGCGGTCGACGCCCTGCTCCACCCCGCGCGCGCCGCCCGCCTGGTCGACCAGCACCGCCGCCACCCGGACCTGCCGGGCCTCGAGGAGGTCCTCGATCGGCTCGCCGCGGCGACCTTCCGGGGCGGCGCCGGCGACCCGCGCCGCGCCGAGCTCGCCCGCACCGTCCAGTCGGTGGCCGTCCGCGGAATCCTCGACCTCGCCGCCCGCGACGACGCCTCGCCGGCGGTGCGCGCCCGCGCCGAGGCCGCCCTCGCCGGGCTCGCCGCCCGCCTCCATGCCGACCCCGGCCTCGACCCCGCCGACCGCGCCCACCGCGCCTGGCTCGCGCGCGCCGTCGAGCGCTGGCTCGGCCGCCAGACCGACGACCCGTCCCGGCCGCTCCCGCCGCCGCCGCCCCCACCCCCCGGCAGCCCGATCGGCGCCGGGACGGCGGGCTGACCCGCCGCCGTCCGCGCCGGCGGGCTGCTCGGGTAGAATGGGGCCGTACCGACAACCGACATCCGAGGAGAGGAGACGCGAGATGAGAGCTCGTCGAGAGATTCTGTTCGCCCTGGGTTGTGCCCTGACCGCGTGGGTCGCCGTCCCGGCGTTCGCCGACTGCGGCCTGCCGCACGACGACGAGGCCCACGCGGGCCACGAGCACGGCGAGGAGCACGCCGAGCACGGCGAGGAGCACGCCGGGCACGGCGACGTCCAGGCCGCCGCGATGCAGCAGCAAGGCGAGATGAGCGCCGAGCAGCAGGCGATGATGGCGGCCTGGCAGGAGGCGATGACGCCCGGGCCCGAGCACGCCCACCTCGCCGAGATGGCCGGCGACTGGAAGCTCGAGGTCACCATGTGGGAGGAGCCCGGCGCCGAGCCGTCGAAGTCCACCGCGACCGCGAAGCGGACGATGATGTGGGACCGGGTCCTCGTCGAGGAGGTCGAGGGGAACATGATGGGCATGCCCTTCAAGGGGCAGGGGATGACCGGCTACGACAACGTGGCCGACGAGTACTGGGGCACGTGGACGGACAACATGTCGACCGGTGTGATGACCTCGACCGGCACCTGGGACGAGGAGAGCGGCACCGCGACCTTCTGGGGCACGACCACCGACCCGATGAGCGGCGAGGAGATGAAGGTCAAGTCGGTGCTCAAGCCGTCGCAGGACAAGGAGGTCATGGAGATGTACATGGTCCACGACGGGCAGGAGATGAAGACGATGGAGATCGTCTACACCCGCCAGTAGCCCGCCCGGCCCTTCCCCCGCGGCCTCCGGATGGTACGATCCGCCGTCCCCTGGCAGCTCCCACCGGAGGCCGCGATGCGTTTCTCACCCCAGCGTTCACGACGCCCCATGTCCGTTCCGGAGCGAGTCTTCGGCGCGCCCTGGCCGGCGCTGCTCGCCGCCGCGGCGCTCGTCGCCGGCTGCACCACGACCGGGCCGGCCGACCCCGCCGAGCCGGCCGCGGAACGCGCCGCTCCGGCCACCGAGGCCGCGGCGCCCTTCCCGTCGACCTACCGGCCGCTCCCCTCCGCGCCGACCCTGATCGAGGGTGCGACGGTCCTCACCGGCACCGGCGAGCGGATCGACGGCGGCGCGGTGCTGCTCGTCGAAGGAAGGATCGCCGCCGTCGGCCGCGACCTCGAGGCGCCGGCCGGCGCCCGGCGGATCGACGGCGCCGGCCGCTGGGTGACCCCGGGGATCATCGACGTCCACTCCCACCTCGGGGTCTACCCGTCGCCCGACGTCGCTGCGCACCGGGACGGCAACGAGGCGACCGACCCGGTGACCGCCGAGGTGTGGGCCGAGCATTCGGTGTGGCCGCAGGACCCCGGCTTCCTCACCGCGCTCGCCGGCGGGGTGACGGCGATGCAGGTGCTGCCCGGCTCGGCGAACCTGATCGGCGGCCGCTCGGTGACGCTGAAGAACGTCCCCTCCCGCACCGTCCAGGGGATGAAGCTCCCCGGCGCGCCCTACGGCCTGAAGATGGCCTGCGGCGAGAACCCGAAGCGGGTGTACGGCAACCGCGGCCGGGCGCCTTCGACGCGGATGGGCAACGTCGCCGGCTACCGCGCGGCGTGGATCGAGGCGGCGCGCTACGCCGAGGAGTGGCGGCGCTGGGAGGAGGAGCGGGAGAGCGGCGAGGCCGAGCCCGACGACGAGCCGCCCGAGCGCGACCTCGGTCTCGAGACCCTGGCCGGCGTGCTCGCCGGCGAGATCCTGGTCCACAACCACTGCTACCGCGCCGACGAGATGGCGCAGATGCTCGACGTGGCGCGCGAGTTCGGCTACGAGGTCACCGCCTTCCACCACGCGGTCGAGGCCTACAAGGTCGCCGACCTGCTGGCCGCGAACGGCGTCTGCGCCGCGATGTGGGCCGACTGGTGGGGCTTCAAGATGGAGGCGTACGACGGCGTGCGCGAGAACGTCGCCCTGGTCGACCGGCCCGAGGACGGCTGCGCGATCGTCCACTCCGACTCCGAGGACGGCATCCAGCGGCTCAACCAGGAGGCGGCCAAGGCGATGGCGGCGGCGCGCCGGGCCGGGATCGACGTTCCGCGCGAGCGCGCGATCCGCTGGATCACCGCGAACCCGGCCCGCGCCCTCGGCGTCCTCGACGAGACGGGCACGCTCGAGCCGGGCAAGGCGGCGGACGTCGTCGTGTGGAGCGGCGACCCGTTCAGCGTCTACGCCCTGGCCGAGAAGGTGTTCGTCGACGGCGCGCTGCTGTACGACCGCTCCGACCCGGCGCGGCAACCGGAGAGCGACTTCACGCTCGGCATCCTCCCGGCGGTGGAGGGCGGGCGATGAGGCACACAGGAGCCGTCCTCGCCCTGGCATTCGCGGCCGCCGCGGGAGCGGCCGTTTCCGCGGCCGCCGAGACGGTCGCCGTGGTCGGCGGGCGGGTGGTGACGATGGGTCCGGCCGGGACCGTGGACGGGGCGACGGTGGTGATCGAGGACGGGCGGATCGCCGCGGTCGGCGCAGGCCTCGCCGTGCCGCCGGGTGCCCGCGTCGTCGACGCCGCCGGCAAGACGGTGACCCCGGGCCTCTTCGACTCGACGAGCCAGATCGGGCTGGTCGAGATCGGCGCCGTCCCCGGGAGCCGCGACACCCAGACCTCCGACGACCGGATCACCGCCGCCTTCCGGGTCGTCGACGCGCTGAACCCCGCCTCGACCCTGATCCCGGTCAACCGGGTCGAAGGGCTGACCCGGGCGCTCGTCGTCCCCAGCGCCGAGTCGAGCCTGATCGCCGGGCAGGCGGCGGTGATCCACCTCGGCGTCGGCCCCGAGCTCGGCTGGGACCCGGTGGTGCGCGCGCCGGCCGCCGTCTACGCGGTCCTCGGCGAGGAGGGCGCCGAGCTCGCCGGCGGCTCGCGCGGGGCGGCGATGCTGCGCCTGCGCGAGGCGCTCCAGGACGCCCGCGACTACGCCGCGAACCGCGCCGCCTTCGAGCGCGCCGAGCGCCGCGAGTACGCGCTCTCGCGGCTCGACCTCGAAGCGCTCGTGCCGGTCGTCCGCGGCGAGCTGCCGCTCCTCGTCGAGGCGCACCGGGCGAGCGACCTCCTCGCCGCCCTCGCTCTCGCCGAGGAGGAGGGGCTGCGGCTGGTCCTCTCCGGCGCCGCCGAGGGGTGGCGGGTCGCCGGCCGGATCGCCGCCGCCGGGGTGCCGGTCGTCCTCGACCCGCTGGTCGACCTGCCGAAGCGGTTCGAGAGCCTGGGCGCCACCCTCGAGAACGCCGCCCGCCTGCACGCCGCCGGCGTGCGCGTCGCCTTCCTCTCCGGCAGCTCGCACAACGCCCGCAACCTGCGCCAGGCGGCGGGCAACGCGGTCGCGCACGGCCTGCCCTGGGAGGCGGCGCTGGCGGCGATGACCGCCGTCCCGGCCGCGATCTGGGGGGTCGAGGGCTACGGGACCCTGGCGCCCGGGATGGACGCCGACCTCGTCGTCTGGGACGGCGACCCGCTGGAGGTCACCACCTTCCCCGACCGCGTCTTCGTCCGCGGCGTCGAGATGCCGATGGAGACCCGCCAGACCCGCCTCCGCGACCGCTACCTCGACCTCCCCGAAGAGGGCGAGCTGCCGCCGGCCTACCCGCGCCCCTGACCCCGCCCCGCGGGCGGTAGAGTCGCCGCGAATGCCGATCCGGACAGCCTCGGTGCGAGGGGTCGCGGCCCTCGGTCTCGCCGTGTCGGCCGCGGCCGTGGGCGGCGGCTGCGCGCGGGAGGCCGGCGAGCCGGCGCTCGTCTTCGCTGCCGCGTCTCTCGCCGACGTCCTGACCGAGGCCGCCGGCGAGATCGGCGCCGGTCGGCCGGGCGGCCGGATCGCCTTCAACTTCGCCGGCTCGAACGTCCTCGCCGAGCAGATCCTTGCCGGCGCGCCCGCCGCGCTCTTCCTCTCGGCGGACCGGCGGCAGGTGGAGCGGCTCGTCGCCGCGGGGAAGGTGCGTCGCGAGGACGCGGTGACGTTCGCCGGCAACGCGCTGGTGGTCGTCGTGCCGGCGGCGGACGGCGACCGCGGGCCCGCGGGCGAACGGCTCGCCGCGCCGGACGAGCTGCTGCGCTTCCGCCGCCTCGCGCTCGCCGACCCGCAGGCGGTCCCGGCCGGTGTCTACGCCCGCGAGTGGCTCGAGCGGGAGGGGCTGTGGGAGGGGCTCGCGCCGCGGGTCGTCCCCGCCCTCGACGCGCGGGCGGCGCTCGCCGCGGTCGCCGCCGGCCATCTCGACGCGGGGATCGTCTATGCGACGGACGCCGGGTCGACCGACCGGGTGCAGGTCGTCTACCGGGTGCCGCCGGAGCGCGCCCCGGCGATCGAGTACGTCGCGGCGCCGCTCGCCGGCCGCGGCGGCGGGGCGGCCGGCGAGCTGCTCGCCTTCCTCCGCGGGCCCGACGGGCGGACGCTCCTCCGCCGGCACGGCTTCGACCCGCCGGCGGCCCCGGACGGAGGCTGACGGTGGACGCCGGCCTCTGGCGGCTGGTCCTCTTCACCGTCGAGGTGGCGGCGGCGTCGACGGCCCTGGTCCTCGTCCCCGGCGTCCTCGTCGCCTGGGCGCTCTCGCGGCGCGGCTGGCCCGGCCGGTCGCTCGTCGAGGCGGCGGTGACGGTGCCGCTCGTCGTGCCGCCGACCGCGGTCGGGCTGGCGCTGCTCCTGTTGCTCGGTCCGGCCGGTCCGGTGGGCGGCTGGCTCCGCCGAACGCTCGGCTGGGAGATCGCCTTCACGCCGGCCGCGGTCGTCCTCGCCTGCGCGGTGGTCTCCTTTCCGCTCCTCGTCCGGCAGGCGCGCGCGGCGCTCGAGGAGGTCGACCCGGGGCTGCTCGGGGTGGCGCGCACCCTCGGCCGAGGTCCGTTCGCGACCTTCGTCGAGGTCCACGCCCCGCTCGCCTGGCGCGGCATCCTCGCCGGGGCGGTCCTCGCCTTCGCCCGCGCCCTCGGCGAGTTCGGGGCGACGGTGCTCGTCGCCGGGAACATCCCGGGCCGCACCCAGACCCTGGCGACGGCGATCTTCCAGCGGGTGCAGGTCGGCCGCGAGCGCGAGGCGCTGCTACTCGCCGGCGTCTCGGCCGCGATCGCCTTCGCGACCCTGCTCGCCGTCGAGCGTCTGACCCGCGGCCGGGAGAGGGAGCTCGCCCGGTGAGCGCGACTCCGGCATCCGGCGAAGCGCTGAGCTTCGACCTACGTCTCGCCGCGGGCGCCTTCGAGCTGCGGGCGGCGGCGGCGGTCGAGGGCCCGGCCGCGGTCCTCGGCCCCTCGGGCGCCGGCAAGACCACCCTGCTCCACGCGATCGCCGGCCTCCGCCGGGCGGAGGGGACCCTCACCCTCGGCGGCGCGGTCCTGCAGGACACCGGGCGCGGAATCTACCTGCCGCCCGAGCGCCGGCGGCTCGGCCTCGTGCCGCAGGCCGGCCTCCTCTTCCCGCACCTGTCGGTGCGCCGCAACCTCCTCTTCGGCCGCCGCCGCGGCGGCGGCCGCCCGGAGCTGCCCGAGCCCGCCGGCGACGACTTCGCGGCCCTGGTCGAGGCGCTGGAGCTCGCGCCGCTCCTCGACCGCTACCCGCGGGGCCTGTCCGGGGGCGAGGCGCGCCGCGTGGCCCTCGGCCGCGCGCTCCTCTCGCGGCCGCGCCTGCTCCTCCTCGACGAGCCCACCGAGGGGCTCGACGCCGAGCGGTCGCGGCGGGCATTGGCCCACGTCGCGCGGGCGGCGGCGGTGGCGGCCACCCCGTTCCTCGTCGTCACCCACGAGCTCGACGAGGCGCTGGCCCTGGCGCGGGAGGTGGTGCTCCTCGAGGAGGGACGGGTCGTCGCCGCCGGTCCGGCCGGCGAGGTGCTCACCCGCCGCGGTCTGCCCCGCGGCCCTCACGCCGGTCGCCACGCGAACGTCGCCCGCGGCGTCGTGGCGCGCCACGACCCCGAGTCCGGCGTCACCGCGGTCGAGCTCGAGCGGGGCGGGACGGTCCTCGTCCCCCACGACGCCGCCCTCGCCGCGGGCGCACCGGTCGTCCTCGCCGTCGATGCCGAGGAGGTGATCGTCTCGGTCGCCGAGCCGGCGGGGCTCTCGGCCCGCAACGTCGTCGCCGCCGCGGTCGACGCGCTCGAGGAGGAGGCCGGCTCGATCTACGTCCGCGCCGGCGGCTGGGTCGCCCGCCTCACCCCGGCCGCCGCCCGCGAGCTCGGCCTCGCCCCCGGCCGCCGCGTGTGGATGGCGGTGAAGAGTCATAGCTGGCGGGTGGTCCTCGGTTGACCGAGCGCGGATCGCACCTCATCTCGGGCGGTGCTC
>Ga0299913_10000074_pt1 | contig 43789 bp, 30 predicted proteins | sample RVTome_9_FD_201360 | JGI IMG/M metagenome (GOLD analysis project Ga0299913, IMG submission 201360) | Soil microbial communities from uranium-contaminated site in the Upper Colorado River Basin, Wyoming, United States - RVT155D38 (version 2) ... | reverse complement strand
TCCTCGTCTGCCTCTTCGCCCTCGGGCTCGACGTCGCCGGTCCGGCCGGCGTCGGCGCCTTCGTCGGCGATCCCCTGGACCACCTGGGTCACCTCGACCTCGGCCCGGCGCAGCTTGCCGCGGGCCAGCTCGAGCAGGTGCGCCGCCCGGCGCAGCTCCTCGGCCAGGCCGTCGACGTCCACCTCCTCGCCCTCGATCCGGCGCAGGATCGCCTCCAGCTCCTCCATCGCCTCGCCGAACGTCGGCTCCCGCGGCTCGGCTCCCTCGCGCTCCGTCATCCCTCCTCCTCCCGTGGCAGAACCCGGCTAACCAGCTCGCCGCCGGCCAGCCGGGTGGTGATCCGATCGCCCGCCGCGGCCCGGGCCGGGTCGCGGAGCAGGGCACCCGCGGCGTCGCGGGTGATGCTGAAACCGCGGGCCAGGACGCGCTCGGGGCCGAGCTGGGCGGCGAGGCGGGCGAGGCCGTCGACCCGGGCGCGGCCCTCGCGCAGCCGGGCTCGGGCCGCGGCGGCGATGCGCTCGCCGGCGGCCGCGGGCTCGCCCGCGCGGCGGCCGACCAGGCGGGGCGCGGCGCGGCCCAGGCGGCGGGCGAGGTCCCGGCGGCGGACGGCGGACGCCCGTAGCCCCGCGGCGCCGGCGCGGCCCAGGGCGCGGGCGAGCGCGGCGAGGCGGGCGGCGGCGGCGGCGAGCCGGGAGCGGGCGAGCTCGACCCCGCGCTCGGCGCGGCCGAGGTCCTCGCGGGCGAGGCGCAGGCGCTCGCGGGCGGCGCCCGCCAGGTCGCGCCGGAGGGCGTCGGCGACCTGCTCGGCGCGCGCGACCCGCTCGACGAGGAGCTCGGCGGCCTTGGTCGGGGTCTTGGCCGAGGTGTGGGCCACGCGGTCGGCGATCGCGTCGTCGATCTCGTGGCCGAGGCCGGTGACGACGGGGACCGGAGAGCGCGCGATCGCCTCGGCGACCGCCCGGCTGTCGAAGACGGCGAGGTCGCTACGCGCGCCGCCGCCGCGGACGACGACCGCGCAGTCGACACCGTGCGGCGTCCGGCAAGCGAGGGCGAGGGCGGAGACGAGCTCGCGCTCGGCGGTGCGCCCCTGGACGGCGGCGTGGACGAGGGTGACGCGGAAGGCGTAGCCGCTCTCGCTCAGGGTGGCGAGGAAGTCGTGGTAGGCGGCGCTGCCGTGGGAGGTGACCAGGGCGAGCCGGAGCGGCAGGTCGGGGAACGGCAGGGCGCGGTTGGCGTCGAGCAGGCCGGCGGCGGCGAGGGCGGCCAGGGTCTCGCGGCGGCGGCGCTCGAGGAGGCCGAGGGTGAAGACCGGGTCGACCTCGCGGACGGCGAGCTGCAGGCGCCCGCCGGCGCCGTAGAAGTCGATCCCGCCGCGGCAGCGCACCTCCATCCCCTCGGCGAGCCGCTGGCCGGAGGCGGCGAGCGCCCGGCGCACGCGCTGGTGCTCGGTGCGCCAGAGGACGGCGTCGAGCTTGCCGCAGACCTCGTCGCCGGCGCCCTTCTCGACGAGCTCGAAGTAGAGGTGCCCGCGGCGGCTCTCGGTGAGCCGCTGGATCTCGCCGGCGACCCACAGCGAGCCGAACGACTCGCCGAGCACCTGGCGGATCTCGCCGCAGAGCTCGGAGACCGTCCAGGTGGGCTCGAAGAGCGGCAGGGTCACGGGCGAGGCCGCGAAGCGTCGCCCGCCGCCTCGCCGCGGCGCGGCGAAACGGTCGGGCGCGGGGCGGTCAGTGGTAGGAACGCAGCTCCCTGGCGGAGCCGAGCGGCAGCGACTTCGCCCAGTCGATCGCCTTCTTGTCGCCCATCGTCAGCTTGTCGAGGAAGCGGACCGCCTCGTCGCGCTCCTGGAACAGGCGCCAGATGAAGGTGTGGCCGGCGGGGGCGGTGAAGTAGGTGAAGCTGCGGGCACCTTCGGAGAGGTCGAACCCGAGATTGCTCTCGCCGTTGACGCCGACGCAGGCGGCGCCGATCGCGCGGCAGGCCAGGGTGAGCGCCTTGAGCGAGTCCTCGTACTCGGCGAGCTCTTCGGAGGACAGGGGCGAGTGATACAGGGAGATGCGGGCGCTGTCCTCCTCGGCGAGGAGGTTGTAGTGGACGTCCTGGCGGTCCATGGCGTCCCTGGTCTCGGCGGTGGTCACGAAGACGTCGTCGGTGCCGCGCACCTTGTAGGTGACGGCGAAGATGTCGTCGTCGATCTCGTGGAAGACCTCGGTGAGGATGTTCTCGTCCTCGACCGTGAAGTAGAACAGCGGCTTGATCGAACGTCGCGGGCTCATCGCGGGGCTCCTCCGGCGGATCGGGACCGGCGCGGCGGCGGGGCCGCCGGCCGGGCAGGGCTCGGGCTCGGGGTCTCGGGGACGCCGCCTTCCGCGGGTCGCGGGCGTCTTCGTCGGACCGGCCGCGGGGGCGGCGTGCATCGAACGTATCAGAACAGCGGGCGGCGCGGAATCCTTCCGTGGAAAGATCTTTCGGTGAGTGTTAACCTGCCGTCCAAACCGACCGTACGAGACGAGACATGGACCTCCAGCGCCTGAAGCGCCGGATCCAGCGGGCGAAGCCGGGCGAGGAGGAGGTACTGCTCGGCGAGCTGGTCGACGGCCTGGCGGAGCTCCGCGCCGGGGGGGCCGACTCGGCGGCCGAGTACCGCGCCCTCTGGCTGCTGCTGCCGCTGGCGCGGCGGACCGGCCGGCTGGCGGACTTCCGGGGCGAGATCGACCGCGCCATGCATCTCGCCGGCGAGCGCCGCGAGGAGCGGCTGGCGCTGGCCAGCCTGCGGGCGGACTTCGAGGAGCAGGAGGGCGACCTCCAGCGGGCCGAGGAGACCCTGCGCTCGAGCCTCGCCGAGGCCGAGGGGCTCGACGAGGCGCACCAGGCGGTCCTGCTGCTCAAGCTCGCCCGTGTCCTGTCGCGGCGCGACCGCGGCGACCAGGCGCGCTCGCTGCTCGCGGACGTCCTGCCGATCCTCGAGCGGGAGGGGCACGCCTCGCTCGCCGCGCGCTGCCGCTTCCAGCTCGGCAACCTCGCGCTGCACGGGGGGCGGCTCGAGGAGGCGGTGGTCGAGCACCAGCGGGCCCTCGCCGCGCGCCGCGAGCTCGGCGAGGTGCGCGGGGTGTGCGCCTCGACCTCCGCCCTCGGCGCGGTCAGCCTGGCGGCCGGCAACTATCCCCAGGCGCTCCACTGGTACCAGGCCTCGGAGGCCGAGGCCCAGCGCGCCGGGGAGGAGGTCGAGCGCGGCTGGGCGCTGCTCGGCCTGGGCCGCACGCTCGCCCGGCTGGGCGACTTCGCGGCCGCGGCGGTCCGGCTGCGGGAGGCGGCCGAGATCCGCCGCCGCGGCGCCGACGAGGAGGGGCGGGCGGCGGCGCGGCTCGCCCTCGCCGAGACCGAGCTCCAGCTCGGCCGCGCCCAGGAAGCGCTCGTGGGCGCGCAGGAGGCGCTGTTCCACCTCAGCCTGGTCGGCCGGCCGGGCGCCCGCGGCGACGCCGAGCAGCTCCTCGGCCGCGTCCACCTGGTGCGCCGCCGCGAGCGCGAGGCGCGCTCCCACTTCGAGGCCGCCCTCGCGCTCCACGCGGACGACGGCGACCGCGCCGCCGCCGCCTTCGACCGCACCTGGCTGCTGCGGCTGGCGCTCGCCTGGCCGCTGGCCGAGGAGATCGAGCCGCTGGTCGACGAGATCGTCGGCTACCTGGAGAGCAACCGCTACCCCGAGCTCGGCGAGCGGCTCGACCTCGCCGTCTGGCAGGCGCTCGAGGCCCTCGCCCGGCTGGGGGTCGAGGGCGACCGGGTGCGGGCCCGCCACCGCTTCCTCGCCCGCGCCTACCGTACGCTGATGCGCAAGGCCTCCTACCTGGAGAGCGAGGCGCGCCACACCTTCCTGTTCCGGTTGCCGGAGAACGACGCCATCCTCCGCGCCGCCACCGCCGCCGGCCTCGCGGAGCAGGGCACCGCGGCCGGGTAGAGGCGGCCCGCCCCGGAGGGCTCAGCCCGCCTGGCGGCGCCGATACCTCGCGGCGATGAGATACGGCCGGGCCTCGGCCTGGAAGTCGAGGTCGGGGGCGAGCTGCTTGACGATCCCCTCGAAGACGACGAGCGAGAGGATCGCCATGGTGAAGCGGGTCGAGCCGCGCAGGCCGTGCCGGCGCTGGACGGCGAACAGGCGGTAGGCGAAGGCGGCGACCTCGAAGCGGTCGGCGCGGAGGCCCCAGTGGCGGTCGATCAGCGCCTCGAGGTCGGCGGTGAACCGCTCGGCCTCGAACCGACGGGCGCGCCCGCTCGCGGTGTCGAGGAGGACCCGGGCGCAGGACGCCCCGTCGTTGGTCACCATGCCGTAGAAGAAGTCGACGAACCGCAGGCGGTCGTCGTCGTCGAGCTCGGCGACCAGGCCGGTGTCGACCAGCACCACCTCCCCCCAGCGGCGGACGAAGACGTTGCCCGGGTGGAGGTCGGCGTGGATGAAGCCGTCGAGGAAGATCATCTTGTAGAGGGCGCGCAGGCCGGCGAGCGCCGCGCGCCGCCGCTCGTCGGCGGACAGCCCGCTACGGCCGACCTTCCGCAGGTCGCCGAGGAGCTCCATGGTCAGCACCTCGGCGGTCGACAGCCGCGGCACCGGGCGCGCCATCCGCACCTCGGCCCCGGCCGACGAGGTGCGCAGCCGCTCGAGGCTGCGGAGCTCGCGGGCGAGGTCGAGCTGCCGCTCGACGCAGTCGCGGACCTCGCCGAGGAGCCCGGCGAGCGGCACCTGCCGCAGCGGCGGCAGGCGCTCGAGGGTGGCGGCGAGCGCGCCGAGCAGCGCGAAGTCGGCGGCGACCCGGGACGCCACGCCCGGCCGGAGGACCTTCACCGCGACCTCGCCGCCGTCGGCCAGCCGGGCGCGGTGGACCTGCGCGACGCTGCCGCTGCCCACCGGCTCCGGGTCCCAGAAGGCCAGGAGCTCCTCGGCCCGCGGCCCGAGCGCCCGGCGGACGACCCCCTCCGCCCGGCCTGCGGGGAGCGGGCGGACGCGGTCCTGCAGCCGCCCCAGCGGCGCGACGAGCTCCGGCGGCAGGAGGTCGGGCCGCGAGCCGAGGACCTGGGCGATCTTCAGATAGGTCGCCCCGAGCCGCTCGCAGGCGCGGGCGAGCTCCTCGCCGGCGAGCCGCAGGGCCGGGGTGCCGCGGCGGGCCAGCCGGTCCGCGGCGAGCCGGGCGGCCAGCCGCCCGAGGCCGACCGCTCCCGCCGCCGCGAGGCGGGCCGCGGCCTGGAGCCGGGCGGCCGCGCCGGGACGCTCCGCGCGCGCCCCCCCGTCCCTGGCCGCCGCCCCCGGGCACACCTCCGCCTCGAGCCGATCCGCGGCCCCGCTTCGTACCGGCGGCTCGGGGCGCACCGGCGCCTCGCCCGCCGCCGTCACCGCCGGCTCCGGGCGCGCGCCGGGACCCGGCCGGCGGCGAGCGCGACGAGGTGGAAGGCGACGAGCAGGGCGGCCACGGCCCGCAGGGCGACCAGGCCGGCCGGCGGCCGCCACGAGAACTCGACGAGCTCCTGGTGGCGGCCGTCGAACCACCACATCCGGCGTGCCGGCCCGCGGCCCGGCACCCAGTCGGTGGTGCCGGCGAAGACCCCGGACACCGGCAGCGCGCGGACCGTCCGGCCGTTGGCGAGGTCGACGGCCTGGACGAAGCCGGTCAGCGGCGGCGGCGCCGCGTGGTCCTCGCTCGGACCGACCAGCAGGCCGTTCCACAGGTGCCGACCGTCCCACGCGAGGCCGGTGACCTCGAACCCGCCCGGTCGCGAGGCGACCGTCCGCCCGCCCCGGCGGGGGTCGACCCGGTAGAGCGCCGGGTCCTCCCAGTTCGCCACCCACAGGTGGCGGCCGTCGTAGGTCATGCCGCTCGACATCCCCCGCCCCGGCGAGGGGAAGCTGCCGAGCACCCGGCCGCTCGCCGGGTCGATGCGGTAGATCCGGCGCGCCGACCAGCCGAGCTGGTAGAGCTCGCCGTCGACCCAGGCGCTCCCCCCGGTCTCGCGCACCGGGAGCCCGACCGCCCCCTCCACCGCACCGGTGTCCGGGTCGACGCGCACCGCCCGCCCGGTCCCCTCGGCGGTGACCCACAGCCGCTCGCCGTCCCAGGCGAGGCCGGAGACGTCGGTCACCGGGGCCGGCACCACCCGCCGGCGGGGCTCGTCGACCGGCCGCAGGGCGACCGCGAGCAGCAGCAGCGAGGCGACGAGGCCCGCACCGGCGACCCGCCGCCGGCGGAGCCGGCGGAAGAGCCGGGGCAGGCGGCGGGAGAGCCGGGCGCGCGGCCCTCGGCCGTCCTCCCTCGCTCCCGTCTCTGCCGGGCCCGCCCCCCGGGCGGGCGACGTCACATCCTTCACCTTCGCTCCTTGTCGACCGGGCTCGGGGAGCCGGCGGCGGACGGCGGGCCGGCGGCCTGCGATGCGCTCGCCAGGGCAGCGGTCAGCCCCTCCGGCTCCGGCACCGCGGGCGCGTCGTCGCCCTCGAACCAGGGCGAGCCGCGGCCCAGCGGGTGGTCGACCAGCCAGTACTCGACGGTGTGCTCGACCGTGGTGTAGAGGACGGTGTCGAGGACCCCGCGGGTGCCGGCATGCCACGACGCCCAGCGGGCCCCGGCGGTGCCGGCGAGCTCCTCGACCTCGCCGGACGGGCGGCGGAGCGCCAGCCGCTCGCGGCCGTCCTCGCCGTAGCGGCTCCAGACGAGGCTGCCGTCCGCCGCCTGGCGCGGGAAGTTCTTCTCCACGTAGTCGGGGCCGACCAGGCGCTCGAGGACGCCGTCGCCGGGCGACAGCCGGTAGAGGCTCCAGGTCCAGCCGCCGCCGCGGGTCGACATGAAGACGACGTCGCCGTCGGGCGTGTAGGCCGGCGCCTCGTCGAACCAGGGGTCGGAGGTCAGCCGCTCGAACTGGCCGGTCGCCTCCTCGACCGTGAACAGGTCGGCCTCGAACGGGGCCGTGTCGGCGTGGAAGACGATCCGGCGGCCGTCGGGGGACCAGTCGAGCGGGCCGTCCATGCCGCGCACGCCGGCGAGCTCGGTGGTGAGCAGCCGCAGGTCGGAGCCGTCGCGGGCGATCGTCGCCACCTCCCACCGGCGCCCGCGGTGGGTTGCGAAGGCGATCCGCCGGCCGTCGGGCGAGAACCGCGGGTAGCACGCCTCGCCGGGGCCGGTCGGCAGCTCGCGCCGGCTGCGCGAGGGGAGGTGGCGCAGCCGCAGCGCCCGGCCGTCGCCGTCCTGGAAGCAGTAGACCAGCCACTCGCCGGAGGGGTCGAGGTCGGCTTGCAGCGGCGACTCTTCCGGCCCGACGAGGAGCTCTCCGGCCGCGGGACCGGCGCCCTCGCCGCCCCCGGCGGCACGCCCGGGGTCGAGTCGTCGGACGGCGGTCCCGCGGTCGACGATGCGGTGGAAGAACAGCCGCTCGCCGTCGGCGCTCCAGGTCGGCCAGCGGTCCTCCCAGGGCGAGGCGACGAGCGGCCTCGTCCGCCCGGTCGCGGTCTCCAGCAGCCAGATGTCGGCCGGCCCGTCGAGGCTGCGGGAGAAGGCGATCCACCGCCCGTCGGGCGAGGCGGCGGGCTTGTAGTCCCAGGCGTCGTCGGCGGTGAGCGGCACGATCTCGCCGTCGGCGAGCCACAGGCGGAAGAGGTCGCCGGTGCCCGCCGCGTAGCGGTGGCAGACGAGGCTCTCGCCGGACGGGTCGAAGGTGCAGGCGCCGCCCGCCGGCGAGGGCTCGCGGTTGACGGCGAGCGGCCGGGCGCCGTCACCGGCGTCGAGGTCGAGGACGTACCACGAGCGGGCCTCCCACGGCCCGCCCGTGAACACCGCCCGCCGGCCGTCGCGGGAGACCGCCGGATACTCGTCGTCGTCCGGGCGGCGGGCGAGGCGGCGCTCCCCGCCGCTCACCAGATCCTTGACCCACAGGTCCTTGTCGCCGTCGCGCGTCGTGGTGAACACCAGCCGCCCGCCGTCCGGGGTGAAGCGTGCCTCGAAGTCGTCGGCCGGGTGGTCGGTCACCCGCCGCCAGCGGCCCGTGTCGAGCTCGTGGATCCAGACGTCCCAGCCACCCTCGCGGCGCGAGCTGGCGACGAAGCTCCGGCCGTCGGGCGCGATCGTCGCGTCGCCGCCGCCCGCCGGGTCGGACGCCACCTGCCGCAGCCGATACTCGCCCCCGCCGCCGCAGCCGGCGGCGAGCAGAGCCAGGGCGAGGACCGCCGCCGGCGCGCCGCTCCGCCGCCGCGGCGGTCGCACGTCCGTCACCGAGCGCTCCCGGGTCATCGGTAGGCCAGGAGCGCCCGGCCGCCGGAGGTCGCGGTCAGCGCGCAGACCGCGACCACGTAGACGAGGCCGGCGCAGAGGAAGATCAGCGGGCTCGCCATGCCGCCGGCGAGCGTCGTGGCGAGCAGCATCGCGGCGAGGATCGCCAGGTTCTCGCCCTGGGTGAGGATGGCGAAGACCCGGCCGAGCAGCGACTCCTCGACCTCGATCTGGAGCAGCGACTGCGAGGCGACCGAGATGATCGCGAAGGTCGCGCCCCACGAGGCGAGGATCAGGCAGGAGGCCGCGAGGTCGGGGACCTGGGAGTAGACGATCATGTGGACGCCCTCGGCGAGCAGCGCGAAGACGAGCAGCATGCCGCGGTCGATGCGGTCCGCGAGGCGGGCGGCGAGCATCCCCCCGACCACCCCGCCGAGGCCGAAGGCGGCGAGCTGCAGCCCGAGGGCGGAGTCGGGGGCGTCGAGGAAGTCGCGGATGAAGAACGGCGCCAGCGGGATCCACATCCCGCAGCACAGCATGCTGACCAGGAAGAGGACGGCGATCTGCCGCACCAGGGGCCGCCGGGAGAGGTGGCGCCAGCCGGCACCGATCTCGGCCAGCGACAGCTCGCTCCCGCCGTCGCCCGAGGCGCCCCGGAGGGCGGGCACGCCGAGCAGGAAGAGCGCGCTCGCCAGGAACGACGCGGCGTCGATCCACAGGGTGGCGGCGAGCCCCAGCTCGACGAAGAGGAAGGCGCCTGCCATCGGGCCGGCGACCAGGAGCATGTTGCTCGTCGACCGCTCGAGACCGTTCGCCTCGGTGACCCGCTCGCGGCCGACGAGCATCGGAACGGCGGCGGCGCGCGCCGGCTGGAACAGGGCGGCGGCGATCGAGTCGAAGGCGGCCGCCCACAGCACCGTCGCGACCGTCGGGTGGGCGATGATCGCCATCACCAGCCCGGCCCGCACCAGGTCGGAGACGATCATCAGCGTGCGCTTGCCGAAGCGGTCGACGACCACCCCGGCGAGCGGCGCGGCGAGCGCCCCGGGCAGGGTCTTCAGGGCGACGAGCAGCGCCAGGTCGGCGACCGAGTCGCGCTCGCGGAACAGATAGAGGAACAGGCCGATTCGGCTGATCTCGGTGCCGAGCAGCGACAGCATCCCCGCCGTCCACAGGTGACGGAAGGAGCGGAGCCGCAGGACCGAGAGCACGCGGGTCTCCGCCGGTCTCAGGCGTAACGGTCTTCCAGATCGGCGAGAGCCCTGCGCCACAGCCCGGCGTAGCGGCGCCGCTCGTGGAGACGGCTGGTTTCGGGGAGGGACGGCCACCCGGAGTGGACGATCCCGAGGTAGGTGCCGGCGGGCAGGCGGCGTATTTCGACCTCCGCCTCGGTCGACGCGCCGTCCCACGACGGCTCGCTGAGCCGTAGCGTGCGGCGGCCGTTGGACCGCTCGGCCAGCTCGACCCGCGGTCCGCCGAACGCGGCCTCCCACCAGGCGCGGTCGTCGAGCTCGGGCGGACCGCCCTCGCCGACGTCGCCGAGAAGGGCGCCGAGGCCGATCGCCGCGCTCCAGTCGTAGCGGCAGCCCTGCCCCGTGCGCGAGAAGCGGGCGAGGCGCTCGAGGAAGTCCTCCCAGCCTTCGCGGAGAGAGTCGAGCTCCTCGCGGGTGAGCGCCCCCCGGTCGATCACCGAGACCTCGGTCCGGCCGTTGGCGGCGGGGCCGAGGACGAAGGCGATGTCGAAGCGCGGCCCGAGGCCGAGGAACTTCCACTCCAGCTCGAGCCGGCTGGGGGGCTGCCAGCCGGTGACCCGGCCGGTGAAGGCGTCGCCGTCGCCGAAGCTGAAGACGAACTCCGCGCCGGGTCCGAGGGGCGCCCGGCAGTCGGCGAACCACTGGGCGAGCCGCTCGGGCTCGGTCAGGTGCCGCCAGACCTCCTCCGGCGGGCCCTCGGCCATCGTCTGTCGTACGACCGTGTACACGAGAAGCTCCTCGCCCGGCGACGGAACGGCCGGCGAGGGAGAACCCCCGCCGGCCGACCGTCTACGGAGCCGCTTACCGCCAGTCGCTGACGGTCATCCCCGGCACGTCCGGCACGCCGTCGAGGTCGGTGTCGACCTCGCCCTTGGCCGTCGCGTACGCGGGCAGGTAGTTGAGGTCGAGGACGTCGTCGCCGTCCCAGTCGACCACCTTGCCCTTGAACCGCCCGTTGAGGAAGGTGTTGGTCTTCGGACCGACCTCGGGGTGGTGCAGGGTCGACAGCACCGAGTTGCCCGGGAACAGGAACTCGCCGCCGCTCTTCTCGATCCGGTCGAGGTTGACGAACGCCCAGCCCTGGAACAGGCCGCGGACGTACTCGATGGCGCTCTCGCCCTTGACCTTGATGTTCTCGTTGAGGAACCACTGGCCCTCGCGGGCGAACGGCACGTTGACCCGCTCGACCACGCCCTCGCTCGTGTCGTTCGCCTTGCCCGACAGGAACAGGGGGCGCTCGGTCTGGGTCTCGAAGTAGAAGTTGCCCTGGTTGGGCTGGCTGCGCTCGGTGAAGCCGCGGAAGAGGAACGCCTCGTGGTGCAGGCTGCCGTCCTCGTGCAGTCCGTTCAGCGTCTTCGAGATGACGATCTCCTTCTCCCGGGTCTCGATGATCGGGCAGGCCTTCGCCTGACCGTAGATCCGGGCCAGCATCTGCGGGCTGAGCAGCAGGTGCCCCCACATGTCCGCGCCCTCGCCCAGACGGATGTAGAGGTTGCAGTTGATGTGGAGGTAGATCGTTTCGTCGAAGGTCCGGCCCTCGCGGTAGGTGTACGGGCGCGGGTAGCGGAAGTCCTTCTCGCTCCAGCCCATCTCCCACGCGAAGACCCGGGCCCACTCGCGGACGCGGTGCTCGGCGTCGTTGGTCAGGTCGAGGCAGATGCGCTCGCACTCGGGGTCGGCGAGCCACTCGAGCGCCCACAGGACGTTGACCCGCAGGTCGGCGTCGGTGTCCTCGTAGAGCGCCTCGCGGAGCACCGACAGCGCCTTGGCGCCGCGCCGGGCGAGGAGCTGGTAGAGGGCGTGCTCGCGCAGGGCGGGATCCTCCAGGTTGCGGCCGTCGCGAGCGAGCTGCTCGTCGGTCCGGCCCTCCAGGCTGATCGCCGCGTTCTGGATGCTCTCGCTGAAGCGGGTCGTCGGGTCGCCGTAGCAGACGTTCTCGAACGCCCGCTGCGTGACCTCGTCGGTCGCCAGCGCGACGGGATTCTTGATCTGATCGATCATCGACTGTCTCCTCTCAGGTTTGGGTTCGCCCGTCGACCCGCCTCAGTAGGCGTCCCGAGCGGGGGTCCACTCGATCTCGAGCAAGCCTTCTTCGCCGGTGGCGAGGAAGGCGAACTTTCCGTAGGGGGCGCCGTTCGCCTGCTCGTAGCGGAGCAGCGACACGCCGCTGGCGTAGGCGCGCGAGTTCTGCCGCCGGACCGACGCGAGGACCTCGCCGCTGGCGCCGTCCATCACCGCCCAGCTGATGTCGCGCTGCTCGGGGGTGCGGGAGAGCGCCGGCGGATACGACAGGGCGCAGTAGCCGCCCCGCGGATCGGAGTTGCCGACGATCAGGTAGTCGCCCTCGCCGCGGTGGGCGGCGAAGATCCCGCCGAGCGCCTTGAGCGTGCGCGTGCGGGCGACGATGCTGCCATCGTCGGGGTCGAGGGTGATGAACTCGCCCACGTCGTCGGCGTGGATCACCAGGTTGCCGTCCGGGGTCACCCCGACGCCGCCGAACTCGATGAACGGCATCGGGTGCGCCTCGTCGACCAGGTTGAGGTCGGCGAGCTTCGGCAGGTCGACCGTGGCGACGATCTCGCCGAACCGCTCGGCGTCGTCGACGACGATCTTGTGCATCTTCGACTCGTGGAAGACCCCTTGGTAGAGGTGCCCGTCGAGGTACACAGGGCTCGACAGGTCGCCCTTGAGCGGCAGCTCCGCCCGGCGCAGCACGTCGCCGTTGCGCGGGTCGATCTCGTAGACCGTGCTCGGCCCGGGCGCGGTCGGCGGCCCGAACGAGACCAGCCAGATGCGCCCGGTCTCCGGGTCCGCCGCGACGTTGCCGAGGAAGCCCTCGGGCAGCGGCAGGGTGCGGACGACGTCGAAGTCGCCGCCCGCCGTCGCCGACGGGTAGTCCCCCTGCCATTCCTCGTGGTTGTAGTGGCCGGGCTGCCCCGGTCGCGGGTTCGGGTCCGTCGCCTGCTGCGCTTGGACGATCCCGGCGAAGGCGACCGCGGCCGCCAGGGCCAGCATCAGCCCGAGCCTGGTGCTTGTCTTGTCGCGCATCCCTTGCCTCCTCTGCTTGGTTGATGGTGGGTTAAGACCTCATGCCCGGCGTCCACTCGATCGTGAACACCCCTTCGTCGCCGGTCGTCAGGAACGTGAACCTGCCGAAGCGGGAGCCCTCGACCGAGCGGTGATCCACGAGGGCCAGGCTGGCCGCATGGGTCCGCGGGTCGAGCTGGCGGAGCGAGGTGAGGATCTCGCCGCTGTGCCCGTCGAGCAGGACCCAGTAGACCGCGTCCTTGCCGTGACGCACGGACGGCACGGTGCCGTGGGAAGCGCGCCACATGAAACGCCGCACGTGGTATTCGAACGACGCCTTGACCGGATCGGAGCTGGCGAGGACGAAGAGCTGGCCCCGCTCGCCCCGGGCCGCGGCGATCCCCTCGACCGCCCGTAGCGTCTGCACCCGCCGCTCGAGACGGCCCGTCGCCGGGTCGATCTCGACCAGCTCCCCGAGGTCGGGGGCGTGGGCGAGCAGCTTGCCCTCGGCGGTGGCGGTCATGCCGCGGAAGCCGATGAAGGGGAAGCGCAGCGGCACCTCGCCGTCGTGCGCGATCCGGTCCAAGGTCGGAAGGTCGACGCTGCCCACGATCCGGCCGAACGTCTCCGGATCGACCGAGATCCGGTAGAGCTTGGACTCGTGAGCGATGACCTGGTGCAGGGCGCCGTCGACGAACGTCGGCGGGCCGAACTGCCCTTCGAACGGGAGCTGGGCGCTGCGCAGCACCCGCCCGGTCTCGAGGTCGGCCTCGTACAGGACGCTCGGCCCCCGGGTGTTCGCGGGCGGGCCGAACGACATCATCCACAGCCGGCCGCTCTGCCGGTCGACCGCCAGGTTGCCGCGGAACCCCTGCGGCGGCTCGAAGACCCGGACGATGCGGAACTCCGAGCCCATGCGGTGGTCGTCGTGCCGATGGCCGGCCTGCGCCGTGGGGGCCGCCGGGGGCGTGGGCGCCGCCGGCGCCGACGCCGCCGCCTGCGGCGCGTGGTGCTCGTGCCCCTCCTGTCCGGTCGCGGTCCACGCGGCGAGGCCGAGCAGCAGCACGGCGCAGCCGGTGGCGGTCGCGATCGCTCCGGGCCTCCGAACGCGGTCGAACGACATGCCTATACCTCCCCGCCGGCGGGCCTCGCGGCCGCGTCGGCGATCGTCTCCGGCGGTGCGCCGGACAGGGTTTCGAGGAACGCGACGAGGTCGGCCCTCTCCTCGTCGGAGAGGCCGAGCGGCCGCATGGCGGGATCGAGGAACGGGTTCGGCACGCCGCCCCGGTCGTAGAAGTCGACGACCTCGGCCAGGGTCGAGAGGCTGCCGTCGTGCATGTAGGGGGCGGTCTCGGCGATACCGCGCAGGATCGGGGTCAGGTACTCGCCCCGGAAGTCGTTGCCGGTCGCGACGTTGCTCTCCAGGCCGTCGCCCCCGTAGCCCAGGTAGTCGAACCGCGGGTGGTAGCCGACGCCGGTGTTGTGGAACCGGTCGTCGGAGAACAGCGCCGAGCTCTCGCCGACCGTGTGGCACTCCGCGCACCGGGCCTTGCCGACGAACAGCGCCAGGCCGCGCTTGGCGGCGGGGCCGATCGCGTCGTCCTGCCCCGCGTAGCGGTAGCGGTCGAAGGGCGACGCGCCGGAGACGAGCGTGCGCTCGAAGGCGGCGATCGCCCGGGCCAGGTCACCGAGCTCGATCTCGTCGCGGCCGGTGAGGCGGCGGACCTGCCGCCGGTAGCCCGGGTCGTCGGCGACCGCGGCGACCGCCTCGGCCGCCCGCGAGTCCATCTCCGACCAGCCCTCGAGCGCGTGGGCCATCTGCCGCTCCAGCGTCCGCACCGTGCCGTCCCAGAAGAGGAACGGCCGGTAGCCGACGTTGAGCAGCGACGGCGTGTTGCGGTGCCCGGCCCGCCCCTCGACCCCACGCGGCGTGCGCCGGCCGTCGGCGAAGGCCTTCGCCGGGTCGTGGCAGGTGGCGCAGCTCACCTCGCCGCTGCGCGACAGCCGCGGGTCGAAGAACAAGCTGCGGCCGAGCTCGACCCACTCCGGCCCGCTCGCCGCCCGCGCGGGCAGCGGCGGCTCGGGGAGGCCGAGCGGCGCCCCGGGTGCGGCGGGCCGCGCCGGCGCGGGCATCTCGAGCAGCCGGACCGCCGCCCGGCCGTCCCCGCCGCTCCCGGCGCCGGCGCCGGCGGGGCCGCTCGCCAGCGCCACGCCCGGCGCCGCCGCGAGCCCGCCGGCGGCGACCAGCCGCACGCCGTGGCGCCGCGCCAGCGCCGCGCCGCGCTCGGCGGGCCGGGCCGGGTCGTTGCCGTCCCAGCGGCTGGCCACCAGCACCAGGTCGGCGCCGAGCTCGGCGAGCCGCGGAATGCCGGCGATCACGTCGTCGCCGGCGAGCAGGCCGACGCGCCCGAACGGGGTCGCCACGGCACGAAGGTCGCGGAAGGCACGGCCGGCGAGGGCGGCCTCGAGGCCGAGGCGCTGGCTCTCCAGCCGGGCGGCCTCGGCGATCTGCCGCCCGGCGTCGTCGACGAGCACCAACCGGTCGCCGGCCGGCGCCGCGATCCACAGGCGGTGGGCGGCCGCCAGCGCCGCGAGCCGCTCGCTCGTGACGTCCGAGCCGGCCGCCGCGCCGCCGCCCAGCTCCGCCGGCCACAGCGTCTCGGCGCCGTCGGGCAGGACCGCCGCGCGCGCCCCGGCGGACGCGGCCTCGGCGAGCAGCGCGATGAGCGGGCGCTCCGGCCGCGGCCCGGCGTCGATCGCCGCCACCAGCGGCCGCTCGGCGCCCCGGGGCTCCCCGTCGCCGCCGGTCAGCGAGCGCAGGAAGGCGACCAGGTCGGCGACCTCGCGCCCGTCGAGGTCGAGCGGCCGGAGCCGCGGGTCGAGATTCGGGTTCGGCACCCCGCCGCCGGCGTAGAAGCGGACGACGTCCTCGAGGCGGGCGAGGCTGCCGTCGTGCATGTAGGGGGCGGTGTGCTCGACGTCGCGCAGCGAGGGCGTCAGGAACAGCCCGTTGCGCGAGCTGACCAGGCCGAGGCCGGGGTCGCGATAGGCGCCGGTCTCGCGGTCGTAGCCGACGCCGGTGTTGTGGAACCGGTGGTCGAGGAACAGGGCGTGGTCGCGCTCGATCCGGTGGCACTCGACGCAGCCCGCGCGGCCGACGAACAGCTCGAAGCCGCGCCGCGCCGCCGGGGAGAGCGCGTCGGGCTCGCCGCCGTAGAAGGCGCGGTCGAAGGCCGAGCCGCCGGAGAGCAACGTCCGCTGGTAGGCGGCGAGCGCCTCGGCCACCCGCTCGAAGCGGACCGGCTCGCCGCCGAACGCCGCCGCGTAGGCCTTGGCGTGGCGCGGGTGGGCGCGGACGTAGGCGACCGCCTCGTCCAGGTAGTGGAAGTCCATCTCCGCGGCGTCGCTGATCGGGTACTTGGCCTGGCTCTCGAGCGTGCTCGCCCGGCCGTCCCAGAACAGGGCGCCGCGGTAGGCGACGTTGAGCAGCGACGGGACGTTGCGCCGCGTGGCGCGCCCGTACACGCCCCGCCCGCGCGTCTCGCCGTTGGTGAAGGCGAGGTCGGGGCGGTGGCACGAAGCGCACGAGACCTCGCCCGTGCGCGACAGGCCGGGGTCGAAGAACAGCTCCCGGCCGAGCTCGACGAGGTCGGGCTCGAGGACCTGGCCGGCGGGGACGGGCACCGCCGGCAAGCCCAGCGGGGGGGCCGGCGCCAGGTCGGAGCGCACGGCGGGCAGCTCGACGGTGAGGACGTCGTCGCCGCCCCGCTTCGCCGATGCCCGCGCCGCGCGCACGCTCGACCCCTCGCCCATCCAGGCCGCGGTGCCCGGCGCCGTCCCCCCGCCGCCCCACCCGGCGACGACGAGGTGGACGCCGTGGCGGCGGCTGAGCTCGGCCGCCAGGCGAGCGGTCGCCCCGCCGACCGGATCGGCAGACGAGACGAGCACGGTGTCGACCCCGCGGGCCGCCAGGCGCGGCACGCCGGCGCGCAGGTCGTCGCCGGCGAGCACGCCGATGCGTCGCCCGCCGTCGGCCACCGGCTCGAGGACCGCCATCGGGTCTCCCCGCAGCTCTCCGTCCGGGGCGTCGGGACCGGCGGCCACCTTGCGCCGCCGGGCGCGGACGTCGCCGTGCTCGTCGAGCAGCACCGTCGTCACGTAGTACCCGGCGGCGTCCTCCGACCGCTCGGCGACGGACAGGGCGAGCCAGATGCCGTGCGCCATCGCGATCCGCCCGAAGAACCGCGTCGTCGGGCCGGGGACCTCCTCGGGCGCCGCCTGCGGGGCGGTCGGGCTCGAAGCCCGGTCGCCCGGCGGGTCGGCGAGCGCCCGCTCGGGGAGCACCACGTAGCGCGCCCCGAGCTCGGCGGCCTCTTCGATCCGGGCCACCGCCCGGCCCCAGCCGACGCCCGTCCCCGGCTCCGACACGCCGAACGCCACCGCCGCCGCGATCGCGCGGCCGTCGTGCCTCTCCTGCGCCGGCGCGGCGACCGCCAGGGCGGCCGCGGCCAGCGGCAGGGCGAGGAGGGTGCGGGGCTTCATGGCTGTCGCTCCAGGGTCCGGGGTCGTCGGTCGGGGTCGGTCGGCGGCCGGGCGGCCGGACGGCGCGGCGCCGCCCGGGCCCGGCGGATCGCTCCTACCAGCGCACCACCGATCGGTCGTAGGCGTACTGGCGCACGACGACGCGGCCGGGCGCCTCGCCGCTGGCGACCAGGCTCAGGAAGCCGGACGGCAGCGGGGCGAGCGAGGTGTGGACGCGGTCCAGCGCGATGCGGGCCTCGACCTCGCCGGTCGAGCGGTCGAGCAGCCGGAGCTCGGAGAAGGCCTCGTTCTCGAACGAGTTGGCCCAGGTGCACAGCAGGTCGCCGCCGACGAGCGCCAGGCCCATCGCGCTCTCGTCGGACCACATCGTCCCCACCGTCTCGCCGCTGTCGGCGTCGATCACCGCCAGGTGGGGATGACCGGTGAAGATCTGGGCGTAGAGGGCGTTCTTCTCGGCGTCGAACTCGAGCCCGCCCGCGGGGCCGGCGATCGGGAAGCGCGCGACGACCTCGCCGCTCTCGGCGTCGACCTTGAGGACCTCGGCCGGGTCGAGGCTGGAGACGAACAGGTGGCCCTTGCCGAAGGCGATGCCGCCGTAGTCGCCGCGGACCAGGTCGAAGGCGCGGACGATCTCGCCGTCGCGGCGCACGGTCAGCAGCTGCCCGCGGTAGCGCTCCGGCAGCATCGGCGCCTGCCCCTCGCGGTAGACGGGGTGCAGGTTGGCGGCGACGAAGTAGAGGTCCGGCTCGGTCGGGTGGGCGTAGATGCCCGCGATCTCCGACTCGAGACCCGGCGCGGCGAACTCGCTCACCAGCTCGATCCCGGAGAACGACACGGGCGCCTTCGGCTCGACGCCGGCCACCGCGACGGCGGCGGACGCGAGCAGCGCGAGGGAAGCGACCGTGGCGACGAGCCGGCGGTCAGGGAACGGCGTAACCAGTCTGAGCATGGTCTCGACCTCCTGTGTTTGCGTGATGGGACATCGTTCTGCCGACTTCGACTCCCCTATCCGTGCTCCGCCGGTACCGGCCCGCCCGGGGTGTCGACGAGCTCGGGCTCGCGGACCTCCTCGAGCTCCAGGGCGCCGTCGACGACGTCGGCCCGGAGCACCGTCGGAGAGCCGTCGGGCCGGCGGATCAAGACTTCGGAGACGGCGTCGTGCAGACACCGTTGAATCGTTCTGCGCAGCGGCCTCGCCCCCTGTGAGCCGTCGGCCCCCGACTCGGCCAGCAGCCACTCCCGGACGCCCTCCGCGACCCGGATCGAGACCCCCGACCCGGCGAGCACGCGGTTGGTGTCCTCGAGCAGCAGGTCGACGATCGCCAGCAGCTCGGGCCGGTGCAGCGGGTTGAAGACCACGACCTCGTCGAGCCGGTCGACGAACTCCGGGCTGAAGGTCTTCTTGAGCTCCTCGAGCGCGGTGTCGCGCACCCGCGCCGCGGCGACCTCCGCGTCGTCGCCGCCGAAGCCGAGCGACGCCCGGCCGGCGAGCAGCCGGCTGCCGGCGTTGCTGGTCATCAGCAGCAGCGTGTGGCGGAAGTCGACGTGGTGGCCCAGCGAGTCGGTGAGCACGCCGTCCTCGAGAACCTGGAGCAGCAGGTTCACCGTCTGCGGGTGCGCCTTCTCGATCTCGTCGAAGAGCACCAGGCTGTACGGGCGGCGCCGCACCGCCTCGGTCAGGCGGCCGCCCTCCTCGTAGCCGACGTAGCCCGGCGGCGCGCCGATCAGCCGCGACACCGCGTGGCGCTCCATCAGCTCGCTCATGTCGAAGCGGACCAGGGCGTCCTCGGTGCCGAACAGGAAGCCGGCGAGCGCGCGGGCGACCTCGGTCTTGCCGACGCCGGGCGGGCCGAGGAAGAGGAACGAGCCGACCGGCCGGGTCGGGTCCGCCACTCCGAGGCGGGAGCGGCGGACGGCGCGCGCCACGGCGCCGATCGCCCGGTCCTGGCCGACGACCCGGCGGCGGAGAGCTCCCTCCATCCCGGCGAGCCGCTCGGCCTCGCCGCCGCCGAGCCGCTCCACCGGGATGCCGGTCGCGCGCGCCACCACGGCGTCGACGTCGGCCGGCTCGACCGACGGCGAGCCGCCGGCGTCCAGCCGCACCTTGACCCGGGCGCCCGCCTGGTCGATCAGGTCGACGGCCTTGTCGGGCAGGCGGCGCTCGGCGAGATAGCGGTCGGCGCGGTCGACCGCGGTGCGCAGGGTCTCGTCGGGGTAGCGCACGCCGTGGAACGAGGCGTAGCGGTCGCGCAGGCCGGCGAGGATGCGGACCGACTGCTCCCGCGACGGGGCCTCCACCCGGACCACCTCGAAGCGGCGCTCCAGCGAGCGGTCCTTCTCGATGTGCTTGAGGTAGTCCGCCGGGGTCGTCGCCCCGATCACGGTGAGCTCGCCGCGCGCCAGGGCCGGCTTGAGGACGTTCGCCGCGTCGAGCGCGCTCTCGCCGCCGCCGGCGCCGACCAGCGAGTGGATCTCGTCGAAGAAGACGAGCACCCGGCCGTCCTCGGCGATCTCGCGGACGAGCTCGCGCAGCCGCTCCTCGAACTGCCCCCGGTAGCGGGTGCCGGCGAGCAGCGCCGAGATCTCGACCGACCACAGGCGGCGGCCGCGCATGCACAGCGGCACGGCGCCGGTGGCCAGGCGCTGGGCGAGCCCCTCGACGATCGCCGTCTTGCCGACCCCGGGATCGCCGAGCAGGAGCGCGCTGTTCTTGCGCCGGCGGGCGAGGACCTCGACGATCCGCTCGAGCTCCTGCTCGCGGCCGACGAGCGGGTCGAGCCGGCCCTGGGCGGCGAGCTCGGTCAGGTCGCGGCCGAAGCGCGGCAGCAGCCGCGGCCCGGAGCGGGTCCAGCGGCGCCGCTCCTCCTCCTCGAGCGACCGGGCCTCGGCGCGCGCCCTCTCCAGGCCGGCGCCGTGGGCGGCGAGCAGCCGCGCCGCCGCGCAGTCCTCGTGCCGGAGGACCGCGAGCAACAGGTGGACCGGGCGCGGCTCGGCGGCGAGCACGCCGGCCGCCTCCTCGGCCGCCTCGTCGACGATCCGGCCGGCGAGCTCGGACAGCGGCAGGTCGGCCGTCGAGGAGATGTGGCCGATGACCACCGCCCCGCCCTCGAGCTCGCGGCGGAGCGCCTCCGCCTCGACGCCGAGCGCCGCGAGCAGCCGTCCGACCCCCTCCTCGTCCTCGCGCAGGACGCCGAGCAGCAGGTGCTCGGGCTCGATCGCCACCGCCCCCCGCTTGCTCGCCTCGTAGCGGGCGAAGAAGAGGGCTCGTCGGGTGGGCTCGCTGAAGCTCTCGAACATCCTCTGGGACCATCCTCCGGCCGGGGCCGGATCTCGATCGGTTTGCGAGATGACGTCAGTGTCACGCCGACCATGGAAGGCTGTCTTCTCCCAATTTGCGAAGGGGCTAGGAGGGGCCGGCGGAGGGCCCGCGAGCCGGCCCGCGAGGGTCAGCGCGCGGCGAGCCGGCGGGAGGCGGGCGGCCAGGGGCGCGGGGCGTACGTCTCGTCGACGACCCTCGCCCGGGTCCCCGGCGGCAGCACCTGGAGCGTCTTGATGAACTCGATCACCCGGTCGCGGTCGGCGGCGGGCAGGGCGCGGAAGGCGTCGGCCTCCGCCTGCGCCTCGCCGGCGTGGGCGAGGACCGCCTCGCGCAGGGTGGTGAAGGCGCCGTGATGGAAGTAGGGCGGCTGGTTCGCCGCCCCCCACAGCCGCTTGGTGAGGAAGCGCCCGTTGCCGGCGAAGAAGGGCGCCGAGCCCGGGCGGTGGTTGATGTCGAGCGGCTCGCGGTTCGGGTCGTCGGGGCCGGTGGTGATGTCGTGCAGCTTGAGGTCGGTGAAGGCGGGCACCCAGGTGACATCGCCGCGGCGGGAGAGCCGGGGCGGCGGCAGCGCGGGGTCGTTGAGGTCGATCGCGCGCGCCGGCCCGGAGCCCTGCCCGAGGACCCGCTCGCCGTTGAACGGGCCGGGCTCGACGAACAGGTGGCCGTCGCCCTCGAGCGGCAGCTCCGGCACGTGGCAGCGGGCGCAGCCGATGCGGGCGAACAGCTCCTCGCCGCGCAGCACCGCCTCCTCGACCGCCGGGTCGCGCGGGATCACCCGCCCGGGGACCGGCAGCGCCGCCTGGAAGAGGACCAGCGCGGTGACGTCGGCCCGGGTCAGCTCGTCGGCGACGCCGTCGCCGTCGGGGTCGCGCCCGTCGCCGAACCGCTCGACGGCCTGGATCCCGTGGTGGTGGTTGAGGGCGGAGACGGTGAACTCGCGCAGCGACGCCACCGTGCCCGACTGGTGGAACGGGGCGACGATCAGGCTCGGCGGCCCGTCGGCGCCCCAGGTCGCCAGGCTCGACGGCGCCAGGCCCTCGACCCCGTCGGTGTCGTAGCGGCCGTCGGCGATCCGCCGCAGAATGCCGAACGAGATCCCCTTGCTCACCAGCGGCGCGCTCTCCCCGGCCTCGAGCGAGTCGCGGATCTCCTGGAGGTCCGCGGTCATCTGCCGCGCCAGCGCCTCGAGGTACCCGGTGCCGAACATGCCGGTCGTCGCCCGGAAGTTGCCGGCCCGCCCGAGCCCCACCCGCCGGCCCGACTCGTCGCGCGAGGAGCGCAGCGGCACGGCCTGGTCGGAGAGCTCGAAGAAGTCGAAGCGCTGGGCGAGGACGAAGACGTTGGTCGCCACCCCGCCGGAGCCGCCGGAGGTGCCGAACGGCACGTGGTGGCAGTCGGCGCAGGAGCTCGCGTCGGGGCCCGAGATCCGGTTCACGTTGCGCGGGAAGCTGAGCGCCGCCTCGGGGTCGCTGAGCGGCTCGCCGGTGCCCTTCGTGCGCGGGCGGCCGGCGCCCTCCTGGACCGTCCAGACGGCGTCGAAGAGGAGCTCGCCGTGGGCGATCAGCTCGGCGGCCGGCAGGGTCAGCTCCTCGCCGTCGGCCAGGTGGCGCGGCACCGAGACCTCGCGCCCCACCACCGTACCCGCGGCTTTGCCGCCCGGTCCGCCGTCCGCCGTCCCGCCCGCGGCCGCAACCGCCAGCCAGGCGAGCGCGGCGAGGGCCGCGGCGAGGGCCGCCGCCGCTCCCGGCCGGCGAGCGGCGGGCTCGCTCACCGGTCCCGCGCCGGACCGCCGTTGCCGGCGGGCGCCGCCCCGACGTCGAGGATCAGGTGGAGACGGCCGCGGGTCGGGTGGTCGTTGCCCGCGGTGTGCGGCACGTCGACCCGCGCGCAGTAGACCCGGCCGGCCATCAGGTGCTTGGCGAGCACCCAGTCGGAGCGCTCGGCCTCGAGGGTGCGGGCCCAGACGAAGCGGCACTCCGGGGTGGTGTCGAACGGCAGGTGGATGCGGTGGTCGACCGCCTCGAAGTCGTCGTCGGTGTGGATCTCCCACCAGTACCCCGGCGCGATCCACTGCAGGTAGGCGCCGCTGTCGCCGCCGATTTTCCGGCCCAGCGCCTCGCCGGCGCGGCGGCACAGGTCGGCCAGCTTGGGCAGGGCGCGCGGCGGCCGCTTGAGGACCTGCATGACCACCGGCACGGTCGAGTAGTGGAGGGTGACCCAGTACTCGTCGTACTCGGTCGCCTTCCAGGTCTCCTCCCCCACCTCCCCGGCCGCGTCGGCGAACAGGTCGGCCGGATGGTCGAACGGGGTGATCGGCGCGCACAGGGCCGGCGAGCCCTCGATGTGGCTGGGGATCGGCACGCCCGACCGCAGGTGCGCGGCGAGGGCGTCGGTGTAGGGGGCGAGCTCGCGCTCGAGCCCGGCCTGGTCCTCCTCGCTCCAGCCGATGGCGAGCTCGCGGCAGAGGCTCTCGACGTCGAAGCTCCAGCGGCGTGGGGTCGGCGGCGGCGCTACGCTCGATTCGTCGGCGACGGCTTCGTCCACCGGGACGTGCTCCGTGTCGGCCTGCATGGCGACCTCCTCGTCCGTTCTTCTCACGTCCGTTCTTCTTACGTCCGTTCTCCCCGTGAGCTCGCCGTCAGGCTAGCCGGGCGGGCGGCGGGCGACTTCTCCCCGCTTGCGCACCAGCGCGCAAACCGGGAGAAGTGCGAGGCCCGGCGGCCCTGGTAAGGAAGGGCTCGGCCCCCGGCCCGAAAACGGACGAAACGAACCCGAGGAGGACGTCGTCATGCTGTCCATGCTGTCTCCGGCCCGCTTCACCGCCCGACCCTTCGCCGCCTTCGCCGCCTTCGCCGCCCTCGCCGCCGCGGCCGGCCTGTCCGTCGCCTGCGCCGGGAGGGCCGCCGCCCCCGCGACCGAGGCGGTCCCGCCGCCGTCGCTGGCCGACTACCTGTCGATCCCGCGGGTGGGCAGCGCGTCGTTCTCGCACGACGAGCGCTGGATCGCCTACACCAGCGACCAGGGCGGCCGGCAGGACGTCTGGGTGGCGCCGGTCGCCGGCGGCGAGGCGAGGCGGGTGAGCCGCGCCGAGGGGGTGGTCCACTCGTTCGCCTTCTCGCCGACCCGCGACCAGCTCCTCTACGAGTCCGACCGGGGGGGCAACGACGTCCCCCGCATCTACCTGACCGACAGTGCCGGCAGCCCGCCCCGCGATCTGCTGCCCGACCTGCCCGAGGACGCGCGCATCGGGTTCATCGCCTGGGCCCCGGACGGCGACTCGTTCCTCTACGTCACCCACCTGCCCGGCGACTCGTTCACCACCATCCACCGGCACGACCTCGCGCGCGGCGTCTCGCGGCCGGTGTGGACGTCGACGCCCACCCTCTCGTTCGCCCTCGCCAGCCCGGACCTCCGGCGCATCGTCCTCCTCGAGGTGCGCTCGGACGTCGACTTCAACTTCTACCTCTACGAGGACGGGAGCGGCGAGACCGAGCCGCGGTTGCTCACCCCGCACGAGGGCGAGGCCGCCTACCAGCCGACCGCCTTCTCGCACGACGGCGGGACCCTCTACTACACCTCGACCGAGGGCCGCGAGTTCACCGGCCTCTACGCCATGGACCTGGCCACCGGCGAGAGCCGGCCGGTGGCGCTGCCCGACTGGGACGTCGAGTCGGGCGGGCCGTCCGCGGGCGGCCGGTACTTCACCCGGGTGACCAACGCCGGCGGCACGCCGGAGGTCGAGGTGCGCGAGGCGTCGAGCGGCCGCACGTTCACCCTGCCGCGGCCCGAGGGGGCCGGTGCCGGCGCCCTGCTGCCGGTCGCCTTCTCGCCGTCCGACCGCTACGTCGCCGCCCGCCTGGTCACCGACACCCGGCCCGAGACGCTCTACCTGGTCGACCTCGCCGAGGGCGGCGCGCGGCCGCTGGTCGTCGTCCTGCCGCCGGCGCTGCGCCACCGGCCGATGCCGACCGGCGAGCTGGTGCACGTCGAGAGCTTCGACGGGCTCGAGGTGCCGGCCTTCGTCTACCGTCCCGAGGGCCCGGGCCCGCACCCGGCGGTGATCCACGTGCACGGCGGCCCGCACGCCCAGGCGAAGCGCAGGTTCGACGGCCTGCGCCAGTACCTGGTGGCCCGCGGCTTCGTCGTCATGGTCCCCAACGTCCGCGGCTCGACCGGCTACGGCAAGACCTACACCTCGCTCGACAACCTGGACCTCGGGGGCGCGCCCCTGCGCGACGTCGTCGCCTGCCGCGACTGGCTGGTCCGCGAGGGGGGCGCCGATCCCGAACGGATCGCGGTGATGGGGGCGAGCTACGGCGGCTACATGGCGCTCGCCGCCGCGGCCTTCACCCCCGAGACCTTCGCCGCCCACGTCGACTTCTTCGGGCCGTCGGACATGGCCGCCCTGGTGCGCTCCTACCCGCCGTACTGGAAGGTCTACTCCTCGTTCACCTTCAAGAAGTGGGGCGACCCCGACGACCCGGCGCACGCCGTCTACCAGCGGGAGCGCTCGCCGCTGTTCCACGCCGAGCGGATCGTCGGGCCGCTGCTGGTCGTCCAGGGGGCGAACGACGCGCGGGTGCCGCGCGAGCAGTCCGACCGGCTGGTCGAGGCGCTCGCCGGCCGCGACGTGCCGGTCCACTACCTGGTGCTGCCCGACGAGGGGCACGGCTTCTCCCGGGTCGAGAGCCGCCTCCAGGCCTACGAGGCGGCCGACCGCTTCCTCACCCGCTACCTGCTCGGCGATGCGTCGGTCGACGTCCCCGGTTGAGGCCGTGGCTCGCGCCACGACCGCGCCGGCCGTGAATCCCTCGGCGGCCCCGGCGCCGACCAAGGGGGCGATCCTCGAGCGCAACCGGATCGAGTACGACGACGCCGCCGACCCCTACTGGCGGCTGACGGTCTACGAGCCGAGCCACCGGGGGTGGGGCTTCGCCAGCGTCGCCGGCCGCCGCATCCTCGACGAGGGGGCGGCCCGGGCCGGCCTCGGGCCCGGCTCCCGGGCGCTCGAGCTGTGCTCCGGCCTGGGCGACACCTGCCGCTACCTCGCGTCGCGCCACGGCTGCCGGGTGACCGGGGTCGAGATCAACCGGCACCAGGTAACCCGCGCCGCCGCCCGGCTCGCCCGGCTCGATCCGGAGGCCGCCGCGCGCGTCGACTATGTCGAGGCCGACGTCCTCGACTGGCGGCCGCCGGACCGTTACGACCTGGTGCTGGCGGTCGACGCCCTGCTGCTGCTCGAGGACCGCGGCCGCGCGCTGGCTACCGCCCGCGCGGCGCTCGCGCCGGGGGGTCTGCTCGCGGTGGCCGACGTCTTCGCCGGACCGGCGATCACCGAGCGGGTGCGCGAGTACGTCTGGTCGGAGGACGGCATCCTCGGCCTGCCCACCCCGGCGGAGCAGGTGGCCGACCTCGCCGCCGGCGGCTTCGTCGAGGTCGAGACGGCCGACTGGACCGGCCTCGCGGTGGACTGCTTCCGGCGGATGATCGACGCCTCGCACCGCCACCGCGACGCCCTGGTCGCCGCCAAGGGCCCGGCGCGCTACCGGCGGTGGATGCGCAACGCCCGCCTCTACCGCCGGTGGTTCGATCGCCGGGTGCTCGTCTACGGCGCGGTGTTCGCGCGCCGGCGCGCGGCCTGAGGCGCCCCCAGCCCCTCGGCGAGCAGGCCCTCGCGGAGGCGCAGGCGGCGCAGCTCGCGCTCGAGGACCTCGGTGCGGACCGGGCCGCGGAAGGCGCGGACCACCTCGCCGCGACGGTCGAGCAGGACCGCCGAGGGCAGGTCGAGACGCCCGTCGGCGAACGACGCCTCGAGCAGGGGCGCCATCTCGTCGGGCGCGGCGACCGCCAGCGGGTAGCGGGCGTCGGTCTCGGCGGCGAAGCGCCGGGCCGCGTCGAGGTCGTCGGCGATCGACACCCCGACCACGGTCACGTCGTCGCGGCCGCCCCCGGCCAGCCGGTTGAGCTCGCCGACCTCGGTCCGGCACGGCGCGCACCACGAGGCCCACATCGAGACCAGGGTCGGCGTACCGGCCCGCCCGTCTTCCGAGCGCCCGCCGTGCGGAGGCTCGCGGTGCGGGCCGGGGCCGAAGACCTCTCCGTCCGCCGCTCGCGCCGTCCAGGCGGGCGGCGGCGGGTCCGCGGCCGCCGCCGGGGCCGGGACGAACGGCGTCGACGAGACGCACCCCCGTCCCTCGACGATGCGCACCCGCCGGCCGGCTTCGAGCCCGGTGCACCGGTCGGTACCGCCGGCCGGCCACTCGACGACGACCTCGTCGACCCGCGCCGCGTCGCCCAGGCCGAAGTGGAGCGCCGGGTCGGACTGCCCCTGAAAACCGGTGCCGGCCCGCCGCTCGGCGATCGCCCGCCGTCCGCCGGCGGCGATGCGCACCAGCGCCCCCACCCCGTCGCGGTTGCTCCGCGTGCCGACGAGCTCGAGCTGGATCGCCTGCCCGCGCCCGGCCAGCTCGTTGCGGAAGAGCAGGAGCTTGCGGCGGGCGACGCTGCGCACCAAGAGGTCGAGCCCGCCGTCGCGGTCGAGGTCGGCCACCGCCACCCCGCGCGACTCCAGGTCGACGTCGAGACCGGCGGGGTACCCGGCCTCGAGGAAGCGGCGGCCGCCCGCGCTGTGGAACAGGTGGTTGCGCTCGCGGGCGTTGAAGCTGTAGCGGTTGAACACGCCCTCGCTGGTCATCACCTGCAGGTCGCGGTCGGGCAACTCGTCGAGCAGCCGGGCGACGGCCGTCTCGCGGGTCAGGGTCTTCTTGCTGGCTTCGGGCGAGAGCGCCAGGACCTGGCGCCAGTAGAGCGGTCAGGCGTCGTCTTCTGCGGCCCCCGCCCAGAACCCGTTGGCGACGTGCAGGTCGAGCCAGCCGTCGTTGTCGTAGTCGAGAAAGTTGGCGCCCCAGGCCCAGCCGGCGACCGCGGCGCCGAGGTCGCGCGCCTGCTCGTCGAAGCCGTCGTCGCCGCCGTTGCGCCACAGGCCGTTGCCGCCGACGGCGAAGAGCAGGCGCTCGCGGGTCTCCTCGTCGAGCTCGAGCGCCAGCGGCACGAACTGGTTGCCGGTCTTCGAGTACATGTTGGCGACGTAGACGTCGAAGCGTCCGTCGTTGTCGTAGTCGCCCCAGTCGGCGCTCATCCCGTTGCCCGGGTCGGCCGCCGCGGGCCAGACGTCGAAGCCGCCGTCGCCGCGGTTGCGGTAGAGCGTGTTCGGCCCGAAGTCGTTGGCGACGTAGAGGTCCGGGTCGCCGTCGAGGTCGGCGTCGGCCCAGGCCGCGGCGTAGGACCAGCCGGGGTCGGCGACGCCGGCCCGCTCGGCGACCTCCTCGAAGGCGAAGCCGCCGAGGTTGCGGTAGAGGCGGTTCGCCGCGCCGTCGCGGGCCTCGACGTAGCTGTGGTACGGCACGAGGTCCTGGTCCTGGTAGTAGGTCACGTAGAGGTCGAGCCGGCCGTCGCGGTCGTAGTCGGCGGCGGTGGCGCCGCTCGCCGGCCCGACCGGGCCGAGCTCGCCGGCATCCTCGAAGGTCCCGTCGCCGCGGTTGCGGTAGAGGCGGTGGCCGCGGCGGCTCGCCTCCCCTTCGATCCGCCGGTACCAGGCGTTGACCACGAACAGGTCGCTGTCGCCGTCCCCGTCGAGGTCGGCGAAGAGCGCGGTCTGGCCGTTGCCGGGGTCCTCCGTGCCGGAGCCCGCGGCCTCGCGGAAGCCGCCGGCGCCGTCGTTGAGAAGCAGCAGGTTCGGGCCGGACCGCGAGACGTAGACGTCGAGCCAGCCGTCGCCGTCAACGTCACCGACCGAGACGCCGCCGTAGAGGACCTGGCCGTCGCCCAGGTCCTTCGGGTCGTAGCCGGCGTCGGTCCAGTCGACCGGCAGGCCGGCCGCCTCGGTGCGGTCGGCGTAGGCCGGCGCCCACGAGTGGAAGCGCTCGGCCTCGCCCCAGACCAGCCGGGCGATCCGCCACCGGCCGTCGTCCCCCTCGACCATCTCGGTCTGGAAGCCGCCGCGCTCGTAGGTCCGCCCGCCCGCCTCGGTCCCGCCCAGCCCGTAGATGAACTGGACGGCCGCCCGCCGCCCCTCCTCGGGCCCCGCCTCGAGCTCGATGCGGAACGGCTTGAGCTTGCAGCGGTCGACCCGCTGCCACTCCAGGGTCAGCAGGTCCAGGGCGTGGGAGAGCGACTCGCGCCCGCCGAAGCAGCCCTGCCGGGCCGGGGCGACGAGCTCCCCGCGGCCCGCGGCCCCCTCGAACAGCAGGTCCTTGCGGCGGGGGACCAGGCGCTCGATCGCCGCCTTCGGGACCGCGGCGTGCTCTGCCGCCAGCTCGTGGTCGAACGCCTGGATCGCCGCGCACAGCTTCTTGGTCATGGCGACGATCTTCCCGGAGACCGCCTCGACCTCGACGAGGTCGCGCACGAGCTCGGCGGGCCGCCACGAGGCGGCCGGCGCGGTGCAGCCCGCGGCGCCCTCCGCGAGAGCAGCCGGCGCGACGGCGGCCGCGGCGAGGAGCAGGCCGACGACCCGCGCTCGGCAACGGTCCGCGGACGTCACCCCGCCCGGCCGCCGGTGCGCGGCCGGGAGGCGGCGCCGTCGGATCCCTGGGTCAGGGAAGCGGTACATTGGTGAGGGTTTCCCCGGCGGTGAACGCCGCAAGGGCGCGGTCGGCTGCCTGGGCGAGCGCCCGCGTCTCGGGGCTGGGGCGGGTCGCGAGGAGGTGGTCGGTCACCTCGTCCGCCCACTGTCCGAAGGCGATGGCACCTCCACCCTTGCTCGAGGCGAGCGCCCGCGCCGCCTGGCTCATCGAAACGCCCTCGGGCGGCGCCATCGCACGCTGGCGGACCTCGGCCTCGCTGATCTGCGGATCGAAGTTGCCGTTCGCCGCGTAGGCGGCGGCCAGGCTGAGTCCGGCGCGGACCAGCTCGTCGATACCGGCGGTCGACGTCGGCGTCTCGTTGAGCTCCCGGAGGACCTCGTCGACCGCCTGCTGGGCGAGCTCCAGGGAGCGCGGCGCACGGTCCAGCCCCGGGCTCGTCGCGTACACCCACGCCAGGCGGCTGAGCACCCGGGGCTCGCTCGGCGAAGCCTCGAGCATCGCTTCGAGACGCTCCGCCGCCTCGCCTTCGCGGCCCGACGCCGCCAGATCGAGCGCTTCGGCGAGTCGAGCGTCGGACGGCAGCGGCCCGGTCGCCTGCCGCGCCGGCGAGATGTCCGGACGGCGGGTCGAGATCGGGACCGACGAGACGCGCGCGAACGAGCCTTCGAGGGGCGTGAACGGTGCCCCCAGGGCGAGCTCGGTGAGCACCCCGGAGATACCGTCGCGCAAGGGCTCCGGGTCGGTGATCTTGCCGGTGTCGCCGACCAGGCCGCCCAGCTTGCCGTTTCGGTCGACGTCGTACACCCGCCCCCACAGCGTGCCGCCGAGGACCTCGAACAGGACGCGGTAAGGCTTGCGATTGTCGAATCCCTCGACCTCGCCGACCGACTTGAGGAACGGCTCGAAGATGCCGAGCCCCTCGGAGCGCAGGATCTCGTACTTGCCGGTCGAGAAGTCGATGTAATACCAGTAGTAGGAGTTGCCCTCGTTCCAGCGGGCGATCACCCCCTGGCGGCTCTCGGCGCCCTTGCCCTGCGGCCCGCCCTCGGTGTTGACGTCGGCCGACACGCGGACGTCGGCGAACGGCGTCTCCACCCAGCCGAGCGCGCTGATCGCGCCCTCGCCGCGCTTGAAGAACGGCTCGCCCCCGTCCTCGTTGGGGATCAGGCCGGGCTTCGTCTCGTCGACCACCATCTCCCGCTCGCCGGCGCCCAGGAAGATGCGAAACGTCGCCGACTCGCTGGGCTCCAGCTCGAGCGCGCTGAAGCTCTCCAGCTCCCAGACCTGCTCGCCGTCGTACTCGCCGGCGGCGCGGATGTTCGCGTTGGTCGGGAAGTCCTCGCGCCATCCGCGTCCGCGCTGCACCTCGCCGAGGCTGGCCTGCACCTCCGGAGCGGCGTCGACGGCCTGCACGCTGACCCGGCCTTCGGGCGTCGCGTCGTCCATCATCTCCGGGCCGTTGCCGCTGGTGCAGGCCGCGGCGGCGACCAGGGCGAAGGCCGCCGCGGCGCACGCCGCGGCCCGCCACGACGGACGGATCGGCGTCGTCGCGGGGGTCATGGTCTCTCTCGTCACGCTGTCGTGGCTCTCGGTGGTACTCATCTTCGTCCTCCTCTAGTCGATAGACGATGCGTGGGGCGCCGGGGCGGCTCCGCCGACAGCCGCGGTCACCGGCGCAGGGATCGAGTCCTCGGCGTGGCCGCCGCAGCCGAGGAGCGCATCGCGCATCCAACGATCGAGGTCCACCGGCTCGCCGGCGCCGGCCAGCTCGGGCCAGGGCGGCGTGCGCTCCGAGCCCGCGGCGAGGGCCCGCACGAACAGGGCGCGGACGCGGCGACGGTCCTCGGCCGCCTCGTCGGCGGGGACCGACTCCCGCGTCATCAACCGCACGCGGTCGCCGGCGAGGACCGACGGGCGCAGAACGATGAACACGCCGTCCGGTCGCTCGTCTCCACAGGCGCGGAAGGGCATGCGCGGGAAGTTCAGCAGGATGCCGTCCGCGTCGAGCCGTCCGAGGGCGGCGACCGCCAGCTCGCGGCAGGCCCGCGACTCGCGCAACGTCAGCAGGCTCGCCGGGAAGGCGACGTCGCAACCGGCGGCGGCGAGCGCATCGCGGGCCTCGTCTGCGAAGCGCTCCGCGAGCCGCCGTCCGTCGTCATGGGTGCGGACGTCGACGAAGCGGAACCCGGCGGGCAGGACGACCTGGATCAGCGCCCAGCCGTCGCCGACGCCGCCGAAATGACGGCAGATCACCGGGTCGATCCCCACCCACAGGCCGCTGACGGCCTGCATCGGAGCGGTGGGGAGCTCGAGGTCCCAGTAGAGTCCGACCTTGGCGCGGACGAAGGCGAGGGCCTCGGGGTGCCACGGCGGCAGGTAGCCCGCCTCGGGGAGCCCGATCCGCCGGCGCGGTGCGTAGTGGTAGGTGTGGACCGGGCGCTCCAGCCGCTTGACCCGGGCGCGCAGCTCGGCGACCGCGGCGTCCACCGCCCGCGCTACGGTCCCGCCGGGCTCCTCGGCGGCGGCGGGCAGCGGTCCGGACGGAGGCTCCGCGGGCCGCCCCGGAGCGGACCCCGCCGGCGCGACGGCGAGCCCGAGGGCGAGCGCGACGCCGGGTCCGAGCCGGCGGCAGGCCCGTCGGAAGGTACTAGCCCGCATGTCTCACCACGCTTCTGCTGCGCCGGCGAATCTGCCCGCGTCTCCTGCGTTGTCGGCCGGTCGGCATCCTCGACGTACTGCGAGTACGCCTGCGGCGCCTCCTCGCCCGACGCCTTGCATCCACGGGCATCTTCACCGGCTCGCGACGAACCGGGGTGAAACATGCGGGCTAGAATCCACGGAAATGCTTGTACCAGAGCGGCGCGCGGACAGGCTTCTCCCGGATTGCTCCGGCCCCCGGCAGGACGGCAAGACCGGAGAAGTCGCCCCTCCGGGGCCGCCGTACCCTGCGGGACCACCGACGACTCCAGGAGACTCGAGACGATGGTTGAGCCGGCGACGATCGAGGCCCACGCATCCCACGTGAACCGGGTCCTCTTCTCCCCCGACGGCCAGACGCTCCTGTCGGCGGGGATGGACGCCGCGATCCGCCTGTGGAAGGCGCCGGGCTGGAGCGCAGCCGGCGAGCTCGGCGGCCACGAGAAGAGCGTCAACGACCTCGCCTTCACCCCGGACGGATCGCACCTGGTCTCCGGCTCGACGGACGGGGCGGTGATCGTCCGCACCTTCCCGGGCGACGACGTCGTCGCCTCGTTCCGGGCCCACAAGAAGGCCGTCGCCGCGGTGGCGGTGGCGCCGGACGGCAAGGGCCTGGCGACGGCCTCGTACGACGCGACGGTCCGCCTCTGGACTCTCCCCGGCGGCGAGGAGGCGGCCACCCTCCGCGGCCACCCGAGGAACGTCACCTGCCTCGCCTACGCCCGCGGCGGCGAGGTCCTGCTCTCCGGCGGCGCCGGCGACGAGCTGTTCGTGTGGGACCCCGCCGCCGGCGAGGAGGTCGAGCGGCTGGACGGCCATCGGGGGGCGGTGATGTCGCTGGCGCTCGCCCCGGACGGCGGCACGCTCGCCTCCTCGGGCTACGAGGGGGCGGTGCGCCTGTGGTCGACCGCCGGCTGGGGGCTCGAGCGGGAGATCGACCTCGGCGTCAAGGGGCAGCTCCCGCTCGCCTGGGCGCCGGACGGCGACCTGCTCGCGGTGGGCTCGGAGCGCAAGGTGGCCCTCTACCGGCCGGCGGACGGCGAGCCGGTCGCCGAGACCGAGGTCGACGCCAAGGGCGTCTATTCGCTCGCCTTCTCCCCCGACGGCCGCCACCTGGCCGCCGCGTCCGCCGACAAGCGGGTGCGGGTGTGGGAGGTGGCGGCGCTCACCGCCGGGAGCTGACCTCGTCCTAGTAGCCCGTGGTCCCCGCCGCGAGGGCATCGCCGAAGCTCTCGAAGTCGCGCCCCGGGCCGCCTGCCTCGTACGGCTTGCGGGCCCGGGCGAGGGCGAGGATCCGCCCGCCGCGCTCGACCGCCCGGGCCGACAGCGGCGTCCCCTCCGCCCGGTGCTGGGCGGCGGCGGTCTCCACCGCCTGGGTCGCGTAGGCGACGCCGCGGTCCCAGCGGCCGGCGGCGAGGTAGGCGACGGCCACCGTCCACGAGGCCCGCAGCTTGAGGTGCCGCGGCCAGTCGAACCCGACGGTCGACCGCCGCTGCATGTAGTGGGTCAGCTCGACGAGCCACTCGGCCGCCTCGACCGCCCGCTCCGGGTCGCGCACGCCGGGGGCCGGCGAGGTGGCGCGCAGCCAGGCCAGACCGTAGAGCGCCTCGACCCGGTCCGGGTCGTGCCGCAGCACCTCCTCCCACGCCGCGGCGGCCGCCGCGTCGTCGCCGGCCCGCTCCGCCGCGAGCGCGCGGAGCTCCGCGGCCGCCGCCGGATCGGCCGGTGCCGCCGCCGGGCGCCCGTCCAGGCGGTCCTCGGCGTAGCCGCCGCAAGCGAACAGCGTCTCGCGCATCCACCGCTCGGTCGCCGCGCTCGGCGCGACCTGGTCGTCGGGGGCGGGCCAGATCGGCCGCTGGGTCGAGCCGGCCGCGCGGGCGCGGGCGAAGAGCTCGCCGATCGCCCGGCCCTCCTCGGCCGCCGGGCCGTCGGCCGGCGGTGGGGCGGTATACGCCCGGGCCGCCGGGAGCTCCAGGGCCTCGGCCCGCAGCAGGAGGAAGGCACCGTTGCGCGAACCGTCGCAGGCGGGATAGTCGACGGCCTTGAAGTCGTACAGCAGGGCGTCGACCTCGAGGTCGAGCAGGGTGCGCAGGGCGACCTCGCGGCAGGCGAGCGAGCCGCGGTCGATCACCAGGTCGGCCGCGTACGCCGCCTCGCAGCCGGCCGCGGCGAGCTCCTCGCGCACCGCCGCCGGCAGGCGGTCCTCCGGCCGCCGCGCCGCGTCGGCGGTGCGCACCTCGAGGAAGCGCAGGCCCCGCGGCAGGGTCACCCGCACCAGTGCCCAGTCCTCGCCGAAGCCGCCGAAGACCCGGCTGCTGACCGGGTCCGTCGCCACGTACAGCCCCCAGATCGGATGCCCGGGGGCGGGCTCGAAGCGCGGGTCCCAGTACAGGGCCGAGCGCTCCCGGAGGTACTCCTCGACCCGCGGGTCGTCGAGCGCCACCGCCCCCTCGGACGGCAGGCCCATCTTCGTGCGGGTCGTGTAGTGGTAGGTCGCGACGCGCCGGGTCAGCGTGCGCACCCGGGGCGCCAGCTCGGCGGCCAAAGAAAGGCCCCCGCTCCGAGGAGCGGGGGCCGCCTCACCATCTGTACCGGGCGCGACAGCGGTGAGGAGTGCTGCGACGAACGCGACGGCCCGCATCGCGGAAGGTCAGCGGGTGCCGGTCGCCCGATTTACGGTCAGACCCCGGGTCTCCGCGCTCGGCATTCCGGGCATGCGGAGCCCGACGAGCGGCTGGCCGACGGCCAGGCTCTCGAGGGCCTGCTCGCCGAAGCGGACCAGCTCCCGGGTCTCCTCGGTACCGCGGCGCTCGTCCTCGTGGCGCGCCATCTCGAGCGCCCACGTCAGCGCGTAGTAGCCGCTGGAGGAGTCGGTGTCGCCCTGCTGCATCTCCTCGACCGCGGCGAAGATGCGGTTCGCCGAGGCGTAGGCCGCCGCCAGGGTGTAGCCGAGCTTCGCGAAGTACAGCCGCGGGTAGACCACCGCCACGTCGGACTCGTGCCGCAGGCTGTTCGAGCGCATCGCGGCGTCGAGCGCCCGGGTGGCGATCTCGACCGCCCTCTCCCCGTCGCGCACCGAGACGTCGTCCGCGGTCGCCAGCAGCCAGGCGTACTCCTGGAGGGTCGTCACGTGGTCCGGGTAATCGTCCAGCGTCGCGCGGTAGCGCCCGGCGGCCGACGCCAGGTCGCCCCCGGCCCACAGGGTGCGCGCCTCGCGCACCGCCGCCGGCGTCGACGGCGGATGGACCTGCCGCTGTTCGGCCGAGACCGGCCGCGGCCGCGGGCCGGTCGGCGCGCGGAGCGACTGGATGCGGAGGTTCGCGAAGCTCCCCTCGAGCGGCACGAACGGCGCCTCGAAGGCGAGCTCGGCGATGAAGCCGCCGACGCCGCGGGTCTGCGGCTCGGCGTCGCGGATCTCGCCGGTGTCGCCGACGAGCCGGCGGCTGCCGTCGGCCCGGTACTCGTAGACGTTCCCGCGCAGCCGGTTGCCGACCAGCTCGAGGGTCAGGTGGTACGGGCGCCGGGCGTCGAAGCCCTGGATCGCGCCCCGCGACCCGTCGAGGGTCACCTGGACCGCGAGGTGCCGCGACCGCCAGATCGAGTACTCGCCGGTCGCGAAGTTGACGTGGAACCAGTAGAAGTTGTTCGCCTTGTCCCAGCGCGCCATCAGGCCCTGCCGCGAGGACGACCCGGTGCCGTCCCGGCCGCCCTCGACGTTCACGTCGCCCGAGATCAGGAGGTCGGTGTACATCCGGTCGACCCACCCGAGCGCCGAGATCGCGCCCTGAGCGCGCTCGAAGAACGGCTCGCTGCCGTGCGGGTTGGGGCGCAGGCCGGGGCGCGTCTCGGAGACGACCAGCCGCGAGCGGCTCTGGACGTCGGCCAGGCTCCGGTGCAGGTCGTCGCGGACGACGAAGTGGGCGGTGCTGCTCGGCTCCATCTCCAGCGCGCTGAAGCTCTCGAAGGTCCAGGGCTGGTCGGCGTGATACAGGCCCGAGGCCTCCACGCTCATGGTCCGGGTGAACCTCTCCGCCCAGCCGTCAGACGGGACGTCCGCGGCGGCCAGGGGCGCCGTGAGGACCAGAAGGGCCGCGCCGAGGTAGGCGGCGTTACGAAGCATGTTTCGCATCTGTTCTTCCCCTATCGGTCAAGAGATTGGAGGTTCACCTCGCCGCGAGGACGTCCACGGCCACGGGAGCCGCGGAACCGGCGATGGAGCTGCGGCTGCGCAGCTCCTGCCAGTAGCTCTCGATCGACGCGCCGTCGATGGTCGGCTCCCGGTCGTCGACCCGGACGTAGCGCTCGACGAGACCCTCCTCGCACGAGACGAAGGTCAGGCTGTCGTCCATCAGCACGACGCGGTCCCAGGTCGAGGCCGGGCTGTCGGCGACGAAGGCGCCCCGATAGCGCTGGAACTCGAGCCCGTTCTTCGCACCGACGCGCACGTGGGCGTACGACCCCAGCGCGCTGCCGTCCATCGCCACGACGACCTCGCGGCCGTCGCGCACGGTGCCGGTCACCCCCCAGAAGGCGGCCATGCCGTCGTCCGACGCCAGGACGTCCTGGCCCGCGGGATGGTCGAGCAGGAGCACGCTGCCGGCGAGACGGTCGCCCTGTGCCTCGATGTCGGCGTAGAAGGTGGCGGCCCGGGTCGCGTCGTTGAGGGTCAGACCGTGCGCGGTCCGCGACCGCAGCGTCCAGGTGCCGTTGAGCGTGGCCGCGAAGCCGTCGGCGGCGACGCCGGTGTCCGCCGTCAGCGTCCGCTCGCCCGCGTCGCAGGCCGACAGGTCCGCCTTCAGCTCCGTCGGGTAAGCCTCCGCGAGCTGGTCCTCACAGGAGATGACGAAGGCGAAGGCGCTCGCCGCGACGAAGCAGAAGGCCACGGTGGCGACCGTGAGGACCTTCCAGTTGCCGGGAGTCTTCGTGAACCGCATGAGCTTCTCCTTTCTGTTCATTCGCCGGCGCCGAGCGCCGAGACCTGCCACCAGGGAACGACCGGGATCGGCTCGAGCATGGTGCCGTCGGACTTCCGCCGCTCCCACACCTCGCGGAGCGACCGGCCGTCCACCTCGAGGACCTCGGAACGCTTGACATAGCGGTCGATGAACCGACCGGTGCAGGAGACGTAGGTGAGCACCCCGTCGCGCAGGGAGATCCGGTCCCAGACGTCGTCCGGCGCCCCTTGCCCGCCCGCCGGCGACACCAGCTTGCCGGCCAGGTACTGATCGCCGTAGCGGTAGAACGACGCCGACTCGGTGGCGTCGATCCCCTCGAGGAAGTCGCCGTAGGAGCCGAAGTACTCGCCGTCCATGCGCAGCGCCAGGCTGCGGTCGTCGAGCCGCTCGACGCGGACCTCCCAGAACGCCGACACCGTGGCGTCGGCCGGGCAGGCCCGGGTCGCCGCCTGAGGGTCGAGGATGCTGAGGTTGCCGTAGTCGACCAGCATCGCCGTGCCGAGCGCGCGGTCGCTCTCGGGGTCGCGGAGGTCGAACCAGAACTTGCTGTTCGTGTCGATCGTCAAGCCCTGGATCGTCCGCGTCTTCAGCTCCCACGTCCCGTGGAGCCGCTCGGCGAAGTCCATGGGGTCGACCGGGTCGGCGGCGATCAGCGGCTCGCCCCCCGAGCAGATCGACAGGTCCGCGGCGCTCGGGTCGGGGGCCCACGCCGGCTCGACCGCGGGGCCCGCTGCGGCGACGCCGGCTGCGACCGGCCCTCTGGAGGACGCGCAGCCCGCCACCACCAGGGCGGCGGCCGCTGCGGCGGCCAGGGCGACGAGGTGGGTCCGGACACGGGGTTCGAGGGTGCGGATCATCGAGCGTTCCTCCTCGGCCATCGCGCGATGCCGAGGCGGAGCCCCGGCGCCTCGCTTTCGATCGGTTCGCCGACAATCTAGGCCGGCGGTAAACGCGTGTCTTCTTCGAAATTGCTCCGCCGCGCGGAGGGGCGGCGGATCGGACGCGAGGCCCGCGGCCGCGGGCCTCGGTCGGCCTCAGGAGGGGGGCTCGGCGGGGGGCTCGGCGGGGGCGTAGAGCTCGACCGGGTTGCCCTCGGGGTCGCGCAGGTAGGCGAAGCGGCCGTAGCTCTCGTCGACCGTCCGCTCGATCGCGACGCCGCTCTCGCGCAGGCCGCGGAGCGCGGCGGACAGGTCGCGGACCCGGTAGTTCACCATCACCGCCCGCGGCCGGGGGAGCGGTTCCTCCGCGGGGTAGATGCCGAAGTGGACGTCGCCGACGTCGCCGTAGTAGTTGCCGTCCGAGGGATCGAGGCGGGTGACGACGCCCAGCTGCTCCTCGTACCACTGGGCCAGCCGCTCCGGGTCCTCGGCGTAGATCATGATCGCGGACACCCCTTCGACCTCGAACGCGCTCATCTCAGGCTCCTTTCGGGCGACCGTTCGCCGCGGCCCGCCACCTCCGGTCCGCAAGGCCCCCGTCGCCGTTTCGCGCCAGGTGCTCGCCGATGAGCACCGGCAGGGTGAGCAGGATCGGCGGGTCGACCGGGTCCGGCGAACGCAGCTCGACCTCGATCGGCGGCCCGCCGGCCCGTCCCCCGCGGACGACGACTTTGCAGTCGCGGCCGCCGCCGCGCAGCGCATCCTCGCAGAGCAGCGAGGTCTTCGGGCTCGGCCGCTCGCCCAGCCCGGCGGCGAACAGGCTGTAGACGCCGTCGGCCTTGGGCCGCAGCCGGAAGGGCCCCGGCGCGGCGAGGACGGCGCAGGCGGCCGGCCTCCCCTGCGGCAGGCCCTCCTCGAACAGGCCGACGAAGACCGGCCCCCGGTAGCCGGCCGCCGCGACCCGGCCGAAGACGCCTGGGCCCGAGGGGTCCGTCGACACCGGGGCCGAGGACGGCACGACGGGCAACGGACCGCCCGATTCGCCGCTGCGCGCGATCTCCCGGAAGCGGCTCGGGGAGGTGCCGACCAGCTCGCCGAACCGGCGGCTGAAGGTGCCCAGGCTGTTGTAGCCGACGTCGAAGCAGACGTCGGTGACGCTGGCGTCGGTCTCGGCGAGCAGGCGCTTGGCGCGGCGCAGCCGCAGCCCGCCGAAGAACTGCACCGGCGGCACCCCCGTGACCTGGCGGAAGACGCGGTTGAAATGGAACGGGCTCATGTAGCCCTCCTCGGCCATCTCGGTCAGGCTGAAGCCGTCGTAGAGCCGCTCCCGCATGACGCCGATGACCCGCGCCACCGCCCTCTCGTGCGCCTCCTCCGTCTCCGGCCTATGCATCACGCGCTCGCCCATCGTGCACCTCCTGTCTTCCGAAGATCGACTTCATCCTCTGCGTAGCCGTCGAGCGCCGACGACAGCGCAGCGGGGATCGGGACGGTCACCAACCGGCCCCCCTCACGCCGCAGGAAGGCCACCTGCTGCTCGCCGCGGGCGACCAGCTCCTCGCCGCGGGAGAAAGGCTCGGCGCCGCCGTCGCCGGTGCCGAGCCGCCAGTACTCGAAGCCCATCGTCACGCGGTTCTGCGCCCGCTCGGCGAGCCGCATGCGCACCGCGACCTCGTCGAAGGCGACGAGCTCGCGCAGGAACTCGCAGGAGCAGCGCGTGGTCACCATCACGAGACCGCGGGCGAGCTCCGGGAGGAGCTCCGGGCAGTGCTCCATCAGGAACAGCTCGCGGCACCGGCCCTGCCAGCGCAGCAGGTTCACGTAGTAGACGTTGCCGACCAGGTTGGTCTCCTCGAAGGCGACACGGTGCCGGTACTCGAAGGTGCGCACGGGCGTCACCGCTCCCCGAGCACGGCGAGGACCACCCGCTCGCCGGCCGCGCCGGTCTCGAAAGTGAACGTCGCGACGTCCAGGTTCCCGCCTGCGGCGGGTGCGCCTGCGGCGGGTGCGCCTGCGGCGGGCGCGCCTCCGCCGGGCGTCGCCTCCGCCGGGCGGCTGCGGAGCACCGACCAGCCGTCGGCGGCGTCGCCGACGGCGACGAGCCGCGTCTCGTGCCCGCCGTCGAGCCCGGCCGCGGCCAGGCACTCGCGGGCCGCGCTCACCCGGGCCGCCGCGCCGTCGAGGTCGTCGCAGCCGCCGGCGACCAGCCGCTCGGCGAGCGCCAGTCCCTCCGCGTCGAGGAGCCGCCGCCACCCGTCGCGTCCCCGCGGGCTCACCCGCAGCAGGCGCGAGCCGAACCGCCCGCGGCCGGTGACCTGCAGCTCGAAGTCCCCGACCCGCGCCCCGGAGCTCGCCGGACCGTGCGAGCCGTTCCCCCCGGCGGCGCCGTTCGCCGGCCGCAGCTCGATCCGCACCTCGGAGCCCGGCAGCAGCTCGCTCAGCCGGCGCTCCGCGTACGGGGCGACGAGCGGCAGGGCGAGGGCGAGCCGGCCGCGCCGGCGCGCGACCACGCGCAGCTCGAGCCCGCGCCAGCGCTCGACGACGCGCCCGTCGGCGTCGGCGACGTCGAGGTCGTAGACCAGCCGGTCGCCGTCGGATTCCCGCTCGCGCGCCGTCACCGTCCCGTCGCGCACCGGGTCGAGCCGGCCGAGCTCGAGCCGCTCGACCCCGACCGGGAGCACCGTGCCCTGGGGGATGCAGGCCTGTACGGCGTGGATCGCCGCGTCGCGCGCCCCGGGATCGCCGAGGAGCAGCTCGTCGGGCAGGAACCCTTCGAACCACCCGTGATCGCCGTCCGCCGCGATGTCGGCCCGGCACTCGGTCGCGGTCAGCCGGCGGTAGGCGCGCAGGCGCCGGAACCGGCCGCGATGGAAGAGGAGCGGACCGTAGAGGTCCGGGTCGGGGGCCAGCGGCAGCGGCTCGCCGTCCGCCGCCGCGAGCGCGGTGGCGGCGGCGCGCGGCCCTGCCCCGGCCGGGCGCCACAGCAGCCGGAAGTGGTCGACGGAGAAGCCGGTCTCCTCGCTCCGCAGCACCGCCTCGACGGCCCCGTCCTCGCGGGCCAGCGCCGCCACCTGGATGCGCAGGCCGCCCTCGGGCACTCGCACCGGCCGGTCGAAGCGCACCCCCTCGAGCACGGCGGGCCGCCGTCCGCGAGCCACCGCGGCCACCGCCTGGACCATCGCCTCGAGGCCGACCACCGCCGGCAGGAGCTGGCTGCCCTCGTAGACGTGGTCGGCGAGGTACGGATCGGTACCGGCCGAGATGCGCGCCTCGGCGACGATCTCGACCCCCGGGTAGAAGACCCGCGGCTCCTCGAGGAAGCGGAGCAGCGGCGGCTCGGCCCGCTCGCGCTCCAGGGTCGGGCTCTCCCCCATCCGGCTCGCGACGACCACCGAAAGGCGGCTCGGCGGGCGCGCCAGGAGGTCGACGAGGGTCGCCTCCCCCGCCGCCGGCTCGATCGGCAGCACCCCCCGCTCGGCCAGCCGCTCGACCGCGCCGAGCCGCTCGCCCATCCCCGCACCGCTCCACACCGACCACTCCACCGTCAGGCAGCGGCCCGCCGGCAGCCGCGGCGCCAGCGCCGCGACCTCACGCGCCAGCCACTCGTTCGCCAGGGCGTAGTGCGCCTCGCCCTCCATGCCGGAGCGGGCGATGATCGAGCCGAAGGCGACCAGGCAGCGCAGGCGGCCGGGGTCGACCGCCGCGAGCAGGTGGCGGAGGCCGTCGATCTTGGGGGCGAGAGTGGCGGCGACCTCCGCGGCGTCGAGCCGGGCGACCCGGCAGGGCCGGTTGCGCCCCGCGGCGTGGAGCAGGCCGGTCACCGGCCCGAGGCGCTCCTCGAGCCGGCGGACCGCGCGCTCGACCGCCGCCCGGTCGGCGAGGTCGGCGCGCTCGTAGGCGGCGTCGATCCCCTCGCCGGCGAGCGCTTCGAGGCGACCGGCGAGACCGCGGTCGGACGCCGGGTCGGACCGGCCGAGGATCGCCAGCCGGGCGCCGGTCGCGCGCGCCGTCGCCCGTGCGGCGAGCGCCCCGATTCCCTGGCCGCCGCCGCTCGCCAGCAGGACGTCGCCGGCGGCGAGCGGCAGCGGGCCCGCGGCCTCCGCCCGCGCGCGCTCCAGCCGGCGCAGGCGCGGCTCCCGCCGTACCCCCTCCGCATCCCATCGCACCTCGCAGAAGCCCGGCCGCAGCGCACCGGCCTCCGCCGCGGCCCAGCCGGCGGCCCGCGGGTCGCCGAACGGCACCTCGACGACGACGACGGCGAGCGCGGGCTCCTCGAGGTGCAGCGAGCGGGCGAAGCCGCCGGCGAGCCCGCACGGCTGGACGACGACGAGCCCGGCGGCCGGGTCGGCGAGGGCCGCCCGCGCTGCGGCGAGCAGGAGCTCGACAGCCGCCGGACCGGCGTCGTCGGGGAGCAGCACGACCCGCCCCGCGGCGGGCTCGGCGGCGAGCGCCGCGGACAGCTCGTCGCGCAACGGGTGGCCGGCCGGCGCCAGGAGCTCGCCGGCCCGCTCGGGTCCGCCGGCCTCGCGCGGCGCCCGCTCCACCCAGTCGACGACGAAGGGCCGCACCCAGGCCGAGTCGCCGGCCGGCGCGGCCGGCCGCGGCCCCTCGCCCCGGTCGCCCGTGGCCAGCGCCGCCGCCAGGTCGCCGAGCGGGGCGTCGGCGAGCTCGACCGGCACCACCCCCGGAGGCAGACCGAGCCGGTCCGCGGCCTCGGCGACGAGCTGGCCGGCGGCGAGCGAGCTCAGGTGGAGGTCGGAGAGGAGCCGGTGCTCGGGGCGGATCGACGCGGCGGGCAGCTCGGTGCGGGCGGCGACCAGCGCGGTCACCACCTCGAGCGCGCCGCCGTCCGCCGGCCGCTCGCGCCGCGCCCTCGGCGCCGGCGGCGCGGCGGCCGGACGCCGTGGCGCCGGCGCCGCCAGCGGTGCCTCCTCGCACGGATTGGCCAGGAAGACCCGGGGACGCCGGCGGTCGAACGGGCGTACGAAGCGGCCGGCGAACAGCGGCCGGTGGTCGACCGCGGCGCCGAGCGCGTGGAGCGCGCCGACCGCCTGGAAGAGCCCGCCGAGCGACCGACCGCCGACGCCGAGGCTCAGCGCGCGCCGCCCCAGGCCAGCGGCGAGCTCGGCGAGCATCGTGCCGGGGCCGACCTCGATCCACAGCCCGATCCCCGGCCCGGCGGCAGCCAGCGCCTCGGCGAAACGCACGGGCGCGGTGACCTGGCTGACCAGGAGCTCTCGCAGGTCGTCGCCGGGTCCCAGGCGCGCCCCGGTCACCGTGGACACCACGGGGCGCCGGGGAGGGGCCAGCTCCTCGCCGTCGAGCACCGCGGCGAGCCGCGGCGCCGCGGCCGCGACCTCGGGCGAGTGGAAGGCGACGATCACCGGCAGCCGGCGGGCCGCGACCCCGCGCTCCCGGGCGCGGCGCATCGTTTCCTCGATCGCCGGGGCGGGTCCCGAGACGACGGTGCGCTCCGGCCCGTTGCGCGCCGCGACGACGACCGGCAGCCCCGCGGCGCACTCCGCGGCGACCTCGGGGGCGGCCGCGAGACCCGCCATCGCGCCGTCGGGCCGGGCCGCCTCCTGCATCGCGCGGCCGCGGGCCGCGGCCAACCGCAGGAGCGCCGGCTCGTCGAGGCAGCCGGCCCAGGCGAGGGCCGACAGCTCGCCGAGGCTGTGGCCCACCGCGACCGCGGCCCGGACGCCGAGCCGCTCCAGCACGCGCAGGCCGGCGGCCGAGGCCGCAGCGATCGCCGGCTGTGCCCGGTCGGTTGTCGGCGTCTCGCCGGGGACCGCCGGGGGGACCGCGGCGAGCGGCGTCGTCAGGGCCGGGAAGCGGCGCCGCCACAGCCCGCCCCCCGATCCCGCCGCCCCGCCCTGGCCGGGGAACAGCAGGCCGATCGCCGGCGGCTCGCCGCCGAGCCCGAGGAAGGCGCCACGCCGCGGGTCGAACAGCTCCTCCCCCGCCGCCAGCGCCTCTTCGACGGCGGTGAGCGACCCGGCGACCGACTCCGGGTCGCCGCCGACGACCGCCGCCCGCACCGGACCGCCGCCCGCCTCGGCGGCGAGCGCCGCGGCGAGGTCGCCGAGCTCGCAATCGGAGAGCCCGGCGACCAGCGGCCGCAGCTCGCGCACGGCGTCGGCCAGCTCGGCCGGGGTCGCAGCGGCGAGCAGCAGGAGCTCGACGTCCTGCCCCGACGGGCGGGGAACGAAGGGTGGCGAGGCCGACGCCCCCGCCGCCGGCACCGCGAGGACCAGGTGGGCGTTGATCCCGCCGAAGCCCATGCCGCTGAC